>Ga0172363_10000311_pt1 | contig 35441 bp, 33 predicted proteins | sample LakKivs2_kivu2a2_FD_114541 | JGI IMG/M metagenome (GOLD analysis project Ga0172363, IMG submission 114541) | Sediment microbial communities from Lake Kivu, Rwanda - Sediment s2_kivu2a2 | ecosystem: Environmental > Aquatic > Freshwater > Lake > Sediment | place: Rwanda: Western Province, Lake... | reverse complement strand
TAGACAATATAACAATAAAAGAAAAAAAAGATTTTTTTGTGATAGATTTCTACGCACAAACTTTCTTATGGCATCAGATAAGAAGAATTATATCAGCTATTAAAAAAATAGAAAAAAGAAAAATAAAAAAACAACAAATCGTAGACGCACTAAACAACCCAGAAAAAAAAGTTGATTTTGGTTTAGCAGCACCAGAACCACTAGTTCTAAAAGACGTAATATATGATTTTGAATTTCAATACAACAAAAACAATCAAAAAAAATTAAAAGAACTGGAAACGAAGATATACAAATCGCTCCTCTAAAACCAGTTTTTACATATGTTTATATCACAGTTTCTTTTTCCTTCTAAAAGATGATTGTTGTAGAAAACCTCACTAAGCGGTATGGGAAAATCGTTGCACTCAACAATGTGAGTTTCACTTTTGGTGAAAAAACAGTTACCGCCATAACGGGGGAAAATGGTGCAGGTAAAACAACCCTTCTAAAAATCTGTGCTGGTATAATACCATTTGACCAAGGCAACGTAACAATTGATGGTTTCTCAATAGTAAAAAACTCGATATCTGCACGTGAAAGAATCGGATATCTGCCTGAAATGCCTTACATGTACGATCGTCTCACAGGAAGAGAATTTCTATTCTACATAGCCTCCTTGAGAAAACTTGAAAATGCTGGTGAGAAAATAGATGAACTATCCAAACTACTTGGGATCTCTAATTTCATGGACCAAGAACTAGGTGCGTACTCAAAAGGAATGAAACAAAAAATATCTTTGATATCAGCAATCATGCATAACCCAAGTAACCTACTTTTAGACGAGCCAGTCTGGGGCCTTGATCCATTAACCGCTAAGACTCTACAAAAATTTATACTGGATAGACAAGGCACCACAATCATAGCAACACATTCACCGCAACTTGTTGAAAAAGTTGCAAACAAAGTTTACTTTATGATGAGAGGGGAGATAAAACTTTCAGGTGATGTAAAAGATGTCATACAAAAATTTGGGAGTATAGAGGGAGCATATTTCAGTAATCAAGGATGAAAATTATGCTTGAGACATACAAATATCTATTCTTGGATGTTGCACGTAACTTTTTCCGCAACGTCAAAACTTCGCCTCTGCTCTATCTATTCTTCGGCTTCATGATGTTTTTTTCGGTAGTGGGAATGGCATTCATTACACTGTTTCTGTTGAGACAGGAAGCAGAAGTGAACATGTACCAGGTATTCCTCATGATTATGTTTATAATCACTATGAAATCTGGTGTAGATTTTCATAGGCACTACATCAAATCAAACACAGTATCCTACCCATTATCGACACCAGTTAGCCATCAAAAAACCATATCAGAAATTTTCCTGGTAGTTTTTTGGTTACAACTGGGGTTATGGGCTTTCTTCTCAATATTATTCAGCACATTTATTGCACTGGCTGGAGTTAAACTGTCTTATCCACTTGAATACATACAGTTCACAATTGGCGTCATGCTAGGAACAATACTGGGCTCACTAATAGCCATGCATTTCTTCAGCTCAAAACGAATCAGACTTATACCAATCCCAATATTCTTTCTTTTACTATGGTTTTACCGTGAACCAATCTCAACATTGATAATACTTTTATTAGCAGCATCTTACCTGATAATTAGTTTCAGATGGGCACTCGACTCATACCAGTTCGTAAAAAGAATTGAAAGAAACAAAGAACTAAACCAAGTAAAAATCCGAGATACCACGAGAGCAATATTCTACAAAGAAACAACAATACTATGGCGCGATCACCTATTATTCAGCTTTATATTCTCAGCTGTAACAATAGGGGGCTTCTCGGGATATCTAGCTAGATTCGGCGGCGACTCAATACTGCCTGAGGGGCTTAGACAACTAGCAAAATTCATTACACCAGCAATGTACGGTTTCCTGGGAGTTTACGTTCTAGTAATCTATACATCAGTTTTCACGTCACTAAATTTTTTTCTAGCAGAAGAAGACACAGTATGGCTGATTAGAAACCTTCCAGTAACAGAAAAAACAATGATGAGAGGAAAAGTAGTTTCACTGATTCTACCGTTTATTTGCTCTATACCATTTATAGCGTTCTTCTCAGCATTTGAAGGAATGAGCGTTATCCCATCCATGATTTGGTTCGTGATATTCTCATTCATGATCGGCGTAGCAATTTCATTTCCGTTAGGTGCTAAATATATGGGCAAAAAATCAGATGTTTTACTGCTCTACTGTGTTGCGATGATACTTTTTATAATTCTTGCTCTCACCATAGCTTTTGAGAATGTGGTAAGTCTCTACACGACTTTTTTAATACCATTTTATATAATCACGATCCTAGTTGCGTTTATTTCCATGTTTTTATCTATTGAGTTTTCAACAAATATCTTTAAATTAAACTATAAATCCTTCTAGAGCGCAGTAAAGCCCTGTAAATTATGTACTGCAAGGTTTCAACAACGGGAAACAATCAAAATTAAACCAAGGCAATGACAACCTACCAAATTTGACCTGCCCAAAAATAGGATAAGGGTACATTCTGCTTCTCTCCCAATAATTCCTTATCCATCTGTTTTTAGGGCATGAAGAAAAATAAGCATGCGGATTATTATTTACGAAATTATTTTTGCATATTGTATTATAGTTGCTGCCATCTTCCATTATAATTCCGCATTTTGAATTACTTGATATATTGTTATACCGTATAATATTCCTTGTCGATTTGGAATCGATACAGACGCCTTCGAAATTATTTTCAATCAAATTATGCTGAATTATATTCCATCTAGAATTAATCAACCATAGCATGCCATCCCCGTATGATATGTCTGAATATTCTATCGTGCAATACGAGCAGTTAACAAGAATACATCCAAAATCTGCATTAGACAAATTTTCATGATGGGCAGTCATATTTTTACAGGATACTGCTATTATTTGACCTGCGTCTTCCGGTACTCTTACATCATTTTTATATTTGTAATAATACAATTTTTTACCATTAACAGTGTTGTTATAAACGTTATGTATGAAATATTTTTCACAAAAAGGAACAAAATCATTTCCTTCATCATAAAGTGAAAAAGTTACGCTATCATTTATGAAATTATTATCACATATAGTTATGTTGGTTGCCCGCCTCACAAAAATACCTAGCAGATTATCATGTATGTTGTTTCCCTGTATAGTGTTGTTTGAAGCAGTTACACGTATACCAGCATAAAACCATTTTTCTCCAGATGCAATTTTTTTGATGCCATTTTTAATTGAGAACCCAGTCAAATCTACTTTTTCTGCCATCATATGTACTGCATTGCCATTACCCCCGCCATCTATTATTGTATTTTTTCTATTTTCTCCAATTAAACTTACAGTCTTGTTTATTACAATATTCTCATAGTAAGTACCATTATAAACAAATATAATGTCGCCACCACCTGCGTTATCAATCGCATCTTTTATAGTGCTATAATTGCCTGGTCCATAGCCGCCTACATAAAGAATTTTCCGTGTGGGACAGGTTGATGAACTATATGATATTGAATTTACACCAATCAGCGAAGACACTGTTATTACAAAGAAAACCAACCCTCCAATATGCATATTTTTCATTTAAATCGCGCTTTATCTATAATTTAATTATCTTTCATACTTTTTAATGCTTTGTAAATAAAATATGCAACCCCGCCATAACAAACTACCGCACCGAAGATTAGCATGGCAATAGCGGATGGAGATAAACCATTCATACTTCTATCTTTTTCCTCCCCTTTTTCTTCATGAAAACAAAAGACAATAAAAATATTGTAAGGCAAGGTATTACGCCGCCTATAACAACAAGCCACCACGGTTCCGCATAAGGTTTGATGATATTTTGATAAATAGCTGCTGTTAATAACAAAATCAACACGCTTGGTATAACAAATTTGATTAGAAAATCCCACCATTTACCAATTTTTATATCTGATGTTTCATTTGCATGTTCCCTTAATTTTGAAATTTTGAATGCCCACCCTAGAACTAAGCATTCGACTAACCCTATCAAAACCAAACCAAAATCAGCAATAAAATGGTCAACTATATCCAACCAATGCAAACCGCTACCTGTTGTAAAAATGAGACTTGCAAAAAACCCCGCTAAACATATGATTCCTGTGGCTTTTGCTTTAGATACTTTCCATTTACTTTTAACACCAACAATCACGGGTTCTGTCATGGAAAAAGCAGAATCAATTCCAAATGTCAATAAGGCGATGTAAAATAATATGCCTATGATGACGGCCGCGAAAGGAAGCGTAGATATAGCGGTCGGATATGTTATAAACGTGAGATAAGGTCCACCTATTCCAAGGTTTTCAATCCCCACTCCATTTGCTAAAGCAAGATAACCTATCACGCTAAAAACAGCGAAACCAGCCAAAAATGATGTGCCAGAATCAGCAAGTGCAACTATCACTGCGTTATTTGACAAATCACTTTTTTTCTTTAGATAGCTCGCATAAGTTATCATTATTCCCTGCGCTACACCTATCGAGAAAAACACCTGCGCGTATGCAGCAAGCCAGACGTTGACGTCCCCAAGTTTTGAAAAATTAGGTGTGAGATAATAACTTACGCCTTCTATTGCGCCAGGCAATGTCAATCCTCTTATTGTCAATATTGCTAGCAAGATCCATGGTAGTGGAACCGTTATCAAAACAACCTTTCCTATGCGCTGAACGCCTTTGTAAAGAATGAAAAAAATGAAAAACCAGATTACAATGAGACTAATTAAAACAGGTAAACGTATGCCACCAAGTATGAGGGGGCTGCTAGTAACACCAAGATACGTGTTAAGGAAAAATTTTTCAGCGTTTGCGCCCCAACGTAAATCTAGAGAATAAATCATATACGAGAAACACCAGGCCATAACAACAACATAGTAAGCTGCTATGATGAATGGTACAAGTGAACTCCACCATCCAACCCACTCCCATTTTTTACCAATTTTTTTGAATGTTTCTGGTGCGCCACTTCTACTCCAATGACCAACAGTGAATTCCAAGATTAATAATGGTATGCCCGCTGTGAATAATGCGACAAAATAAGGTATAAGAAACGCTCCGCCGCCATTTTTATAGGCAACATAAGGGAACCTCCAAACATTACCTAGACCAACAGCGGATCCAATGGCTGCCATAATGAAACTAAATCTGGAATGCCAAAGGTCTTTTTGAGAGATAACATTCCTCCTTTATGAGTTAATTAGTTTTAATGTTTATAAATATATGCAATATATAATATTATCAGAATTAATAATCATTATAGTTTAAAATGTTTTTAATACAGTATATCAGTATTATGTTATTTCCGTAACAAAAATATATGAGGAACTACATATATTATATACAAATATGGGGGAAATAAGCAAAATATAAGGTGTTATTATGGTAACAATAAGTCAGGCTGTAAGAGATATTCTAGAAAGAAAAGTGTTCTATAGAGAGGCAATAAGTCGAAATATTGTTTCATATAATTTATTGGCCAGCACTATAAAACAAGATGTTGAAGTAGAATTAGGCAAAGCAGCTAAGCATTCCGCCATCGTTATGGCGTTGAGAAGGCAATCGGATGATATCAAAAAACTTAATAAAAAACCTTCATTCCATTATTCTATTTCAACAATTAAAACGGATCTTTTCTATGTTGTTGTAGAACATTCCACTAATCTTCTTAGTAAACTGCATAATTTTTGTTCTATAGTCGATTTTAAAAAAGGAGGAATTCTAAATATTATACAAGGAAATTTTGAATTAGCTATTATTACTAATATAAAATATAAGGAAGATGTATTGGATCTTCTATGTGAAGAAAAAGTTTTAGAAACAATAGATGATTTAGTTTCTCTTTCTCTTTCATTTTCTAAAGAATTCCTATTGACTCCTGGTACTTTATATGATATTTTAAGGTTTGTTGCATGGGAGAATATCAATATTATTGATATAATTTTAACTCAGACAGAGTTGAGTTTAATAATCAATAAAAAAGATCTTATGAGGTGCTATCAAACTTTGAGTAGATTTGTTGAAAGTGCCAATAATAACAAAGATTGAATTTGAGTTATTTTTATTTGTATTGGAAAGGGGTCTAGTGAAGAGGTGAAGCATAATTTAAAAAACTACTAGACCCCAAAGGTAGAGTAATGTGATGTAAATCGTATGTTATCTTTTTAGGCAACTCCCCCTTTATTCTTCTTATAATATTAATGTGTTGATGGAGGCATATTAAAGTTTTGTTATTAATCTATCAAAGATCATTCTTTTTGGTTAATTTCTTAATACATTTGATATAGATTTTTCCAAAATCGAAAAAGATGTTATTATAGTAACAAAATCATAAGGTCCGATAGATTCTAATGAGCATTTTTCCAAGAAATGGTAGATGTAATATTATACTCTTCAATAGATTATGGATAAAATAAAATGAGACTTAGAGGTCAATTGAAAAAACAACGAAATCGTTATCAAATATATTTATTATCCTAAAATTGTTTTGTGTTTTTCATGCAGGGGTAGCCAAGCCTGGTCAACGGCGACAGACTCAAGATCTGTTCCTGTAGAGGTTCGTGGGTTCAAATCCCTTCCCCTGCACTTTTTTATTTTGCCAAATATTAATGTAATAAGATATGAATTAGGGCTTTGTGAAATACGAACTAATAATTATCAGATACGGTGAGATCTCCTTAAAACGCGAAGAAACACGCAGGCGCTTCGAATCAACACTAGTAAACAATATTAAAAACGCGTTAGATGCAAAACAAATTCCAAATACTGTTAAAAAAGAGAGAGGAAGAATATATGTCTATACAAGTAAAATAGAAGAGAGCATACCAATCTTGACAAATGTTTTTGGTATAGTGTCTGTCAGTCCTGCTATACAAACAAAAACAGATATCAATTCAATATCAAAACTGTCTTTAGATATTTCAAAAAATTTATTGAATGAAACAAAAAGCTTTGCAGTCCGAGCCACAAGAACTGGAAAACACGATTTTACAAGCCAAGACATTGCAGTAAAAATAGGCAGCGACGTAGTTAAAGCAACAAAAGCAAGGGTTAATCTAACAAAACCTGATTTCGAAATATTCATAGAAATAAGAAACGACAAGACCTATCTGTTCACAGAGAAAATCCGCGGAGTCGGAGGCCTGCCTTTAGGCACGCAGGGGAAAGTCATATCACTAATAATTGATAAAAAATCTTTGCTAGCTGCATGGTATCTTATGCACCGTGGCTGTAAGGCAATTTTCATAAAAACAAAAAAAACCAAAGAAAAAATAGAGCCTTTTTTCTCAAAATGGAACATAAAGCCAGAAATAATAACAATTAAAACACAAGACAAAGATTTATACAAAAATCTAAACCAACTCGCTCTAGAGTATAACTGCGATGCTTTAGTAACAAATTACAATATTGACAAGAACTCCCTTGATTTGTTATCTGAAATAAAATCTTTAAAACAGCACATGGATATCCCAGTTTTGCATCCACTCATAGCAATGGATGAAAAAACTATAAATAAAAAATGTAAAGACATAGGACTTAAATCATGAAAATAGTAGTACTAGGTGCAGGCGCCATAGGCTCGTTATTTGGTGGTTTGCTATCCAAAAAAAATGACGTTATATTGGTGGGTAGAAAACCACACGTTCAAACTATTAAGAAAAACGATCTTAAAATCACAGGTAAAACAAATCTAAAAGTCAGCATAAATGCTTTAGATTCAATAAGTAAAATAGACTTCTCCCCTGATCTTTTGATATTAACTGTTAAATCATATGACACTGAAACAGCAATTAACGAAGCTAAATCTATAATTGGAAATAAAACCATTGTTTTATCTCTTCAGAATGGCTTAGACAATATTGAAAAAATTTGTAAAACAGTAGATGAAAGAAACGTTGTTGCCAGTATAACAATGCATGGTGTATTTTTTTCTAAGCCAGGTGTTATTAAACATACAGGTGCCAGTGAAACTATTCTTGGTGAGTTAAACGGTAAGCAGACAGAACGTATAAAACAAATCAACAACCTTTTCAATAATTCTGGTGTTGAAACAAAGATCAGCACAGATATTTTTCGTGAGATATGGATTAAAGCAATTATCAACTCCAGTATCAATCCTTTAACTACATTTTTTCAATGTAAAAATGGTTATCTTTTAGGAAACCAGATTATGGAAAAATTAGTAGAAAAGATATGTATTGAGTCTACGGATATTGCAAATATTCAGGGAATGAAGTTATCTGAGGAAGATATGATTAAAAAAACCAAGGATGTAATTAAAAAAACATCTGAAAACTATTCATCCATGTTCCAGAGTTTCAAAAAAGGTAGAAAAACAGAGATATATTCCATTAATGGTAAAATAGTTGATATCGCTAAAAAACATGGTTTGGATTCGCCTTTGAACGAGATGCTGGTTTATCTGATTAAGTCCATGTAAAAATAAATTTATATGCATTTCTTCCCAGGTATTTTTGGAAAGAGAGAGGTTTCTTCTATTCTTTTTAATCCACATATGAACCTTGTTAATCTTTCAATGCCTATGCCAAATCCTGCAGATGATGGTAAATCATTTTTCGCTAATTTTAAATATTCTTTGAATTGTTCGAGTGTCTGTCCCTTTTTCAAAATTCTAGTTTTTATCCGCTCGTACTTATATTCCCGTTCTCCACCTGAGAGTGCTTCGCCATATCCTTCAGGGTAAATTAGATCCATATCTCGCAGATATCCTGGGTTCTCTAAATCTTCTTTATCATAAAATTCTCTGCGCGTGATGGGGATATCTACGATCCACACTGGTTCGGTGTGTGTCTTTGAAATCATCGTTTCAAAATCTTCCCCATATTGTTCATAGGCATCTTTATACCTGATTTGCTTGAACGGAATTTTTGGTACGATCAATTTTCTTTCTAATTGTTTGAGTTCGTTTTTACATGTCTTTTTTAATGTCGTTATCGTGTTAATAAATAGTTCCTCGCATAACTGCATGATTTCTTCACGTTTTGCACCTTTTACTTCCAAATCAAGCTGTGTAAATTCAAATAGATGTCTCCCTGTTTCCTTTTTCTTTGATGGTTCTATGCGTACATTTGGTGAGAAAATAAAGATTTTATCAAGTGTACGCAATGCTAACTGTTTATGAAAGATCATGCTTTGGGTAACAGAGTAATTTTTTCCATAGCAATCAATTTTTGCTGGAGATGTTGGGTGGTTTAAAGGATCGGTTACGGGTGATAGTATTACTGGAGCTATTTCAATAAATTCTTTTTTTCGCAATTCGTTGCCTAGGATTTGTCTTATCTCGCTTTGTATTTTGAGAATATTTTTTTTACTCGCAATATCAATCATAAATGTATATTAAAAACCAAATTATATAAACATTATGTAAATATTTTCGACAAAAATTACATAAAAAGACAAATAATATATATTATAACCGACATAATGTCTAATATGATAGATAAAAAAGACGAAATGATACTATCGGAATTGAAAAAAAATGCACGCAACTCCACAAAAAAAATTGCAATGAACACAGGTATACCTAGAGTAACTGTCCATGACCATATACAAAAAATGATCGAAAATGGCATTATCAAGTCATTCAATGTTACAATAGATTACAAAAAAATCGGCTTTAACACGGAAGTTTTCATCTTTGTTTCGTTTCTTCCAAACCATGATATCTCTCAAAGACAACTTGCAAAAAGCATTGCAAAATTACCTGGTGTATATGAAGTTCATATCATATCAGGAGAATATGATTTACTTCTAAAAGTAAGAGGAAAAACACTCGAAGATATTGGCACACTGGTTGTTGACAAACTTCGGCAATTAAAAGGTGTTGGTAGGACTCTTACTTTTGCTAGTTTTGAAAAAGTGAAAGAAGAAATTTGAGTAATTCTCATTTATCCAGAAATAGCTTTATACTCTTTTTATTATTAAATGCATATCTCGCGGGGATCAATATGAAAATATTTGTAACAAGAAAAATTCCTGAACAGGGTTTGAATTTACTTAGAAAAGAGTTTGAAATTGAAATCTACAAATATGATAAGGTTCCAACAAAAGAGGAAATTATAAAGGGACTTAAGGGAAAGGATGGTTTGCTTTGTTTATTGACCGATCCCATTGATAGGGATGTTATATATTCTGAGCCGAAATTGAAGACGATTGCAAATTATGCGGTTGGATATAATAATATCGATGTGGAGGCGGCAACTGCAAGAGGCATACCTGTAAGTAATACTCCTGATGTTTTGACTGAGGCCACTGCCGAGATGGCATGGACTCTATTGTTTTCTGTTGCAAGACGTACTATAGAGGGTGATAAGTTTACGAGGGCAGGTAAATTCAACGGTTGGGCCCCTCTGCTTATGCTCGGCCAAGATGTATCTAATAAAATACTTGGAGTTGTTGGTGCTGGTAGGATAGGTACTGCTTTTGCTTTGAAAAGCAAAGGATTCAACATGAAGGTTTTATATTTTGATGAAAAGAAAAACGAGACGTTGGAAAACGAATTGGGTGCAAAAAAAGTTGATTTATCTACGCTTTTGAAAGCATCTGATTATATTTCACTACATGTCCCATTGGTTGATGCCACTCATCATATAATTGGTGAAAAAGAGCTATGTGCGATGAAGAAAAATGCAATTCTCATAAACACTTCACGTGGGCCTGTTATTGATGAGAAAGCACTTATAAAAGCATTGAAAGAAAAATGGATTTTTGGTGCAGGGCTAGATGTATATGAAAATGAGCCAATAATCCCTAAAGAACTTTTGAAACTGGATAATGTTGTTCTTCAGCCCCATTCTGCTTCTGCAACAACTGAAACGAGAACTAAAATGGCGGTTATGGCAGCTGAAAATATGATCGCAGGTTTAAAAGGCAAGATTCCACCTAATTGTATAAACCCTGAGATTTTTAAATAAATAATTATCATATTTTTGTCATAAATTGTGTTTGTTATAGATACAACAATAACTTAGTAATTTGTAAAAATTTAGGTACATAATATAAATATGCATTCAGATATATAATATAACACTAAAAATATAAAAGAGATGTATGTAAATGAAAAAAATACTTTTAGCAGTTATATTGGCGCTATTTTTTACATCAAGTCTTATGCCATCGGTCTTATCTTTGAAAAACTTAAAAGATGCATCAAATATGGGTTCTTATGATGATGCAGAATACTATGCTGTAATTGTTGGAATTGAGGAATTTTTAGGAATTGAAACACCCGGCCAAGAATATTTAGATGAATCAGCAACTGCATTTTATGAAAAATTGATAAATAGCCCGAACTGGAAGCAAGAAAACATATTATTGTTATTAAATGAAAACGCGACAAAAAACAAAATCCATGAAGCACTAACTGTATGGCTTGATGATAAAGAAAATGAAAGTGATGTTGTTGTTTTTTATGTTGCTACTCATGGATGGAAAACTAAATTAAAAGATAGAATTTATGGTAATGCTTATTTTTTTACCTACAACTCCTCAGATTCTCTTTATGACCAGGAAACAAAAATAACTGATAAAGAGTTAGATAACTGGCTAGATGTGTTAGATTCGAAACATATCGCAATTATTCTTGAGAATTGTTATTCTGGAAGATTTTTTGCTGTAAGGCAATCTGATAGAATTCTTCTTGCAGCTGGTGGAAAACATATATTCTGTCCATGTAACTGGAGCACCTATCTTAAGGATCAAATATTTGGTTTTTTCTTTAGACAGGCACTTGATGGTGTTGCAGATATTAACAATGATGGGTGGGTCACGATCGAAGAAGCATATCACTATCTACGTTTACCAGTAATTTGGTACTCGATTTGGTATCATTTCCCCTATTTTTACAGATCAGAATATGGAATAAGCCCTCTTTTTCCGCAAATCCCAGTTTTGTATGATAGACATATTGGGAGTATCCCATTAGTTAAAATATGATATTTAATTAACTAATGAGAATTCAGGAAAATTTCTTCTTTATTCTTTTGGTTTATTCTATCTCAAAAACTATAAAGGTATGTACATGAATTAGGGGCTCGGGCCAACAGGGGGCAATAACCTGTTTGTTGGTTCTAATAAAAGAGATGAGAATTTATGGATCAAACTACCATGAATGCTTTTACCGATAGATTAGGTCCTGATAATTATCAGAAACTTGCAAGGATAAACAACCCTAAACTAAATCAGTTCATATGGAAGTACGTTGAACTCTGTAACCCGGCTAGTATTTTTGTTAGTACTGATTCTCCTAGAGATATACAATACATCAGGGATGCTGCCATTAGAAACAAGGAGGAGGCAGAACTTTACAAAGAGGGGCATACCATTCATTTTGATGGGTACAATGACCAGGCTAGAGATAAAAAACAAACCAAGTTTCTTCTCTCACACGGTACAAGTCTGGGGCCTGAGATCAACTCTATAGATAGGGAAGAGGGGCTCAAGGAGATAAACAGCATACTTAAAGACATCATGGTAGGCCATGAGCTCTACATTAGTTTCTATTGTCTTGGTCCAGAAAACTCAGAGTTTACTATACCATGTGTTCAGCTCACCGATTCAAGTTATGTTGCTCACAGTGAAAACCTGCTCTATAGGCAGGGATACAAAGAGTTTATACGATTAGGTGAGAACGCACAATATTTCAAGTTTGTACATTCTGAGGGGGAACTAACACCAATGGGTCTTGGCTTACTAGTCAGCAAAAACATAGAAAAACGCAGAGTCTACATTGATCTCGAAGACGAAATAATCTACAGCACAAACACACAGTACGGTGGTAACACTATTGGTTTGAAGAAGCTGGCTATGCGTCTTGCTATAAACAGAGCCTCAAAAGAGAACTGGCTTACTGAGCATATGCTTGTCATGGGTGTACGCGGTTCCAAGGATCATATAAGCTATTTCACAGGGGCGTTTCCATCAATGTGTGGTAAAACCTCAACAGCCATGATAGAAGGAGAAACCATAGTTGGTGATGACATTGCGTATCTAAGAAAAATAGAAGGTGAAATACGAGCAGTCAACGTAGAAAAAGGTTTATTTGGTATTATTGATGGCATCAACTCAAAAGACGATACGCTCCAATGGAAGGCGCTACATGGTAAAAACGAAATAATATTTTCTAACATTTTAATAACTGGGGATAAAAAAGAGCACTGGAATGGAAAAGATGTTGAAACTCCAACAAAAGGTGTTAACTTTTCAGGCGACTGGTCTGCTGGTAAAAAAGACAAGGAGGGAAAAGAGATACCGCCATCACACAAAAACGCTCGTTTCACTTTTGATTTGTCGATTTTAGAAAATATTGATGAAAATCTGAACAACCCAAATGGTGTTTTAGTGAGCGGTTTCATTTACGGTGGGAGAGATTCTGATACATCTGTACCTGTCGAGGAGGCTTTTGATTGGACCCATGGCGTTATAACAAAGGGTGCATGTCTTGAATCTGAGACCACAGCGGCTACCCTCGGTAAAGAAGGAGTGAGGGTTTTCAATCCGATGTCAAACCTAGATTTTCTCTCGATACCAATAGGTAAATACATAGATGATAACCTAAAGTTTGGTTCAGGTATTAAAAACCCGCCTAAGATTTTTTCTGTAAACTACTTTATAAGAGATAAAAACGGCAAATTCCTGAATCATAAAAACGACAAGCATGTATGGTTGAAATGGATGGAACTGCGCGTCAACAATGAGGCAGAGGCAATAAAAACACCGACAGGTCTAATACCTGAATATAAGGATCTTAAGGATCTTTTCAAAAAAGTTTTAAACAAAAACTATACTGAAGAGGATTACATAAAACAATTTACAATTAGAATACCAGAAAACATTGCAAAGATAGATAGACTCGCAGAAATATACAAAACAAGAGTTGTAGACACACCGAAAATCGTATTCAAAGTTTTAGAGGAACAAAAAGAAAGATTGGAACAAGCAAAGAATTCCCATGGAGATTACATACCTCCAGGGGATTTAGATTAAATTTTTGTCTTTCGTTGTTACAATTCAAAACTTATTTTGTTATTGTGATAACACAATCTTTATAAGGTTTTAATTTAATAAATAAGAAATGGTGAAGTAAGAATTGAAAACTAACACCTCGAAAATTGTTATATTTATCGTGACCGTTTTATTTCTTAGCCCAATCTCAGTCGTAGCTCCAAACCTTGAAGCAACCCAAGGCGGGTCATATTCAGATCATCTCAAAGGCGGCTGGCTGGAGGTCCGTGACGGAGTGCGCATCGTCCACCTGAACGGTTCGTACTACAATATGGGATACCAATTCGGAACACTGCTTAAGAAAGACTGCCTGAAAAGCAGGGAAGCCTGGTTACAGTATTTGAAGGCGACATTCAATATCACGCATACTGATATGTTGGGACTATGGAATATATCAAAGGCGTACGTGCCGGTGCAATTCCAAGAAGAAATCCAGGGGAGAGCGGATGCTCTTGGATTGACCTTCAATGACACCGCTATAATGGAAGTCATAGAACAAGCCTACCATGTGAAAAAATGTAGCCATTTTGCAGCGTGGGGACCAGCGACAGCAGATGGGAAGCTGTATCATTGCCGAAGCCTTGATGGTGACATCAAGGTTATCAACCCAGAAACGGGATATGATGCCTCAAATGATCAATTGATCATTGTCAGACACCCTGAGGGTGGCTGTGCATCGGTGGTCGTCGGCGACGGTATCGAAGTCGGTGGAGACGGCTTCAACCAGCACGGCATCAGCATGAGCTCTTCGTTCGTGCCCACACTTGATACCACTGTCAATGGAACTCCTACGGGCATCAGAAGCAGAATGGTTCTCGACCAAGCATGCACGCTAGAGCAAGCCATCACCATTTATTGCTCAAGCGCGACCCTTGGATGGAACCAAATAATATCTGATGGACAAACAGCGATCGCTATCGAACAAAGTGCCAACTACAACCACGTGTGCTACTGGAATGACTCCTATGAAAACATGTATCCTTCAAGGACAATCGACCACGTCATACGACGAGGAAATTTCTTCCTTGATCCGGTCGGAGCAGGATTTGACAAGGACGTCTACAGGAAAAGTACGTTTCTTCGCTTTGTTCTCAATGGGTTCGGTTTCATCAAAACGAATTACACCTTTTATAACTCGATAAAACACTATCAAGTCTTGAACGATGCCATTCGACGCGAAAACGGTAAATTCACTGCCAACACCACAATGGATATGATGCGAGCCGTGTACCAGGGAAAGACAAATCTCTTTTACCATCTCTTACAAACAGCACTTGCGTCACAGGGATACAGAGATACGTGGATTCAGTGGGTCATCTGCCCCCAAACAGGAGAGGTTCTCCTCTCGTTTAGCCACAACGGCACCTCTGCTTATGTCAATCCTGTCCACCACTTCAATATCTATGAACTGATGAATGCTGCTGCATCATAAAGTGAAAGTCCATATCTCTGGTTCAGATGGTAAATCTTCCTTTTCTATATCTATTTCATTCCCAACTTTCAGTATTTTACATTCAGTTTTATCCAAAAATTGATCTAGGCCTGCGATGGGTATCGACAAGCCACCTATCTTGTAATGCATAGGTATAGCTATTTTCGGCTTTATTTTATCTATTGTCTTCCATGCTTTTTCTGCATCAATTGTAAAAGTTCCACCAACCGGTATAAAAAGTATATCAACCTCACCAATTTTACTCAAAGTTTCTTCATCAAGTTCATGCCCAAGATCACCAAGGTGACAGAAGTTTATTCCATCTACATTAAATTTGTATATGATATTTTTACCACGCTTTGCACCATGCGACTCATCATGAAAGACCGATATCCCCTCTATTTGAACATCTGATACGTTTCTTTTCCTTTCGTCAGTTATAACTTTCGAATCCTCTTTTTCAACAGATTTCACACTATTGTGGTCATAGTGGTTGTGTGACACTAAAATGATATCGCCCTTCACACTAGGTGCAGGTATGCCTATGGATTTTCCATCATGTGGGTCTGTTACAATTGTTACATCATTTGTTATTTCGAAACATGAATGGCCATGCCAACGTATTTGAAGCAAACTATATCGCCTCCTCCCGTAAATCAAACGAATAATATCATGATTATAAATATGTTATGGCCTCAAACGACCAAACTTTATGTAATCTATCTTGTCATCGTCTACTCTTACAAAAATAATTTCTTTGTTAACTGAATGAGCTAGACGCACAGCCCTGCTGATCTCAGTCCACATGCTCCTGAAACCCTTTTCAACAACATGAACAAGATACTCGGCATGCGTCTTATCGGGTTGGTTCGTATAAACACGGAAATGCGCACCGAACTTAAAGCCGGTTTTAACAATCAACCCACGTTTTTTCAAATCACTAAAAACAAGTAAACGATTATTTATATCTGGCTGATTTTGTTTTACTATCTCAAAAAAATCCTTTTTAGAAAAACCTTTACCACTCTTTAAATCTCTTATGTTAATAATGTTTTTTTCAAATAAATACAAAGTCTCGACCATTGAGAGTTGCAAACCGCTACCAAAAGATTTACCATAAAATTCTTTATCTAGGAAATCTTTGAATTTTTCAAAAATAACCACCCTATTACCGACTAAGAACCCATCAGTTTTTCTAAAAATATTTTCGTGTATTCCGCCTTTAATATCTAACGGGGCAACATCATAATAAGTGATGTCGCCTTCTTCATCAACAATTGCGAACCACAACCCCTCATTTTTCTTGATAATTGTATTTACAAACCTCTTCGTCTCATCTATATCAAAGAAATCCCTCTCAGAAAAAGCCTTTAAAAAACATGTTTTTTCTCTTTTATTTTCGTTTTCTTGCTTTTGTACACAGAAATCAAAATCATCATATAACTTTACTTTCAACCCTCTTTTTCTAAGGTCTTTGAAAATCAAATATTTTATTTCAAAGCAAGATATATTCTCAGATGCTATTTTCACCAGTTCCTGAAAATCCATTTCATTGTTATTTTTGTATATCTTAAGTTTTCCTTCGTCTAATAGAAAAATGCCTTCGATTAGGTCTAGTTTTAGATTGTTATCACTAGTTGTTTCACCAAAATGACTCTTAGTAAAAAACCTTCCAACGTCTCTAGGTTTTTTAACAACAATCTTGTCCTTTATTAGTTCTCCAGATGCTTGCATTGTAAAAACGTAAGTTATACTAGTTTATTTGTTTTTCTTGTAATATTCAGTTATACTTCTAGGTGCCCATCTTTGATCAAATTCATCTTTTTGTTTCCTATGCACTATACCACAGAATATCAATCCTAATCCTAAACCAAATGCCACGCCAACAATTAAAATTAAAATAAGATAATTAGAGTATCTAGTAAACATATAATCAAACATTTTGTTCTCCGTGTTTACCTTTGGTATGCCAACGTATCTTGATGATGTAACACTTGTTGAAAAATTAGCAAAGTTTATCGCACCAGCAATAAAATCACTATACTTGTAATAAACGATAGCTGAACTTTGTTGGGAATTATTCATAAGGCTCTCAGCATACTCATAATAACTTACCGCTAGCACAGGTTCTATCCCCATATTTCTGCTTTCACTTATGCTGTTACTCGCCCTTTCACGGGCCCTTTCAATTTTCTCATTTGTGATACCGTCGACTAGTTCTAGCGCTAGGTTTGCCTTTACCAACGCCTCTAAAGAATCAAAAAGTGCTGCGGCCGGATACCCTTGTTGCATATCATTTTTTGCTGTTTCAATTGAGTTTTCAGCATCACTTATATAAGACGATGTTTCTCCCATTTCCTGAATTATTATACTAGAATAAACGATTGCTTGTTGCGCATCATCTATATATTCTTCTGCGATATTTGTCAACATAGTAATATTAACTTCGCCTGTGTCGTTGAAATGTGATGCTATGCCAAGCCACCATTCTACACTTTTACTTCTCTCAATCGCGAATGCTATCTTGTACAGAGCAGCCAAATAATCATTGTTGTTATAGCTCTCACTTGCATCAGATAAGTAGGTTTTTGCCTCTGAAACACGGTTTTGTGCAGCGCCTACACATTGTAGTGATATCACCCCTTTTATCTCTGAGTTTTTTGCTTTATCACTTTTATTATCACAGAAAGCAGTCGCCTCGTTAACAAGAGATGATATGAACTGATTTGCGTTACTTGAATTAAAATATCCACAAGCATAAATAACAAAACGCGAGTCAATCAAGGATTGGAACGAGTTGCTTGTGCTGGAATAGTAACGTTCTTCTTCATATGAATCCTTTGAATTTCTAAGTTTATCATCTGCGTTGTTAAGAAAATCAGTTATACTATTTTTATAATAGTATGGATAACGATTTGGAACACTTGAATGGTTTAGTAAATCACTTGCATTTACATACTGGTTTTTAGATTCATTTAAAAGAGTTTCTGCGAGAGGCTTCATAGAATCTAAATAATCTTCCGTTGTAATCTTCTTATCTGACTCAGGTGTTGTAAATTTATATCCTGTAAAGTAATAGATTGCTTCATTTATGTCTGATACCTCAAGTACTTCTATGCCATAATTCCGAATAGCGTAATCAGAAACATTCCTGGTTACGGGCTTAGTAGTTATTTGTGTCCAACCGTTGCTTTTTGTTGTTTCAGTAACCATCTCAGTATATGTCATCTGACCTTTCGGGATAAGGAACCTGGTAGCTCCAACAGAAGCTGCTGCATCAATTTTCTGTTTTATACCACCAATGGGACCAATGCTGCCATCTGGGTTTATCATCCCTGTCATAACTGTTTTGTCATCTATGGTCCAATTTTCAAGTAGTGCAATTGTTGCTAGTGTCATAACAGCCCCTGCAGAAGGTCCTCCTATAACCGGTGAAGATGTTCTAACAACAAAGAAAAAATCGTAGCTTGATGGGTTTATTGTACAGTTTATATCCTTTTTTACAAATGCTCCTGCTACCTTTACTGCCAACCTGGCTGAACCCTGCATATCAACCTCAGTAAGAGGCAGTGTATCAACAAAAACCCTCCCACTACCATTGCTTTGTATTGTGAGTGTTACAGTGGAGATTACACCGATATATCCTTTGTCTGTTTGGGCAACAGCCGGTGCATAAACAGTGCAATTACGATAAGAAATAGTAACATGCCCCTCATATATTTCACCAGGTGAGTTTGCAATCGAATATTGACAAAATGAGCTAAATATAATTAGAAAAGATATAGTTATCAAGTAAATTTTTTTGGTCATTTTATCACCTGATAAAAAATGCGTATCGTTAATCTCGTACTAAAAATTTGTTCTATACAACATATGGATGTTTTTCTAATATAAGGTTAATAAATAATTATAAAAAAAGAGAGGGGATGTTATTTTGTTTCTTGGTTATTTTTTGCTAATATTCTGACTTTGGTTGTTGTTTATTATCACTATCTGTTTTGTTGCAGATATATGCCCTGATTTTGTTGCTTTAATAGTCATAACTGTGGTTTGATTTATTCCGTAAACATAGGCGGTTACAAATCCACTCCTGTTCGTGTAACCTGTAAAATATGTGTGGTTATAGGTTGTTATTGTGACTGTTGCGTTAGGAATTGAATTATTTCCATGTGCCATCACCCTAATAAGGAAGGGCTGAGCTTCATTAGCATAATATGGGGCTTGGATTTCAAGTTGAGGGAACCGAGGTTGCGCTACAGATGAAACGCCATCTATAACTGAAATCCCTGTTAGCATAATCACCAGCATCATTATCGATAATTTTTTTACGTTTCTCATAACGTCCACAACGATATACTTTCAATTTAATAGTATATAAATATATCGTGTAAAACTACCGTTTTGAAAAAATAATTCAACCCTGATGTTAAAAAATTAAAAAGAGGGCAACCCTCTCTATTTTTTGAGCAGATCTAGTGAAGCTAGTTCCTGTGAGAGTTTCTCTACCGCTAGTGAAACATCTTCTGTCTTACGAGCGCCAGTACAAACTATTTTACCAGAACCAAACAACAACATTGCGACTCGTGGTTCTTTTATTCTATATACTAGCCCAGGGAACTGTTCTGGTTCGTACTCAACATTCTCAAGTCCGAGACCCATTGCAACCTCATTTAGGTTAAGCTCAGTTCCAAGATCAGATATAGCTACAATGTTTTGTATCACTATTTTCAGGTCCTTGTATACATCTACACCTAGTTTTCGCAGTTTGTCTGCTATTATATTGACTGTTTTTCGTACGTCTTCAACGTTTTTTGCGCCAGTACAATTTGCTTTGCCGCTTCTAAAAAGAAGTGTGGCAGTTTTCGGGCTGCTTAAACGGTATACTAGCCCAGGGAACTGTTCTGGTTCGTACTCAGCTTCCTCCAATGATTGTGCTATTACGTCTAAATCCAGTTTATCTGCGAAGGATGTAGACGCTACTATATTTTCTACTTCTACATGTGGCATTATCTTTTTCCTCCAGTTTTATAAAACCCCTAGAGATGAAAGCTTGTCTTTCATCGTATCGATGGCACGGTGCACATCATCCATTTTTTTTGCTCCTGTGCAAACCATTTTGCCAGAGCTAAAAAGAAGTATCACCGTACCTGTATCATCAATTTTATAAACTAGCCCAGGGAACTGTTCTGGTTCGTACTCGACATTCTCAAGTAGCAGACCTTTGGCTATTGAACTAAGCTGCAAATCTTTTTTAAGGTCAGCGGATGCTACAATGTTCTGTGTTGTAACTTCGATTTCATCAGGTGTATCTAGCCCCTGATTTTTCATCTCATTGATTATTTTCGTTATTGTTTCATTTGCTTGTTCCACTGTTTTAGCGCCTGTGCAGATGACTTTTCCGCTGGAAAAAATAAGAGCAGCGGTTTTTGGTTCTTCGAAATGCAAAATCAGACCAGGAAACTCATCAGGATTATATTTTGAATCAGGTATTTTTTCAGCCAAGCTTTTAATATCTAATTTTTCTGCTAGTTGGGTAGAAACCACAATATTTTCAACATTTATGTCAATCATATAATTTTTAGCCTTCCCTCCTTTGAGTATATAAAGGGTTTTTATATAGGTTTCGTTCAGAATATTGTGGTAGTTTTTGTAATTTTAGCACAATTTTATCGTTGAATCGTTCAAGTTAAAAATAGAGGGTTTGTTTTTTACTTACTCATTGCTTTCTTGAACATTGGTACAGCTACCGCAAGCAAAACGACGCCAAATCCAACAAGGATAAGCACCTCGATTCCTACTGCAGAAATATCAGCACCAAGTACCATGACTTTTCGCAGTGCTGTTGTTGCGTAGGTTAATGGTAGGAAATGCGCGAAGTCTTGCATGTACCAGGGCATCTGCTGAAGTGGAAAGAACACTCCAGAAAGGAACATCATCGGGAACATTAATGTCATCATGACCATGGTTGCTGTTTCTTCGTTTTCTGTAAAAGAGGTGATTAGGATGCCAAGACCAACGAAACTAAAAACCGTCAGGAGAATGAGGAATATGACAAGCAGAATGTTTCCTTCTATTACAACGCCAAATAGTATCACTGCTAGAAGAAGTATGATGAACCCCTGTATCATGCCACGGATCGTTTGAGCCATTACCTTTCCAAGAATGATTGACAGTCGGTTAATTGGTGCAGCAAGCATACCGTCCAGAGTTCCAATATCTTTTTCATAGGAAATCGCGTGAGGTAGACCCGTCATTAAAGCCATCATTACAACCATCGCGATAATGCCAGGTGCAACAAACTGGAAATAATTTGGTTCTCCTGGAACAATTCCTTTTGTCTCTACTGCATATGGTGTTACCATGGCAGTTGCAGTCGTGATAGAAACATGGTATGTATTGTTGAGATTATAAATGGCAGTTTGTTCTCCCATCGCCTCAATGGTTTTAGTCAATACAGTCTGGATAGTCAGAGATAGTTGTGGATTTGATTGATCTATGACGATTGTTACATAAGCCTGTTTATTTGCAAAAATATTTGATGAGAAATTTTCGGGTATTATTATTCCGCCACTTATTTCACTATTTTGAATTTTGTTTTTTATTTCGTCAAAATCTTTTGCGGTGCTAAGATCCATCATGCCTGTTTTATTATTTATTAATTTAAGCTGCAACACAAAAGAATTGCCCATTGCACCACTATCTTGGTTTGCAATTGCAATCGGTTGATCACTAATCGCAGAATTTCCAGATGGAAAAATAAAACCAACCATAACCATCATAAATAGTGGCATAAGAACTAACATTATTAGTCGTAATTTGCTTCTGCTAAATTCCAGCAGATCTTTCCAACAAATCCATAAACTATGCTTTAATACATCTTTTGCGCCCATATATCTCTCACCTACCGTATCCTCGCTGCTCTATGCCATCTTCGTCTACCTGGTCCAAATCCGCGGCTTTTGTTATTTCCATTTTCTGATAATTTTTCTCTTGCTTCGCGTCCAGTTAGATGCAAAAACACATCTTCCAAAGTCGGTTCAAGACTTTTTACCATTATTATTTTTGCACCATTTTTTCTTAAATTATCAATTATAGCATCAAATGAGTCGTTACCATTCGCGCGGACTGTCAGATGCGTTGGATCGTCTTGAATAAGTGATTTTACAGAACTTAGAGATTGTAGTGATGACATCATACTTGGCTCAAGGTTTGATATTTCGATTATAAATGATGATGCATCTGTTCCAGATACAAGTTTTTTCAGATTTGCAGGTGTGTCAAGAGCAACAATTTTGCCGTGATTGATTATTCCTATCTTGTTACAGAGTATTTCTGCTTCAACCATTATGTGTGTCGTGAGAATGATTGTAGTTCCTTGCTCTCTGTTGATTCTTCTTGTAAGTTCTCTTATTTCTGCAGTGGATTGCGGGTCCAAACCAAGGGTAGGTTCATCAAGAAATAGAATTTTGGGTTCGTTTACAAGCGCGCGGATAACATTAATCCTCTGTTTCATACCTGTAGAAAATGTCTCTATTTTGCTGTCTGCCCATTTTTCCATGCGTACAAAATGCAATAATTCATCTATTTTCTTATTAAGAACATCTTTTGGGATGTTATAGAGATTACCAAAAAGTTTTAGGTTTTCTCTTGCAGTTAGCTGATCGTACATTATCATTTTCTCTGATACAAGACCTATGTGTTCTCTTACTTTGCTGTCCTGTTTGACAATATCATAACCAGCGACCTTTGCAGAGCCTTGAGTGGGCCTGGTTAAAGTACATAACATTCTTATTATGGTAGATTTCCCTGCGCCATTTGGTCCCAGTAGACCAAATATTTCGCCCTTTTTTACAGAAAATGTTACATCATCGACAGCAGTGAAATCTCCAAACATTTTTTTGATATTGAAGGTTTTAATAGCATCTCCGTCAACTATATTTGCTTGGGAAGTTGATCCTGAGATTGTTACTTTTCCGCGTGTACCACATGATGCACAAGTTACAATGATACTCTCGCCAGGTATCCCAGTATATGATAAAATTTGTCCACAATTCGGGCATTTAAATTGTCTAGTAACTGGTGTTTTTTCCATAGAATATCCTCCTAGTGTTACTTTACTGTTCCTTTATTTTTGATTTAATTTGGTTAATGTTCTTACTCATTATCTCAAGATATTTGTTCATTGTATCCTGATTAAATAGTGTGATGTGTTCTCCGTTAGGGTGTCCCATAACCAATAACTTATCTCCCTTTTTGATGTGAAAATCTTTACGTATTTGTACAGGTAAAACTATTTGTCCACGTTCGCCTACAGTGGTGCTGCCATAAAATTTTGGTTTTTTCATCATAATATCACTTTAATTGAGGAGGCAGCAGTATGATAATACGCATATATATAATTTTTCATTCAAATCATACATATATGAAAATAGATTAATTTTGTAACTATTAAGTTGTATTATAAATAAAAAGTTCAGACTAAGATAATTTTACCAGATTTTGTCTATATCTAAATCAACTTCGTTCTTCTTATTTTCTGTTTTAGTCTTATCTCCATTAATCTTATCTAGCAATCCATGGAACTCATGTGTTCTCTCATCTATCCTTTTCTCACAACTAGCTATAGCAAGCTCCCCTCTAGTTCTTTCTATCAAACCCCGTATCATGTCCTGTTTTTTACGTATTGGAACCAACGCAGACGGGTAATCAAACCTTATAATGGCATCGTATATGTTTTCCATCATCTTCAAGTATTCATCTGCCTTAGTACTGTTGCCCTCTCTTATAAAATCCAGAGCACTTCTCCTCAGCTCACCAACTACATCGCACAATCCCATCAGGTAAGCATTATATGTTGTTTTAATCTCATCAGGATCAGGCAGATCTTTGCCCTGCAGAATGTTTAAAAGACATTTTGATTCTACAACTTCTTGTGCAGCATTTTCTACAAAACCAGCGTGGTAGAGATCACCATAATTACTAACAATGCTGTAAAGATTAGATAGTTCACTGTGAGATTTCTCAATATGTTTCTCTGCATCATCAATAAGATTTTGATGTAAACACTGAATAGCTTTTCTGCAACCAATAATTATGTCTCTTGATGCTTTTAGTGCTTGCTCACGGGCTTTGTCTTTTTCATCGATGCTTTTCTCTATTTTGTCTACAATCTTATCTAAGTTTTTCATCGTATGATTAAAGACATTTTGTGTAGTTATATTTTTCCTTTAAGCAAAAAATTTTTTATTTACCCAATAATCAGGGTCTTTTCCGCCTAGAACCTTCATCATTTGCTCGGCGGTTATGAGTCCCGCTCTTAGCTGTCCTTCTTTTGTGTTTGCACCTATATGTGGAGATACAACCACGTTATCAAGAGTAAGCAAAGGATTATCTTTCGATGGAGGTTCCTGCTCAAAAACATCCATAGCAGCACCAGCAAGTTTCCCGTTTTTCAGTGCATTATATAATGCTTTTTCGTCGACAGTCCCACCACGAGCACAGTTTATCAAATATGCTGTCGGTTTCATTCTTGCAAGCATAGATTCATTTATAATGTAATGTGTCTCTTTTGTATGTGGAATATGTAATGATATAAAATCAGCTTTTTCCAACATTTTGCCTAGATCATCAATTTTTTCAATCCCGTCTTTTTTCATCGATTTTTCATCAATGAAAGGATCAAAACCAATAACTTTCATATCAAATGCTTTCGCATATTTGGCTAGTTGCTTACCAATGTTTCCTGTTCCTACAAGACCTAAGGTTTTACCAAACAACTCGTTTCCCTTAAGTTGTTTTTTCATCCACTCTCCTTTTTTAGTAGTACAATCGGCTTTAGGCAACTGGCGCGCTAACGCAAGCATGTGAAGTAACGCAAGTTCTGCAACACTGGCTGTTGCACCAGTTGGTGCATTAACAACCTTAATTTTGTTTTTTGCCGCTGTCTGTATATCAATATTGTCGACACCTATTCCTGCTCGTCCAATAACCTTTAGTTTACCTTTTGCGCCCGCTTCCACGACTTCTTTTACCACTTTTGTTCTGCTTCTTACCATCAATGCATCATAGTTTGGTATTTCTTTTAGTAAAGTGTTCGGATCCATTTCATTGAAAGTAACTTCATGACCAGCATCTTTTAATTTTTGTATAACATCATTTTCTGTTTTATCTGTAATAAGTATTTTCATAATTATGCCTCCATACGGGTATACGCAGTCAGATAAAAATGTTTACGCTCTAAAATCCACGCCAGGGTACTCTGCTTTATCTCTGAGTTCCTCTTCAATTCTTATTAGCTGATTATATTTGGCATTTCTATCGCTTCTAGCAGGGGCACCAGTCTTAATCTGACCGGCGTTAGCTCCAACAACCAAATCAGCAATAAAAGAATCCTCGGTTTCACCACTGCGATGGCTGATAACAGCAGTCCAACCTTCATCCTGCGCCATCTTAATAGCGTCCAATGTCTCGGTAACAGTACCTATCTGATTGAGTTTGATTAAAACAGAGTTAGCTGCATGCAATTCAATACCTTTTTTTATTCTCTTTGTGTTTGTAACAAAAATATCATCACCAACAATCTGGATTTTGCTGCCCAACTTTTTTGTCATTTCAACCCAGCTATCCCAATCATCCTCAGCATGGCCGTCTTCAATGCTTACAATCGGATATTTTTTGCATAGGTCGACATAGAAGTCAACGAGTTCTTCGCCAGAAAATGATTTATCGCCAATTTTATAGGTTCCGTCATAGAAAAATTCGCTTGAAGCAGGATCCAATGCAATTTTCATTTTATCTTTATATCCAGCATTCTCTACTGCTTTAAGCATCAAATCCAGTCTTTCATTGACATCAGTGATTTGTGCCGGAGCAAAACCGCCTTCGTCGCCTATCAATGTTCCTCCTGCACCAAATTTTCCCTTCAAGAGTTTTGCGAGATGATGATAACTTTCCGAAACCATCCGAATGCCTTCGGTAAAATTCTTTGCCCCCGTCGGCATGAGCATATGTTCCTGGATAGAATTTTCTTGCCCCGCATGTTTTCCTCCGTTAATCACATTGCACATTGGAACAGGAATTCGATGAGGGGTTATGCCAAAAAGTTCACCAACATAAACATATAATGGTAGATTTTTTGCAGCAGCACCAGCTTTTGTAACAGCCATTGAAACGGGAAGAATAGCATTTGCACCAAATTTACCTTTATTATCAGTTCCATCTAGTTTAATCATTATATGATCGATGGTTTCTTGCTGTCGACAATCTAAACCAATAAGTTTTGGGGCAATCTTCTTATTAACGTTATCAACGGCTTTTAGAGTTCCTTTACCAAGATATCTTGTTTTATCTCCATCACGTAATTCTAACGCCTCATGTTGCCCAGCGCTTGCGCCACTTGGGACCATCGCTCGAAATACACCATTTTCGGTCGTTACGTCTACTTCGACTGTAGGGTTTCCTCTAGAGTCCAGTACTTCTCTTGCTTTTATGTTTTTAATCTCAGACATGGCTAAACCTACCACAATATATAGCATATCATAAAAGTGTTCGTTCTTTTAATAATATTGATTTCAGCAAAAATATTTTTACAGAAACACTTAATAATACAATTTTGCTTTTCGTACCGGAGGCAAAAATATGGATATTTTCATAACAATAGGAATAATAATACTGCTGTTTCTGATATTTATTGTAGCATCAGCAGTAAAGATAATGGCTGAGTATCAAAGAATTGTTATATTCAGGCTAGGGAGACTCGCAGGGATAAAAGGTCCAGGTCTCGTATTTATTATCCCAATAATAGATAGAGTAATAAAACTAGATTTGAGAACAAGAGTCATTGACGTCCCAAAACAACGTATCATAACAAACGATAACGTCACAGTAGATGTCGATGCAGTTGTATATTTTAGGATAACCGACCCGCAAAAAGCAATCGTCGAAGTACAACGTTATGATGTTGCGACAAGCATGCTTGCACAAACCACATTAAGAGATATCGTCGGTCAGAAAAACCTCGACGAACTTTTAGCGCAGCGAGAAGAACTCAACAAAAGCCTGCAGGCAATTCTTGATCTCGGCACAGATCCATGGGGAATAAAAGTTTCAGCAGTAACAATTAAAGACGTTTCATTACCTGAGGAGATGCTTAGAGCTATTGCAAAACAAGCAGAAGCCGAGCGAGAGAAACGATCAAGAATTATTATGGCAGAAGGAGAACTACTCGCTTCAGCGAAAATGACTGAAGCAGCAAAGCTGTATGAGAAAACACCTGTCGCATTAAGACTAAGAGAACTGCAAACACTGACAGAAATAGCACGAGAGAAAAGCCTGATCATTGTCCCTGGTGGTGAAATAGGAACTATGGCAGGGGTAGCAAGAGCTGTAAACAAGAAAGTAGAATGAAACTAAAATATTATTCTCTAATTTTTTTATCTTTTATTCTTCTAGTTTTATCTTCTTCTTTTAGTGTATGCGCTCAAAACTCAAATGTTGTTCTAGTCGGAATAACAGATACTATAGATCAGTCAACCGTTGAAATTTTTACAGAAAGCATGAAAACAGCTGAGACAAACAATGCCCAAGCGCTCATAATGTTAATTAATACACCTGGCGGCGGATGGGACCAAACGCAGGAGATAGCGGCACTCATTCAGGACAGTAGAATTCCTGTTGTTGGTTTTGTTTATCCTTCAGGAGCAACTGCATGGTCTGCAGGTACCTACATTTTGATGAGCACACATATCGCGGCAATGGCAAACCATACTGTAATTGGTTCATGTCAACCAGTTGAGGTCGGTATCGATGGAACACAGGTTATTAATGATTCTAAGATTATCAATGCACTTGTAGCATGGATTCAAGAAAGGGCAGAGATGTACGGTCGTAATGCCACGCTTGCTAAAGAGTTTATAACACTAAATAGAAATATAAATGCAACTACTGCAAAAAATTTAGGTGCTATAGAATTTATTGCAGAAAACGTTAACGAGTTACTAAATGAGATTGATGGTACGAATGTAACCACCTCTGCAGGGATTGTAACATTACATACAAAAGATGCGAATCAGATAATGTATTCTCCCTCTCTAAAAATTAATTTTGTTAAGTTTATTTCAAACCCTATACTAACCTCGCTTTTGCTGATTCTTGGCATATTTGCTCTTTTAATTGGTATTTCCACCCCCGGGCATGGAGCCGAAGTTTTCGGAGTCATAGCTATACTCCTATCACTCATAGGATCAGGATTTAGTTTCTCTGCCCTCAGCATAATCTTTATAATCATAGGATTTTTACTTTTAGTAGTAGAAATATTTGTGATACCTGGTTTCGGCGCTGTTGGTATAGGCGGAATAATATGTTTAATAATAGGATCTATATTCCTTATACCAAGTTTCCCTACTAGGCAATGGTTGATATCGGGATCATATATGGAAGAAGCAATGATAATCTCGTTGGTATTAATTGTGCTATTTGCGATATTCTTCGCGTTTTTACTATATAAAATATTACAGATTCGAAGAAAAAAACCTTATGTTGGGCGGTTTATCGGAGAAAAAGCAACAGTAATAGACAGAATAACGCCTGATAAACCAGGATATGTAAGATATAATGGCGAATATTGGCAGGCTAAATCAGAAGTAACTATCGAGCCGAACACTAAAGTAGTTATTTTAAATAAAGACGAAACGATATTGATTGTTAAACCTCTTGACAGATGACCAAAAGTTAATCAACACCCTTTCTCTAAGGGAGTCTGATTTTAAAGGTATGATTTTAATGAATAACGGTATAAAATGTCAGTTTCTTGGCGGTAGCAGCAAAATAGGTAGTTTATCCCTCGTACTAGAGATGGATGGGATGAAACTGTTGTTTGAATATGGCATGTCTCCCACCAAACCACCAAGCTATCCACTTCCTCCGCCACCTGTAGATTTGGCGTTGCTATCTCATGCTCATTTAGATCACTCCGGTATGGTTCCTTGGCTTTGTTCAAGGAACGATCTTAGTATTTTTGCAACTGAACTTACAGCAACAATTACTGACTTATTGTTTAAAGATTCAATAAAGGTCGCTAAAATGGATGGGTATTCCATCCCTTTTGATAGGAATGATATAAAAGATGCTGAACATAGTTTTGTGAATGTATCACCATACCAAAAAAGAAACATTGGGGATGATGGGCAAGTCCGTTTTCACTCCGCAGGGCATATCCCCGGCTCTCTGATGTTTGAATTAATAGGTTCCCAGAGAATTCTTTTTACAGGAGATATGAATGTTGTAGATACTAGACTGGTGAATGGAGCAAAACCAGTAAATTGCGATATTTTGTTCATTGAGGGTACTTATGCTGGTAGGGAACATCCTAAGCGAAATGAACTGGAAAAAACATTTCTTGACAAGATAGATGAGGTTGTCAGCAGAGGGGGCGTTGCTGTTATACCTGCTTTTGCTGTTTCACGAAGCCAAGAAATTCTTATGGTGCTGAAAAACTCTGGTTATAATATATGGTTTGACGGCATGGGCAAAAAAGTTACAAAAATGTTTCTTAAACACCGAGAAACTCTTAGAAATCCGGCTGATCTTAAAAAAGTATTCAACGAAATAAATCTTGTGCATTCAGATCATGGTAGGAAACTTGCTTTGAAATCAGAGGTTATACTAACATCTAGTGGCATGATGGATGGCGGACCAGTTTTATGGTATATGAATAAATTAAAAACCGACAAGAAAAGTGCTGTACTATTAACCGGTTATCAGGTTGAGGGGACAAACGGTAGACTTCTTATGGATAAACATAAACTTGATTTCTATGGCGTAGCAGAAAACGTGGAATGCGAGGTTCAACATTTTGATTTCTCTGCTCACGCAGGCCACAGTGAACTCGTGGAGTTTGCCAGACAATGCAACCCACAAAAAATAGTTCTATTCCACAGCGAAAATCGTGAAGCCCTTGTTAAACCAATGTCTGACTTTGCAGAGGTCTATACTCCAGGTACCGGGGAGTTATTTGCTTTATAACAATCAAAATGTTCATTCTAAAATAGTTTTAATTGTATACTGGATGTTTAAAAGGTGAAGAACGTAAAATGGATGAATTGACTCAGAGACAGACGTATGATTTGAAACGAAAAATCGAGGAGCTTAAAGCATGTAGGGGCAGGCATACTGAGTTGATTTCATTATATGTTCCTCCTACAAAACAAATTTTTGATGTAATGTCGTATCTTAGAAACGAGTACTCTCAGTCTCAGAACATCAAATCAAAAACTACGATGAAGAATGTGGTTTCTGCGATAGAGTCCATAATGAATAGGCTTAAGCCTTTTAAGAAACCACCAGAAAACGGTCTTGCCATGTTTGTTGGCCATAAGAGCGCGGGTAGTGATCAAACTGAGATGGTTGCTTATGTTATAGAGCCACCTCGCCCTGTTATGACTTTTCTTTATAGGTGCGATTCAACGTTTTACACTGAGCCTTTGGAGCAGATGTTTTCTGAGCAGGAAATCTACGGACTTTTGTTGATGGATAGGAGAGAATGTACAATTGGTATGCTTAGAGGCAATAGAGTTGAGTTGATTCGTTATATGACCTCGCAAGTTCCTGGTAAACACGGCCGTGGTGGGCAGTCTCAGCGGCGTTTCGAACGATTAACTGAAATCGCTGCTCATGAATGGTTTGTTAAATGTGGTGAGAGAGCTAGTGAAATATTTAGAGCTGAGGAAAAATTGAAAGGCATCATTGTTGGTGGGTCTGGTCCTACTAAACAATATTTTGTTGATGAGAATTATTTACACTATGAAATTCAAAAGAAAATTATCGGTATTTTTGACACAGGTTATACTGATGAATATGGTCTGAAGGAGCTTGTTGCTGCCGCAGCAGAAACCATGACTGATCTGAAAATTGCAAAAGAAAAAAAGATAATGAAACAGTTCCTTCAAGAAATAACAAAGAATGAAAAAAGTCTTGCTGTTTATGGCGAGCAGCAGATACGTAAAGCTTTGGAGATGAGCGTTCTAAATACCTTGTTGTTATCTGAAAATCTGAGAAAATATAGAGTTAAAATTAAATGCCCGTCTTGTGGTTATACTGAAGAGAAAACACTTGATGAGGATGCTTTGAATAATTTTGTGAAACCAGCTTGTTCCCAATGTAAGTCTTCTATTCCAATGGAGATTGTTGAAAAAGTGGATTTGATTGATGAGCTTTCAGATCTTGCAGAGAAAACAGGTTGTAGTGTTTATCTAATATCGCAGGATAGTGAAGAAGGGGATTCGCTTTTCAGGGCATTTAGTGGTATGGCAGGTATTCTCCGATACCCGTTAGATTTATAATAATCTATTTATACAATCCTCAGATGGATGTATTTAAACCTATTATATATAAAATGGATACTGTTTGTACCGATAGTTTTATAAATAATATAGGATATTATTCTATTAAGGTATTAGATTATGTCGTCAAGAGAAGATTTCAAATCATTTATACCAGCTAGTAAAATTATACCTGAATTGACAGTGAAAGCAGTTTTAGTCGGGGCCATACTCGCTGTTATCCTTGGTGCAGCAAATGCATATCTTGGTATGTACGCAGGTATGACTGTGTCAGCTGTCATTCCTGGTGCAGTTATGGCTTTTGCATTTTTGAGGCCTTTTAAGGGAACTATCCTTGAGGTCAATCTTGGTATGATGGGTGCTGCTGCTGGAGAAGCACTTGCAGCAGGAGTTATTTTTACTATACCTGCTCTTGTTTTATTAAATGCTTGGACTAGTATTCAATGGTTTGAGACAACAGTTATTGCTCTCCTTGGGGGCACTCTTGGTGTTTTATGGATGGTGCCACTTAGACGTGCTATGATTATCAAAACAGATTTACCATTCCCAGAAGGTGTGGCCGTGGCTGCTGTTCTTACAACAACTGTTGGTGGTGAAACTTCAGAGAAAGCAAAGAAAGATGGTGGTAGAGTTAGTGGTATTTGGCTTATTATTGGTGCTCTTGTTGCTGCTTTGTTCAAATTCGGCCAGGTTGCACTTAAAATGTTTAGTGGTACGATTCAAGGTATAACTAGTATAGGTAAATATGACATAGGGGGCGGAGAGAAATCAGGAGTATTATATGGTGGAGTGGCAGCATCACCTGCTCTACTTGGTGTAGGTTGGATCATTGGACCAAAGATCGCTGCTTTTGTTTTCGTTGGTGGTTTACTTGGATGGGTTATAATTTCTCCTCTTATAGCTCTTGCAACTGGTTTACCAATTCCTCCAATTAGCAATCCAGATGTTCTAAAAGATGTACTTGATTTAGGTGGCGGTAATTTAGAAACCGGTAAATTAATCTGGGGTTTCTTTGAGATATGGAAACATTACATCCGGTACATTGGTGTAGGTGCTATGGTAGTCGGTGGTCTATATACAATATTCAGACTCAGAAAGAACCTTGCCAGTGGAATCAAGGAAGCGGTTCATGGTATCAAAGGCGGGCAAGTCGAAACTAAAAAGAGAACAGATAGAGATGTAAATATTAAGCTTGTATTCATTTTAATCGGCATACTAGTTATACCAATAGCTCTAATCTATGGTATTATATCTGGTTTGTGGATTGTTTCTATTCTAATGGCTGTTTTTGCTGTATTCTTTGCTTTCATAGCTAGTGCTATTGCCGGGTATATGGCGGGAATATTAGGTTCTTCAAACAACCCGATATCTGGTGTAACTGTATCAGTTTTACTTATAACCTGTATAATTTTGTTAGTTCTTAGGGTTAGTGGAACTGGTGCATATGGAGTAGCAATTCTCATAGCTGCTGTTATTTGTTGTGCTGCAGCTATATCTGGAGATGTCCTGCAATCTTTGACATGTGGTCAAATGCTTGGTGCAACACCAAAGAACCAGCAGATAGCTGAAATCATCGGTGTGGCATGTGCGGCTCCTATATTAGCAATAATTGTTCAAGCGCTTGACCAAGCATATAAGATAGGTAGTCAGAACTTGCCAGCGCCACAAGCATTCCTTATGGCTGGAATTGTAAAAGGTGTTCTTGGTGGAGAGATGGTATGGCCGTTTGTTGTTGCAGGAATGGTATTGGCCTTCGTTCTAATCTTGATAGGTTTACCTGTTTTACCAGTTGCTATTGGAATATATCTACCATTCACTTTGAGTACACCGATATTCTTAGGCGGCATAGTCAGATACGTCACAGATAAAGTCATTGCAAAGAAATATGGCTCAGCTACTGAAGAAGAGATCAGTGATTGGGATTTGGCGATTAAACAAACTGATGTAAAACCAAAAGAAAAGATTATAAGAACAGGTCTTCTTCTTACCGCGGGAATGATCGCTGGAGAAGCACTGATGGGCGTTACTGTAGCATTCCTAATCATATTTGGTCTAAACCTTTCAATATTCGAATACCCACCAATACTACCAAGCATACTAGTATTCATATTCATAGCAGTTCTCCTGGCATACATCCCACTGAGAGAGATATATGCGAAAGGAAAAGAAGAATAGAGCTAATCTACCTACAGTTGATGAGTTCCTACAGTACGTACCAAGACGACTGGATTTCGAATGGTACACAGAAGACGATCTTGTTAGAATAAAAGTACCGAAGTTCACAAGTAACTTCGGTAAATCTTTTTGTAATTTCATAAAAAAAGACAATATGTTTGTTGCTAATTTTGACAAGATAGGTTCTCTGGTTTGGAAAAACTGTGATGGAAGAAACAACGTAAAACAAATACTGGATATGGTAACAAAAGAGTTCCCAAATCAAAAAGATATAGATCAAAGGTTGTTTTTATTCCTCCAGCAAATGAAAGCATTACACTATATTGATTACTAAACAACTTATTTTTCTACAAGATGCGATTTTTTAACCAGCAGTATACCACTATCTCTATTCCATTCTTTTGATACATCATCTAAAACAAGCCTTTTTTTAAACAAGGGGCAATCTAAAACCAAAGTCTCAAACTCACCACCTTCGCCAGCAATGTTTATTTTATGTTTATCACGTATTTTTACTAGTTCATCTACACATTTTTCATTTATGATTCTGCCAAGCCATGATTCATCGAAACCTTTTGCAAAAACACCGACTATCATTATTTTAAAACCAGCATTAACCTGCTCTCTAAGAATTAACTCTTGATCTTTATGCCATAGTGGTGTAAAAGATTTTATTCCAAGATCGTAGCAGACTTTTTCTATGCGTGTACGCTGATATTCAGATGCTAATGCGCCGCTAATAACACCATCTGTATCAAGACTTTTTAGTATCTCTTTTAAATCATCTAACTCTTTTTCTTTTTCTCCCTTTGTCACTTTTTTAACTAAAGGAATGTTCATTGATTCAGCCTGTTTTTCTGTGAGATGAATGTTTAATGTATGATACATCCAAGAATCCTTGTTTTCAGATATTATGGTTACAAGTTTTGTTACATCCCAACCATACTGTTGCGCTACATATATAGAGTATATAGAGTCTTTTCCACCTGAGAATAATGCAACAACTTTCATACAAAACCTGGTAATATCTTTTTAACAGATAAACATTTATTGTACAAACCGCTTTAAACCAGCTAAAACATACAGGAGATTTGTGGGTAACATGAAAATCGGAGTCATATATGGTCATAGAATCCCAAACTTTGTTAGAAAAACAGAAAAAATAGAGGTAGAAACACCATATGGTGACGTGAACATTGAATTAGCTAAACTAGGCGATCACGAAATATTCTTGATAAACCGTCATGGAGAAAAACCTAGTTTACCGCCCCATAAGATAAACTACCTTGGCAACATCTGGGCTTTATCAGCATGTCACGTTGATTGCATTCTAGCAGTTGCTACAATAGGTTCTCTGAAAAAAAACATAAAACCAGGGGATTTTGTTATACCACATGATTTTGTTGATTTCACAAAATC
>Ga0172363_10000310_pt1 | contig 35452 bp, 26 predicted proteins | sample LakKivs2_kivu2a2_FD_114541 | JGI IMG/M metagenome (GOLD analysis project Ga0172363, IMG submission 114541) | Sediment microbial communities from Lake Kivu, Rwanda - Sediment s2_kivu2a2 | ecosystem: Environmental > Aquatic > Freshwater > Lake > Sediment | place: Rwanda: Western Province, Lake... | reverse complement strand
TGATTTTTCATCAAACTGTATTCACCTACGCTGACTACAGGTTTATTACTATCTTGAACATATAATTCTACGGGTATTCCATTTACAGTTATACTGTGATCATCATTGTATAATGTCTTTTTTGCTGCGAACAATTCTTGATATACTTCATCATTTGGAAGTTTAGTTAGATCAACGAGAATATGTAAATCTAGATCGCTGTGATCTGTATAAGTGTAAGCAGCATTACTTCCTGATATAGTGATATCTGCTATGTCAGGTAATCTGACTCCTAGATATTGTATGAAATCTTCTGCTATTAACAGTAACTGTCTTCTGACTTCAGGTCGTAGTGATTTATCATCCCAAATTAATGGATTTAGCTCGTCGTGAAACTTTACGGCATCATCCATATGGAAATGCTCTAATTCTTTAATGTCCATAAGTGTATTTATAGAAGAATAGGGACGTATGTCCCTATTCCCGACTATTGGTTAATAAGGGTGTCACCCCCATCTAGTATGCCCTTAGGCTGCTAGAGCAAATGTTTCATCATTTGCGGTTACTTTTTTTATGCTGATTACGTCAGTCATCTTTCGGACTGTCTGTTAGAGTACTCTTTGCCCTGTCGAAACTGTTCATCCCCTCTGGTTGACCCCAGCCTACTGCTCTACTCCATTCGCGTTCGGTGTAAAACAAATTGCGCGGGCTATCTATTAACTTGGTGGAGATGGCGGGATTCGCACCCGCGTCCAAAGCATCTTTCCCTTCACTTCCTACAGTCATATCAACCTCTACTAAAGGTATTTATTCGCCTTTGCTAACAAACTCGTTTAGTTTCTTTGCTTCAGCAATAATATCTTCAGTACTGGGTGCTGTCGGCATTACTGGAAATGGTGCGTTAGGATTTGCGTCCCGTTGTGCGCTCCACTCTAGTTCTTTATTTGACCTTGCGTAAAAGTATGGCTCAAAAAGACTTTCTTTGGCCAAACGTAGTAGATCCAGACGGATCTCGTATGGTGTTTTGCTCATAATTACCTCCTGTGTGTATATGTGTGTTTTTTATAAGCAAAAGTATTTATAATACAATTTTATTAATAAAAAATTCCATATGCTATACACCACGCTTCAAGTGCTAATCTATATAATAGATGACTTAACACATAGGCAGACACTGCTGATATTAAAAGTTTAGATATAAAAATTGTATCGTAATTCATATTAAAAATAGTTTTGAAAATCATTAGGCAATGCGGTCCAAACAATCACTGCTTGTTTGTATTTAACACCGTGTGCAGGAAAGTTATCGCTGGTATGAAATTTATATCTGCTTGCAGCAAAACAAACGTTAGTTTTCCAATCAAATACTTTTTCTAAGCTGATATGTCTAACGCCGTGTCTATATTCAGTATGATTTAGATAATAATTATAGAACTCATCAGAAATCGTATCAATAACTGGATTATTTTCTACATAGTCACTGAGGAATTTACTATTCTTACTGTGTTCATTAAAAAGCACTGTGCTTGAATTATAGTCATCTAGGGGTATGATTAGTGTCCATGCACCATAATGATTTTCATCAATACCATATTCACCATAAACTGCGTCAGTATGAATACCATATGGGTAATAAGCGGTCAATATCTGTGCTTGACCCATAACAATAGTTTCACCAAAATGTTTTTTAACTTTATTCTTAATAATATTAACTGATTTATATAAATCGGGAATTTGATTTGGATCTTCATTAAAAGCAAATATTTTTCTTTCAAGCACAGTATTATCATTACCGCGCTCTGAACCATAATATGCGTGATTAAATTCTGGATATTTTTCAGGTATGGATTTTAAAAACTCTACCTCTTCCTCATCAAAGAAGTTTTCTATGATTCTAGATGGGACTATTCTAAAAAGTTGCATATCTAGTTTCACTTCGGCTTGGATTCGAACCTTGTCCTAGTCTTGTCGATCTGCACTTCCCACAGTACTGACCGAAGCGTTTTTTTCTGGTTTATCTCTAGCACCTGCACTGTGCCTTGATCCTCAAACTAAGCCATCGCTGTGCGACAAACACTACACCAGAAGGTTGTGCGGCTGTGAGATTATTTATACTTTTATTCAAGAGGTAACTCAATTAGTTTGTTTTCTCTATCCAAATATTTCATTTCAATTTTAGTAGGGTGAAACTCGCGCAGTGCTTCAACAACATCATATGGATCTAGTGGGCCGCAAGTATATACGTCTAATTGGAGCAATGCCGGCTTATCTTCATCCCAAACATGTAATGCGATATGACTTGTCTCAATGATTGCTATAGCCGTAAGACCACGATTACCTTCGACATTGAGATACTTAGCAAAAGGGCCCATCATTACTTTCATACCAATCTTATCTACTAACTTATTCATCCAATCAATAGCTAGTTGTTCGTCCTTAAGTGGATTGCCAACTTCTGCTCTAATAATTAGATGTTTATGTACTACTACCATTATTTGTATTTCCTATTGTAATATTGTTGCAACCAATCCCACTCATAACTTAGTTTTAGTTTTTCTATGTCACCGCTAACTTCACTGTAATATTCTACAGCATCATTAGCACCTTGCAAACAGTCTTTGGCAAACTTACCTTTAGCTTTAGTGAGCCATACTTGTAATCTTTCTTGCGAGATATCTGTATAGTCACTCTTAAGTTTGATGACTTCACGGAAGGCTGTGCGCCAAGTGCTAAATGCATCTGTATTAAAGTTTGCTATTCCAGATAGTAACTCTATAGTCTCATGTGGATCATCTAATGTAAAGTCTAGTCCATCACCGAAATTATTAAACACCAACTGTTTATTATAAGCGATCATACCTTGATGTCCATATTCTAATCCATTTACAGGATTCTTAGCGTGGAAGATATAATGTTTTGGCATTTGCAATCTATCGGGCTGCCACCCCCAATCAAATTTAGGATTGACTTTTAATTTAGCAAACACAGTGAAAGCCCAGGGAGTATCGCTAGCTTTTAATGCTGCGTGATATGCAGCGACACGCCCCTGGACCCCATCAACTCTTACTACTCTATTTTTAAGTCCTGCCGTCACGGCTAACAAATGTTCATAATTAATATCAGCATCTTTTTCACCGTTGCTCAAATAAACGATATCTAGTGGCTTGCTATCAACTAACTTACTAGCCGTTTTGATATATGGATAATCATATAATTGTGTCTTAATATGATCTTTTGCTTCTTTTGGAACTATGATGCGCGTTCCGCCAGTAGTTGTCTGTATGATCTCTTTAGTACCTTGGCTCCACAATGACATCACATCTGTATCTGTAACTTTGATATCTTTATTGTCATCTGTCACAAATATAGCATATGGATAATCAAAATCTCTTTTTGCTGCTTCTACGTGACTATCACCATGACTGATTATAGTTGGAGGAACATATCTCTTGAGTTTTTGATGCTGATTGTAATTAACCTTGTTATACAAACGTAGATCCTGTAGATCGTTTATCAGTTCCTTAGTCTTATTGACATCAACTAAGAATGTATCTCCGAACTTTTGATTTTGACTTGGAAATACGTGCAAGTTGTCTCTAGCGAACGGATCACATATATAACTAAAATCAAACTGCGTATAATCACATACGCTGCTACATATCCAAATATAGTGTTCCTTTTTTGGTACTATATCATCAACAATATTTTTTATTGTTTTCAAATAACTATCGTCGTACTTGACAGTTTTGACGCTTTTACCTTGAGCTTTATATTCAAGTAGTGATTGTACATCTAGTGTTTCTTTATTGCCGTGATCAATTAACACAATATCATATAGATTATTGGTTGCTATCGCTCTACGATCTTTAACAAAATTAAGATTGCTTAGATGCTCAATGATCTTGATATACTTTGTATCTTCAGTAAATGTTTCACGATTGACCATGTATGTAGTGCCCCAGTGGCTCCACTGCGTACCAAAAACATGAACCATCTTTAGCTGCCATTGATTAGGATAATACTTAAAGTCAAAGTTAGTATAATCAAGTTCGCTGTTTAATATCCAACATAGTTCTGTATTTGATCTATTGATACAACGATTGATAGTATCTACCCAACTATTCAAGAAACGTGTCTTTTGTATATTGGGAAATTTAGACTTTAAGAATTCAAATCTATCCTTGGCTTCATTATTGCCCTTATCAACAAAGAACATATCCTGTTGCACGAATAATTCTGCTAGATATTCACTTTCAGCTTTAGCTTCTTGTTGTATAAAGTTAAAATCTTTATTGCCTTCTCCATACATAGGTCCGGACACAAAATAAGTTTGTGTCATTTCAGATTCGGGACTACCGAATACATGAACATATCTTGCTTGTTCGATATTAGGGCGCCAATCGAAATCAAATTTGCTATAATCAATATTTTGACGTAATGCCCAAAACACTTCAGTTGTATGCTCTGCCGCTAAATCAGCGAGATTAGTCGTGATATAATATTTAGGTACGATTTCTGTTTTTGTGCCAACCTTTTTAGAAACTCTTAATAGTCTTACTGTCTCGCCATTATTCTTTTCTGTTTTATATAGTGGTCCATCATTATCATCAAGCAATGTACCGAATTGATAGATATATGCCGGTGATCCGGGATCTGGACGCCAACTAAAATCAAAATCAGATACATCGACTCCTTCAGGTATTACCCATTTATTCATATCCGGGCTGCCCGTAGCCACAAGTTCTTTCACGTACTTCTTGTCTGTTGCCCCCTCTACAATATATTCTAATGTAGGCTCTACTTCTGCTTTATGCCATTGATTACCGAACACATAAATGTATGGCGGATCTTTGGGATTTGGCCTCCAGCTATAATCAAAACTTTCAACATCTAATAATTGTTTAAATCTAGACTTGTCAGCTTTGACCGTTGCCTTAGCTTTCATATATTTTACTTGGCTAGCATCAGGACTGTGATATTCTAATGTAGGTTCTATCTCAGCATCATTCCATTGATTGCCGAACACATAGATGTATGGTATTTCATCTGGATCAGGTACCCAGCTAAAATCAAAACCTGATTTTTCTACAGGTATGATTTGCCTAAAGTTATTATATTGTTGTGCTAATGTTGCCTTGATATTATTGATATATTTTCTCTCGCTAGCGTCTTTTACTTTATACAATACTGTAGGCATTTTTTCTGCGCTATAATGCTGATTACCAAACACATAGATATATGGATCATCATATGGATCTGGACGCCAGCTAAAGTCAAATTTATCTTCTTCAATATCACGTAAAATAGTAAAGCGTGATTTATCAGGCTTTACATAGGCTTTGATGTCATTGACATATTTCTTTTCACTAGCACCCGGAACAATATATTCAAGTGTAGGTTCTTTTTCTGCACTATTCCACTGATTACCAAACACATAGATATATGGCGGGCTGTTGGGGTCTGGCAACCAACTAAAGTCAAAACGTTCAATATCGATTGGTAATAATTCTTTCCAGTTATCTTTGTTTGCCACAAGCTTTGCTTTTACATCATTGATGTATTTCTTTTCGCTAGCGCCGGGTACGATATACTGTAAAGTAGGCATGGTGACAGCATCATATTGCTCATTACCAAATACATAGATATACGGTTGTTCTGTACTATCCGGATGCCAACTAAAATCAAAACTTGCTATCTGCATTCCAGGATATGCTTTAAACATATTCTTATCAGGTAACCGTTTAGCCTTGCTACCTTCAATATACTTTATCTCAGTACCACCTTCTACTACGTAACGAGGACCGTCAGTCTTTTGCCACTGTGTGCCAAATTGATATACGTATGGGGCATCATAAGGATTAGGGATCCAGCTAAAGTCGAACTCAGTAGTATCAAGATTATCAGGTATTATCCAATTATCTTTCTTACCTGCTATAATTGCTTTTACTTCATTGACATATTTTATCTTTGTCGCAGATTCCATCACATAGCGAACAGTAGGCATAATCTCAGCATTGTGGTGCTGATTGCCAAACACGTAGATATAAGGTTCTTCTGTATTATCAGGATGCCAGCTATAATCAAAGTCATTGACTTCAAATCCTTCTACTATCTCAAATTTTGATTTGTCAGGTAGTTTTTTTGCTAGACTTCCTTCTATGTATTTCTTTTCACTAGCACCTGGCACTATATATTGTGGTCCATCAGTCTTTTGCCATTGTGTGCCGAACTCGTATATGAAGGGTGGATCGTGTGGGTTAGGTACCCAGCTAAAATCAAAGTTGCTTACATCCACATTAGCCGGTATCTTCCAATTGCTCATGTTGATACCTAAAGTCGCTTTTATGTCATTTATGTACTTTATAGCAGTAGCACCAGGTACTACATATTTTATAGTAGGCATGACTTCAGCAGGATGTAACGTATTCCCGAAGACATATATATAAGGATCTTCTGTGCTATCTGGATGCCAGCTATAATCAAAATCTTTTATTTTAATACCTTCTTCTACTACCCAGTGTTCTGATTTCTTAGGTAGTCGAGTTACTCTCATAGAATCTACATATTTTATCTCGGTGGCTCCTTCAACGATATATCTAGGTCCACCTGTCTTTTGATGCTGAGTTCCGAACTCGTATATGTATGCAGGGTCTGTGGGATTAGGTACCCAGCTAAAATCAAAGTTTTTAACATCAATGTTTTTAGGTATGTACCAGTTGTTCTTGCTTACGTCAAGTGTTGCTTTGACACTATGTATATACTTGATCTTTGTAGCACCAGGTACAACATATCTTACACTAGGCATAACCTCTGCTGGATATAGATGATTACCAAACACATATATGTAAGGATTATCAGTTTCATCAGGATGCCAGCTATAATCAAAGTCTTTGACTTTAACACCCTCTACTATTTCAAATCTATCTTTATGAGGTAATTTCTTTGCTTTAATGATACGTGTATCAATGTACTTTGTGGCACTCATCTCATCAGTACCAGGCGTGATATATCTTGGTCCGCCTGTTTTTTGATGCTGCGTGCCAAACTGATAAATGTAAGGTATATCTTCAGCATAGGGATGCCAACTGAAATCAAAACTATCAACATCAATATCGTCTGGTATCTCCCAGTTAGTCATATTGACTGCTGCTTTAGCGATAGGGTTTTCTATATACTTGATCTCTGTAGCACCTTCAACTACATATTTAGGACCACCGCTCATAGCCCACTGTGTGCCGAACTGATAGATATATGGCTTATCTGTGATGTCAGGGTGCCAGCTAAAATCAAATTCACTGATATCTAGGTTTTCAGGTATGACCCAACACTTGTTGTCTCTATCAGGTGTCGCTACTGCCTTTTGAAAATCTTGATATGCTATTTCTTTAGCACCTTTCACAATATATCTTGGTCCACCTGTTCTCTGCCACTGCGTACCGAAATGATAGATATAAGGTGGATTGCCGGGATTAGGATGCCAGCTAAAATCAAAATTACTTACATCAAGATTCTTAGGTATCTCCCAATTAGTTTTATCAGGATATAATCTTGCTACCTGCGTATTCATATATTTCACTTGTGTAGCGCCAGGAGTATGATACTCTACCGTGCTATCTACTTCTGCAGGATATAAGTTATTGCCGAACAAATAGATATATGCAGGATCTTTAGGGCTTGGACGCCAACTAAAATCAAACTCTTTCCTATATATCTGATAATTGAGTTTCCAATTAGACATATCAGGTAATACTTTAGCAACAACATCAGTGATATACTTTCTTTCTGTTGCACCAGGTACGATGTATTCAATTGTGCTTTCAATCTCAGCACTATTCCATTGATTACCGAACACATAGACATAAGGTGGATCACCTGGATCAGGAACCCAAGTGAAATCCCAAGCAGTCTCTAATATAGGTATCTTTATATCCCAGTTATTTTTAGTTGGTGCTAATATTGCTTTGATGTCATTGACATACTTGTATTGAGTAGCACCCTCTACATGATACTCAACTGTGGGCATCTTCTCAGCACTATAATGCTGATTACCGAACACGTAAATATATGGTTCTTCTGTTGCATCTGGATGCCAGCTAAAATCAAAGTCTTCTTCAATGATAGGATGTAATAACTTAAACTTAGATTTATTAGGTAAGCGTTTTGATTTAATAATACGCCTGTCAATATATTTCACAGGACTAAATTCATCAGTACCGGGTGTGAGGTATCTTGGTCCGCCTGTCTTTTGCCATTGGGTACCTATCTGATATATACAAGGATCATCTTCGCTGAACGGATGCCAGCTAAAATCAAAACTTTCGCTATCAATGTATTTAGGTATATCCCAATTAGTTTTATCGACTAATGCTATTGCAGAAGGGTGTTCAACATATTTCTTTTCGCTAGCTCCCGGTACTGTATATACAGGTCCACCAGTTAATGCCCACTGAGTGCTAAACACATAAATGTAAGGCGGCGATAGATCATCTGGATGCCAACTGAAGTCAAAACCAGTTACATCTATGTTCTTAGGTATAGTCCAGTTATCTATTGTCGGTAGTGCTTTGACTTTCTGTATATCCATATACTTTGCTTCATTAGCACCATCAACAACATATCTTGGTCCACCTGTTTTCTGCCATTGTGTTGCAAAGTAATAAATGAATGGTGGTTCTTTGGGACTTGGTTCCCAGCTAAAATCAAAATCACTTATATCAACATTATCAGGTATGATCCACTGTGATTTGTCTGGCCTGCGTATAGCACGTATGTCCATGTACTTGTATTCAGTTGCACCGGGAACAACATATTGAACACTGATTTTATCTTCTGGTTTATTCCACTGATTACCAAATGCATAGATATATGGCGGACTGCCAGGATCAGGTACCCAAGTATAATCTTCTAGATAACTATTTTCTAAATGTTGGAAACGTTCAGGTTTAGATGCCAATCTAGCTTTAAAACTTCCATCAGTGATATACTTTCTTTCTGTTGCACCCGTACAATGATATTCAATGGTAGGCATTTGTTTAGCATCATAATGTTGATTACCAAATACATAGATGTAGTCTGGTTCTCTAGGATCAGGTATCCAGCTAAAATCAAAACTATTTTTATCTATATCATGTAATATAACCCAGTTATCATGTGCTTTTAATATCGCAGCATTAGACATATATTTTTTTGATACTGCCCCAGGAACAACATATTCGACTGTGGATTCTATTATTCCTGGAACCCACTGGTTACCCCATACATAGATATAAGGCGGATCGGTTGGATCAGGATGCCAGCCAAAATCAAATTTTGTTTCATCTACTTCTTTATAAATTTTCCAATTTTCGCTTAGTTCTTTTTTACGTTTTAGCGGATCTACGTCATTCCTATAAATTATAATGTCACTTGCTTTTTTGCTACAAATCCAAGTGCCGCTGTCTTTTTGATAAATGCTGGGCCATACATTATTGTGATCTTCTGCCCATACATCTTCATCTGGTAATAATTCAAAATCAAATTCCCAATCAAAGTCACTATAATCACAGAACTCATTAATTATCCAGAAATCAGGAGTGGTTGCCTTTTTTCTTGCATCTTGTAGATTTTTTGCGAATTTTTCGCGTGGATGGACGTTCGGCTTTTTGCCGTAATAAAATACATCACGTAGCATAAAGATTACTTATGATATGACTTTTAGGTTATATAATTTTTGAAAACGATCTGCATCGCTACGATCATTGACCATAGGCTCACCGCGTATGTTTAATGATGTATTGAGTAGCATAGGACAACCTGTCTTAGCATACCATGCTTCTAATAGTTGTCGTATCCCAGATCCATCTTTTGGAACTGTCTGAACACGACTAGTACCGTCGTGATGAACGATAGCAGGATATAAGTCAGGATGCCTACAAGTAGCGATGACTTGCATATACCTACTGTCACGCCAGCCACGAGGCATAGCAAAGTACTCATCAACATACTCTTCAAGAATGATCGGTGCAAATGGTCTAAATTTTTGTCTGCGTTTAATTTCATTGACTTTATCTTTTATCTCGGGTCCTCTTGGGTCTGCTAACAAACTACGATTGCCTAATGCGCGAGGCCCGAACTCTGCTCTACCGCTGGCAACTCCTACCATCTTTTTCTTTGTTAATTCTTTGATAACTTCTTTGACTGGATACGGTCCCTTGATGTGTGTGCCTAAGAATGCATCACGCCAGTTGATCTTTTTACCAAATCCAAGTGCTGCTGCCCCTAAACTGTTACCAGCATCACCGGGATTAGGCATGATCCATATTTCATGAAAGTGCTTACCAAGCAATCTATTAGCAAGACAGTTCAATGCGACACCACCACCATATACAAGATTTTTGCTACGACCTATGCGTTTGGCTCGCATCATAACTTTTTCAATCAATGTTTCGCAAACAATCTGTGCGCTTGCAGCGATATCCATATCGTCTGCTTTACTCAAAAAATTATCGTCTAATCCTATATGTAAATTTGACTTGAAATCTACATTTTCAATGTTTTCCAGTAGATTACTCGCCATGCGTTGTGCATGACTTGGCTTACCATATGCAGCCATACCCATTAAAATATATTCTTCGTCCATTGGACGTAAGCCTACCCGTTGTGTCATAGCACTATAGAACATTCCTATACTATTAGGATACTTTTTGCTCCATAGTTTCTTATAACGTGCATAACCCTTATCATCGTACCATGCATCCCATATAGTGATACAATCCAACTCACCTATAGCGTCGATGACTACAACAGTAGCATCTTCATATGGACTTGTTTGAAATCCTGCCGCGGCGTGTGTCTTATGATGTACGTGTGTCTTGATAGGTTTATCCCCAAACATATCAACAAGTTCTGGACCTATTATCTGCTTTGCGCTTAATGGTCCTATAGGTTGTCCTGCACGAAACTGACGTATTGCTTTTAAAAATGGCTTTTCATAATAATGCAATTCAAAATTGCTATTGACAAGATATGACCATGCTTCTTTAATGATACCCTCACATAGATTGGCATCATGTTTCTTTTTACTATATCTTTCACTGTGGGCAGCAAATAGTATATCTCCAGTATCACTGACAATACTAAGCCCTGCGTCATGAAATCCGCAACTAAGTCCTACGTACATCATATATCACTTATAAATAAATGGATCTCTCTTACGTAATTCTTTTAAACGTTTACGATATTGTACTTCACGCTTTAATTTTTGCCACCATCTTTTTAGAAACATTTGCTTTCCCCTATAAATTTATATAATTCTTCGGCATATAATCTGTGAGGCTCTTCATTATGATGCCAAAATTTAGCTTTTTTATTTTCGTAATTTAGATTTCTATAATGCCAATAAAATGCATTAGCCTCGCTTAACATTTGATAATATTTAGTATGATCAATAAGGCGTATATATTGTTCAAGATGCATATTGGGTAATGTAAACATGTGCAACGTGTTGCACATTAGATACTTAATGTTATTAGCATTAAAAAAATATTGTAATTGTAGTATTAAATTAGCACTGATTATTTGAACAAATAACTCGTTTTTAACCATAAACTTACTGTATTCTTCTAACATGGTTTTTTCACTACCATCCGGATGACCTGTAAAACCGGGGTTCATATTATAATAATATTCATTACCACTATCCAGCCAACTAGCCGATCTATTAGCGATAGAGTTATTTGTCTTTTGATTTTTAGGTCTAGGTACTTCCATGCGCAAGCTTTCAGTCCATGCTACTAATACTCCTACTTCTGTATTTTCAGGATCATACTGGGAATCGAACCAGTTTAAAACGCTACGTGCTATACCAGCATTAGTGTTACCCAATTGAGCTATGTTGATAGGGATATACCCTAGTTTCCTAGCTAAACAATTACCAAAACTCTGTTGCCTATTATATACACTGTCTTCAGAACCGTTAATCTCGGCTCCTGCTGCATGGCTACATCCTGCTATTAAAAGTATTTTAGTTTTCATGACTGATCTTCAGCCAATACAGTGTCAAGCAATCTCTCATAGTTGTGTTGCAATACAGGTTGCATTGCTTTGTATAACTCTCTCAAATCATCAATAGGAGTATTTTCGATTTCATCGATGAGATTGAAAATCATCCACATACGTCTTTCATGATCTACACACTCATCGTAGCTTTCGTCCCAGAAATCACTGAACGTCTGAAACCCTTGTTCTCTCAAATACTTTAATGTGAATGGTGGCGCTACTAATATAAAGGGTTTTTTGAAGAACATAGGCTGCAATGTTTTTTCACTATAGTTAGCAGTAGGTTGCGCATACCTACTCTCTGTTACAACATCAACAAAAATATCTCTGTAACAACTTTCAATCTTGGTGCTATCTTTTACATTAACACCTTTTCTAGCATCAAAGATCGTTTGATTTTTAGGAGTAGGATCACGCCAGTATGGATGTATAATATTTACAGCCTGCTCAATCTTTAGATCAATGTTAAATGGACTATGTTTATTTAAGTATTCAAACCCTTTCAATAATTTAGAGAAGGCGTCTGGATTACTCTTGCCCCATAATATGATATCGCACCATGGTTGATTTGTAAAATTAGTCATATCTCCTCTATAATACCAAGTTATATAACTTGATAATGGAGCTAGATAAGCAGCTATAAGATGACGATGCGGGGTCCAACGCCAATTCAAACTTATAAAACGTCTAGTAAAATTATAACTATAACTATCATCAACAACATTGATAGGACTTACAGTTTTCAAGAATAGATCGTCACATACAAGATTCATAGTTCCTTTATAGTGAGGGAAATATTTTTCTATGTCATAATCACAAGTATGTACAGTTATGTTTGTCAACCCATTTTTTAATGCGTAAAGTTGAATACTATCTAGCTCATCTGCTCTCATCATATTGACTTTTACATTGTCAGGAAATTCACTATAGAAAATCATGCTATGCTTAGTGCCTGCAGGAGGATAATACTGCTCACTACCAACCAGATAGCCCGATACAGGTTCATATAGGTATATATCAATACCTTTTTCATTAATTATCTGTATGTTATGAGCATCGTGTTCTATTTCTTCTAACTCTTTAATTTTTTCATTTAGCATGTATATATAAAGAGGCTTACTATTGTTATATTCTAAGTATGGTAGTATCCTATATTTTAACAATGAATCGCTAGTAGATTCTGGTTTAGAATCTAAACCGGGAATGTTATACCAGTGCACTCTAGCCCATATGTCATCAGGAACTCTTTTAGTCCCTGTAATCTGTAAGGTATATCTATCCTCTGTACCTATATTGCTGGCTGCGTGAGGTACATCGCTATCCCATATAAAATAGTCCCCTGCAATCCAGCTAGTTATTCCAGTGCCATCAATCTCAAGATAATGTCCCGGTTTCCAATCTTCTAGCATTACAAGTATGCGTACCACATTCTTATATTCAACATCAAATATTTTCATATAAGTTCTAAAATGATCTACGTGAGTTGGCATGATCTCAAGAGTAGACATTTTATAAAAAGTATATGTCAAATTATCGTACTCATTAAATATGCCGGTAAATCTTTTACATAAATCAGGCATAGGATTGCTATTGTCATACATAACTCCAGTAAAGCTTTTCACAAGATCATATCCTTGATCTCGCCAAGAATTGACTTCTTCCGGTGTTATAGGCTGTCTTACATAGGACAAATCTTTATATTCATCTCTATGCCAGAAACGGGGAATATGTCCTCTATACCATTTGGATTTCATAGAGTTATTTACTATGATATATTAACTACGAATAATATCTAATGTTACACAATGGAAACAGCCACCCAGCGTTCTAGCATGACGCATAGGTAATAGCGCTACATTGATGCCTTTATTTTCTAACATTTTTGCTAGGTCTATTTGATGTTCCTCAACTACCACTAAATTTGGATTGACAGAGAATAGATTAACGCTCACCCACACACTAGCATTGCATAGATTAGGATAATGACCTATATCTACGGGTTCAGGAGCCCATATTACATCCCATGATTGTAATGGTCTGGGCAACATATCTAATGACTTAATACGTGACGGATTACATAACATCAATCCTTCGCGTAAAAATGCTATAGTACTATCAAGATGCATGTAACTATAAACGTTTTCTATTGTATGTACCTTCTTCTTTGGATACACACTCTGTAAATACTCTGCTCCCTTCTTATTACCGCTATTGCTTACTAGATAATAAAGTTCATCATTAGCTCGTAATATATTTGCTGCATCAAAGCAGGGCTCGGTCTCATTGAGTGCTAATATACTCGGATTACCTATACAATCTACATTATATAATATAGACCTGTCCGGTTCAGGGGCAGCAATGACTTCGCCATAAGTCTCAAGATCGTCTATCATTGCTAGATACTCGCTAGTTCTTGCTGCTAATGCTACAGGTGCTGCTATGATTTTATCATCATGTACTAATACTGTATCTCTGGGACAATAGTTATAATATTTAGGTTTTATGTTTTTATCAGGCCTTAATACATTTACATTTTCTTTTCGCAAGAACTCACAAAATTTTTCTAAATCTTCATTTGCTTCATCGATTACTTGTTTAGGATAAGGACCCCACTTTATATCATAAATGTGTTTTCTGTCAGCATAATTAACTGTGCGCAAACTTACATCTGGTAGTGGTATCTCTGCATCATCAGCAATTCCTACAACAACTGTATCTAATTTATCCCATTCATTTTTACTTAATTGCATCAAACACCTTCATCTTAGATAGATCAGGATAATCATCATTAGTCCATCTTTTTGGTTCGATATCTTTAATCTCTTTAAATCGTTCTAAGCCTAAATTAGCAGTCTCTGGCGTCATGTAGTAGTGATATCCTAATATATCTATATCTTGTTCTATCCACGGTATATTACTTTCTCTACCGTCATAGCGCATCTTAGTCAATTGTTTATAAGCGACAGGATCATCTAATAATATCATGCCTCCCCTGCCTAACTTTAAATGCTTTTTATATTGAAAACTCAAACACATCAAGCTATCCTTGATGTATCCGGTTTGTTTCCAATACACTGCTGCATCTATAATATTTGTATTTCCTATATAATAATAATCTTTCCAGTTATAGTCATTGAACGCCCAGTCAAGATTTAATTTCATAAATGTCATAGGAACACTAAGGTAAGTTTGCTTTGGACAAGTTACCTTCTTTGGTTCTAAGTATCTTAGACATAATTCAATAGCATGAGTACAGCAATCAGTAGCTATAGCGAACGGGGCAGTAAAGTAATTTGCTATTGTTCTTTCAAAGTTTTCTACTTCGATCATACAGGAAACAATGGTCTTTTAGATTTAGGTTTTATAGCCGGCGGCTCTACAACTTCTATTAATTCAATATTAGATGCAGGTACTGGATCAGCAACTAGTGTTCTTCTCTTTATACTTTCTACGCTTATCGTGGCTATGTTGTTCTGTTTTATAAAATCTTTATCAGTCATAGCTTCTTTTTCTGGCATCACTGTGCGTGTGCTATCGCTTACACTAACTTCATATTGTTTATAGTCGCTCCAGTCTCCTTCACCTTGCCATGCATATGCAAAGCTCCAATCTATAGTTGCATTAAGAGCAGCTTCTTCGTTAAGCATATCCATGAAATCACTGCCGCTACGTCCTTCTTCAGCGTCCCAATCAGGTCTTGCTAATTTACGTGCGCGTTTTGCAGTATTTGCTTGTATGCGTGAATAATCCTGCGCATAGAAAGGACCTTTGCGACCTTTAGGTGGACGCTCACGATCATCTAATGGGTTATCTATCTGATCATATTTCCATTTGAAGTCAGCCTTCCATTTGCCGTCTTGAGTGATGGTAAATTTAAATACAGCCCAATATGCCAATGGACCATAACTATTGCCAAATTCTCTAGTATCTATTTCTGGATTAAAATGAATTTCTGCTGTGTAACCTCCTCGCACTTTCCACAACAGCCTAAAGAAAGGCCACATCTCATTAACTAGACTATCAGCATATATGTTGATATCTGGTTTTATTATATCATAATCAAACTTTTCATATTCGATCTCTCTAAAGAATTTAGGGTCGTCGAATTCTATTCTGTAATGTTCTTTAGGTAAATTATCACGTACAGGATATCCTATAGGTACTTCAGTAAAACCTTTAAACATATCTAACCAGATATGTATAAGTTTTACACGGGTCATTATATGCATCCCGCCTTTTCTGAAATCATCACTGATCCAAAAACCTTGATATTTGTGTGATGCTACGTTAAATTTCTTTGGATTCTGTCCTACAATTGTTTCTGGGCCTAATCCATATCCTACACCTAATCCCATGTTGTTGATGTTATTATTACGCATACGCCACATGAAGGTCATAGTTTCTGCATAATCTACTAATTCTTCAGTCGGGAAACCTACTATCCAGTTAGTTGCAGCCCATATACCTACTTTCTTACAATCTATAAAGTTTTGTTCCATCTCTTGTATGGTCACACCTTTATCCATGTCATCTAATACTTTCTGACTGCCTGATTCACAACCGAAGTTGAACATGATACAGCCACCGTCAGCAAGGTCTTGTAGATATTGTAGATCCATACGACCATCGCAACGTGCATATCCTGTCCAACGTACTTTTAATCCTTTAGCCTTTAATCCAAGAGCAAATGCTCTTAGTTCTTTCAAGTTACCATTGATCAAGCTATCAATGAACCAAATAATATCTGTGCCTTTGTTATAATATAACCATTCAACTTCTGTGATTAAGTCTACTGATTGACGCTGGCGATATTTCCAAAAGTGAGTTTCTTCACAGAATGTACATTTTGCTGTGCAACCGCGACTGATTTCGCTATTAACGCCGTTCGGTAATTCGTAAAGGCTAAAATCTATGCTCTCATAATCTGGCATAGGCAAACCATTGATGTTGATTCTTTCATTTTCAGGCTGCTTATAAATCATAGGCTCGGTTCTTGTATGAGCTACTCCTGTCTCAACATCTTCAAGCAGGTTTAATAGATTTGCTTCTCCCTCACCGATGACAACATAATCATAATATGGTTCTACTTTAAACCAGCTTTTATGCACGTTTGGTCCACCTACCGCTATTTTAATGTGCGGCATTCTGCGCTTTAGTTCTTGACACATCCATTTGGTAGGTTCTTCGCTGATGTAATAAACGCTGAATCCTACAACGTCGGGATTCATCTCTTGTATTTCGTCGCAAGCTTGTTTTAATATTGGTTCCAATATTGGGTGTATGTCATGCATATATGTGTCACCCAACCAGTGCCAGCTTGCGCTAGGATCCCATAGTCTAAATGGTAATTTTTTATTAGGCCACCAGTCATCACGGAAAGCATTATAAGCTTTGACATTTAAGTCCCAAATCTTTGTTTCATAGCCTGCACTCTTAGCTACACCCGAGAGTCGCGCTAAACTGAACGGAGGCATATAAGGGCTCCATTCAGGGCATAGAACTAGAGCCATCTTAGTGTTTCTAGTTTTATAATCCACATATACAGGTGTTAGATTTTTTTGCACCGTAGGCTTGGCATAGGGAGCTATAGCTTCCATCATACTGCGATGGCGAGCATCTGCTATATCTTCTGTAGGACGTTCTTTAGGTTTAAGTTCGTCCGCTGCTAGTGATCTAAGGGTAAAATCCAATATATTCTCCTACACAGTGTATTTAGACGATAAGAAATTAGGTAATTTTAACTTGGATTCTTTTGTTTCTGCATCGTGCGTTTGTTTAAAATACATTAATGCCCAATTCTTAGAATTAAACGTTCCTTTGTATATCATGCCATATTTTTCAGCACACATACGCAGTAGATTAGTATCTTTAGGTTCGATAAGATACATATCACCAGTTAAATTCATATTATTTTTAACAAATGTAAAAAAATCTATATGTTCTAAGAAATTATCTACTGTAGGTATCTGTCCTACGACGAGATCAAATTTATTTTCTTCATTGATATTTTTTAAATCAGTAGATACATAACCGCTTACATGGTAAGATAAACTAAAATCATTAGCTATCTGTTTATGCATTTCTAAATCTAAATCTGTAGATTCAATAAAACATACATGATTCGTAGTTCCCAAACCTAACAATTCAAAACCCAATTGTCCATAATCTTTGTTAGTTACAATAGCTGTTTTGTTATATACATGTGGTCTATTATTCCTACAAAAGTTAACTAAATCTTTACCTAATGTTAAATCAACCTCATAGTCTGTTGGAACTTTTAAAACTATATTACTTTCTAATATGACTTCTTTCATCGTTTGACCTTAAAGTGCATAATGGTACCATGTAACATCTTGCTTCCTGTATTATCCATCCAATATGTGTGAATATGTGCTAACCCGTTTTGGTCGGCAAAATCTTTTAAAAGTTGATGATCGTTGTTTTCAATCAAGAAAATATCTGCATCGTCAGTTAAATGTTTTTTAATATTCATAAAAAATTCTTTGTGCGTAAGTCCTTCATGATCTACGCATAATCTAGCAGTATTAATAAAACTTTGCGGAATGCAACTTTCATTATTTTTAGTAGTATTTAAAAAATCATTAAAATCCCAACAATGCGGAGGATTTGCTACAATTAAATCAAATTTCACATCAGGTAATGAGCCTATATTACTATAGTTATAGATAGTTACCTTATTTGCTAAGTTATTACTGATAACATTTTCTGCTAAATTTTTAGTCGCCTGATCAAAATATTCATGAAAACTTAATTTATTTGCTATACCTTGACCCAATAATTCAAACCCTAATACTCCAAATCCTGCACACCATTCTAATACATGATCATACACTTTGTCTTTTCTATATTGATTTATTATATTAGATAATTCTTCAACATAATCTAATCCCCCACCATCAAGCATACGAGAAAATTGTATAGTATAACCACAAGGTAATTTAACTACACCTATATCATTTTGGTTACACATAATTCCTAAACCATTAGTTGTGACCAAATAGGGAGAATTTGAGTCTTGTTGTATTAAAGCTGTTTTTTCTGCTTGCTCCCAAGAAGTTACAGGTATCCATTCGGCCTCATTTGATTTTTGGAATTGTTGTAAAACTACTGGTTTTTGTATATCAGTATTGATTGATTTTATAAACTTTTCTTTTATATTTTTATCTATACAATAGTTAGTTCTAGCGAAAAATATTTTTTTATTATGTTCAACTATATCTTTGATTTCTTTTTGCCACAATAATAACTGCAATGGGTCTAAGCTACATAGTCTTTTCACTTCTTCTACAATAAATTCTAATCTTTCATCATCGTCTTCTATATCATCATAACGCTCGTCTATGTGAGGACTAAACGTTTTATAACCATATTCTTTTAATTTTTTCAAGCTTTTAGGTCTAGCTACTAATATAAAAGGATGATTTAATATGATAGGTTTCCATATTTTTTCGCTGAAGAAAATAGATTCATTGTTGATATCTGATTTATAAAAAACAGTCTCAGTAACTAATGAAAAATAAGAATGATCAAAAAACCTTAGATCATCGTGAGCTAAATCTACAGGGTTGGTCCTATCTGGTGTGATGTTCAGTCTTATAGGAAATTTATGTTTATATAATTGTAGATGTGTGCAATCTTTAAATTGATCGATCCAATTTAAATCCGGCTCTCCCTCAAACGAATAGTAACTTTGTTGATATAGATTATTTTTTAATATTTCATTAAAAAGATATATTCTATGTTTTCTAGGAACTTTATTAAAACATAAAAACTTTTTAGCTTTTGGTCCTATCTGATATTGACCAGTATATTCAAATATGCCGCTGCGTTTTTTCATAGTGTATTCAAAAAATGATAAGGGAACGACATTAATCCTATCATTTATATCATAGTTTTTACATATGTTTTCATATACATTATTCAAATTATCTGCACCAATAGTGCAGTAAAATTGTTCAGGTTTGATTTTACCATCAAGCAATTTTAATATTCTATGTATTTTTAATATTATGACAGGTTGAATATCTTCAGCGTTTCCATCAAAAACAAAAATAGTTTTATTATTGTGTATAGCTTCTAATAATTCATTTACTATATCTTCTGTAGGTCGTAATACGATAGTATGATCTCTATTAATGCCTGCATAAATTATATGTGTATGATTGAAATAAAGTTTAAATTCAGGCAATAATTCTAGGAGTTGCCCTTCTATAAGCGTCTTGTGTGCTTCGCTTATTTTAAATTTTTTTTTTGGTCTAGTGTCTCCGTAGTGAATTATCTCGCCGCTATGATGTTCTGGTGTAATTTTTCGCCATGGATCAATGACTACAGAGTGTTGGGGGAAATCTATTTGCTCAACCCATTCTTCCCAATATCCTATAAGATAAACATCAGTCCATTCTTTGCGTAGATCGTTATCGCCTGTGTTTAAATCATAATAATGTAAATTGCCGCCGTGCTTTTCTATATAATGACCTACAAGCATACTTGCGCTACCATTGATATAATGCACTTTTGGTTTATATGCTTTTCCTACAATAGTAATATTTTTTCCATTCTTTAAACAGCGTAATGCCATCTGCTCTGCTTGCTTTTCTCTAGCAGTCATTATTGAATCAAATAAATCATATCCAAGATTTAAGTTATCAGCTAACCATCGTAGTGCTATATTGTCTCTAGGATGACATGCGCCGGCATCACCTAATCCTGCTTTCATATATGCCGGACCCATGATACGATATTTGCTATCTGCTAATGCTTTTGTGACTACATCTACATTGATATTACCATTCTTTTCGGCAACATCTTGTATCATATTAACTAATGCTAGTTTTGTTGAAATGAATGTGTTATAGAAAATCTTAATTGATTCCGCTTCATCCCAAGTGCCTACTTCATATCTAGGATTGTTTTCCATAAATACTTTATAGAAATCTATAAGCTCTTGTGCATCTCCGGTCAAGCTACCATCTTCTGTTCCAATAATGACCATCTCAGGATTTACCATATCCCACTTGATAGTTCCCATAGCGATCAAATATGGATTGTAGATGAATCTTGCATTACTGATGCAGAATCTTAGTAGTCTGCGTACCGTTCCTGGTAATACCGTACTGATCAATACCACCAACTGATTACTATTAACGTGTTTATTGACTTCATTCAATATGTTTATGACTATGCTATAATCAAAGTCCTTATTTGGCAGATGACTAGTAGGAGTCTCGCCACCATAAATCGGGTCATGTGGGGTAGGCGCTGCTATGAATATCAAATCTCTGTCAGCTACGGCTCCGGCTATGGTATCTTTCATGGGGAAAGCAGGATTTCTAACTTCTACGTCATATCCTACTACATCGTAATGTTGAGACATAACTTCGGCACAATCTTGTCCTAGTTTGCCTACTCCAATCATTGCTACTTTCTTCATAATGTTCATATTTATTAGTATGGAATAGTTCGTTCAAATAAGTACCTATATCTTTCACAGTGTGAGGTTTTAAATTTGTTTTTCTTTAAAGACTCAGATATAAAATAAGGGAAATATGTCTTATCGTTAATTATTCTAATAATATTATTATAATTATGTTCTATTTTAGGTAAAAGCATTTGATAAGTTTTATTATAATCCTTAATGTTGCAGATATCGTTACGAACTGTTTCTGCATAAAATATGGATCTAGTTTCAACGTCAGGCATATCGTCAAACGAATAATCTATAATTTCATCATATAATTCAAATCCTAATTTCTTTAGATATTCATTATATTTGTGGCAACCTAAAACTACAAATGGTTTTTTCATCAATAATGGTCTAGCTGTTTTCTCAGTTATAAAGGGAACATAGCTCGTAGCTTCGGCTACGCAATCTACTAAACACCTTTGATATTCTTCTGTTACAATATAGCTATGTAATAGCTTAAGATAATCATCTTTTATAATCAAATTATTATCAAAATAGTTAAATCGAAAATTGTATCCTTTTATATTCCAAGTTATAAGACCCTTATCTATTATATTAAGTCTAGCATAATTATCTATCAGATGACAACGATGTAAATGTGGGTTACCGAAATAAGTAACGAATGGTTTGTCAAATCTAGTGTTATCTGTTTGCTTATAATTAAATTCATTATTAAGGCAGTTTTCTCCCCAATTAAAAAAGAAAGTTGGCCAAAAGATAAAAGAGGATCTTTCAATGTTATATTTTTTAGCTATATCATCATAATAAGAACAATCAAACGAACCGTGAAGAATTTTTATATCAGGATTGACATCATGCAGCGCTGATAGTAGCACATCATCAAATCTCCATTCCCATTCAGCCTCTGCTAAAAACCAAACATTATCCGGTCTTACTTTTCTAATTTCTTCTGCCAATATTTGAGATGATTCGAACTCACCTATATTATAAGTTAATAAACTCATTTTTTAGTAATCCAAGCTTTACCGAAATTTCTTCTACGAGCAAAGAATATCTGCTCACAGAAACGTTGTAATGACTGAGTTTTATCTTCTGGAAAATCAAACTCATAAATGCAATCACTTTTTAAATCAGTAGTGTTTTGTACGTAACCCATGATATCGTGATTTAAATTTATGACTTTAGGATACTGTGATATTTGCTTATGATCTATCAAAAATGTTTTTTGAACTAACATTAGATCCTGCAATAATCCCTCATCTAATGTAAAGTGTTTTCTTAAGAAATCTTCTATCACTGTGAATATGTGATTATGCTTACCTTCACTTTGTAAATTGATGACTGTACTATGAACTAGATTCCATCCGTGTATCTCCATACCTTGTATGGGCGTGTGATCTATTCTACCATATTCAGACCAATTATTGTAATGTTCAGCTATTCTGTGTATTTCGCTATTTAACCATTCATCAGTTTTTATATGCTCATAAAGTTTTTCATAAAAGTCTTCATATTGAAAGTTTTGTAATTTATATAATGTTCTGCTGATATAGTTTGTTATACCATTAATATGGAACGTATTCAAGAACCAACTAAACACTTGCGCTTCAATCATCTTGTCTCTTGGCAAATCTTTAGTACTAATGACTACTTCAACACCTTCACGTAGTTCGTGTTCATTATATGTTCCAACAAGATAATCATATACAACACGACCCTCTAATTTATAGTCTTGTTTTTGTAATAGATTCATCTCAGCATTTTCAAGTAACTGTGCTTGATAGATGGTAATGCCAGTATGATTACCTGATCTAAACAATTTATAGAAATTCTGTTTCCACGTTTCTAATGTCTCGCCGGGTAATCCTAATATAAGTTCAGTGTATAATGGGATATTGTGTTCTTCGCACATCTCAAATACTTCTTCGATCTTATTGGTATCTAGGTTTTTACGCTTGATGATATCTAATACGTTGTCGTCCATAGTTTGTACGGACAAGTTCAGACCAATCTTTGCGCCACCTTCATATATCAACTTACGAACGATATCAACAACTTCTTGCTTTTGATTTTTAGCCCAGCTAATCGTATATGCTTTAGGATTACCATATGTCTTTTGAACTTCGATAAGCTTATCTGCGATCATGCTATCACGTTCTGGAAATATACCAAAGTTCGCATCTGTCAATGATACGAAATCACAATTATGTTTCCCTACCCATTCAAGTTCAGCATAAACTCTTTCGAGACCAAACTTCTTGATCTTGTTATATGTCAAGCTACCCCAGTCACAGAATGTACAAGCATAAGGGCAGCCACGATTACTTTCTAGTGTGACATTCCAACGTACATCAGGATATTGTTTCATCAACTTATCAAACACGCCAGTAAGATAGGGGCTGGGTATATCGTCGAGATTATCAATACGTATGCCAGGACCTGTGTCTATGGTATTACCATTATCGTTAATCAACATCCCTTTAATTGCTTTGAAACTTGATTCAGGTACTAATAATGTTTCTAATATCTTTTTAGTAGTAATCTCGCCTTCTTGCTTTACAGCGACATCAACATAAGGATATCTTTTAAAAAAATCTTTATCAGTGATCGGTGGCTCGGGACCACCCACCATTATGAATATGTTAGGATTATGTTTTTTAAGTTCTCTAGCGAGAACGTTATTATAACTACGATTCCAGATATATGTGCTGAAACCTACTATGTCGCTATCTTTTAATTTTTCAATAGCTTCTTCTATAGTATCACGACGCCATATAAATTCGCCAAGCTCGTAGTTATCACTGATATGACTAAACTGACTTACATAGCTCCATAATATAGCCGGGCTATATGGAAGATAATATGCGTTAAACTCTTTAGGTCCTTGTTGAAAGTTTGGATTTACAAAACTTATTTTCTTTTTACGCATAGCCCTTGTACTTGATGAATTTTGCTAGCTCATCGGCTATGACTTTATAGCCCTCAATAGTAGGATGAGCCCCTTCGCAATTTGTCAAGTATTTAGCGGGCCAATCTCTAGACTGGTAGTAATTAAAGTAGCCACCTCTGTAATGATCTACAGGAACTAAACCATCTAATTCGATTAATTTTTGTAACATAGCGTGATAATCTACAAAATTATGAAAATAATTATTCCAGTCAAGTTTATCTACTAATCCGCCAGCATATTCACTTAAATAAGCCTTAACTCCATTAGAGTTTTGGCTATTAAATCCATTAGCGATAACTAAATTAAAATTTCTAGCTTTACAAAAATTCTCTAAATCTAGTAAAACTAGCATAGCGTGGCAAGCTTGAAATTGTTCGCTCCAAAGATATCTGGCATATACTGACCACACTGGGTCAGGTTCTCCGTCGGATTTGTCGTATGGCCAGGCTGTTCGCCATTTATTATGCACAAATTCGCCGTTGCTATAATGATCAGGATCGGGTGATTTATGTTTAGGGTTTTCTACTAGAAAATCATACCGTTCCATGCCGCTCATCATCAATATGACTGTACCTGTTGCATTTTGCCAATCAACTATATCACAAAAATTTAATTGATGTACAGCCGCTCTATTACCGCAACCTTTTACACCTAGATTGACGGGTATATGATCAGTAAAATAGTCCCTGCATAATACATTTACCCAGCTATTTTCGTGTTCATATTTTCTGAGATGATAATCATTCTTACAACGATTACTCTTCTGCACCCTACCATTGTATTCTTTAACAATTTCATCAGGATATCCGCCTTCTCCTTGAGTCCAGCTGCATCCTAATCCAATAATGTATTTTGTTTTAGTGGACATCAGATAATCCTTTTTCTCTTTGTTCTTTGATCCATTGATAAGTTTTTAATAAACCATTTTCAAGATCATCTTCAGGAGCCCAACCAAGTTTTTCGTTGATCAAAGTATTATCACTATTGCGCCCTAATACACCTACAGGACCCGGTATATTTTTAACTGTAACTGTTTTACCTGCAAGTTTAGCAATCAATAATACTAGATCGTTGATACTGATCATGCGAGTGCTGCCTAGATTTAATGGTTTATTATAATCACTGTCCATTATTCTGTGTATGCCTTCTACACATTCATCAACATATAAGAAACTACGTGTCTGTGTTCCCGGTCCCCATACTTCGACTTCTCCGTCGCTCTCTAAAACTTTCCTACATAATGCAGCAGGTGCTTTCTCTTTACCATTATTCCAGCTGCCTCTTGGACCGAATACATTGTGAAATCTTGCTATGCGTACATCAAGCCCATAGTTTTTTGCGAATGACAAATATAATCTCTCGCTGAACAATTTCTCCCAACCGTACTCACTATCTGGATTTGCTGGATATGCGCTTGCTTCGGTGCATAAAGGATTATCAGGATCAGTTTGATTATGTTCGGGGTACATACAAGCACTTGAGCTATAGAATACTTTCTTTACACCATTAGTGCGCATCAAATCTAAAATATTAAGATTGATTAAAACACTATTATGCATTATATCAGCATCGTTGTTACCGCTGAATACATAAGCGGCTCCGCCCATATCTGCAGCCAACTGATATACTTCATCAATCTGATTCACGAAGATGGTTTTTACATTTTGTTTGTCTCTAAGATCAAGTCTATAAAACTTATCACAGGCGGTATCACCGTATAGTGGAAATTTTACGTCTGCGCCTATTACATAATATCCTTTCTTTTTCAGACTTTCTACTAGGTAAGTTCCAATAAAACCACCTGCTCCACATACTAGAACTCTTTTCATATATTACTTCTCACTATTCTGCTTATCTCTTCCGACACATAATCACTAGGAGTTCTGCGTAATAGATTAAAGTTATGATCAAGTATAGGTTTTACCCTACGCTTAAAATCAATTATCTTATTATTATCCCAACTAGCAATTTCTTTGCAAAGCTTTATAATAGCTCTCATTCTTTCTCTATGATCTTTTATATCATCATAACTTTCATCCCAAAATTCACTAAAAGTCTTATAGCCTAAACTTCTCATACTCGCTAATGAGCCTTTGCTACCTACTAGAATAAATGGATGTTTTTCTTTTGCAGGTTTGAATGATTTTTCAGTGAGCGTAACCTCAGGAAAATTATAATTAGTTTCTGTAACTATACTAACTAAACTATTTTGATAAAAGTTTCTAGCCCTCATATCCCAATCGGCACACATTTGTACGCAATCTTTCTCTTCATCAATTTTGAGAGGCAACTTATTGACAAATTTATCAGCATCTTCTTTTGTAAGACCTAATTCAGGGTTATTAAACAAATCTACAGTGCTTTTAAAATCTACATCTGGATTTTCGGGTTCAATCCTTGACATGCTATAATAGCTTCTATCGACAAGCCCTTCTTTATCTAGAGCAAGTGCTAGTTCTGTTCTATGAGGTCTGAACCTACGATTCCAGCAAAGGAATAACTTTTCCGGAACTTGTTCAGTATTATAATCCGGTTCGGTCAATTGACCTTCTTTTAGTTGTGTAGCATAAACAGCCTGACTACTAGGATATGATATTATATTAAGATTTTGATCAGGACGATTTGGCAATCCACGTCTTTGTTTAAATTCTTGATATAACTCATTAGCATTCATGCAACCAGTCAAATATATGACCTTATTCATAGGAATGCCATTAACTCTATTAAAATAATTGTGTAGAGCAGCTAGTTGATCTTCTTGCACAAATGCTTCCACTGCAAGATCAATAAGAAAGAAACCCTTATGATTTCTTACCATATGTATGATATGACCATTAGTGTGTGAAAATTCTAAAATACCTGTATTACCATAAAAATAAGTGTTGAATTGAATTCTCCAGCTCAGGCTAAAAGGATATATGAATATATCATCTTCGGTAATTTCGCTTACAGGATAAAGTATATATCCTTCTTTTTTAAATCTAAACAGCTTGTGCCATAAATCATCACACCAAAAATTTCTTGAGTTTATTTTAGTGTTTTCTGCAACTCTAGAAAAATTTAATATGTTAGGTAATTCAGTATTCCATAATGGACCACCGGGTCCATACCAAGCATATACTATTTTAATAATATCTTTAAATTCCATATAGGTTATTCATTGTTCCAAATATTTAGGTATTATGATGTCGGTTCCGCAGTGACAATGTTCTTTTCCACAAACAATACGTTTTGGTCCTACTCTAGCAACATCTTCTAATATGTGTCCTACATATCCTCCTTGACCGCAACTTGCTAAACTCATCTCGCCAACTGGATTGATGAATATACAGTCCCCTACATTACATTCCCAGCCCATAAAGAAGTTATTACCAGCAACAATAACTTCATTGCTATTACATACTTCGCTAGTATTATCATCATACTTTGTATAACTGACAGTCATAGTAGTGCGTTTCATGGGCTTACGCTTTAACTGTTGTATCTCTGTAGTATTATTTTTTATAAACTCTGTTTTAGCAGGATCGTCATAATGCCATGGTCCTGTGTTAGGACTCATCTCATCGAATAACGGGGTCCATTCTAAAAAATAGTTAGGCATCACTGTTTTCAGGTGATTACCAAATTCAACAACTTCCCAAAAACGCTCGTCGTGTAATAGCATTTTTGTGCTAAGATAATTTACCTTATCACACAAAAAGATATTGTTTTCTTCATAGCGTTGTTTATTGGCAAACTCAATGTGAAAGCTAGCAACTACGTCATCAAATAGGTAGTAATGCTTTTCCCACCATGCCAATGGACGACTTAGATTTGTATTAACTGCTAAGGTTGCGCGAGGTAATTCTTTATACAACCATTCACATATAGGTATAAAATTAGACCAAGCAGTAGGCTCACCACCACTAAAAAAGAATTTGAAATTTTTATAGCCGGCATCTTTATATTTCTTGATGATAGTATCAAGATTTTTGATATATCTATCAAGATTGCCTTCATTTCTATCCGTGCCGCCCCAGTTACCAGGATTACAATAACTACATTTATAGTTACAGAAATTATTAACCTGCCATGTGACACTGAGGTATGGCTGGGGAGCTTCGATTGCTATTAACTTCTTGCCCAATCAAACACCTCTTTTAATTCTGGTACTATATCTTCAAGTTTCTCATCGCGGAATTTGTCTAGTTCTTCGTTGAATTTAATGAATTCTTGTATGCCCCCTTTATTTTCATCACCTACAGTTAGGTTATAGATAATCATCTTAAATCCATTATAGATATCTACATTATCTTTATATCTATTTTGATATACTCTATAAAGTTCTGCTAATCTTCTTTTCACAAAGCTAGGCATGATCATGATGTTTGCATACCATGGATTAGTTGCTAAATTGAATCTAGGACTACTCTTAGTATCAATAAAACCATTTTCAATCATATAATCGAAAAAGTCAGGGAAAGTGAACACGTTCCATATGCTGATAGTTGGAGTGATTTGAAATTCAGCATGTGGTACCTGCTCCTTGACCGTTCTGATGTTAGCGACAATTCGCTCCCAGTCCGTGCCTTTACGGATGCATTCTGCCACTTTCCCGTGGGCATCAAGTGACGCCCAAATTTTCAATTTAGGAAATTTTTTCCAATATTCAATGAGATCGACGTTCTTTTTATATTTCAATGAACTGAAGTTCGTTGTATATGTCAATTCTACTTGATGAGTCAAATCATTTTCGATCCAATAATCTAGACATTCATAATGCTCGGGAGTGATGATGATCTCGCCACCAGCAAAATAAACTTCAGTAACGTCTTTCAAGTGTGGCTTCAACTTTTCCATGAAGTTACCACCATCATTGTTATTCACTACTATCTTATTAGTTTTAAAATACTGTTGATAAACTTCCGGGCCGCGTTCGTCAAGAAATTCTTGTGCCCATTGGCTTGAGCAACTTGGACCGCAACTACGACATTTCATGTTACATAGATTACTGAAACGTATATCCATATATTTCATTTCAAAATCGTTTAAGCTGCCATCATCATTTGTATTTTTTTGAATATAATCTACATACTCCATTCCTTTGCGCTTGTTATGACTTTGACGCATAGTCCATGTACCCATTAGTTCTAGGTCGTAGCAACGCTTACATGCCTCAACAGGCTCATCATTCATCATAGCTACACGCAGTTTTTTATAATCTGGGCTATTCATCATATCAAGTATAGTTTGATCATCCTTGATATCTGCTACAGGCATCTGGCTATCTGCTACACAGCAGGGTAAAACTCTTTTATCTGGCCAAGCGTGAAAATGCACCCAGGGCAATACACAGAAATGCTTACCCGTCTTGACAAGACTTTCTACTTCTTCTTTATTCATTGATCACTCCAGTAAATCTTGTAATTTATTTAATTCAGGGAACGTTTTCCAGAAACTTTCATCACGTATTCTATCTATGCTTTTGGTATGCATTAAGAACTGATCTTTATATTGCGCCCAAGTATCACGTTCGTTTGCAAAGTTCACAGCGTCTGTAACTAATCTACTAAGGCTAGTTTTATCATTTTCGTTATTTTTAGCCCATTCAAGTGCTTTAGCCTGTGCCTCTACCTTTAATGATTTAGGTAAGCTTTGTGCGCAATAATAGCTAGGATGCACAGCAAGATATAAACTATGATACCAATCTTCTTCACGTATGATGTTCTTGCTCTTTAAGTAACTGTAAAACTCACCTATAGTTAGATAGTTATAGAGACTGAACACAGTGTTCATTTGGAACACAACATAATCTAGTTCTCTAAAAGTCAATAGGTTACTTTCAACTTTACCCCAATCTGTACCTTTGCGCATATATTCAGCGCGTTCGCCATAATGATCTATGCTACAACTCAATTCAATACGCTTGAAATGTTTCCATAAATCTAATACATCGTGGTTCTTATATCGTATGTTACTTGCATTAGTATTATAGCGTAATACGATGTCAGTACGCCCTAGACGTATCATCTCTTCTAGTATAGTATAATGCTCATCAGTAATAAGTGGCTCGCCACCAGCGAAGTATGCAAGGTCAATGTGTTCTACGTGTGTCAATACTTCCTTTAATAGGTCGCCCTTTTCATCATCAGCGTGTATTAATACAGGATGTTTGGGGTCATAGTTCTTTGCCATCTCTAGACCCCACTGACTACTAAACTCACTACCGCAAGTGCGACATTTAAAATTACAGATATTGCTAAATCGAATATCAAAATATCGCATCTTAAATTCTTCTACTGTACCGTCTTCTTTTGTAGTAGGTACGACTTCATCAAAACGTTTAGCAAACTGTTCTTTGCTATAGTTTCTAAAACTATGAGGTCCTGCAGTTTCGTGTTTGTAACAGAAATCACAAATTTTATTTTTGCGTTCATTAAGCATGTCAAGTCTAAGTTCTTTCATCTTAGGACTATTAAACGCTTCCTTTAATGTAATTTCTTTAGTATTACCAAATGGTTTTGTATAATCGTTTGAACAGCAGGGATAGATATCTCCTTTGGGCGTCACATTTAAGTGGAGCCATGGAAACATGCAAAATACTTTGCTTTGATTTAATAAAAAATCTTTATCTAAATTCATACTGGTATTTCTATCCTGCGAGTTGGTACTAATAGTCTTTCTAATTCTGGGAATACTTTTTCAAAGCGTTCGTTTCGTAACGAATCTAATCTCTTTACTTCTTTAATAAAGTTTTCACCGTGTTCTGACCACGTATGCTTACTATATATCACACTATTAGTTGCAGTCAATTGATCTATTTTACTATGATGAAAATCTTTGTCTTTCATATATTGCACCGCGCGATCTATGGCAGCTTGTCCTTTAGCCTTATATTGAGTTGGTAACAATTGGGGACTTATGTGCCAGGGTGTTGTCGCTACATATAAAGTTGATACACGGCTGTGTTTTGAATACATATTTGTGTCTAATAGATATTTGTAAAATTCATCTATAGTTAAATAATTAAACACACTTAATACTGTGTTTATTTGTAAAGAAATATTTTCTGTATTTTTTACTTTATGAAAATTTTCTTCTACTGTAGCCCAATTAGTTCCATTTCTTATGTACTCTGCTCGTTCCTTCACATGGTCTATACTAGCATAAATGTCTATAGGATTTTTAAAATGCTTCCATAAACTGAGCAAATCTTTATCTTTGAATTTAAGATTACTCATATTAGAATTATAACGCAATCTAATATTAGTTCTTTTTCTTTTAATCATTTCTTCTAACAGAATATAATGCTCTTCTGTTATCAGTGGTTCACCGCCGGCAAAGTAAGCGACTTCCATAAAATCTATTTGATTGAGAATATCTTCTAAAAAGTTCTTATTAGTATTTTTAGGAAACGATTGTGCATAACTCACATTCGACTTTATATTTTCATATTCCCATTGGCTGCTGAATTCTTGACCGCAAGTTCTGCATTTAAAATTGCAGATATTGCTAAACCGCACGTCGAAATACAACATCTTAAATGTTGATAAGCTACCATCATCGTTTGTATAAGACATTGCTTCATCAAAATAATGTCCAAATTCACGATTAGCAAAATGTCTAGAACTTTGTATTCCTTTTTCTTCATGAAAATGACAGCGTTCGCATTCTTCGTTCTTTACACCGTTTAGCATATCTAAACGCAATTGACTCATCTTTGGACTATTAACTAGTTCCATCAATCGTTGTGTTTTCGCATTGCCTACACCCGTATAGGTTTCGCAGCTTTTGGCTATACAGCAAGGAGCCGCTACAGCGGTCGGTTGCGTATGTAAATGAACCCATGGATACATACAGAACGTTTTACCTTCTGAGAACAGCTCCTCTTTGTTTTTATCAATCATAATGGATTGAGCCTATTAGTTTCTTGACATAAACGGTAGAATCCTAGAAATTCAGGAAAAATATCAAGCATGAATGTATCCCGTCTTTCATCCAATTCATTAAACCAATTGTAGAAATCCCTGCGTCCTTCGATCAATTTTTCTTCAGAGTAAATTGTTTCACGCATATAATCAACAACACGTTTAAAACGTTCATACTCTATGGTGCTAAATTTTTTGCCGGACTTATCATCAACATTATCCTTCATGAATTGTAATGATTCTTCCATGTATGGCATGAATTCTTCTTTAGGAAGAATGTTCATATCATATTGCAATGGCTCGCGTAGATATGGAGTATCAAATCTTACACGATGTTGAGGATTGACTGGATCATCATACCAATCATATGTATTACGCCATTCTAGTATTTTCTCTAATAATGATTTAAATGTGGTGACACTGAAAATATTAAATGTGATCATGAAAGTTACAGGACTATTAATCAATGTCAGATATGTATGTAAATTCTTTTCCCATAATTCTAAGTCAAGCCCTGTGCGTATATATTCTGCTCGTTCTCCCCAAGTATCGATACTTGAGAATAATTTGAATGTTTTTATTTTACCTTCATCAACTAATTTTCTTACGTTTGTTGCTAATTTTTCAACAAGCGCAGTCTTAGTACCAAGATTGCTATTGATATTCAATTCAAGCCACGGTGCAGGATCTTTTGCAAGTTCATCAAGAACCATATATGTGCTTCTATGCATAGTAGGCTCGCCGCCTGTGATACGCATGATGTTTAGTGTCTTGCGTAGTTCAGGCCACCACTTCCAGAATGCATCGACGTAAGGATTTTCTTCTTCACGCTGATAGAGTTTCATCCAATCAATATCACAACGATGATTCTTTACACTTGTGACTGGACCATGCTCTTTGATTTCCTGATAGAAACGTGTTGAATATTTTGGATGACAGTATCCGCACTTGAAATTGCATTCATTACCGAAGTTGATCTCTAAGTATTCTGGATTGATATTTTGATCATAGGGTCCAAAAGCCGTTTGATTATATCTTTCTTCTGTAAAAATGCTAGCATTGCGCTGATGTCTATCACTAATATAATCAGGACCCATGCCTTCTATGTTCCAGCAATACTGACAGCCTTCAGGTTTTTTGCCCTCAAGCATCATCTTTCGTTCTAATTTTTTTTCTTTCGTATTGTGTAGTGCTGAAGGATTATCTACTAATTCTTCTAATGGGATCTTGTGCGGTTTAGGATGATAGCAGCTATGTGTCTCACCCGATTGTAGATACATAGTTACGTGGTGCCATTTAGCAAGACAAAAAGTAGGTCCCACTTCGTTCTCTACTTTTATCTTGATATCTTTAATCCTTTGTATTTCGTAACTCATTACCAACCTTCTATCTTGCGTATCACATCCATCTCGCGTACCAATGGACCCAAATTATGTTTATCAGCGTTATAATGACGCTTAAAGAATTTGCTTTGTTCTGGAGTAAGTGTGCAAATAGGTAACCCTAATTTTGCACGTAGGCTCAATCCTAATTCTTCTGCTTGTTCTAATGGATCATAATCTTTACACTGCTGCCACATCACGGGATAGTTATCGAACCACATTACATTCTTATAGTCCCAATCAGTAAGCATAGTCATATATGTTCCTAATCTTGCGCCATATATAGCCCATACACCATTTTCAACATCTAATCCTACATTTTGCCATATAGTTAGATTGTTGATATTTCTATTTGCTACACGATCTTTAAATTCGTTGATAGTAGGTCTTGCACCACGGTCAAGAACCATCTTGACACCCTCACGGAATCCTGCACGCCATGCTTGAAATGGTGTGTAATTAGGATATGTTGTGCTGTAGCAATCATACATAGCCCAGTAAAGATTATCTTGACTATCCATACAGAAATCAACTTGCGTAGCATGGTCACCTTTACTAGTCTCATGTGTTTTCATATTTGCTACATATTCTTTAGTCCAACTACTCATGCCCCCGTTGCCGTAGCGCAATCCATTTATATTATTGATGGCTTTCCAACGAAATTGTGCTTTTTCAAATGTAGGATCTAATCCTGTAAAATCAAGTTGCATATTGAAGAAATTTTCTTCTGGCATATTATCGCCATCTATGAGTATAAAGCGTTCAGTATCGCTTGCTTCTCCTGCTGCTTTGTGTGCGGCATCACTGCCTTTCACACCATCAACACGCTTTGCCCACGGCACCATGTTTTTGATTTTTACCCAAAATTCTTCCTTTTGTGGTTCATTATAACTTAGATAAATGCAATCTAAATCTACTATATCAATTATATTATTGGAGCTCATAAATCCTCAACTTCCAAGTTTTTGATTCAATTTTATCCTCAGGCGACAATATAAAACTTATATCTTCAGCAGCACAAACTGTGCCCTCACTATCAGGCATCAATTTGCTGATGATCTGGTTGGGTCTTACTCTTGATATACGTCCGTCTATCACTCTTAGATCGTGCCGTGCTTCAACAAAGGTCTGTCTATCTACTGTGAGAAAATTTCCTTCAGGTTTATCACAGGTATAAAATAAAACTTTTCCATTCTCGTCATAGTATAATCTAAATTCTACCGGTTCAACTTTAGGAGCTTCAAATAAGGTTATAAAGGTAGTTTCTTCAGTCATACAATTTCTCTAGTTTATCAGAAAAATCCTTTATGGTATAGTGAAAAGGATATTGTTGTGGAAAGGTATTAATTCGTAATGTATGCGGTAGTATCTCATAAATCAATGTATCAGTCCAGTTTTCAGTAGGCAGACTATTTATGAATTGCTTCATATGCACCATGCTCATGCCTTCGAATTGAGGGAGCGTAGTGCGTTCTTCACCTAATATGTGGCAAGCTATAGCATATACCCAATCAGTCGTTACTTCTTCGTTAGTATTACATTTTAATAATGATCTATAATCATCCCAATTCTCAAAAATGTTTCTTACTGTTTTAAAAAATTTTTCTGCTAGCTCACTCTTTTTAAAATATGTTAATGCATTATAAACATCAGGAAGATTATTATCATCTATGAATCTTCTATAAAAACGACTATGACTAATATTTTGTTTATAGTCTCTGATATATGTGCTAACTACCAGATCGCGCAGTTT
>Ga0172363_10000308_pt1 | contig 35471 bp, 27 predicted proteins | sample LakKivs2_kivu2a2_FD_114541 | JGI IMG/M metagenome (GOLD analysis project Ga0172363, IMG submission 114541) | Sediment microbial communities from Lake Kivu, Rwanda - Sediment s2_kivu2a2 | ecosystem: Environmental > Aquatic > Freshwater > Lake > Sediment | place: Rwanda: Western Province, Lake... | reverse complement strand
GTTTCGGCCACGGGCACCGACACCGGCTCCGCCACGGTTTCGGCCACGGGCACCGACACCGGCTCCGCCACGGTTTCGGCCACGGGCACCGACACCGGCTCCGCCACGGTTTCGGCCACGAGCACCGACACCGCCTCCTCCACGCTTGCAGCCACGGGCACCGGCACCGGCTCCGCCACGGTTTCGGCCACGAGCACCGGCACCACCCCAAGTACCCCTGCCGGCCCCAGCCCGGCCGCCCGCGCCGACGACCAGGAGCCGCCCGCGCAGGACGACGGCGCCTGCTCGATTGGCGGCCCGGTTGCCAAGCGCATCGCCCCCTGGCTTCTGGCCGGCGCCTTCTCGCTGCTCTTCCTCTTCTCCCGCCGGCGCAAGCAGCGCTAACCCGGCATGCCCTACTTCCGCGCCTGGCTCGTCGCCTTCGTCTTCACCGAGATGGTGGAGGTGCCCATCTATTGGGCCGGGCTGCGGGTCGGGCTGCTTGCCGCCTTCGGCGCCACCGCCATCACCCATCCGATTCTGTGGTTCGTGATCTTTCCCCACCTTGGGCTTCCGTACGTGTGGCTCATCGTCGTCGGGGAAGCCTTCGCCGTTTCCGTCGAGGCCGCTTACTTCCTGCTTCTCCGCCGCGGCCTGCGCCGCGCCCTGCTCTGGTCTTTCCTCGCCAACGCCGCCAGCTTCGCGACCGGCATGCTCTCGCGCATGCTCTTCGGAGTGCCGTAGGGGAACCTACCGCTCACCGGGATCGTTCGCATGGTCATAGCACTCGGTGGTGTTGTCCGGCGTCCAGTTCCAGATCAAGTGGTGCGTGGCCATGACCAGGGCGCACCGCTTGACGTTGCCCTCGTAGCTCACCTAGTTGTGAGGCCCACAAGTCCGGTCCTGCGAGAGGTACCCCCGGGTAACCGGGGGCGCCTGCTCGACCACGTGCCTCGACCGTCGAGAGCCTCTCCATCACGATTTGGACCATTTGGCCGGGACCTGGAGCAGGGAAGTGGCGCTGGCGTCTTCGCCGGCCTTGCGCGAGCAACGGATGATCGACCCGGATTTGTGGAAGTGACTCGGGTTCTGGCCGACACCTCCGCGTATTTGGCCCTTTTTTCGCGGGCACGCGGGGCTTCGACGGCTATTTCAGGAGGTGGAGGAGATCGTCCCTTCGCCTGTTGTTCGCTCCCTCGCAGCCCGATGCCCGGCCGTCGTCCGGGCTCAGGCGAGGGCGCCGGGTTCGGCGTGGCGTTCGAGCTCGCGTTCAAGCTCGCGCGCCTGCTCTTCGATGTGCCAGGGGCGTTCGGCGTAGACGTCGTCGAAGAGCGACGCCAGGGACGGGCGCGGCGCCACGGCTTCGGTTTCTTTCACCAGCGCGGCGAAGCGCGACTCGAAGTCCCGGCGTAACTCCTCCTCGTCGTTCGCGCTCCACACGCCCTTGCCTTGGCAATAGACGCGGAAGCGGCGAATGGGATCGCTCGCTTCCCATTCTTTGGGCTCGCTCGGCTCGCGGTACACGCTGGGGTCGTCGGACGAGGTGTGCGCCCCACGCCGGTAGGTCACGGCCTCGATGAGGGTCGGGCCTTCGCCCGTGCGCGCGCGCCGGGCCGCCTCGGCCGTGACGTGGATGAGCGCGAGCAGGTCGTTGCCGTCGACGAAGACGCTCTTCATGCCGTAGGCCACCGCCTTCTGCGCCAGGGTGGGGGAGGCGGTCTGGATGGCGCGCGGAGTGGAGATGGCCCAGCCGTTGTTGCGCAAGAAGAAGAGGCAGGGCGCCTTCTTCACCTGGGCCAGGTTGCACGCCACGTGGAAGTCGCCGGTCGAGGTCGCGCCGTCGCCGAAGTAGACCAGGCTGATGTCGTCGCGGCCGCGCAGCTTGGCGGCCAGGGCCATGCCCACCGCGTGCGGGATCTGGGAGCCCACCACGGAGCTCACCGACACGAAATTGAGATCGCGGACGGTGTGGTGGGCGGGAAGTTGGCGCCCCTTTACCGGATCCTCGGCGTTGCCGTAGAGTTGGCACATCATGGTGCGCATGGAGTAGCCGCGGAAGAGCGCCACCGCCTGCTCGCGGTAACAGGAGAAGATCCAGTCCGTGGGTCGCAAGGCCCAGGTCGGCCCGATGAGGGTGGCTTCCTCGCCGTAGGCGGTGAGGTAGAAGCCGATGCACCCTTGGCGCTGAAAACGCATGAGCCGCTCGTCGAGCAGGCTGCTCTCGAGCATGGCCACCAGCATGCGGCGCAGTTCTGTGCCCGGGACGAACGGTTCGAGGTCCGGCCGGCAGACCTTGCCCTCGCGGTCGAGGATGCGAAAGAGTTCGAGCTTCACGCGTGGCTTTGCCTAGCGGCCCGGGCGAGGGTTGTCAAGCAGTGAAGCCCGCTGCCTTCCTGCCTTGGACCTTGGAGAGGCCGGCCTTGTCGCTCTAGGTGTCCCCCGGCCCGGACGCTGACCGAAAACCGGACGCTTGCGGGCCGGAATCCGGCCGGGCCGCGGTGGGAGAGGCAGGGAATCGCGGGGAATTGCCCGGGATCGGGTTGGCATCGTTTTCGCTTTGCTTGGGCGCGTGCTCACCCAGTTACTCTCCGCAACCGTCGTCGGCATCGATGCCGTTCCCATTCACGTCGAAGTGGATGTGGCTCAGGGCTTGCCCGGCTGCCACATCGTGGGCTTGCCCGATGCCGGCGTGAAGGAGGGGCGGGTCCGCATCCGCGGCGCCATCGAGAACAGCGGCTTCAAGTACCCGCTGCGGCGGATCACGGTCAATCTCGCGCCCGCGGATCTGCGCAAGGATGGCGCCGCTTTCGACGTGCCCATCGCCATCGGCATTCTCGCGGCCTCGGGCGCGATTCCCGACGAAGCCATACGCGGCGCGCTCTTCGTGGGCGAGCTGGCCCTCGACGGCCGGGTGCGCCCGGTGCGGGGGGTGCTGCCCATGGCGGCCTATGCCCGCGCCCGTGCCATCGGCCGCCTGTTCGTGCCGCGAGAGAACGCGCCCGAGGCGGCGGTGGTGGGCGGCGAGTGCGAGATCGTTCCCGTCGGACACCTGGGCGAGGTGGTCGAGGCTTTGCAGGGTCGGGCGGCCGCGATGGATCCCGTCGAGCCTCCCGCCTTTTTGCCCTCGTCGAGCGCCGACTTTGCCGACATTCGCGGTCAGCTCGTGGCGCGGCGGGCGCTCGAGATCGCGGCCGCAGGTGGCCACAACATCCTGTTCGTGGGACCGCCGGGGTCGGGCAAGACCATGCTGGCGCGGCGGCTGCCCGGGATCCTGCCCGCCCTCACCTTCGACGAGTCGCTGGAAACCACCATGGTGTACTCGGTCGCGGGCTTGCTCGCGGGTCGCTCCCTTGTCACCGAGCGGCCCTTCCGCGCCCCCCACCACACCGTCAGCGTGGCCGGACTGGCGGGCGGCGGGCCGACGGTGCGGCCGGGCGAGATCTCGCTCGCCCACCATGGCGTGCTCTTTCTCGACGAGCTGCTCGAGTTCGGCCGGCCCATGCTGGAGGCGCTTCGCCAGCCCCTCGAAGCGCGCGAGATCGCGGTGGTGCGGGCGCGGCGAACCGTGGTGTTTCCCGCCGATTTCATGCTGGTGGCGGCGCTCAACCCGTGTCCGTGCGGCCACTTCGGCAATCGCTTGCGCACCTGCGTGTGCTCGCAGGTCGCCATCAACGCCTATCGGGCCAAGCTCTCCGGGCCGCTCCTCGACCGCATCGACATGCACGTCGAGGTCCCGGCCTTGAGCTACCGCGAGCTGGCGAGCAAGGAGCCGGGAGAGGACACCGCCAGCGTGCGCGCCCGCGTGGAGGTGGCGCGCGCCCGCCAGCGCGAGCGCGGCCCACGCTGCAATGCCAGCCTGACCACGAGGGAGCTCGGCAGTGTGGCCAGTCTCGACAGCGACGGGCATCGCCTCCTCGAACGCGCGGTGGAGCGCTTCGCCCTCTCGGCGCGCGCCATCGAACGCGTGCGCCGCCTGGCGCGCACCATCGCGGATTTGGAGGGCGCCGGGTGCGTGCGCGGGCCTCACGTCGCCGAAGCACTGCAGTACCGCTTCATGGATCGGGAGGGCGGATAGGTGTTCACCACACAACATCAAGGAGATAAGCAATGTCCACGATCAAAGAGAAACTGAAAGCTGTTCAAGGCGCTGTCGCCGCCATCGAGAAGCAGTTCGGCAAGGGCGCCATCATGTCGCTCGGCAGCGGCGAGGCCGAAGACATCGCCGTGATTCCCACCGGCTCGGTGGGGCTCGACCTGGCCCTCGGTGTGGGCGGTATCCCACGCGGGCGGGTGGTCGAGATCTTCGGCCAGGAATCGTCGGGCAAGACCACCTTGAGCCTGCAGGCCATCGCCCAGGCGCAGAAAGCGGGCGGGGTGTGCGCCTTCATCGACGCCGAGCACGCGCTCGACATCGCCTACGCGCGCAAGCTGGGCGTGCGCATCGAAGACCTCCTGGTCTCGCAACCCGACTATGGCGAGCAGGCCCTGGAGATCGCGGACAAGCTGGTCGGCACCGGCGCCGTCGATCTGGTGGTCATCGATTCGGTGGCGGCGCTCGTGCCCAAGGCCGAGATCGAAGGCGAGATGGGCGATTCGCACATGGGCCTGCAAGCGCGCCTCATGAGCCAGGCCCTGCGCAAACTGACCGCGGCCACCAGTCGCAACAATGCCTGTGTGGTGTTCATCAACCAGATGCGCCAGAAGATCGGCGTGGTGTACGGCAACCCCGAGACCACCACCGGCGGCAATGCCCTGAAGTTCTACGCCAGCGTGCGCATCGACATCCGCAAGATCGGCGTGGTCAAGGACGGCGAGCAGGTGGTGGGCAACAAGACCCGCGTGAAAGTCGTGAAGAACAAGGTCGCGCCCCCCTTCCGCGAGTGCGAATTCGAGATCCTCTACGGTGCCGGCGTGAACACCGCCGGCGAAGTCGTGGATCTGGCCAGCGAGGCCGGCCTTATCGAGAAGTCGGGCGCCTACTACGCCTGCGCGGGCGAGCGGATCGCGCAGGGCCGCGACAAGGCCTGCCGCTACCTCGTCGAGCACCTGGCTCTTGCGGAAGAGCTGCGGGGCAAGTTGATCGCCATGCGCAAGGCCGAGAACGCGCAGCTCGGCACGCGCCTCCCCGCGGCCGAGAGCGAAAGCGCAGCCGCGTAGCGTGCGGGCCGAGACGGCGATCGGTGCTCGAGCGGTGGCCTTTGCAGGAGGTTTTCACCACAGAGGACACAGAGGACGCAGAGACGGACGGGAAGGGAAAGGTCCGGATCCAGATCCGAAAACCCTATCCTCCTCCGGGCTCTGTGTTCTCTGTGTCCTCTGTGGTGAAAAGAAACCGCACGAGCTGCGGTTTCTAGTTCAGCTTGCGGTACACCCCGATCACCACCCCGAGCAGGTTCACGCTGCGGAAGTCGCGCTTGCGCACGATGATGGGGCTCATGGAGCTGTTGGCGGGCTCGAAGCGGATGGTGTCGCCCTCGGGGTAATAGCGCTTGACCGTGGCTTCGTCGCCGATCATGGCCACCACAACCTCGCCGGGCGACGCCACAAGCTGCTTGCGGATGAAGACGTAGTCGCCGTCGAAGATCCCGGCCTCGATCATGGAATTGCCTTTCACCCGCAGGGCGAAGACCTCGCGGTTCTGGCCGATGAAAAAGCGGTCGATCTTGACCGTGTCTTCGTAGTTCTGCACCGCGAGCAGCGGCTGTCCCGCCGCCACCCGGCCCAGCACGGGCACCTCGACGTAGGCTTCGTCCATGACCACCGGTCGCAGGGCGCGCGACTTGAGGTCCTCGCGGTGAAGGAACCCTTTCTTCTCCAACGCGCGCAGGTGATCGTTGACGCCATTGGTGGAGCGAATACCGAAGTGGCTGCCGATCTCGCGCAGGGTCGGCGGGTAACCGCGCTTGCGGATCGAATCGCTGATGTAATCAAGCACCTCGCGCTGCCTGTCGGTGAGGCCGCCCGCGGGCTCTTCTTCGCGCACGATGGTGAGATGGCCCATGCCTGCTCCCTTGGTCAGTTACTGAACATTCGTATGGTACGGAACATATGTCACGTGTCAAGAAAAGAGAAGCTTGGCGCTCGCTTCTCTGCGCAACCGCATTGCACAGTGCTACGGCGACCTCGACCCGGTCAGGATGGTGCGTGAGACACCAGCGGGCTTGGCGGCGGCTGATCTTTTCCTTGATGAGCTGGTGACGCGGGCAGGTGCGTAGGACGCCTGCCAAAGTGTCACGGGTCTTGGCGCATTGACCTGACTTGTGACAAGATGGCAGCCTGCTGACGCGATAGGGTCAAGAGAGCACGACCAGGACCAAGTGATTTCAGTGGGTTAGACACACTGATACTGGCAGGAAACAGGTGGCACCGGGGTTGAAACGAGCTTTGCACATCCGGATTCGACAGCGTGAGTGACGATAAAGACGAAGGACGAGAAGAGGCGGTACCCGCCGAGGGTCAAGCCCTGCCCACCATCCTGGTCGTGGATGACGAGCCCGCTATCGTCGAGCCACTGGCCAAGATCTTCGAGAAGGAATCGCTGCGCGTGCTCACCGCCCAGGGCGGCGGCGAGGCCCTCGAAATCCTTCGCCGCGAGGCGGTCTCGGTGCTGCTTACGGATCTCGTGATGCCCGGCATGTCCGGGCTTGACCTGCTCAAGGCCAGCCGCAGCGTTTCGCCGGAAACCGAGACCATTCTGATGACCGCCTACGGCACCGTCGAGAATGCGGTCGATGCCATGAGGCACGGGGCCTACGATTTCGTCACCAAGCCGCTCAAGCGCGCCCAAGTCGTACGCGCCGTGGTCAAGGCGCTGGAGAAGCGCAACCTGGTGCAGGAAAACCGCTCCCTGCGCGCCCAGCTCGAGGCCGAACGGCACAAGGCGGTGATCGGCCAGTCCTTGCCCTGGCGCCGCCTGATGGAAACCGTGATGCAGGCCGCGCCCTCCATGGCGACGGTGCTTCTGCTCGGCGAATCGGGAACCGGCAAGGAGCTCATCGCGCGCGCCATCCACCGCGCCTCGCAGCGCGCGGGCGGCCCCTTCGTGCCGGTCAACTGCGCGGCCTTGCCTGAAACCATCCTCGAGGCGGAGCTCTTCGGCTACGAACGCGGCGCCTTCACGGGCGCGGTCCAGCGCCACGACGGGCGCTTCCTGCAGGCCGACGGCGGCACCCTGTTTCTCGACGAGATCGGCGAGATCCCCACCCACGTGCAGGTGAAGCTCTTGCGCGTCCTGCAAGAAGGCGAGGTCGAGCGCCTGGGCGGTCGCACCACCAAGGTCGATCTGCGCCTGGTTTCCGCCACCAACCAGGATCTTCGCCTGGCGGTTCGCGAGGGCCGCTTCCGCGAGGACCTCTACTATCGCTTGAACGTCATCGCCCTGCGCGTCCCCCCGCTGCGCGAGCGGCGCGACGACATCCCGCTTCTGGCCGAGCACTTCCTGCGACTTTTCTGCGAGCGCAACCGCCGTCGCCTGAGCGGATTCTCGCGCCCCGCCGCCGAGGCCCTCATGCGCTACGAATGGCCGGGCAACGTGCGCGAGCTGGAAAACACCATCGAACGTGCGGTGGTGCTGGCCCGCGGGGGCACGGTCGACATCGAGGATCTCCCGGTCGAGGTGCGCACCGGGACCGGCAGCGGCAGCGACGAGAAGAGCATCACCTTCGCCATCGGCACGCCCTTGGCCGAGATCGAGCGACGCGTGATTCATTCGACCCTCAACCACGTGGGCGGCGACAAGCGCCTGTGTGCCCAACTCCTCGGCATCGCCACGCGGACCATCTACCGCCGCCTGGAAGAAGATCGCGAGGGGTCGGGGTCCGACCAGGGCGAGGACGAGGACGACGGGGCGCATCCCGCGGCGCCCGGACAGAAGTAGCCGGCGTGGGGCAAGCGCGGTTCCTGCGGACGTGACAAATTGGCAGGCGGACCGGTTGGCCTCGGCTCCTAACCATTCGAAACTACAAGGGTTGCCGCAGCGGCTTTGTGGCCTTGGTGTTGCTCTTGCAGAGCCTTGACCGTGGAAACCCTGCTGCGAAAGTACTTGTGGGCCGTCGATCTGGCGGTGGTAGCCCTGTGCGCAACTTTTCTGGCGTTCGCGGCGGCGGGGGCCTTGGATTCCAAGCTTGCCGGCTCGATTACGCCGCCGCGCCCCGTGTCGGTCGAGCCGCCCAAGCCCGAGAGCAAGCCGGCTTTCGACAAGGCCCCCAAGGCGATTCTCAAGCGGAACATCTTCTGCTCAGCCTGCCCGCCCATCCTCGATGAGGACGCGCCCAAGGAGGCGGAGGAGCCGAGCGAGGTTCAGGTCAAGACCAGCTTGCCCCTGGCGTTGCTGGCCATCATGTACGCACCTCCGCCCAACGGCATGCGCTGGTCCATCGCGGTCATGCGCGACACCGAGGCCAAGACCACCGGCGCCTACCCGGTGGGCAGCAAGATCCACGGCGCCACGGTCACCGAAATCCTCCAAACCCGTGTCTATCTCGACAACGAGGGCAAGACCGAGTACATCGACCTGTTCGAGCTGCCGACTCCGCCCGCGCCGCCTCCCCCGGTGGCGGCCGCGCCCCGGGAGGTGGATCCCTTCACGGCCGAGCTCCAGCGCGGCATCAAGAAGCTCGGCGAGCACAAGTACGAGCTCCGGCGCAGCACGCTCGAGTCCGTGCTCGGCAACATGGCGCTGCTCTCGCGCTCGGCGCGCATCGTGCCCGAAGTGAGGGACGGCAGGGCGGCCGGATTCCGTCTCTTCGCGGTTCGCCCCGAGGGACCGTTCTCCATGATCGGCATGCAGAACGGCGACATCATCTCATCCATCAACGGACTCGAAATCACGAGCCCGGAGAAGGCCTTGGAAGTCTACGCCAAGCTTAAGTCCGCCAGCCATCTCTCGCTGGGCATGGAGCGGAACGGTCAGAAAATCACGAAGGACTACAACATCCGATGAACCGTCTATTCTGCGCAACCCTGGTTTCGTATCTGGCGGCTTCGATGGCCTTGGGGCCCATGGCCTCGGCCCAGCCGCCAGGTCTGCCTTTGCCGCCTGGAGGCCGCAGTGCCGCGAAACGGGCGGCCCCTGTCGGTCCTGGGCGGGCAGGCCGCGCCAACCCGCCGGTGCCCCCCGCGGCCCCGGCGGCCAGGCCCGTGCCGCCACCACCGCCACCGCCGCCCGCGGCCAAGCCGGGCGAGACGCCGGCGACCCCCGGTGCGGGTGAAATCCCGGGCGAGAAGGAATTCAATTCCTGCAAGAAGCTGCCGGCAGGCAAGCGCATCGTGCGCCTCAATCTCAAGCCCGACACCGATGTGATGGATCTCATCGGCTGGATCTCCAGCATCACCTGCGCCCAGTTCATCGTTGCGGTGCCGGTCCAGGGCAAGAAGCTGACCATCATCTCACCCCAGCTCATCACTCCCGAAGAGGCCTATCGCCTGTTCTTCTCGGCCCTGGATTCGGTGGGGCTGACGGTCGAGCCGACGGGGAAGTTCTTGCGCGTGGTGGAGAACGCCAAAGCCCGCTTCGCGCCCCTGCCCATTCTGAGGCCCAACCAGAGGACCCCGGCCGATCGTCGCTATGTCACCAAGTTGGTGCGGGTGAAGTACATCGACGCGGTCGACCTGGCCAACAACGTGCTCAATCGCATGAAGACCGAGACCGGCGACATCATCGGCTACCACTCGTCGCTCATCATCACCGACCAGTCGGACAGCATCGACCGCCTGGTAGAGGTCGTCCGCGAGTTCGATACGCCGTCCGACAAGCGCGACCAAATCTGGCTCATTCGCGTGAAGAACATGTCGGTGTTCGACATGGCCTCGCGCATCGCCGAGATTGTCCCCGTCTTGACGATGGGCACCGGGCAAAGGCGTCAGGGCGGCGCCAGCCAGGCCCAGCCCAAGCCTCATCCGGGACCGCCGGGCGAGCTGTCGACCGAGGTCACCATCACCAAGTTGGTTCCCGACGAGCGCACCAACAGCCTCATCGTGGTGGCCAACAAGCGCGCCCGCGAGTGGCTGGTAGCCCTGGTGCACAAGCTCGACGTTCCCCTGGAGGAGGCGGGGCGCGGCAGCGAAGGCCGTTTCCACGTCTACTACTGCGCCAACGCCAACTGCGACGAGTTGGCTGCGACGTTGAGTGCCATCACCGGGGTGCAGATCTCGGGCTCGCTCGGCACCGGCCGGCGCGGGGCGCGGGCCGCGGCGCCCGCGGCGCCCGCGGTGGCACCCGGTCAGAGCAATCCCGCCACCCTCCTTTTCGAGAGCGACATCCGCATCTCCTTCGATGCTCCGACCAACTCGCTGCTCATCATGTCGACCTTCAAGGACTACCAGTCGCTGCGGCGGGTGATCGAACAGCTCGATTCGCCGCGCAAGCAGATCTTCATCGACGCGGTCATCATGGAGGTCCTGCTCGACAAGACACGCGAGGTGGGCGTGTCCTATCACGCCGGTACCCTTGAGAGCCTGGCAGGCAAGCCCTCGCTCATCATGGGTGGCCTTGACGCCAACAAGACCATGAACCCGACCGCGCTGGTCAACAATCTGGGTGGACTTTCGGCCGCCCTCTTCGGGCCCACCAGCGGCGATTTGGGCAACAGCACCCTGTTCAAGGGCCTGCCCGTCAGCATTCCGTCGTTCGGAGTCTTCCTGCAGCTTCTGCAGAGCAACAGCGACGTCAACATCCTGTCGAGCCCGCACATCTTGATCATGAACAACCAGGAAGGCGAGATCTCGGTCGGCGAGGTGCTGCCCTTCCCGGGCACCACCACCGCGGCCCTCGGCGCCACCGCGAGCGGTGGGGTGGGCTACATGCCCTTCACGTCGGTGCAGCGCCAGCCCGTGGAGCTCAAGCTGAAGCTTTCCCCCAGCGTGAACGAGCACGACATCATCCGCCTCGATGTGGACCAGGAGATTTCGGACGTCACCACCCCGGACTTCAACCGCATGGGCCCGGCTACGTCCAAGCGTTCGGTCAAGACCACGGTGGTGGCCCGGGATCAACAAACCGTGGTCATCGGCGGCCTGATGGCGAATCGCACCACCGAGACCGTCACGAAGATCCCCGTCCTGGGCGACATACCGGTGCTCGGTTTCTTCTTCCGCAGCACCAAGAAGACCATGAAGAAGTCCAACATCCTCATCGCCATCACGCCCTACGTGGTGTCCGACCTGGCCGACCTGCGGCGGGTGGCGGAGAAGAAGCTGCGCGAGCGGCGCGAGTTCATCGAACGCTACAGCTCGCTTGAAGATACCTCGAGACTGGATGCGATCGAACGGGATCTCCACCGCAAGCGCGGCATGCTCGAGCAGATCAACCGCAGCGTGCGCGAGATGGAGGAGGACGAAATGAAGCTGCAGCGGGTCCGCCTGCGCGACCTCCAGGACGAATCCGCCCCCATCACACCCGAGAGCATCCCCCCGCCGGAAAGCAGGACGGACAAGCCCGGCGCACCCGCCGCCAAGCCGGCGGCCGTGTCGCTTCCCGACCCGGCCGAGGCGGCATCCGTCCCTTCGCTTTCCGCCGCGCCCGAGGGCGAGGCCGAAGCCAGCACCTCCGACGAGTAGGAGCCCCGTGGCACGCAAGCGCATTGGCGAGATCCTGGTCGAGACCGGCGTGGTCAATCCGGCGGCGGTCGAGCAGGCGCTCTCCCTGCAACAGAGCGAGGGCGGTCTTTTGGGCGAGATTCTGCAGAAGGCGCACGCCTGCACCGAGGACGATGTCCTGCGGGCCCTGGGGGTGCAACTTGACATACCCTACCTGGTCGATTTCCCGGTGGCGGAAATGGACGCCGAGTTGGCGGCCAAGGTGCCCATCGGCTTCGCCCGGCAACACCGGATCATGCCCTTGCGCCGGGAAGGCGATGGGGCCCTGGTGGCTACCGCGGATCCGCTCGACGTGGGTGCCTTCGACGACGTTCGCACGATGCTGGCCATGGAGGTTGTACCCGCGCTTTTGCCGGGCAACAAGTTGATCGAGGCCATCAACCAGGTCTACGGCCGCAAGCAGGACGCCGGCGACCTGGGTAAGACGGAAGCCGAGGAGGACGAGGGCGCCGCCGAGGAGTTGGTCGACATCCTCGACGTCAATGACGAAGCCCCCATCATTCGCTGGGTGAACGCCCTCATGTTCAACGCGGTCAAGGAGCGGGCCAGCGACATCCACATCGAGCCGGGCGAGAAGGACGTCGTCGTTCGCTACCGGATCGACGGCGTGCTCTACGAAACCCGGCGGGCGGCGCGCCAGTTCATTCCCTCGATCATCTCACGCGTCAAGATCATGGCCGGGCTCAACATCGCGGAAAAACGTCTGCCCCAAGACGGCCGCATCCGCCGCAAGATCGCGGGCAAGGACATCGACATGCGCGTCGCCACCGCACCGACGGTGAAGGGGGGCGAGCGCATCACCATCCGGTTGCTCGATCGGGAATCCGTGCTGCACGACCTGGCCGACATCGGCTTCGGCGACGATCACCTGGCCCAGATGGACGACCTCATCCACCGGCCGCACGGGATCTTGCTCGTCACCGGGCCCACCGGTTCCGGAAAGACCACGACGCTTTATGCTTGCCTCGCCAAGATCAACTCGCCCGACCTCAACATCCTGACCATCGAGGATCCGGTGGAGTACCAGCTCGACGGCATCTCCCAGGTCGCGGTCAACGAGAAGATCGATCTCACCTTCGCCACGGGTCTGCGGTCCTTCCTGCGCCACGACCCCGACGTCATCATGGTGGGCGAGATCCGTGATCTCGAGACCTCGGAAATCGCCATCCAGGCCTCGCTCACCGGCCACCTGGTGCTGTCCACCATTCACACCAACGATGCCGCCGGTGCCATCACCCGTCTCGTCGATCTGGGGGTGCAGCCGTTCCTCGTGGCCTCGTCGCTGATGGCGCTTCTGGCCCAGCGCCTGGTGCGGCGTCTGTGCCTGGAGTGCCGCGAGCTCTACCGCCCGAGCGAGGTCGATCTGGCCAGCCTCGGCCTCGATCCCGCCGGGTTCTTCTCGGGCAGCCTGGGCAGGGTTCACTTCAAGCATTCAGGGGATCGGCCGCCGCCCGGCATGCTCTACCGCGCACGCGAAGGGGGCTGTCCGGCCTGCCTCGGCGCCGGCTACAAGGGTCGCACCGCCATCTACGAGCTGCTGATGATCGACGACCGCATTCGCCAGCTTGCCATCAAGAACGCGGACGCGGGCACGATCAAGAAGGCCGCGATCGAGGCCGGCATGCGCACCTTGCGTGAAGACGGCGCGCAGAAGGCGCTGGCGGGCATGACCTCGGCCGCCGAGGTGATGATGATCACCACCGGAGACAACGAATAGAGGGGACGATGCCGGTCTACGCCTGGAAAGGTCTCTCGGCGGCGGGCAAGTCGGTTGCGGGCACCCGCGAATCCGACGGGCCCAAGTCGCTGCGACAGGCGCTGCGCAAGGAGAACGTCTTCATCAGCGAGGTGCGCGAGGTGGTGGGCGGCAAGCAGGCCAAGCAGGCGCTGGCCGCCGGCGGCACGGGCGCCAAGGGCTTGCGCCGCGAGGTCGATCTCAAGGGCATTTTCGAGCGGGTCAAGCCCCAGGACGTGGCCGTGTTCACGCGCCAGCTCGCCACCCTCCTCCACGCCGGCATTCCCCTGGCCGAAGGCCTGGGGGCGCTGGCCGAGCAGCTCGACAACAAGAAGTTCCAGATGATCCTGGTCGGTATCAGGCAGAAGGTTAACGAGGGTGGCGCCCTCGCCGACGCCATGACCGCGCACCCCAAGATCTTCCCCGACCTCTACACCAATATGGTTCGCTCGGGCGAGACCGCGGGCAACCTGGACGCCGTGCTGCTCCGCCTGGCCGACTTCATGGATGCGCAGATCGAGCTGCGCTCCAAGGTGTCGAGCGCCATGGCCTATCCCGTCTTGATGATGATCGTGGGCAGCGTGGTATTGGGATTCCTGATGACGGTCGTGGTCCCCCCCATCGCCGCCATCTTCGCCGATTCGGGCCGGGCGCTGCCGTGGAACACGCAGCTCTTGGTGCTTGTTGCCGATGTCGCGGGTGGCTACTGGTGGATTGTCTTGCCGTGCATCGTCCTGTTCATCGTTCTCGCCCGTCGCTGGATGCGCAAGCCCCGGGGGCGCACCTTCGTGGATCGCCTGAAGCTGCGCCTGATCCTGGTGGGCAAGTTGATTCGCTATATCGCCGTGGCCCGCTTCGCGCGCACGCTGGCCACCATGCTGGCCTCGGGCGTGCCCGTGCTCACGGCGCTCGATATCGTCAAGCGGGTGCTCAACAACACCGTGCTCGAGAAGGTGGTCGAAGACGCGCGGGTGGCCATCCGCGAGGGCGAGCCCATCGCCGCGACGCTCAAGAAGTCGAACGAGTTTCCCTCCATGATGTGTCACATGGTGGCGGTGGGCGAGCGTTCGGGGCAACTTGAGACCATGCTTGAGAACGTGGCCTCCGCCTACGAGCGGGACGTGGCGACCGAGGTTTCGCGTCTGACCTCCATCCTAGCCCCGGTGATGATCGTCATCATGGCGGTGGGGGTTGGGTTTATCGTGTTTTCCATTCTCATGCCCATCATCGACATGGGCGGAATGGTGCAATAGCGGCGCAAAGCAAAGGAGAGTCCCATGGAGCAAACGAACAGAATCGAGGAACGGAGCGCCTCGCGCGAAGCCCGGGGCAAGGACGCAGGCATGACCATGCTCGAGATCATGATCGTGCTTGCCCTCATCGGCTTGGTCATGTCGGCGGTGGGGGTCGGCGTCTTCGCCCAGTTCAAGAAGGGGCAGCGCAAGGTCGCCCAGGCCCAGGTCAACGACGTGGCGTCCAAGATCGTGCAGTTCATGGCCGACAACAGCAGCGAATGCCCCAAGGGCATCGACGACCTGGTGGCGCAGAAGTACCTGCCCAAGAAGCAGAAGGATCCGTGGAACCGGGATCTCATCATCCGCTGCCCGGGCACCATCAATACCGACGGCGTGGACGTCGTTTCCATCGGTCCCGATGGCCAAGAGGGAACCGCCGACGACGTGAAGGCGGCAGAACAGTAGGCCAACCACCGTGCCCTCCCGCAAGCTCCCCCAGGATCGCGGCTTCACCTTGATCGAGGTGATGATCGCCATGACCTTGGTGGCCCTCATGGTCGTCACCACGGTGATGGGGGTTCGCTCGCTCGCCAAGAGCGACCTGCGTTCGACGGCAAGCCGCATGGCGGGCACGATTCGCTACCTCTTCGACCGTGCCTCGACCACGGGCAAGGTGCACCGCCTGGTGCTCGATTTCGACAACGGCAAGTTCTGGGCCGAGTCCTCGGGCGACGCCTTCGTCTTCGCCGCGGGCAAGGAAACCGAGGAGACCCGGCAGAAGGACGCCGAGAAGCTGGCCAAAGAGGAAGAGGCCAAGCGCGAGGCCGAGGAGAAGGAGAAGTTCTTCGGCTCGTCGGTGATTCCCTCGCGCTACATGCCCAAACCCTTCGTTCCGACCCGCGCCAAGTTCCAGGCAACCGGGGAAATGGTGGTGAGGCCGGTGACCCTGAAGTCGAGCGTGATCCTGGCCGACATCTACTCGCCGCGCCTGCTTGCCCCGCTCGACTCGGGCAAGGGTTACCTCTACTTCTTCCCCTTGGGCATGACCGAGGCGGCCGTGATCCACCTGGCGGACAAGAAGCGCGAGTCCTTCTACTCCCTGCTCGTGCATCCCCTCACGGGTCGCGTGCTGGTGAAGAGCGGATTGGTCGAGGCCAACACCACCGAGCAGGTGGACGACACCGGGAAGGTGGTGGCGCAATGAACGTCGATTTCGCATACCCAGAGGACGCGGCTTCACCACCCAGGTGCGTGCGAAATCGACGTGGCGATCGCGCAGCGAGCGCCCCGAAAGGGGAGGGGGCCCGACGAGCTTTGCTCGTCGGGGCGGGGAAGCTCGATTCCCCTCGTTTCGCACGAAGTACGAAACCCAGGATGAGCGCAGCGGTCTTCGCCCGGCGTCGCCGCGAGGCCGGCTTCTCCTTGCTCGAGGTGATGGTGTCGGTGGCCATCTTGGGCATGGCCCTCGTCATCGTGTCGCGCATAGTGACCGGCAACGTGCGCGCCACCGTCCACGCTCGCATGACCACCGCCGCCACCTTTCTTGCCCGCGCGCGCATCTCGATGATGGAACAGAGCCTGCTCGAATACGGCTTCGCCGAGATGGACGGCGAGGACGACGGCGATTTCGCACAGGACGGCTTTCCCAGCTACCGCTGGTACTCGAGCGTCGAACGCATCGAGCTGCCTGCGAATGCGGCACAACAGGTGCAGCAGGTCGCCACCGAGGCCACCTTGTCCACCAATCCCATGGAGGTCCTGAGCGGCTTCATGGGTGGGTTCATGTCCACCCTCATGGATCCGATTCGCCTCGGGATACAGGAATCGGTGCGCAAGTTGACTGTGAGCGTGAAGTGGAACGAGGCCGGCAAGCCCGAACAGTCGTTCGAGGTGGTTTCCTTCCTCACGGACCCGTCACGCCTGGAACTGGCGGTGACGTTGGCGGCCACGGGAGCAACCGGCACCGGCACCTCCACCAGCACCAACACCGGGACGAATCCCGCGGTCAGACCTCCCACCGTCGGCACGGGCACGAAGAAGTAGCCATGTCCGCACGCAGGCATACGCAGACCGGCTTCACCCTCGTCGAGATCATGTTGGCGCTCGCCCTCATGGGCTTCGTGACCTCGCTCCTGTGGGGCACTTTCGCCCAGACGGTGAAGATCAAGAAGCGCATAGAACAGGCGCAGGATCGCACCCACACCGTGCGCGTGGCGCTCATGCGCATGAGCCGGGAGATCGAGATGGCCTTCGTGACCGATGAAACGACCGGCACGCTGGAGCGACGCACCATGTTCTCGGGCGTCGCACACAACGACTTCGACGAGCTGCGCTTCTCCTGGTTCGGTCACCAGCGCCTGCGCGCCGACGCGGCGGAAGGCGACACGGCGCTGGTCAGCTACTTCAGCCAGCCCGATCCCGACGATTCCCTGGTCACGAACCTCATGCGCCGCGAGACGCGGCGGCTCGAAGCCAAGGACGTGAAACTGATTCCTGGTGAGACCTACATCCTGTGCCCGAACGTGGCGCGCCTGAAGTTCGCCTACTACGACTATAAAGAGAAGGACTGGCGCGAGGAGTGGGACACCACCAAGGCCGACGGCCAGCAATACCTGCCCACGCAAGTGCGCATTGCCCTCACCGTGCTCGACGAGCACGGCGCCCCCATCACCTTCACCACCATTGCTCGGCTGCACGTCCTCGAGAAGGTCAGCTACCGGCCGAACAGATCCTGAGTCATGTCTGGCCATCCCTTCACCCTCCCAACCCGCATCGCGGCCCGCGTGCGCGCGGCGCTGGTGCGGCGTTTTCTCCATCGCGGCGAGCGGGATCGGCAGAGCGGGGTGGCCCTGCTCGTGACCATCTCCGCGCTGTCGCTGCTCATCGCCCTGGTGTCGCAGTTTGCCTACGGCACCACGGTGGACGCCGCCCAGGCCGCCAATGCCCGCGACGAGCTGCGCGCCCACTACCTGGCCCGCTCGGCCATGGCCCTGTCGCGCCTGCTCATCAAGATCCAGCTCAAGTTCGTGGAGCCCGTCATGGCGCAGGCCCAGAAGATGCTGAACGATGTCGCGGGACAAGACCTCGGCATCAGCCTGCGCGTCACCGACTACACCGGGCCGCTGCTCGGTTTTTTCAGCGGCAACGAGGCCGATGTCGCCATGCTTGGCACCCTGGTCGGCATCGACACCAGCGAGGCCAAGGGGCTCAGGGCGGTCCCCGGCAGCATGACCGCCGAGATCACCAACGAAGACAGCAAGATCGACATCAACTGCGGCGGCGGCCTCGTGCCCGATCGCCAGAACCAGATGCTGGTCTTTCGCCTGCTCTCGGCGTTGACCATGTCCCCGCGCTATGACCTTCTCTTCTCCACCCCGGATGCCGACGGGCGTTTCGTGGACCGTGTCGATCTGGCGCGCGCGCTCATCGACTGGGCCGACAGCGACGAGCAGATGTTCAGCATCGACGCCAACGCGGCAGGGCCGGAGGACTACCGCTACGACCAGCGCGTCGATCCCTACCGGGCGCACAATGACCACTACAACACGGTCGCGGAGACGGCCTTGGTGCGTGGCATGAACGCGGACTTCTCCGAGGCCTTCCGTCCCTACTTCACCACCTACGCCGGCCAACAGGTCTGCAAGGTGAATCTGAAGTCGATGAAGGGCGATTGCACCCCGCTCATCGTGGGGCTGGTGCGCGCGGCCCTGATTCCCGATCCCACCAAGCCGCCCGAGGATCCCTCGATCCTCGACGACAACAAGATCTATCCTCTGGCCAGCGTGCTGTGCGAGCGGGGCGCGGCCGTAGGCTTCCCCAGCCTCGACACGGTCGTCTCCGTGCTCGCCAATCCTGCCGCCTCGCTGGCCAAGGAGGATCCCCGTTTTCAAATGATGCAGAACCTGACCGGCATCAACATCACGACGCAGCAACTGTCTCAGGTCGCCTACGTAGATGCGCCGCGCGTGTACCGGATCGTGGCCACGGGAGAGTCGGGCAAGGTCAAGAAGCGCATCACGGCCATCCTGGACACCCAGCGCATCCTGGCGGATCCGGTCACCCAGGATGCGGCCAGCGAGCAGGCCTCGGGCGTCATCCAGTACTGGCGAGAGGAATAGCGTACCCATGTCTCACATCATCAGCGGCATCGACCTCGGCACCTGGTCGGTGAAGTTCACCATTCTCGAGGTCGGTTTCCGCCGGGCTCGCCCGGTCGAAAGCTTCGAAGAGAAACTCGCCCAGGACGAACGGCCTCTCCTCGAACGCCAGAGCGAGGCTTTGCGCCAGGGAGCCGCGCGTCTGCCCGGCGGCACCACGTGCTATGTCGGCATCCCCGGCGAGCAGCTCACCCTGCGCGTGCTCGACCTGCCTTTCTCGGACGCGCGCAAGATCGACCAGGTGGTGGGGTACGAGATGGAAGGGCAGATGATTCATGATCTCAACGACGTGCTTCTCGATCACGTCGTGCTGTCGGCGCGCGGCCAGGTCGTCGAGGGCAATGGGGGCTGTCGCGCCCTGGTGGTGGCGGCGCGCATCGAGGACGTGCGTGTGCTCCTCACCTCGATGCAGGCATGCAACGTGGATCCGCGCTCGCTTTTCGTCGCGCCTGTGCTCTATCGCCCGCGCACTCCGCCCTTTCCCACGGACGAGGGCCCGCCCCCATGCCGGGTGATCGCGGACATCGGACACCGGCGCACCAACCTGTGTTTCGTGGTGGGCGACGAGGCGGTGTTCGCGCGCACCATCCTCCACGGGGGCGAGGATCTCACCTCTGCCCTGGTGCGTGCCACCAACGGAAGCTGGACCTGGGAGCAGGCCGAGCAAGGCAAGGCCCAGTACGGCTTCGTGTCGAGCCAGCGTCGTCCCGCCGCCACCCCCGTCGAGGTGCGCCTCGATGGCATTCTGCGCGGGGCGCTGGCCCCGCTTCTGCGCGACCTCCGCCAGTCCCTGGTCAGTTTCGCCGCCAAAGACAAGGCGCCTGTCACCGAGATCTTGCTCGCGGGCGGCGGGGCCCGCCTGGGGGGCCTGGCGGGGTTGTTCGAGGACGAGCTGGGTTTCCCGACCCGGCCGCTCATGCCACCGCCCGAGGCGCGCGAGGGACCGGACGGCCTGCCCCTCGTGGTCGGCGACGGACCCTCGCCTGAGGCAGATCGCTTCGTCCTGGCCGATGCCATCGCCGACGCGGGCGCACGCGGCCAGCGCGAGCTCGACCTGCGGCGCGGGGAATTCCAGTATCGCGCCAGCTTCTCCATTCTTCGCCAGCGCGCCGCCCATCTCGTGGTGCTGGCGGCCTCGCTGCTGGCCTGTGTCGGCGTCGACGCCGTCATGACCTTGCGCCGGCTCTCGGCCGAACAGCGGGTGCTCAAGACGCAGTTTCAGGCCGCCACCAAGGAGCTCTTCGGCGAGACGCGCATGCAAGCCGCCGATGTGAGCGCGGCGCTTCGGCGCAGCCTCGCCGACGAGATGGCGCCCCTGCCCAAGGCCACGGCCTACGACCTGCTCGGCGAGATCTCGCGCCGCGTGCCCGCGGCCGACAAGGTCCAGCTCGACATCGAGGATCTCGACATCCGTCCCAAGAAGACCACCATCAAAGGCACCATCGACTCCGCCGCCGCCGTCGACGAGATCGTGGCCAAGCTGAAAGAGATCGAGTGCTTCGAGGACATCAGCAAAGGCCCCATCACCGAGGTCTCGGGCGGCGCGAAGCAGTTCAGCCTTTCCATTGCCGCGAAGTGCCCGTGAGGAAACCATGAAGCTTCTGAACCGCATCCATGTTCTGGTTCGCCGTCCGGCCGTGTACGCGGCCGCCGAATGGAATCGCATGTCGGTCCGCGAGCGGCGGCTGATTTCGCTCCTGGGCGGCACCTTCGTCGCCTGTGCCGTGCTCCTGGCCGCCTATCTCACCTTCGATTCCTTGCAGGCCATGGGGGAGGAAAACGAGGACATGCGCAAGGCGCTCGACGATATCGCCAAGCGCAGCGACGAATTCCGTGACGCCAAGGAGAAGGTGAGGCTCCAGCAGCTCCGCATCGGCAACGAGCCTTTGCAGCTCGCTGCCGACCTGGAAGCGGCGGCCAAGGAAGCCGGGATCCAGATCCCGGAGACCGCCGATCGTCCCGACACGGCCGCGGGCAAGCGCCACGTCGAGCGCAGCCTCGACGTGAAGCTGCGCAAGGTAGATCTGAAGTCGCTCGCCACCTTCTTGAGCAAGGTGGAAACCGGTCGCAGCCTTATCCTCATCACGCGCCTCGAGATCCGACGCAGCTTCGGCGGCGACGGCACCTTGGTCGACGTGGATCTGACGGCGACCGGCTTCGAACGCCTCAAGGAAGGCGGCAAGAAGCCGCCCCTCAAAGGCGGCGGTGCCGCGGGAAAGGGGAAGGGGTAGGCCATGGCGAGCGAACGGCTGCGCCGGCTGGGCAAGGTCGGTGTTCTTGCAGGGTTCGGCCTGGGGGTGTTTGCCATCGTCCTCTACGTGTCCTTGCCCTACGGCCGTTTCAAGGACTACCTTGTCGGTCGTGCGGCGGGCATGGGCTATGAAATGGAAGTGGGGCGCGCCGGCCCCTCCCTGAGCCTGGGCATGTCGCTCAAGGAAGTGACCCTGGTTTCGCGTACCGGCGACACCGCCAAGCCCAACCGCATCCTGGTCGAGAAGGCCACAGTGCGACTGTCCCTGCTGTCGTACCTGTTTGGCGGCAAATCCTACGGGGTCAAGGCCGACGTGTTCGGCGGCGAGGTCGAGGTCGATGTGGGATCGGGCAAGACTGACATGCGGGTGCATTCGGTCGCAAGCGAGATCGACCTGGGGGATATCCCGTGGGTGAAGAACGCCATCAACCTGCCGCTGGCGGGCAGGTTTGGACTCAAGCTGGGGCTCGATCTGCCCAAACGGCATGTTTCCGAAGCCAAGGGCACGCTGTCGTGGACGTGCAACGCCTGCGTCGTCGGCGATGGCAAGGCCAAGCTGGTCGTGGCCAGCAACCCCATGCTGGCCGAGGGGCTGGGCCTGCCCAAGATCCGGCTGGGCGATTTTGCCGGCAAGATCGCATTCGACAAGGGCACAGGTCGCCTGCAGAACATCCAGTTCAAGTCGCCCGACATCGAGGCCAGCGTCGAAGGGGAAATCAATCTCGCCCAGCCCGTCGCTTCCTCGCGCGTCGATCTCTACGTGCGTTTCAAGTTGAGCGACAACCTCCTGCGCAGCTCGGAGCAACTGCGGACCATCATGGATCTGACGGCCCAGATGGGCAAGCGCCCCGACGGCTTTCTCGGGCTTCACGCCACGGGAACCCTACGGAACATGAGCAGTGTGCAATGGCAGAAGAACTCGCCCTTCGTGGGCGTCGCGCCTCCCGGCAAGCCGGCGCCGCCCGGACGCGTCCCTCTGCCCCCGCCGCCGTCCGTGCCGTCGCCGCCACACCAAGAGCCGCCTCCGCCCGCGCGGGAGTCGCCCCCACCGCCGCCTGCGCAAGAGCCGCCGCCTGCTCCTTCGCCCCCGTCTCCTCTTCCCGCAGGCGGGCCGCCCACGGTCCCCGTGATGCCGTCCTTTTTGCCCCCGCCTCCGCCCCCTGCACCCCTGCCAGCCCAGGCAGCGGGCACAGGAGGGACGGCGCCGGCTCACCGCGGGTCCGGGACCGAGACCGGAACCGGAACCGGGACCGGAACCGGAACCGGAACCGAGGTGAAGTAGCGGCCGGACAGAGACCGCCGCAGCTTGGCGCGGCCGAGTCGGCCGTGATCCTTGTGCCCTCTGTTACCTGAACCGCGACAAAGGGGGGCGACGCCGATGTATACTTCATACGGCAATCAGCTACCGGAGGATGCCATGCGCACGATCGACCTTCGCCTGCTTCTCGCATTTTTGCTCCTGTGGGCGCTGCCGCTCGGCTGCGCGGGGCCGGCTAGCCCGGTGTCGCCCATGACCAGCGGAACCGGCGGCAGCAAGACTGGCGGCACGGTCGGCGCCGGTGGTACGGGCGGCGCCGGCGGCACCTCGACCACGACCGGCGGCAAGGGCGGCAGCCCGCCCGACAGCGGCGCGGCCGGTGCAGCGGGCGCGGCCGGCGGAAGCGGTGGCGGCAGCAGCGATGCGCGCGACCTCATCGAGAGCGATGCCGGCGACGACACCCAGGCGACCGGCGAGGATGCGGGTGACGAGCCAGGCGCCGAGGCGGGCCCGGCCGCGAGCTGCGACGACGAGACGGTCAACGGCGAGGAAACCGATATCGACTGCGGCGGCCCGACCTGTCCCAAGTGCGCCGCCGGCCAAATCTGCAAGGCGGATGCCGACTGCCGCAGCGGGAGCTGCGCCGCGGGCAAGTGCGCCGACCCGTTTGCCGCGACCGGCACGGTCGAGAAGAGGGGAAACCTGTGGCGCATCACCCTGGGGACGGTGCTCTTCGAGGTCGACGAAGCGGTTGCCGCAAAGATCGTCACCTTCAGCATCGACGGCACCAACATGATCGTCAGCAACCCGCCCGCCACCGGCTCGGTGTTCTGGACCGCCCCGCAGAGCGAGTGGAATTGGCCTCCGCCGGCGGCGATGGACACCATGCCGTATACTCCGAGCACCGAGAACAACGTGCTGACCATGACCGGTCCGGCCTGGGGCGGCGGGCTTTCCATCACCAAGCGCTTCTGGGGCAACGTCGACCATCAGGCGGTCACCCTCGAGTACACCATCAAGAACGGCACCACCGCCGCGGTGTCGAAGGCGCCCTGGGAGGTGACGCGGGTCTTCCCCGGCGGACTCACGTTCTTCCCGAGCAGTGAAGAGGGGGTGGGGCTCGGGCAGTACATGAAGCCGGTGCCCTTCACCAGCAGTCTGGGTGTCCTGTGGTGGAAGTACCAGGCGAGCGCGTTCACCGAGAATGTGAAGGGCGGCGCCGACGGGCTCGAGGGCTGGGCCGCGCACGTCATGTGCGGCACGGGCCTGGAAAAGACCTGCACCAAGAGCCCGGTCCTCATCAAGCAGTGGACCGACACCGACGCACCCGCACCCAACGAGCGTGAGGTCGAGCTCTACGGCGACCCGGGCCACCAGTACGTCGAGTTCGAGCAGCAGGGGGCGTACGGCCCGATCCCGGCCGGCGACAAGGTGGTGTGGACCGTGCGCTGGCTCATCCGTTACTTACCCGAGAGCGTGGCGCCCACCCCGGGCAACGCCGAGCTCTTGAAGTGGGTGCGTGGGCAGCTCCTTTAGCCTGGCCAGGAAGGGGAACGATGATCGATCGCGCCGAAATCCTCGCGAGCATCAAGAAACTGCCGGCCTTCTCGCCCACCGTGGTGCGCCTGGCCCAGCTCATCCGCGACCAGGACACCGAGATCGGCGAATACGAGGCGGTCGTGCAAGTCGACCTGGCCTTGACCGCCAATCTGCTGCGCATGGCGAACTCGGCCTACTTCGGCTTTGCCCGCAGGATCGGCAGCGTGCGCGAGGCCATCGCCCTGCTCGGGCCGCGGCGGCTGTTCCAGCTCGCCGCCATGGCCGCCGTCGAAGCCGTGGTGCCGCCGACCTTGCCCGGCTACGGCATCGATTCCGGTGCCTACTGGCTGCACTCGGTCGCGGTGGCCGAGCTCTCCGAGCGCGTGGCCAAGGAGCGCAAGCTGGCCATGCCGGAACTGACCTTCACCGCAGGCCTTCTGCACGACATCGGCAAGCTGGTCATCACCAGCTTCCTGGCTGGCCGTGCTTCGGAGCTACGCAAGCTGCTCGCCGAGGGGCCCGCGTCCCTCTTGCAGTGCGAACGCGAGCTTCTGGGCGGGGATCACTCGAGCATCGGCTCCGAACTTGCGGCGGCGTGGAACCTGCCTGAGGAGGTGGCGCGCGTCATCGCCCATCACCACGAACCTGGCGCCTGCCGGGACGGGGAGGGCGATGTGCTGGTGGATTTGGTGCATGCGGCGGACTGCCTGTCCTACCCGCTGGGGTTCGGGGCCGACGTGAGCGAACGGCAGCGCCCGGTCGACCAACGGGCCGTGGCCCGCTTGGGGCTGCGCCAGCAGGACCTGGAGCATGCGGCGAGCCGCGCCCTGCCGGAAATCGAGGGACTGGCCACGTTCATCCGCAAGGATGGGCGGACGGTGGGCATGTGAGCTGCGGCATTCCGGTCGTCGGCGACCGGCCGATGTCGCGGTGAATAGTGCGCAAGCAGGAGGGCACAGAAGACGCCAGCTTTCGCTGTGCCCTCTTTGATATCTGTGTTCTCTGTGTCTACTTCTTGCCCACGTCGATGAGCTTGAACTCGGTGCGACGGTTGGTGGCGCGGCCGGAGGCGGTGGAGTTGTCCGCGATGGGCCGGTCTTTGCCGTAGCCGACGGCGATGAGGCGCGTCGAGGCGATGCCGCGCGAGACGAAGTACAGCTTCACCGAGCTGGCGCGCCGCTGGGAGAGGTTGAGGTTGTAGTCGGATCTGCCCTTGCTGTCGGTATGGCCCGAGATCTCCAGGTTCACGTCGGGGTAGTCCTGCAGGACTTTGAGGGCGCGGTCGAGGATGGCATAAGAGCCGGGCAGGATCTCCGCCGAGTTGGTCTTGAAGTTGATGCCTTCGATGACGCCGGTGAACTTCTTGACCTCGGCCGGTATCTCGTCCGGACAGCCGTCTTCATCCTGGTAATGATTGATGGTCTCGGGCTGGTTGGGGCACTTGTCGACACCGTCGGGGATGCCGTCGTTGTCATTGTCGGGGTCGGGGCAGCCGTCCTGATCCTGGAAGCCGTCCTTGTCCTCGGGTTCGTTCGGGCACTTGTCCAGCTTGTCGGGGACGCCGTCCTGGTCGTTGTCGTAGTCCGGGCAGCCGTCGTCGTCCTGGAAACCGTCCTTGTCCTCGGGCTCGCTCGGGCACTTGTCGAGTGCGTCGGGGATGCCGTCGCTGTCATTGTCGGGGTCGGGGCAACCGTCCTGGTCCTGGAAGCCGTCTCTGTCTTCGGGTTCGCTGGGGCACTTGTCGATGTCGTCGGGGATGCCGTCGCCATCCTTGTCTCCCCGCCTGGGCTCGAGGACCCTCTCTTTGATGACCTTCTGCTTCGAGTAGATGTGGACCTTCTCGATTTCGCTGAAGTTCACGTACAGGCCGCCGAAGGCCTCGAAATCAGGGCCTTTGGCGCTGGCGTAGCCGCTCAGCGGGAGGACGAAAGTCCATGGGGCCAGGATGCGTCCGTCGACGCGTATGCCCACCTGGGGGGTGAAACCGATCTTGAACCCGACACCGCCGTGCAAGAAGCCCCAAGTCTTGTTCGGAACAGGGTTGGTTCCGTCGTCAGCGCCGCTTACCAGCGAGGTCATGCCGCCGTAGCCGGCCAGGATGTAGGGCTGGACCCGGTAGTCGTCGGTCAGGCGAACCACGAAGCTGCCACGGTAGAGGAATACCCATTGTCTGAGCTGCGGCTGAGCCGCCAGCGTGGGATCGGTTGGCTCTAGACCGCGGGTGAGGGTACGAACGCCTGTCACCTCCGCTTCGAGCCCGATCCAGCGATTGAAGTGCAGTCCCAAGATGCCGCCGAACATGCCTGAGTTGTCGGGCGAGGAACCCTCGTCGTTGCCGCCCAGCACGTGCTCCTTCCAGAAGAAATGCGCACCGCCCACCAGGCCAAAATCGAAACGGTACTCGGGGTCCCCCTTCTTGCCGCCAGGCTCGCCCATGCGCTCCTCCTCGAACACCTCCCTGCTCTCAGCCCTGGGCGCAGCCTTGGGCTCAGCCCTGGGCGCGGCCTTGGGCTCCTCCTCGGGCTCAGGCTTGGGCTCGGGCCCAGGTTCAGGCTTCGCTTCCTCCTGGGGTTCGGCCACAGGTTCGTCTTGGACTTCGACGACGACCTTCTTCTTGTTCTTGGCCAAGGCCGAGCCCGCGCCGGCGAGCGAGAAGACCACGGCCAGGCAGAGCGCCCGGCAACCGAGTTGTCCGACGGAATAGCGACTTGTCACGAAAACCTCCAGATGTGGGCTTTGGATTAGTGCCTTTGGACCTCCCCATCCGTCACCCGGGCCGAGAATATGCGAACCTCGCCGATTTTACTATCCCGACGTTACACCGACTTTGGCCTGTACTTTCACCACCTTCGCGCCCGCCGCCGGTAGGGGCACCACGGCGCCGGGGACGATGCTGCCCTCGACCAGGAGAAAGACCGCGTTGCCCTTCCCCTGCCGCTCGACCGTGATTTCGTAGCGCACGCCGCGAAACACGCGGGTGGCTTTGAATCCGGGCCAGCGGTCGGGAATCACGGGAGAGACCATGAGGCCGCTATAGGTCGGACGGATGCCGAGGATCCACTGCGTGCCGGCCACGTAGGTCCACGCGGCCGTGCCCGAGAGCCAGGCGTTGCGGGCGTAGCCGAACTGCTTGTGCTCGGGGCCGGCGATGTTGCCGCAATAGACGTAGGGCTCGACCTTCATGCGGTCGACATCGGTACGCGAAAAGGGGGTGATCTGAAGGTAGTACTCGAGCGCGCGCTCGGCCTGGCCGAGCTTGGCCGCGGCCACGATGGCCCAGGTGTGGGCGTGGCAGAAGATGCCGCCGTTTTCCTTGGCCCCCGGCGGATAGGTGGTGGTGCCGCGTACGCGCTCGTCGCCTTCGACATACGCCGGCCAGAGCAGGGCCAACCCGTACTTGCTCGAGAGGTGCTTGTGCGCGCTCCGCATGGCCAGGGCCGCCCGCTCCGCGGGCGCAGCCTCGCCGATCACGGCCCAGGTCTGGGTGTTGAGGGCAATCTTCTGGTGCTTTTCGCTCTTCACGCCGATGGGTTTGCCCGCGTCGTCGTAGGCGCGCGCGTACCATTCCCCGTCCCAGGCGACCTGGTTGATGATGCCGGCCATCTCGCCGTGAAGAGCGCGAAAGCGCGCGGCCTCGGGGCGCTTGCCGAGGTGGTCGCAAAGCTCGGCCAGGTCGAGCATGACGCGGCAGAATTGCTGCGCCACCCACACGCTCTCGGCCTTGCCGCTGCCGTGATCGACGTTCATGGTGTCGTCCCAGTCGGAGAATCCGATGCGCGGCAGCCCCTGCGGCCCGCGGTGATTCAAGGTGAAATCGATCCCGCGCATCATGTGGTTCCAGACGGTGTCCTCGCTGCCGTCCCAATACGCGACCTTGTGCTCCAGGTAGCCGAAGTCGCCGGTCTCGCGCAGGTACGCGCACACGGCCAGGATGAGCCACAGATGGTCGTCGGAGAACCACTGCGGCCAGTGGGGGAATTCGGCCGCCAGGCCGGGGCCGCCTTCGCCGGTGAGGGGCAGCACCTGGTGCCAGGTGTGGCCGTCCTGGTACTGGAGGTGCCAGAGCATGTCGAGGGTGGCGCGGGCGCGGTCGGCCGCGCCGTGGACCGTGCCCAGGGTGTCTTGCGCCGAATCGCGCGTGCCCATGCCGCGGCCGGTGCCGGTTTCATAGGCCGAGACGAAACGCGACCAGAACAAGGTGGCGCGGCACTGGATGGGGTTCCACACGTTGAGCATGGCGTTGAGCACCGGGTCGGGGGTCTCGACTGTGAAGCGGCTGAGGTACTCGTCCCAGTCGGCCTGCAGGGCGGCGAAGGCTGCGGCCACGTTCTTGGGCGAGCGGAAGCGCTCGACCACCTGGGCGATGCGCTCCGGCGCGTCGGTCACGCCCATGATGAAGACGATTTCCTTCTCCTGTCCGGGCAGAAGGGTCAAATCGTGGCAAAGCGAGCCGATGTTGTTGCCGCGCGCGGCTTGGGTATTGGTGGGCTTGCCCTTTTCCACCATCTCGGGGCTCGAGAGGTCGCGCCAGCGGCCGATGAAGACCTCGCGGTCGGTCTCGAAACCACGGGGTTTCACGCTCGACGCGAAGTAGTTCGTGGTCGGGGCGAAGCGCGTCTTCGAGGTGATGATGCCGTCTTTCACCCGCGCCTCGAGGATGTGCTGGCACCAGTCGAGGTTGAGCTGATCGCCCATGGTGTCGCGGAAGCTGAACTCGACATAGGAAAAGCTGCGCAGCTTGCGCGGTCTTCTGCCCAAGTTCTTCACCTTGAGCACCCACAGCTCGCAGGGGCAAGTCTCGTCAGCCGGTGAGGGCGGTACGAAGTAGAGCAGGCTGGCGGCGATGCCGCCGCAGGTGCTCGCAATTCTGGTGTAGCCGGCGCCGTGGCGGCATTCGTAGCTCGCGAGCTTCACCGCCGGCGTGGGCTGCGCGGTCGGGCTCCAGAACTTCCCGGTCTGCATGTCGCGGAGATAGACGTAGCGGCCGGGCTGGTCGGCCGGGATGCTGTTGTAGCGGTAGCGCGAGACGCGGCGGTTCTTGGGGTCGCGGTCGAAGGCGAAGCCGCCCGCCGTGTTCGAGACGATGCCGCCGTAGCGGCCCTCGCCGATGTAGTTGAACCACGGCGTGGGCGTGTCCGGCCGGGTGATGGCGTATTCGCGGCTCTCTGCGTCGTAGTAGCCGTAGAGGTTGGCCAGGAGCTTGGATTTGGTGGTCATGGGATCCCTTTGTCTCCGCCTGTTGCCTGCGGTTCTAGCCCTTCGGTCAGGCGCAAGTCAAAGCGGACATCGTGCTGGCGTGTTCTTTGCCACAGAGCCCGAAGCCCTCTTGGGTTGCGGGCGAAGCCTGCTCTGTGTCCTCTGTGGTTTCCTCCGGCTCGTCGGGGGACTAGGAACAAGCGCGCGTCAGTGATAGCTTTGCCGCCCAAAGGACAAGGCAGCCATGGCAGAACAGCGAACCGTCGACAAGTCCCAGGTCATTCCCTTTGGCGAGAAGCTCGGCTACGCCCTCGGCGACTTCGCGTCCAACCTGTTCTGGATGCCGTTCATTCTGTTCGGCAACTACTTCTACACCGACGTGTTCGGTATCTCGGCCACCGCGGTCGGGTACATGCTGCTCGTCACGCGCATCTGGGACACGGTGATCGATCCCCTGGTGGGGCTCATCGCGGATCGGACCCGGCCCCGGCCCGGTCTCGGCCGCTACCGACCCTATCTCTACTGGTTCGCGCTGCCCTTCGCGCTCGTGTGCAGCCTCGCGTTCTTCACTCCCGACCTGAGCCCCATGGGCAAGGTGATCTACGCCTGGATCACCTACACCGCCTTCTGCGTGATCTACTCGCTCATCAACGTGCCCTACTCGGCGCTCATGAGCGTGATGTCGCGCGAGCCGGCCGAGCGCAGCAGCACCAGCTTCTTCCGCATGATCGGCGCCCAGGTCGCAGGCCTCATCATCTCGAGCGGTCTCATGTTCTTCGTCGCCAGGGTGGGTGGCGGCAACGAGCAAGGCCAACAGCAGCGCGGCTTCTTCCTGGTCATGACCGCGTTCGCGGTGATTGCCATGATCTGCTTCCTCATCACCGGCAAGACTTGCCGCGAGCGCATCGAGCCCGAAATCAAGGAGAAGGGAAACGTCGAGAAGGACCTCAAGAGTGTGGTCTCCTGTTGGCCGTGGTGGCTGCTCTTCTTCGTGTCCTTCTTCACCATCGCCGCCTTCACCCTGCGCTTCGGCGTGGCCGCCTACTACTTCAAGTACTACGCCGATCCCGCGGCGGTCGAGCGCTGGGGGCTCTTCCAGGGTGGCGCGGTCAGCGCCTTCTTCACCTTCGGGACCATCGCCGCCTTGCTCGGCGTCACCGTGTTCACCTTCTTCGCCAAGACCATCGACAAGAAGAAGATGTACTACATCCTGATTCTCACGTCGGGCCTGGTCTCCATCTACTTCTATTACATCCCCAACCAGAACATCACCACCATGATCGGGACGCAGGTGTTGTTCTCGTTCCTCACCGGGCCGACCGCCGCCATCCTCTTCGCCATGTACACCGACATCGCGGCCTACATGCGGCACCAAGGGGCGTCGGCCTCCGACGGCCTGGTCATGTCGGCCGGCTCCTTCGCGCAGAAATTCGGCTGGGCCATCGGCGGATCGCTGACCAGCATCCTGCTTGGACTGGCCGGCTACATTCCCAACCAGCCGCAGTCGGAGACGGTCAAGGAGATCATGCGCTTCATGATGAGCTGGGCCCCGATGATCACGTGCTGCATCGGCGCATTCTTCATGGTCCTCTATCCCTTGGGCAGCGCCCGCATGGCGGTCATCACCAAGGAGCTGGCCGAGCGGGGCCAGAAGTAGGACCTACGCCGGCCCGGGCTTGCGGGCGCGGTACTTCTTCACGAAAGCGCAAGGTCGATAAGTCATCTTGGCCTGGCGCAGGCCGGGGTCTCCCAGATCCTGCTCGCGGTTGATGAGGGAGAATTGCGCGGGCAGGGCGCGGGCGAAGTCCATGTTGATGAACTGGTAGAGGCCCTTCGTGTCGGGAACGGTCTTCTCGTAGTGGACGATGAACATCGTGCCGTTGGCGGCAGGTTCGCCCAGGGCGTAGCCCGCGGGCTCGTCGGCGACGTAGGTGATGCGGCCCTCGAGGCCGAACTCGACACCATGCACGAGGGCGTCGCGTGCGGGCACGTAGTCGGCCAGGTCGCGTGCGTGTTCGCGCCAGGCCTCGAGCACGGCCAGGGCGTCGCCGATGCGTTCGCGGGTGAGCGGCAGGGTCTCTTGCAGGTGCGCGCGCTCGAAGGCATGCACGAGGTTGCGCTTCTTCTGCAAGGCTCGCCCGGCCAGGGAGGCGAGATCCTCGCGGTGGTAGAGGTAGTCGAAGTTGTCGCGGTCTTCGCTCACCTCGTAGCCGGCGCCACGCAGCCACCCGGCCTGGGCTTCCGTCGCCAGCTTCAAGCAGGTGCAGCGCTCGAAGAGAGCGTCCAAGAGATCCCTCGGCGGCAGGGCGAAGGGACAGACGAAGAAGCACTTCTGATGGGAACCCTGGGAGGGTTCCCAAACCCTCCCGCGATGGTCCGCGTCGAGCAAAGCTCGCCGCTCCCCACGCGAATCACCCTTGTCCGAGCCGGCGAGGACGATGGTGCCGTCGGGAAGGCGGCTCAAGCGGTAGGCATGGGTGGCGCGAAAGCAGAAAAGGCCGGCGAAGGTCAGCTCGGAGACGCCCTCGCGCAGGCGGCGAAAAAGCGGGTCGAGCAGCGGTTGATCCGCAAGTTCGATTTCGTGGAAGTCCGGGTAGGTACCGATCATCAGGCGGCAGCGCGCGCGACCGCGGCAAACTCTAGCACGGGGCCGGGGGAGGCGCCCGGCCCCGTGCTCCCGCCGCCCGGAAGATTCACCACAGAGGACACGGAGGACACAGAGACGGAAAGAGAGAAACCTAGGCTCAGCAACCCCTCTCCTCCGTCTCTGTGTTCTCTGTGCTCTCTGTGGTGAACTCCTCCTGCCCCAGTACCCCGCACCTGCGGTGAAGTTGAAGGGGTACTGCACGGTGACGATGCCGCCGCCTCCCGGCGCCGGGCAGGGCCAGCTCCTGACCGCATCGACCACGCACTACTCGACCTTCACGTCTGCTTCTATGGACAACGGCGGCAGGCCTCGGTTTCCGCCTTCGCGCATTCCCCGGTTTCGCGCGGGCGTGTATTCTCCCCTATCGTGATGAAGCCCAAACGACGGCTGGGGGTGGCGCCGATACTCTTGCTGGCAACAGGCTGCGGGCTCTTTTACCGGGCGCCCGCCCCGATTGCGACGATTCCGTACACCGCCGGCGATCCGGTCGCCGGCCGCGACCTCTTCGTGCTGCTTCCCGGGCGCGGCGACCGCGCATCTGCCTACGCCGACCAAGGCATCGTGCAATTGGCAAGGAGCGCGATTGCGAATCTCGACGTGGTCGCGGTCGACGCCACCTTGGGCTACTACATCCATCGCAATCTCCCCGAGCGCCTTCTGGCCGACGTCGTCGAGCCGGCGCGGACACGCGGCTACCGGTCGATTTGGCTCGGCGGCATCTCCATGGGCGGGCTCGGGGCACTGCTCTTCGCCGAGCGCCATCCTGCCGCGGTATCGGACGTCATCGTAGTCGCACCTTTCTTGGGCGACGACGATGTCTTGGCGGAGATCGAGCGGGCGGGCGGGGTCGCGGCTTGGCAACCCCCCGCGACCGTGGATCCCGAGGACTACCAGCGCGAGCTGTGGCGCTGGCTTAGGGGGTGCACGGTCCTGCATTCCCAGCCGTGTCCGCGCATCTTCCTGGGCTTCGGCTCGGAGGACCGCTTCGCACGCGCGCACCGCCTGCTCGCCAGCGTGCTGCCACCCACGCACGTCGCCACCGTCCCCGGCGGCCACACCTGGGAGCCCTGGCGTCAGCTCTTCGCCGCGCTCTTGCCCAGGGTGGCTCGGCCCAGGCGCAAGCACATGTCACGCTGTACCCTCTACATCACGACCCTACACGCCATCTACGAGGTGCGCGCCGATGCGCCGGGGTTGCCGTAGACTGTGGGCAGACGGCATGACTGCGCCACGACTCTCCTCGGCTTGGGCGCGCGGGTTGGCTCGCTCGGCGCTCTTCTGCGCGGGGTTCGCCCTGGCGGAGGGCTGCGGCAGGACGGACCTGGTCACGCCGCAACCGCGCGATGGCGGTCCGGGCCAACCGGGAGGCGATGTCGACGCCCCGGGAGCCGGTGGCGCCAGCGACGCCGGGCAATCCGTACGCGAGGATTCGCTCGCCGACTTGCCGAGCGACAGGCGCCAGGCAACGGACACCGATGCGGACAGCCTCTGTACCCAGGGCGGCTGCGGCCCGTGCCGGGATTGGATCGATGTCGACGACCCGAACAGCCCCAGGGTGGGGGCCCTTGCATCCGGCGGATATCACACCTGCGTGCTCACGCAGGCGGGTGGGGTGCGCTGCTGGGGCAGAAACGACTATGGCCAGCTCGGCGACGGCACACACGCGGACCGCGCCACGCCGCCGGCCGCGGACGTGCTCGCGGATGTACAGATGGTCTCCGCCGGCTTGCACCACACCTGCGCCCTTATGAACAGCGGCAAAGTCCGCTGCTGGGGCAGAAACGACTATGGCCAGCTCGGCGACGGGACACAGGAGAACCGCGCCACGCCACCGGCCGCGGACGTGCTCACCGATGGCAAAAGTGTGGCTGCCGGCGGGCAGCACACCTGCGTGCTCACGCAGGCGGGCGGGGTGCGCTGCTGGGGCAGAAACGACTATGGCCAACTCGGCGACGCCACGGTCGTGAATCGCTCCCGGCCTCTTGCCCGGGACGCGCTGACCTCGGTGCGGGCCGTCTCCGCCGGTCTGGCCCACACCTGTGCCTTGATCGAGTCAGGTGGGGTGCGCTGCTGGGGCTACAACAACCACGGTCAGCTCGGCGACGGCACGACCGCGAATCGCCAAAGCCCGCCGGCGAGTGACGTGCTGACCTCAGTAGCCGCCATCGCCGCCGGCTCGGACCACACCTGCGTTATCACGGACAGGGGCGGGGTGCGGTGCTGGGGCGGGAACGCCTCGGGTGCGCTGGGCGACGGAACCCGAGTGAATCGCTCGAGCCCACCCACCAGGGACGTCTTGACCTCCGTGGTCGAGATCACGGCGGGCGACGGGCGCACCTGCGCTCTCGGGGCCGGCGGCGTCACCGCTTGGTGTTGGGGATCGAACATCGCCGGCGGGGTCGGGGACGGCACGACGACGGATCGCCTTGAGCCTTCAGCTTGCGCCATCGCAGGCCGAACGGAGTTGATTGACAGCGGGGGTTTTCATGCTTGCGCTTTGCTGGCGAACGGCGAAGTTCAGTGCTGGGGCTCCAACAGCAACGGGCAGCTCGGCAACGGCAGCCTGGGGTATCGCTTGACTCCGCCCGAGAGCGACGTGCTCACCGGCGTCAGCGCGGCCTCGGCCGGCGACTCCTCCACCTGCGCGGTGATGACGAGCGGTGGGGTCAGGTGTTGGGGCGAAAACTACGACTACCAGCTCGGCGACGGCACCGCATCGTCTCGCTCGACCCCGCCGGGGGTAGACATCCTGGCTTCCGCGACGGCCGTTGCGGCACGCGGCAACCACGCCTGCGCGCTCTTGACCGATGGCGATGTCCGCTGCTGGGGCACCGCCACCTACGGCGAGATCGGTCTAGGCGAGTCCTTCGACGTCTACCCGAGTCCGTCGACGAACAGCGTGCTTGCCGGCGCCCAGGCCATCGCCGTGGGCGAATTCGTGACCTGCGCACTCACCGCGAGCGGCGGGGTGCGCTGCTGGGGCAGGAACGACTACGGCCAGCTTGGCGACGGCACCACGACGGATCGGTCTACACCCCCCGCGAGCGATGTGCTCGGCGGGGTCAAGGCCATCGCTGCAGGCGATTTCCACATCTGCGCGCTGACCACGAGCGGCGGGGTGCGCTGCTGGGGCCTCAACAACGACGGCCAGCTCGGTGACGGCACCACCGTGGACCGGTCGACGCCGACGGCAGGCGACGTCCTGCAAGGGGTCGACGCGGTTGACGCGGGTGGAAGGTTCACCTGCGCGCTGACCACGGCCTCGGGGGTGCGGTGCTGGGGCGCGGGCCAATACGGCCAGCTCGGCGACGGTACCGTTGCAACTCGCCGGACCCCACGTGCGGCCGATGTGCTGGCCTCCGTCCGGAAGATCGCCACCGGGTTCGAGCATGCCTGTGCCCTGACGAAGAGCGGCGGGGTTCGCTGCTGGGGGCGAAACGACTGGGGGCAGCTCGGCGACGGCACGACCACGAATCGCGCGACGCCGCCGGCGACCGACGTTCTGACCGGCGTCCAGGGGATCAGCGCAGGCTACCAGCACACCTGCGCGGTGATGGCCGGCGGCGGTCTTCGCTGCTGGGGCAACAACACCTCCGGCCAGCTCGGCGACGGCAACGCCTTTTGTCCGACTCCGCAGACCGTCCAGCGGTGCGACTAGCCTGGATTTCCACGGACGACAATCCTCCTAAGCCGGGGGAGGTTTCGAGGCCGGTGGCGGTGACGGTGACGGTGGCGGGGCCAGTGGCGGTGGCGGGGCCGGTGGCGGTGACGGTGACGGTGGCGGTTTCTGGTGTGCGGCCCCGGGCCCGAGGAGCCCGGGGCCGAATCGGATCAGGGGTGTGTCAGGCGCCAGAGGATGGCGAGGATGCGGTCGAGCAG
>Ga0172363_10000306_pt1 | contig 35635 bp, 30 predicted proteins | sample LakKivs2_kivu2a2_FD_114541 | JGI IMG/M metagenome (GOLD analysis project Ga0172363, IMG submission 114541) | Sediment microbial communities from Lake Kivu, Rwanda - Sediment s2_kivu2a2 | ecosystem: Environmental > Aquatic > Freshwater > Lake > Sediment | place: Rwanda: Western Province, Lake... | reverse complement strand
GCAAGGGAAGAAGGATTCAGGGGAGTGATCGTCCCTGCAAAAAACTCGCGTGAAGCCGGAGTGGTAAGCGGACTTGATGTCTACGGAATGGAAAAGCTTGGTGATGTGATAGACTTTTTCAACGGAACCCGAAGGTTTGAGCCTGTAAAGGTTGACCTCCTGGAGATATTTTCAGCGCAAGCTAACAGGTACGATTTCGATTTTGCCGATGTAAGAGGCCAGGAAAACGTTAAGAGAGCTCTTGAGGTGGCTGCGGCAGGACATCATAACCTGATAATGATCGGTCCTCCGGGGTCAGGTAAAACAATGCTGGCTAAAAGATTACCCACGATAATGCCGCCACTCACCCTTGAGGAGGCACTGGAGACAACAAAAATTCATTCGGTGGCAGGAAAGATAGACGATCATACAGCCCTTATGACCCGACGTCCGTTCCGTTCGCCGCATCATACCATTTCTGATGTAGCCCTGGTGGGCGGGGGGACATTTCCGCAACCGGGAGAAATATCGTTAAGTCACAATGGTGTACTGTTCCTTGATGAGCTTCCTGAATTCAAAAGAACTGTACTTGAAGTGATGCGGCAACCACTTGAAGACAGGGTTATTACAATCTCCCGGGCTAAATCAACATGCGACTATCCGGCGAGCTTTATGCTTGTGGCATCAATGAATCCCTGTCCGTGCGGATTCCATAACCACCCTGAAAAGGAATGCGTGTGCACTCCGGGGATGGTCCAGAAATATCTTAACCGTATATCAGGGCCTCTGCTCGACAGGATCGATATTCACATTGAAGTCGTCCCTGTAAATTATGACAAGCTTTCCGATTCCGGGAAAACAGAGAAATCAGCCATAGTACGTGAAAGGGTTGTAAAGGCCAGGGAATTACAGGCGAAAAGATTCGCTTCGGTAAAAGGGGTCTATTCAAATGCCCAGATGACATCGTCAATGCAGAGAAAATACTGCCAGCTTGATGATGCAGGAGGAAGGCTGCTTAAAACAGCTATGGAGATGAGAGGACTCTCTGCCAGGGCTTACGACAGGATACTTAAAGTTGCAAGAACTATTGCCGATCTCGCTGAATCAGAAAATATTACAGCAGAACATATCTCCGAGGCGATAAACTACCGCAACCTCGATCGTGAAGGCTGGGCCGGATAGGGTACTAAATCTGGATATTTTCAATAAGATTCTGGATTTCGCGGCGACGGGAGGCAAGATCCTCTATTGCATGTTCGTTTGTAATGGATTTCAGTGTGAACCGCAGGGTGCGGAGACGCTCCCGGAAGATCTCCTGGTAAAACAATACAAAATATCCCAGCAGCGGGACCAGCAGTCCCGCAAGAATTCCTGCCCATCCGAAAAAGATAATGGCAAGGATCATAATAAGCGGGAACCAGATAAGGTAAAGTACCGTTCCCGAGCTGATATACACCGAGCTGTAAAATCTCTTGTCCCTGATCAGTCGGTCGCATACCGGACGCGGAACCAGGAATGGAATGAAGTTGCTTATAAACCCTGCCAGGAAGAGAGGAAACCCGGCAATCACTGCCAGGTACCTGAGCCAGCCGAAATCAAGCCTGCGGGCAATATTTTCATCCTTAAGCTTCAGGGAGTCAAGAAGACCGGAATATTCCTTTACCTTTTCTTTAAGATGCTGTATCTTATCGGGTGAATTCTTTGCAAGATAATTGATCCTGTCAGCAACGATCTTCTCCTTCTGTCTTTTGTCGTCAGTATCGAACCGCCACCTGAAGAATGGCAAGACCATATTGTGCCTCTCCATTTTAAGAAGTTGTTCGGCAAGCCAGTCATTCGCCGGGTCCTCAATGATTATGACCTCCCTGCGCAAACCGGCATCGCACTTCTCATTGAAGGCGAGCAGCCCTTTAGCAGGGTTCTCTTTGTAGATATCCTTTAATTCCCTGATACTGAACGGATCATGGAAATTTATCATTATTTCCTTTCTGAACTGGGCAGGGTAGGTGTAATTGATCCCGACAGGTACGATGCTGACATCAAGCCCGAATTGTTCCTCAGCGCCGAAAGCCAGCCTGGCTGTCCCTTTCCTGAGTTTCTGGAGCCGTTTTTCCTGGACACAGATACCTTCGGAGAACATGATGAAATTTCCGTTGTTCTTCAATACATCATATATCCCCCTGAATGATTCCAGGTTCTTGTGAACATTCTCAAATCCTTCCTCTATCCTGTATACAGGCGAAACGTTAAGTTCCCTGAGGCAGAATCGTGCAAATGGCTTCCTGAACATGTCGGCTCTCATGGTAAAATGGATCGGCTGGGGCAGGTATGAACCCACAAGTATTCCATCCATGAATGAGTTCTGATGGTTGCCTACAAATAGAAGTGGTTTTTCAAGGGGAACCTTCTTCAGATTCGAATAAAAAATGCGTCTGAAAAAGACCCTGAATGTAAAAGGCGGAAGAATATATTTTAAAAATCTTGAGAACATGATAAAGCAGTCTGCCAGCCATAATTTAACTTAGCAAGGTATGCATATTCCAATATCCGGTTTATAGGTATTTAGTCTTATTATTTTGAATAATTGCCAATTATTTCTAACTTTATCTTTTAGAATCCTCTGACACCCTTTTAATGGACCTGATACAGAAGATCAGAAACAAGATGAAGAAAGAACGCCTCATGTTCGTATACCGGGGCGTGATTACCAAAGACAATTCAGTTCCTCTTCTTATGCTTCTTGAAAAAGAAATGGAACACTCTGAATTTGGATTTGTCGGACGTAAAAGGCTATTCATGTTTGTCCTCGAGAGCCTGCAGAATGTATCAAGACACAGCAACGACACAGAGCACGCAGGAATGTCGCTGGTTATCTACTCAAAATTAAACGGAGGATATACTGTAACAACCGGCAATGTTATTTCGAGCTCAAATATACCTGATCTTAAAAAGAGGCTGGATGAAATCAACCACCTGGGAACAGGTGAAATAAGAAGCGTTTACAGGCAGATGCTGAGCAATGCCGAGTTCAGCCAGAAGGGCGGGGCAGGACTGGGGCTTATTGAAATGGCCAAGAAAACAGGGAATAAGCTGGATTATGATTTTGTGAAACTTGACGGGGAGAATTCATATTTCATCCTTAGTAAATCAGTTAATGCCGAGGGTGTGGGAATGCATTACAGTGTAAGGGAGAAACCATTTACCGGGAAGGCAGTATCGAGGCTCGAGAAACTGATGGCTGAAGAAAATATATACCTGATCTGGTCGGGTCATCTCACACCGGAAGTCGGCAAGGAAGTCCTGTCGTTTACCGAAGCCCAGCTTAACGAAAATGACATTGAATCGAACCAGCGCAGGCGTGTATTCTCCATACTTGTGGAAATTATCGAGAATGTGGCGAAATACAGCCCTGGCGCTGAACCGGAAGAAAAATTCGGTATGCCGATAGCTGTTATAAGGCTTAAAGACAAAACTTATCACCTTACAACCGGCAACCTGGTTCAGAACAGCGAGGTAAAAAACCTGAAAGAGAAACTTGATACGGTAAACAGTTACGATAAGGCCGGACTCAAGGAATTGTACCGGAAATCACTGTCAGATGAGACCTCATACGGCGACAGTACCGGAAATATGGGGCTTATTGATATGGCCAGAAAATCAGGAAGCAGTCTTCTTTATAATTTCAGTAAAGTAAACGATCAGTATTCTTATTATACACTTACGGTAAAGGTAGAGGAACAGAATGCTTAGGGCAGCATTCTGAGGGTAAGGTTGTTCCCGTCCCACACTACATAACTGCTGCTTTTAATCCAGTCACCCAGGTATATTATTTCAGCACCTTCATTTATTTTAGTTGTCATTGCCAGGTGTCTGTGACCATATATGAAATAGTCAATTTTTTCATGTTCAAGAATTCCTTTTGAGTATCTTATAAGATCTTCATTCTCCTCTCCCATGAAGTCGGCGGTAATGCCCTTTCCAAGTCTTGAATTTAATGACCACCGGTGGCCGAAACCCACTCCGATTGCCGGATGAAGGGCAGAATACATAACCCGAAGAGGCTTGTTCCTGAATATCTTCAGGAGAATCTTAAATCCGGTACTCTTCGTGCCAAGGCCCTCTCCATGAGCGAGATAGAACTTTCTGTTGTTAAAGGACGTGGTAACAGGGCCTGTGTGTATTATGAGACCGCACTCTTTTGAAAGATAATCACCAACCCACATGTCATGGTTTCCAGTGAAAAAATGTACCGGGACTCCAGAATCGGTTATTGACGAGAGAGTTCCGAGAAAACGTGTAAAACCTTTCGGGACAACAAGTTTATACTCCCACCAGAAGTCGAATATATCTCCCAGAAGAAAAATCTGATCAGCCTCCTGTGCAGCTTCGTGAAGCCATGACACGACCCTTTTTTCACGCTCAATGGGCGGGGCTCCTGCATTCAGTCCCAGGTGAAAATCGGAAGCAAAGAATATTTTTCTGCCGGCAGCCATTTTTCAGTTTGAAAATATCTGGTTCAGCTTAATCTGCAGATTCCTTCCATGCAGATTGGTTCCTATTATGTTTCCCTGGGGATCATAAAGATAGTTCATGGGAACCGACCTTACATTATACAATCTGGCATTTTTTGGATTTGCCGGGTCATCTTCCCTGGTATTGATCCATGGAAGCTCGTCAAACTTAACAGCGGTCCTCCAGGCTTCCTCATCCTCATCAAGGTTTATCTGGTATATCTCGAATCCTCTTCTGTTATATGTCCTGTAGAATTCCTTGAGCTGCAGGTTATCAGCGACACAGTCCCTTGAGCGGGCCGACCAGAATGCCAGCAGCACATATTTACCCCTGAGAGATGAGAGTCTGATTCTCCGGCCGTTAAAGTCGACAAGGTCAGGATCAAGCTTTGTCTCGGGAAGGTCAGCCGTTGCCAGTTCCAGTTTACTGGCATTGAATACATTCAGTTCCTGTTCAAAGTTGCTGACAAGGGCTTTGGTATGTTTTGATCCGGGATAATACTTCTTAAGCGTATCAGAGACAATTTTAAGGTATTGAAGATCACGTGGTTCATACAGTACATAGGTATTCTCGTCCAGCCTCTGGTAAACCGCCTTCACACTGGCCAGCGATTTTAGGTTATTAAGGATGAATTCTATATTGAATCGTCTCTGTGCCTTCATTATTTCAAGGTATTCCTGTTCAAGAAGAGGTCCTTTTGTTTCAAAATCAGGTTCCTGTGATGCTCTCTGATAAACCAGTCTCATAGAATCCAGCTTACTCTTTGTTTCAATAAGCCTGAAATCTAGCGTTTGTATAAGTTCTGATCCTTTTGATCCGGTGACGGTATAGTTATGATACAGGTTACTGTCAGCAAAGTTTATCCTGATCCTTTCGCCGGGTTCAGCCAGAAGGTTTGCATAATCTGCCGCCGAATAGCCGAGCTGGTAAAAATCTGGTTCCGGATCATTCAGCCTGAAGCGGAAGTTCCCTTTGCTGCCAATTTCAGAAGAGTCAATTATCACAGGTACATTGATGTCAACTTTACTCAGGTATATCTGATCCTGTTTAGGGTTTTTCAGGGTACCCTCAATGACTACCGTTTTTTGTTTTCTGCATCCTGCTATGATCATGAGAGCAGTAAGCAGCAGGAAGTATCTTTTCATTAATGCGGGGGTGTTGTTTAGTGAATGTGGTTAATTGTCAAATATTTCGGCCAGTTTCTGAATCAGCATCCCGCCCCTCAGGTTTGTTGCGATAACCTTTCCTTCCCTGTCGAGAAGGAAATTAGCGGGGATTGATTCAATTTTATAAATAGGTACGACAGCAGAGTTCCAGTATTTCAGATCACTTACGTGTATCCACTTTCCGATTTTGTCATCCTCGATTCCTTTCATCCATGCTTCCCTGGTTTTGTCAATGGATACCTGATAGATTTCAAATCCTTTTCTGTGGTAAAGGTCGTAAGCCTTTACGAGATTTGGGTTTTCCCTTCTGCACGGACTGCACCATGCTGCCCAGACATCAAGTAAAACCACTGATCCCCTGGTTGAAGATAATCTTATTGTGTCTCCCTGAGGATTGGGAAGAGCTATCTCGGGAGCTTCGTATCCTCCTGTTGACAGTGATTCAGAACCTTCCTGTTCACCGCTAAGAGTGACCATTTCAGCAACCTGGTCGTGCAGGGACTTTACCGGTTCGTAATCAGGGTAAAGATGCCATAACGCCGAATCAACTTTTACAAAGTATTTCATGTCATTCTGAGGCTGCATGATATATTCTCCGGGCGCAACCTGCTGATAAAGAGCGACGAGGCTCACGAGAGAATTAATATTCCCGTCAATGTAGTTTCTTGTGTACATGTTGATCTCCATGAGATAACTCTGTGCCATGCTGTCGAGTCTCTCTGTAATAACATACATTTCTGGCTTGTCGACATAATCGAGGTAAATCCTGCGTAGCGAGGAAAGCTTGTTGATTGTCTCCCTGAGTTTGTTGTTATATGTGGCCATTAGTTCTGTTCCCTTTGAACCTGTCAGCGATACAGGGTAGTTCAGAGAATCCCTGTAGGATGTAATCTCCACTTTCTCACCAGGCTCCAGGAGCATTGTCAGGAAATTGGAATTATCGGTTTTTAGCAGGTAAAATGAGGGGAATTCTATCTTTCTCCTAAAAGTAAATGTTCCGTCATCGTTAACTGCCACAGAGTCAACTGAAAGGAGCTTGTCTGCCCTGAGTTCGTCAAGGATTATATAATCGTTTTTTAAACTGTTTAATAATTTGCCGTTAATCTCAGTTATGTTATTTTTGCAGCCTGAGATTGTCAGGCCAGCAATAAAGAAAACTAAAAGATTCTTACTCATTACGCCAGCGGAATTAAAATATTTTTACAAATATTGAACTGCAAAGGTATTCTTTTTTCGTTGTGGCGCAGGGTAAGGAAATTATAAAATTTTAAGCTGCCTGAACTTAGGTTTGCAATGTTGAATAATTTTTGTTATCTTAAAACACTTTTTGTTTAACACAAAACAGCAAATACATGAGTTACATTAAGTTCGACAAAGGTCATATTATTAATCTGGAATATTCACTTGCCCGTGAACTGATAAGGACGAACAGGGCCGGATCATATGCTTCCACAACTCTTGTCGAATGCAATACCAGGAAATACCACGGACTTCTGATTTGCCCGGTTGAGGAACTCGGTGGCGGCAGGTATGTGCTTCTTTCTTCACTTGATGTAACTGTTGTAAACAACGACAAGAGCTTTAACATAGGCATCAGGAAATACAAGGGCGATTATTTCAGCCCCAAGGGACACAAGTATATTGAGGATTTTAATGCTGATGTCATACCCATGCGGACCTACAAGGTAGGCGGCGTTCTGCTGAAGATGGAAAGAATGCTGGTACATTATGAGGAACAGCTTCTTGTAAGATATACTATTCTGGAGGCCTCTGAGCCGATGAAGCTTCAGATCCGTCCCTTCCTTGCTTTCCGGAGCATTCATCACCTTACCCACGCCAACCTGTCGGCAAATACAAAAATTGAATTCGTAAAAAACGGGATCAAATCAAAGATGTACGATGGATTCCCGTATCTTCATATGCAGTTTTCGCAAAAGGCCGACTTTATTCATGTACCCGACTGGTATCTTGGTGTTGAATATACCGAAGAGCAGAAAAGAGGATATGATTATTCTGAAGATCTCTTTACACCTGGATTCTTCGAGCTTGATGCAAAGGAAGGTGATACAATTGTTTTTTCAGCCTCAACAAAAGAAGAGAAGCCTTCAGGATTCAAAACCAAGTTTACGAAAACAGTATCGAGCAAAATACCACGTACCAGCTTCATCAACTGTCTGCGCAATGCAGCCCAGCAGTTTGTTGAGAAAAGAGGGAAGGATACACAAATAATAGCCGGTTATCCATGGTTCGGCGCATGGGGAAGAGATACATTTATTTCGCTTCCGGGAATAGCCCTTGCCAGGCATAAGCTTGCACTTTACAGGGATGTACTTGACACGCAGGTCAGGCGGATGAAAGACGGGTTGTTCCCAAATATGGGAGGTGCCGGCAATTATGCATTTAATTCTGTTGATGCACCGCTGTGGTTCTTCTGGGCATTGCAGCAGTATACGTTCAGCGGTGGCACAGATTGCTGCGAGCTCTACGGTGAAGCTGCAAAATCAGTGCTGAATGCCTACAGGAACGGAACCGGATACAATATAAGGATGCGTGAGAACGGCCTTGTCTACGCTGATGCTTCGGGCAAATCACTCACATGGATGGATGCCGTGGTAAACGATGTTCCTGTTACGCAGAGAAGAGGTTATGCGGTGGAGATCAATGCTTTATGGTACAACGCTGTATGTTTTGCCCTCGAGATGGCTAAATCAGAAAAAGATAAAAAATTCATAAAGGAATATGAACATCTGCCGGAACTGATTAAAAAATCATTCCTTGAGATGTTCTGGGATGACAAAACAGGATGTCTGGCCGATTATATCAATGATGAGGAAGGCGCAAATACTTTTATCAGACCCAATATGGTAATCGCAGTATCCCTTCCTTACTCAATGCTCGATAAGGAGCAGATGAAGAAAATACTTGACGTAGCCGACAAGGAGCTTCTGACACCAAGAGGACTGAGAACCCTTTCACCTGCAAATAAGTTTTACAAAGGCACTTACTGCGGCAATCAGGAGCAGAGGGACAATGCATATCATCAGGGGACAGTGTGGCCGTGGCTTTTCGGCCCGTTCTGTGAAGGATGGCTTAAAGTGTACGGGAACCAGGGTGTCAACAAAGTGAAGAAGCTTATATACGGCCTTGAGGAGGTGATGTCTGAACATGGCATAAGTACATTATCGGAGATCCATGACGGAGATCCGCCACATGCCCCACACGGTACTATCTCACAAGCCTGGAGCGTTGGTGAAGTATTGAGAGTTATCAATTTGCTTGAAACAGAATATCCGGATGCCTAAGAAAGAACTATCATGAGAGTGTTAATGTTTGGATGGGAGTTCCCGCCTCATATCTCAGGCGGATTAGGTACGGCAAGCTTCGGCCTGACGAAAGGCATGGCCACTCTCGATGACCTTGAAGTTATCTTTGTAGTTCCGAAATCATGGGGTGATGAGGATCAAAGTATGGTCCGTGTTGTGGGGGCAAACAAGGTACCTGTTGCTTATAAACAGATATTCTATAAGGGTACAAGACACCCTGTAGAGAAAATTGAAGTATCATCGAAAATAATTCCATATACAGATCCTGAGGATTTCTGGAGGATCATAGGGTCGGAGATCAGCGGACACAGGCTTCTTGTGCAGACCAACAATAAAGGTATGATCGATTTCTCAGGAAGATACGACAGAAACCTCCTGGATGAGATTTATAAATATTCAATTGTTGCCTCAGTTATAGCCGAGGAGCATGATTTCGATATCATCCATGCTCATGACTGGCTCACATACCCTGCCGGTATTGCTGCAATGGAGGTATCAGGAAAACCACTTGTCATTCATGTTCATGCCACTGATTTTGACCGCAGTGGCGGAAATGTAAACCCTGATGTTTATCGTATAGAAAAACAAGGTATGGATGCAGCTTCGAAGATCATTACTGTCAGCAACCTTACCAGGGATATAGTGATCAATAAGTATAATATTCATCCCGACAAGGTTGAAACAGTTTACAATGCTGTTGAACCGGTAAGTATTTCCGATGATGTAATTGTTCAGAAAGGCTTTGATGAAAAAGTTGTAACCTTTCTCGGAAGGATCACACTGCAGAAGGGACCGGAATATTTCATTGAAGCAGCAAATAAGGTTCTTAAGATGATGAAGAACGTGAGGTTTGTGATGGCAGGGTCGGGCGATATGATGGACAGGATGATGAGAAGAGCTGCATCGCTCAGGATCACCGACCGGTTTCATTTCACAGGATTCCTCCGGGGACGGGATGTGTTCACAATGCTTGCGTTAAGCGACGTGTATATTATGCCCTCAGTCTCCGAACCGTTCGGTATCTCTCCGCTTGAAGCAATGCAGTCCAATGTTCCGGTTATTATCAGCAAGCAGTCAGGAGTGTCTGAGATACTGACCCATGCAGTTAAAACCGATTTCTGGGACATTGATGCTATGGCCGATGCTATTTATGGTATTCTCAATTATCCTGCACTTGCCAGTATGTTCATCAGGAACGGCAAGGAAGAGGTCATAAGGCTGAAATGGGATAACTCAGCCAGGCATGTAAAGGATATTTATGAAAGAGTGATTTGGCAAAAATAAGTTATCAGATATGAACGCAGCAGGCAAAAAGGCAATATGCTTCTATTTCCAGGTTCATCAGCCGTTCCGGCTAAAGCGCTACAGGTTCTTTGACCTGGGTCACGATCATTACTATTATGACGATTTCTCAAATGAGTCAATAATGAGGAAGGTCGCAGGGAAATGCTATCTTCCTGCCAATAAGATCATCCTGGATCTTGTTCAGAAGCATAAGGGGAAATTCAAGGTTGCCTTTTCTATTTCAGGAATTGCTATAAACCAGTTCAGACTGTATGCTCCAGAGGTGCTCGAATCATTTAAACAACTGGCCGGGACCGGCATGGTTGAATTTCTTGCCGAAACAAATGCACATTCTCTCGCTTCCCTTAAAAGCCGCAGCCAGTTTGAAGAGCAGGTAAGGATACACAGTGAGATGATGAAAACCTTCCTTGGCGTCGAAACAACTTCATTCAGGAACACAGAGCTTATATACTCTGATCAGATCGGATCATGGATAAGCGATATGGGATTCAAGGCAATGCTTACAGAAGGCGCAAAGCACGTACTTGGCTGGAAGAGTCCGAATTTTCTTTACTGTAACTCTGTAAATCCGCGTCTCAAAGTATTGCTCAGGAATTTTGTACTCAGCGATGATATTGCCTTCAGGTTCTCGAATAAAAGCTGGAGTGCATGGCCGCTGACAGCAGATAAATATGCCTCCTGGCTAAGCAAGCTTGCTCCCAAGAGCGAGCTGGTAAATATCTTTCTTGATTATGAGACCTTCGGTGAACATAACTGGAAAGAAACAGGAATCTTTGATTTTCTTCAGCACATGCCCGGAGCTATCCTGAAGAAGACACCTTTCAAATTCATGACACCTTCCGAAGTGGCCGATAACCTTCAACCGGTTTCGGCAATCAGTGTCTCATCACCTATTTCATGGGCTGATGAGGAACGTGATATAACTGCATGGCTTGGAAACGAACTCCAGGTTGCAGCTCTTGACAAACTTTACGAATTATCCGATAAGGTAAGAAAATGCAATGACGAGACGATGAATAAGGACTTTGAATATCTTCAGTCAAGCGACCATTTCTATTACATGGCTACCAAATTCTTCTCTGACGGTGCTGTGCATGCATATTTCAATCCTTATGAGACGCCTTATGATGCATTCATGAACTATATGAACGTTCTGAGCGACTTCGAGATAAGGGTTAACAAATGCCTCCCTTCCACCAATGAACAGTTTCAGATCGCAACCCTCGAGAATCTTATTCAGGAAAAGGAAAAGATCATCAAAGAACAGGCTGCAGAGATTGACAGGCTGACAGGAAAGAAAACTAAAGCAAAACCAGTGAGAAAGACTGCAGTAAAGACCGGTACCAGAACCTCGCTCAAAGAGCTTGCTCATGAGCTTCTTGCTGAGACAAAAAAACCGGAATCAGTTAAAAAGACCACAACCCGAAAGACTTCAGGACAGAATACAGCGCCGAAAAAAACCGCGACCCGCAGGAAAAGTTCAAAGAAAAAGTAATATAAAGGTTGAAAAGGATATCTTAAACCCGTTTTAAATCAAGAAATTAGAAATAGAATGAAAGTTGACTTTATTTTCGAAACCAGTTGGGAAGTATGTAATAAAGTAGGGGGAATCCACACTGTAATTTCAACTAAAGCCCTGAACATAGTTGATGAACTCGGCGATAATTATATATTGATTGGTCCTGATGTTTGGAGAGAAGATGCAAAGAATCCCGAATTCATCCCCGATGAATCGCTTTTTGCCGAGTGGAAAGGCAGGGCAGAATCAGAAGGCCTCAGAGTCAAGATAGGCAGGTGGAATATTGCCGGCCGGCCCATTGTATTTCTGATAGACTTTACACCTTATTTCGGCCAGCAGAACGAAATATTTGCCCGTTTCTGGGAGACATATAAGCTTGACAGCATTTCAGGGCAATGGGACTATATTGAACCGGCCCTATTTGGCTACGCTGCAGGGAAGCTTATTGAAAGCTATACTTCATTTTATCATGAGTATAGTAATATTATTGCACAGTTCCACGAATGGATGACAGGGACGGGGATACTGTATCTCGAGAAAAATGCCCCATGGATCGCAACCTCATTCACAACCCATGCTACTGTTCTCGGCAGGTGTATTGCAGGAAACAACAGGCCCCTCTACGGGAAGATGAAAGAGTTTAATCCTGGACAGGTGGCAAGGGAGTTTAATGTCGTAGCCAAACAGTCACTCGAGAAAACCTCTGCCGCTGTCGCTGATGTTTTCACCACTGTCAGCGAGATCACTTCGCGGGAATGCAGCCATTTCCTAGGTAAAGATGTTGACATAGTAACGCCTAACGGATTTGAAGATTCATTTGTTCCCCCTGCTGATGTATTCGATGAGAGAAGGAACAATGCACGGGCAAAGCTGAAAAGTGTTGCTGAAGCCATCCTGGGTTATAAGCTTTCGGACAATTGTGTCCTGGTTGCAAACAGTGGAAGATACGAATTCCGTAATAAGGGAGTCGATATATTTATTGATACACTCGGTCAGCTGAATAAGAAAGATAACATCCATAAGGAGTGTGTAGCATTCATTCTCATGCCGGCATACCATAAAGGTCCCCGTCAGGATCTTATTGATATTCTTTATAATAATGGCCCGGCAAACGGAGGCGACAGGTATCTGACACACAGCCTCCATTATCCGGGAACCGATCCTGTGCTGCAGAAGATTCATTCAAACAACCTGCATAACGAGCAGCACTCAAAAGTTAAAGTGATATTTGCACCTTCATACCTTAACGGCAACGACGGCATCTTCAACATGCCTTATTATGATCTGCTCATCGGATTTGACCTTTCTGTTTTCCCGTCATATTATGAGCCATGGGGTTACACGCCGCTCGAGAGTCTCATGTTTTCAATTCCTACTGTAACAACATCTCTTTCAGGCTTCGGGCTCTGGGTGAGGGATTATTTCAAAGATCCGGGAAACGGGATAGCTGTTATCGAAAGAACTGATGATAATGAGAATAAGGTTGTGACAGAAATGAGGGATTTCATTTCAAGGTTCATAAACCTTCCTGACAACGAGGTACATGAAGCCCGGAGGAAAGCTCATGAGATATCAAGGATCGCTATGTGGGACAGCCTTGTGGAGCATTATTTCAAGGCTTATGAGATTGCACTCGATCACAGCAGTGTCAGAAGGGAAGAACCGAGGGAGTTTGTAAGATTCGTTGAAGCTGCAGGAGTACCTGTGCGTAAGCCGCACCAGGTGCCGGTATGGAAAGATATTTATGTACAAAGCGATGTTCCTCAGAAACTTGCTGCACTGAAATCACTGGCCAGCAACCTCTGGTGGTCGTGGAATACTGAGGCTGAGGCACTTTTCAGGCAAATGGACCCCTCTCTCTGGGACGAAGTCCGGCATAACCCGAAGCTTCTTCTTGAGAAAATCGATTACAAGCGCCTTCTGGTACTTGAGGATGATGAGGAATTTGTCAGCAGCCTGGCAAAGACAGATAAGGAATTCAGGGATTACATAAACCGTCCCGACGACACTGAAAAACCCTCCGTTGCCTATTTCAGCATGGAATTCGGGATTCATCCATGCCTTAAAATATACTCCGGCGGCCTTGGACTTCTGGCAGGTGATTACCTTAAAGAAGCAAGCGATTCAAACATAAATATCACAGGGATAGGGATTTTATACAGGTACGGATATTTCAGGCAAAAGCTGGGACCGAAAGGAGAACAGCTTGCAGTATATGAAGCTGAAGAATTTTCAAGGCTGCCTATTAATCCTGTTAAGGATAACGAAGGGAATCATCTGACAGTATCTCTAGTATGGCCGGGCCGTACAGTTAAGATTCGGGTATGGGAGGCTATGATAGGCAAGGTAAGACTTGTACTTCTCGATACCGATTTTGACGATAATATGCCTGAAGACAGGACAGTTACACATTATCTGTACGGAGGCGATAATGAGAACCGCCTGCGCCAGGAACTTATTCTCGGTATAGCCGGGATCAGGGCTCTTACTGCAATGGGCCTTAAACCTGATATCTACCACAGCAATGAAGGACATTCGGCATTTATAAGCCTGGAAAGGCTGAGATCACTTGTCGAGGACCATCATCTCACCTATGCGCAGGCAGTTGAAGCTGTAAGGTCTTCAACCCTGTTCACAACACATACTCCGGTTCCGGCAGGGCATGATGCTTTTGAAGAAGATATGCTTCGAAAATATATTTCGCATTATCACAGCCGCCTCAACATATCATGGGACGAACTGATGGCTCTCGGCAGATGCGACAACGATTCTGACAGGAAATTCAATATGAGCTATCTTGCTACCCGCATGTCACAGGAAGTGAACGGAGTGAGCAAGCTTCACGGTGAAGTGAGCCAGGGAATGTTCAATAAACTGTGGCCGGGTTATCTCAGGGAAGAGCTTTTCATAGGCTATGTCACAAACGGAGTTCACCACCCGACATGGACTGCACCTGAATGGAAAGAGGTTTACAAGGAGCTTACAGGAACCGTTAACTTTGACCAGACCGACAGGAACCTCTGGGAAAAGCTGTATACTATTAATGATAAAAGGATATACGAGATCAAGAAAAACCTGAAGAAAAATCTTTTTTCAAATATCAGGAAGAGACTGCAGACCGATATGATTGAGAAGCATGTCAGCCCCAGAACACTTCTTAATATCAGCAGCCATCTTGATGAAAAAGCTCTTACAATTGGCTTTGCCCGGAGATTTGCCACATATAAAAGGGCATCACTTCTGTTCAGGGATCTTGACAGGCTTGCACGAATTGTAAATAATCCTGAAAGGCCTGTACAGTTCATTTATGCCGGGAAGGCTCACCCGCATGACGGCGGAGGCAAAGACCTCATAAGACGGATCATTGAAGTATCCCAGATGCCTCAGTTTACCGGCAAGGTAATTTTCCTGGAAAACTATGACATTGAACTGGCAAAATATCTTGTAAGGGGTGTGGACATTTGGCTTAATACTCCTACACGTCCCCTTGAGGCTTCAGGAACCAGCGGGGAAAAGGCCGTGATGAACGGCACCATACATTTCAGCGTACTCGACGGATGGTGGGTAGAGGGATACAGAGCCTTTGCCGGCTGGGCGCTGCCCAAGAAAAAAACATTCGCTAACCAGGATCTCCAGGATGATGTGGATGCTGAAACCATTTACAATATGCTGGAGTATGAAATAATTCCTGCTTATTATTCATTTGATGCAAACGGAGTACCTGTAGAGTGGATAAGCCTTATCAAAAATACAATGGTAAAGATTGCACCCGAGTTCACTATGAAACGGCAGCTTGACGATTATTATGAAAAGTACTATTCCAGACTTTACAAACGCAGCAAATATCTGATAAACAACAATTTTGAGAAAGCTAAAGAGCTGGCAGCTTGGAAAAAGACAATGCTTGAGCAATGGGATAACATTGAGGTGCTGAATTACAGTTTTGAAAAACCCGAAGAAAATGTTTACCATTCAGGACATAATTACAAGGCTGAGATAGCGCTCAATATTAAGAAGATCCCCAAGGAGAATGTAGGTGTGGAGTATGTGATCACGCAAATGGACAAACAGGGAGAATATGAGTTTGTAGCGAGCAAGGATTTCGATCTTGTGAGCAGCAAAAGCGGCAAATGTCTTTACAGGGCAAACCTTGTCCCTGAAAAAGCAGGAACATTTTTCTACGGTATCAGGATATATCCCAGGCATAAGGATCTGCCTCACAAACAGGATTTTTACCTCCTGCGGTGGATTGATTAAATGTCTGTGGCCCTTCTGAACGGCTCTTTACGGAATACAAGAGCAGTTCTGGAAGGAAGATATAAATAAAGGTAGAAGGGCACATTCATACTATGCCTTTCTGCTTTTTTATATGATGCATAAACTGCATTCCTGTCAACCCTGTCAAATCCTCCGAATTCAGGATCATCAGTGTCAAGTACTATCCTGTACTTTCCTTTTACAGGTATTCCGTAATCAGTAAATGATGTTTGCGGATGGAAATTGAACACGAAAAGCATGTCTCCTCTTGAATAGGCAATAATTTTGTCATTGTTGTTTTCATAGATCCTGAATGCCGAAGGTACATCAAGAACCTTGAATTGGTTATGCAGCCTGATCATCTGCCTGTCGAAATTTGCCAGATAATGATATTTCAGATCCTTGTTTTCTAAGAGATTCCACTGGCGGCGTGCATATTTAAAGCTCCAGTTGTTTCCCTCGCGCGGGAAATCGATCCACTCGGGATGGCCGAATTCGTTTCCCATGAAATTAAGATATCCTCCGGCTGAAGTACTGAAAGTAATAAGCCTTATCATTTTGTGGAGGGCTATCCCCCTGTCGATCGTAAAGCTGTGATGCCATGTGGTCATCCCGGTATACATCTCAGCATCAATCATTCTGAAGATAAGTGTCTTGTCGCCAACCAGGGCCTGATCATGCGATTCACAGTATGAGATTATCCTTTCCTCAGGCCTGTGCTGGGTCAACTCAAAGATCAGCTTGCCCATATCCCAGTTCTCATCGACGACTTCTTTTACAAGTTTTATCCAGAAATCGGGAACACCCATCGAGAGCCTGTAATCAAATCCATAGCCTTTTTTCGATACAGGCGCCGCCAGGCCCGGCATTCCGCTCATCTCCTCTGCAATGGTAATTGCTCCCGGCTTGAACTCATGTATCATCTTATTGGCAAGGAACAAATAAACAAGTGCATCAATATCCTGTCCGCCATCGAAATACTCCGAATATGAAGTGAAGTTCTTTCCCAGGCCGTGGTCATAGTATATCATGCTTGTTATACCGTCAAACCTGAAACCGTCAAAGTTATATTCTTCAAGCCAGTACCGGCAGTTTGAAAGGAGGAAATGAATCACATTATCCTTGCCATAGTCGAAGCATAGCGAATCCCATGCAACATGATTTCTGCGGTCGTTAGTATGGAAATACTGGCCGGGGGACCCGTCAAACATGCCCAGCCCTTCATTGGTGTTCTTTACTGAATGTGAATGCACCAGGTCCATAATTACAGTAAGGCCTGACTTATGTGCTGTGTCGATAAGCTCTTTCAGTTCTTCCGGCGTTCCGAACCTCGATGATGCTGCAAAGAAGCTTGAAACATGGTACCCGAACGATCCGTAAAAAGGGTGTTCCTGGATAGCCATGAGCTGTATTGTATTATATCCGGCTCTGGCAATTATTGGAATTACATTTCTGGTAAACTCAGCATAGGTCCCGGTTCTTTCTTCCTCTGTTGCCATCCCCACATGCGCCTCATAGATCACCGGTGTGGTAATTTCAGCTTTAAATTCCTTTATCTTCCATCTGTACTGTTCAGGTGGATTCCATACCTGTGCTGAAAAGATCTTGGTTTTTTCATCCTGAACCACTCTTGAGGCATATGACGGAATACGTTCGCCTTTTCCCCCCTGCCAGTGGACAAGGAGCTTAAACAGATCGCCGTGGTTCAGTGCACCGGCAGGTAATTCAATCTCCCAGTCTCCAGAAGGGTTAATTCTGTTCATCCTGTATCGGGGATCCTCCCTCCATCCGGTGAATACACCTGTAATATAAATATCAGTTGCGTTGGGAGCCCAATCCCTGAATATCCATCCGTTGTCTGTTTTGTTAAGCCCGTAATAATGATGTCCAAGCGCAAAATCACTCAGTTTCCTGCTTCCCGTGAGCTGTATTTCCTTTGAATGGCACCTGCTGATACGGTCGTCAATTACTGGTATAAAAGGCTTCAGCCAGGGATCTGCAGAATAAAATTTAGGGGTGCTCATACAGTAAAAATACAAAAACTAAATCATTATTTATCCTCATTCCCTGCGCTTTGTTAATTTTGTTGAACATTATCTCAGAATGAAAATACATCAGGGATACAGAAGCCTCAGTCTGAAAAATCCGGTTGTGACAATCGGGGTTTTTGACGGCGTGCACCAGGGTCACATATTTCTGCTTGATACTCTCGTATCGAGGGCCAGGGAGACCGGAGGTGAATCTGTTGTTATTACCTTTGAACCTCATCCGAGGATAGTGCTCAGCAGTAATAAAAAGAACATTTCCTTCCTCTCCACCCCCGAGGAGAAGAAAAAACTTCTGGAAAGATCAGGTATTGATCATCTCGTAATTATACATTTCACAAAATCATTCAGCAGGATGAGAGCCTGCGACTTTGTGGAAAAAGTTCTTGTTGCAGAAACCGGAACAAGATATCTTATAATCGGTCATGATCATCATTTCGGCTACCGGGGAGAAGGAGATTACAATACCATTGAGAACTGTGCTGTATCGGCTGGATTCATGGTTGAACAGCTGACAGGATACACAACAGATGAAGTGATGATCAGCTCATCAGCCATAAGAAACGCACTTATGCTGGGGCGTATTGAGGAGGCAAACAGATGGCTGGGGTATAATTATTCGCTGAAAGGCAAGGTTGTGGGAGGAAGGAAGATTGGCAGGAAGATCGGCTACCCTACTGCAAATATCAGACCCGGAGACAAATACAAGCTAATACCCGCGGATGGGGTTTATGCAGTTGAAACCGTCATTGATGGAAATGGTTTCAAAGGTATGCTCAGCATTGGTAGAAACCCTACTGTTAACAGGAAGGCAGACAGAAAATCAATAGAGGTAAATATTTTCAACTTCAGCACTGATATTTACGGGAAAGAGATAGAAGTAATCTTCAGGTACAGGCTCAGGGACGAAAAGAAATTCGATTCCACACTTGAACTTGCCATGCAGATGGAAACAGACAGGGCAATGGCAGCCCGGCTTCTTAAGTGAGATTTCTTTTTTTTCTTAACTTTGCACTCCTTAAATCATTAATAATTATGGAACTGATAACTGATAAATTGCAATACAAGGTTAAAGATATATCGCTTGCCTCTTTCGGGAGGAAGGAAATAGAAATAGCTGAAAAGGAGATGCCTGGCCTGTTAGCCATACGGAAGAAATTCTCTGCCGGCAAGCCGCTCAAAGGAGCCCGTATTACCGGTTCGCTTCATATGACCATCCAGACAGCTGTGCTGATTGAGACACTTGTCGAACTTGGCGCCGATGTCAGGTGGGCAAGTTGCAATATCTTCTCCACCCAGGACCATGCTGCTGCAGCAATCGCAAAGAAAGGAATACCGGTATTTGCCTGGAAAGGCGAGACGCTTGAGGAGTACTGGTGGTGTACAGCCCGTGCCTTATCGTTTCCGGACGGTAAAGGACCTAATCTCATTGTGGATGACGGCGGTGATGCGTCTTTGCTTGTTCATCTCGGGTACAAGGCTGAAAATGATCCGCATGTTCTGAATAAAAAACCATCGGGCAGGGAAGAAGAGATCATTCTTAAGACACTTAAAGACCTGCTTGTAAGTGACCCGGGCAGATGGCACAGGGCTGTTGCAGAACTTAAGGGTATTTCAGAGGAGACCACAACCGGCGTGCACAGGCTTTACCAGATGCTCGATAACAATGAACTTCTCGTTCCTGCGATCAATGTAAATGATTCGGTGACAAAATCGAAATTCGATAATCTTTACGGGTGCCGCGAGTCACTTGCTGACGGTATCAAGAGGGCTACTGATGTAATGATAGCCGGAAAGGTTGTTGTGGTATGCGGGTATGGTGATGTAGGAAAGGGAAGTGCAAAATCGATGAGAGCTTACGGAGCCAGGGTGATCGTTACAGAAATTGACCCTATCTGTGCCCTGCAGGCTGCTATGGAAGGATTTGAGGTCAAGACCGTGGAGGAAACCCTCCCCGAAGGTAATATCTTTGTAACAGCTACAGGCAACAGGGACATCATCACCCTTGACCATATGAAGAGAATGAAAGACCAGTCTATTGTATGCAACATAGGTCATTTCGATAATGAGATCCAGGTTGATGCGCTTAATACCCTTAAAGGAGTGGAAAAGATAAATATCAAGCCGCAGGTGGATAAATATGTATTTCCTGACGGGCATGCAATTTTTATTCTTGCCGAGGGCAGACTTGTAAACCTGGGATGTGCAACAGGACATCCTTCATTCGTGATGAGCAATTCCTTCAGCAACCAGACACTTGCACAGATTGATCTATGGAAAAAGAATTACAAGATCGGTGTTTACAGGTTGCCAAAACATCTGGATGAGGAGGTTGCACGTCTTCATCTTGAACAGCTTGGCGTGAACCTGACGAAGCTTACCAAAGAACAGGCCGGATATCTGGGCATTCCGGCTGAAGGTCCCTATAAACCAGATCATTACAGGTATTAGTAGCTATTCCATACCCTCAGGTATCTTCCGTCAAAACCTGTTTTATAGTTTTTGAGAGGATATTTTCCAGGTCCGGAGCCTGGTGTGCCGAATGAGAAGAGTTCATAACGCGTGCTGCATCGCGGGCAGACAGCCTGAGTGAAGTCGATATTGACCTTAACACTCAGACCGTTTACAGCATAGTCATGAGGACACGTGCGGTCATATGCAAGAAATTCATCTTCCATTGACCTGTAAATGATAATACCGTTATCATCAAACCCTCCTGCATAACGTCTGTCAATGATCCTGGCATCATTCTTATCCACTGCAGCAGATCCGGTGATTGACTGAAGATCAGGAAAGTCAAGAATGTCAATGGAGAAATCAACAATTTCGTCAGGTATCACATCATTCTTATTCCTTTCACATGATACCATAGTGCAAAGAATAATCGGAGCAATTAAAAAATATCTTATTTTTGATGATGTTGTCATCCCGGCGAAATTAATGCAAATTTAATATAGGCACGGGAAATGTAACGAATATGCCAACTGAATATTATGATAAGCAACAAAATGAACAGACTCTTTTCAGCGAGCTTGCCGGCTGTTATAATTGTTATAATGCTGTCTGCAGGAAATGTTTACGCACTATCCGGTGAAAATCTTTCTTCTGGGACAAAAAATAATTCTGAATTGCTTCTTCAGAAAAAGAAAGCAGGTATAAAGAAACCTGTCAGCGCCGAGAAAGCAAAGAAACAGGCAGAAGCAAAAAAACAGATGAGAAAGAAGGAAGGTGAGAAATATATCAGGGAAAACAGGCAAAGATCACTGGAGATACAAACTCCTGAGGTAAGGGAACGCATGCAGCAGAATGTAAAGGATGCAAATGCCAGATACAAGGCTAAAAAGAAGAATAATGCCTCAAGAACAAAACAGGCAGGCAGGAAGTACAGGTGACCTGTAAGCTGTTTATTTACAGTATTTTTTTGTTTTTATATTAAAAATTTACTATATTTGTTGATGAAGAGTTCCGGAAACCCCGGAATTCTTCTCTTTTTTAATTTGCTTTATATAATCATGGCTGAGGTTTTATACGTAACGGAAGAGGGTCTTCAGAAGCTTAAGGATGAGCTTGATAAGCTCAGAATTGATGAAAGACCAAAGATAGCAAGGCTTATTGCTGAGGCCAGGGATAAAGGTGATCTTAACGAGAATGCCGAATATTCAGCAGCCAAGGAGGAACAGGGTATGCTTGAAATGAAGATTTCAAAGCTTGAGGACCTTGTTTCAAGGTCGCGTGTTATTGATGGATCTAAAATAGATTCGAAAACTGTCAGGATATTGAATAAGGTTAAAATCAGGAATAAGGATAACAACAAAGTAATGGAATACCAGCTTGTTCCCGAAAGTGAATCCAATTTCAAGGAAGGAAAGATTGCTGTTAGCTCCCCGATTGCCCAGGGTCTTATAGGACGGAAAGTTGGTGATGTGGCAGAAATTAAAGTGCCGTCAGGAACCATTCACCTTGAAATCATTTCAATTTCAGTATGATTAGTTATGCCAACAATTTTTACCAGGATCATAAAGGGTGAGATACCCTGCTACAAGATCGCTGAGGATGACAGTTATTTTGCGTTCCTCGATATAAACCCCCTGAAGGCAGGCCATACTCTTGTTGTACCTAAAACCGAGACTGATTATTTCTTTGATCTTGATGATGATCAGCTTGCAGGGATAATGGTGTTCTGCAAAAAAGTGGCAAAAGCCATAAAATCAGCATACCCGTGCAACAGGATAGCAGTTGCTGTCGTAGGGCTTGAGGTGCCTCATGTACACGTTCATCTTATCCCGATGGATACGATGAGTGATGTGAATTTCAAAAATCCGAAACTCAAATTCACCCCGGAAGAATTCACCGGAATCGCAGAAAAAATACGTAGTAAATTTTCTGTTTAAGTTTCTTATTGTGGTTTTCGAATAAAAACAGTATTCCCTTAATACTTCAATTTAATTTTCATATCTCCATATAATTTCATCTTCGATCTTGTTTTTGTATCTTTGTACTTATAATTCGGCTCGCTGCATGAATTATCTGTACGACATCTGGGATGATTTTATCAGTCTTCTTTTCCCCAGGCTTTGCTATGCCTGCGGTAACCATCTTACAAGGAACGAAAAGCTGATCTGTACCGAATGTTATATACTCTTTCCGAGAACCGGTTATCATCTGCAGAATGATAATCCCGTTGAGAAACTGTTCTGGGGAAGGTGCAGGATTGAAAGAGGGGCCGCATTTTCATTTTACAATCGCGGAAGCAGGATAAGAAATCTAATCCATAATATAAAATACAAGGGCATCCGGGAGGCTGGTTATGAGATTGGTATGATCTATGGTCAGAGCCTTGCAGGTTCTGATTTTTTAAGTGGAATAGACGTTATAGTTCCGGTGCCCCTGCATCCTTCCAAGGAAAGGATCAGGGGTTTTAATCAGAGCGACATCATATCAAAAGGGATTTCTGATGCTACAGGTATTCCGGTGAATAGCAGAATACTTCACAGGGTTGCAGCCAACGCCACTCAAACCAGAAAATCAAGGTTTGAAAGGTGGACAAATGTTGACGGAATATTTTCTGCAGGAGACACTGAGTCTCTCCACGGGAGGCATATACTTCTTGTGGATGATGTTATAACAACCGGATCAACAATTGAATCATGCGCAAATGAACTGTTGAAAACAGAGGGTGTAAGAGTCAGTGTTGCAGCCCTGGCGGTTGCTCTAATGTAAAGCCTGACTTATCTGATCCTGCCGGGATTCTTCCTGACGAAATCCTTCCATCCCGAATAGGTTTTTTGGCTTTGCAGGTTTCCTGACTGGAAATAATGGCACAATGCTGCCGCCAGTCCATCGGTGGCATCCAGCTTCATTTTTGTTTCACTGAATTTGAGAATATACATCAGCATGGCTGCTACCTGTTCCTTTGATGCTGCTCCCTGTCCGGTAATCGACATCTTTATTTTTCTGGGCGCGTATTCATATATAGGCAGGGAACGTGTCAGCGCTGCAGCAATAGCAGCTCCCTGGGCTCTTCCCAGCTTAAGCATTGACTGAACATTCTTGCCATAGAACGGGGCCTCAATTGCCAGCTCATCAGGATGGTATTCATCAAGAATACCGGTTATCCTGTCAAAAATATGTTTCAGCTTAAGATAATGATCACCCAGCTTTGAAAGGTCAATTACTCCAATAGTTATGAGCTCAGGTTTATTTGCAGCTACCCTTATAACACCGTATCCGGTTATATTTGTACCCGGGTCGATGCCCAGGATGATCCTTTCTTTAGCCTGGGTCTTCAATTGGTTACTTGTCAATCACAAAAACATTGTTCATCCATGATGGTTTTTCGGAGAATTGCGCGGAACGATGGAATCCGTAAGACCCCTTCCCCGAAAAACTTCCGGTCTGCAGCCAGATAATGGCTTCTTTTAGGCACGCTTCCTCCCTGTCGTCGAAATCATGTGCAATGTCATCTATAGCAATTTTTTGCGGCGGTATCCCGTCATAATATTCCCCTTCGTCGGCTGAGTTAACCAGCTTGAATGTAACCGGCCAGAAGAAATATTTCTTTGCACATTCCCATCCGTTCATTCCCATGGGTTTTCCAAGTGTTGTATCACCAACGCTGACCACGTTGAGATGAGGTGTCAGCCCGTTCATTACTGCCTCGCTTGCTGAGGCTGTCAGATGGCCTGTTATAACTACAAGCCGGGGCAGAGCAAGAGGATAATTGCTCTTTTTGAACAGGAAGCTCTGATTGGCTGATTGTGATTTATCGTTATAAGAAAGTTTGGCAAAGACAATATTAATTTTTGAATCACCGGCAATATAGCTGGCAAGCTGCTGTGCAATAGTCAGGTATCCTCCTGAGTTGTACCTTAGGTCGAGTATAAGGTCTTTTACCCCGTTAGCCTTGAAAAACGCAAAGGCAGTTTCCAGTTCCTGCTCAGAAGGAAGAATAAATGATTCAAAGACCAGATGACCCGTAATGCCTGATGAGAGATGAAGCGTATCGTACAGGATTACTGTGTTTATTGTAAAAGACTGCTTGGTGGAGGAGATGGTGACCTCTGATCCATCAGGCTTCTGAAAGACAAATATGTTGGTAATCCCTGCTGTTGAAGGTCCTATGGCATTTGTATATGCATCACTGTCACCGGCAATCAATATTGCAGCGATATCATAACCGTTTATTTTTTTAATTATCCATCCGCGCCGCACACCTTCCTGGTAAAGAGGGGAGTTTGCATATATCATTGCTATTCTGGCGTTATGTGATTCGTCAACACCTATTCTGAAGCCATGTCCAACGAATGTACCCTGCATCTCTGCTATAAACTCGTCATAATCTGCAACGAAACTCCACTTATCCTTCTCCTTGTATCTCATACCCTCAAGCAAAGTATAGGGATCAGTATAATTTTCTTTTGTAACCGACGGCATCAGATTGTACCAGTAATACCATTGTTTCATAATATAATAGAGGGTATCCCGGGCCAATTCAGGAGTTGTTTTCGTAATTACAGGTTCAGGATCATCCTTTTTGCACGAAGCAGATAATGAGGCTATTATAAGAAGTAGTATGATCAGCTTCTTCATATTCTATTGAGTTTCAGTTTTCAAATTTAATAATTATCCCCTCACCTTTTTATAATTCTGGATCCATATTCCTGAGATAACCAGCACAAGGCCTGCAGGGGTAGTATAATAAACGGGTTCTTTCAGGATAAAGTGTACAAGAATCAGTGAAATAAAAGGGGCAAGGTATACGAGGGTGCTTACCTTATCAGTCGAAGAAGCAAGCTGCAGGGCCCGGAGCCATAGGAAGAAAGTAAGCCCCATTTCAAAAATTCCAACATATAATGATGAGATCAAGCCCTTCATGGATATTCCTGCCGGGATCCAGTCATCTGTAACAGTCATTGCTATAATAAGATAGAGCGAGCCAAATAAGAAATTAAGAAAAAGTTTTACAGCCTCATCCCGTTTATCTCTGACATTGAGTATAAAATATAATGCCCAGAATACTGAGCTTCCTGTTGCCAGCAGTACACCTTTAGAATGGGCATGCGCATGGTCAAAAAGATTGCCCTGCGACGAGATGATATAAACACCTGCGAAGCTTACAAACAGTGCTATGTAACTCCGGCTTTTAATTTTCTGACCCAGTATGGGAACAGATAGAAAAACAAGAATTATGGGCCAGATCATGTTAAGCGGTTGGGCCACCTGCGCAGGAAGAAGCTGGTAAGCCTTCAGCAGTATTATGTAATACAGAAATGGATTTATCAGTCCAAGCGCTGCAGAATGCAAGATCTCCCTGCAGGTGCAGCTGGTCACCAGCGATAATTTTCGCTGTATTATTATAATTGTCAGAAGAACTGCTGATGAGGTGAATGATGCTATAGCAAGCATGTGAAGCACCTTCAGTTCTCCCAGGCTTATTTTGAAGGCTGTGGGTACAGTAGCCCAGAAAAGTACTGCCGCCAGGGCGTAGATATAGGGCTGGCGCGTCAATTTATTATTTCAAACCCTGTGTAAGACACAAGCACATCGGGAACCTTAATTCCCGATTCACACTGGTTATTCTCAAGTATGGCTGCCACTATTCTCGGCAGTGCCAGGGCGCTTCCGTTAAGTGTATGACACAGCTGTGTCTGTTTGTCATTCTTTCCCTTGAACCTGCATTTCAGCCTGTTGGCCTGGAACGATTCAAAATTCGAGACCGAGCTTACTTCAAGCCATCTTTTCTGTGCAGCCGACCATACTTCAAAGTCGTAGGTGAGGGCCGATGTAAATGACATATCTCCGCCGCAAAGCTTCATAATGCGGTAAGGCAGTCCGAGCTTTACAACCAGGCTCTCCACATGACTTACCATTTCTTCGAGTGACTTGTACGAATGGTCGGGATGTGCTATCTGGACAATTTCAACCTTGTCGAACTGATGCAACCTGTTAAGTCCCCTTACATGGGCCCCCCAGGAACCGGCTTCGCGCCTGAAACATGGTGTATATGCAATATTCTTAACAGGAAGGTCATCGGCATTCAGAATTACATCCCTGTACATGTTGGTTACGGGTACTTCTGCAGTCGGGATCAGGTAAAAGCCGTCGAGGTTGACATTATACATTTGTCCCTCCTTATCAGGCAGCTGACCTGTTCCGAAACCGGAATCCTCGTTGACCACTATTGGCGGAAGTACTTCAGTATAGCCTGCCTTTGTGCCTTCATCGAGAAAGAAACTTATCAGTGCCCTTTCCAACCTGGCTCCCTTTCCCTTATAAACAGGAAATCCTGCTCCTGTGAGCTTTATTCCGAGTTCAAAATCTATTATGTCATACTTTTTAATAAGGTCCCAGTGCGGCAGGAATGTGTCGGGAACTTCTGTTTTCTTGCCGCCTTCTTTCACCTTAAGGTTATTTTCAGGGCTCGTACCGGGAGGAACAGATTCATGAGGGAGGTTAGGGAGCTTTACTATTTCGTTTTTAAGCTCATTATCTATTGGTCCAAGCTTATCTGACAGCTGTTTTATTTCATCCTTTAGCCTGTATGTTTTCTCTTTGGCTGTTTCCGCTTCATCTTTCTTCCCGTTTTTGATGAGGAATCCTATTTCCTTTGAGATCTTGTTCATCTCAGCCTGCATCGTGTCGGTTCTGGATATGATCTCACGCCTCGATGAATCAAGAATAATGATTTTGTCTACTATCTCCTCAGCATTGAAGTTTTTTATTTTAAGGCGTCTGATTATCAGATCTCTTTTTTCCCGGATAAGATTAATGGTTAGCATTTCAGGTTTAAATTAATAAAAAAGCAGGCAAAAGGCCTGCAGTAAAAGTATTAAAAACTCCCGATACTGTTTTTCACATCATGAAAAGAATTTCGGGAGTCTGATAGCCTGAGATATGTTGTTAATTACTTACAGGTTTAACTGAAACATAAGTTTTGTTATCCTTTTTTCTTTTGAATTCAACCTCTCCGTCGATAAGTGCAAAGAGAGTATGGTCCCTGCCGAGTCCTACATTGAGGCCAGGGTTGTGCCTTGTACCCCTCTGGCGAACTATTATATTTCCGGCTTTTACAATGCTTCCGCCGAAAAGTTTTACACCAAGCCTCTTACTCTGCGAGTCACGGCCATTACGCGAACTGCCTGCTCCTTTCTTGTGTGCCATGGTAAATGTTGTTTATTAATTTGATTATCTTATTCTAAGCTTTTCCCTTTGGAGACTTCTTATCTCCTGTTTTCTTCGCTTCTGTCTTTTTTGCTGCAGGTTTCTTTTCAGCAGGTTTCTTTTCTTCAGAAGCTTCTTTTTTAACAGCAGGTTTTTTGGTCTCTTTTTTTACTGCTGTTTTCTTTTCTTCATGAGCTGTTTCTTCAGCAGGGGGAACGGTTTCTTTTTTAGGTGCCTGTTTTTTATGGGTTGTTTTACCGTTTATGCTGATAATTTCAACCTGGGTGAAGTTCTGGCGATGGCCGTTTTTAACCCTGTAGCCTTTTTTGATCTTCTTCTTGAAAACTATTACCTTCTCTCCCCTGACATGGTCAAGTATTTTGCCTTCTACAAATGAATCCTTCACAAAAGGTTCACCTACAGAGATTTTTCCTTCTTCCTCTACAAGCAGAACCTGATCAAATTTCATTTTCTTCCCTTCTTCTGCATCGAGACGGTGGACAAATATTTTTTTGCCCTCTTCAACTTTAAACTGCTGACCTGCAATTTCTACTATTGCGTACATTTTTCTATTTTTTATTTACTCCGCCGGGCGTATCCGGTTATTTCACTGATATCTTTAACAGGCCTGAACGGATTAATTCATTTTCGGACTGCAAAGATATATAAATTCGGTTATTTACAAACCCGTATAGCCATTTTTTTAATTTGTGTATCCTCATCCCCGGATACCCTTATTTAACGCGAGTTATGCTAAAACAAGCGGGAGTAAAGCAGCCCTGTCATGTTGATAAAAAGCTATTATTTGACCATACAGATACTTCTATTATCTTTATATTTGTCAGGATGAGGGGTTAATCCCGCAGTAAACCGGCGCTGAAACAATATGAAAAGAGTAAAGCTTAAAGTGATGGGCATTTCATACAGCCAGACACAGTCTGGAGCTTATGCGCTGCTTTTAATTGAAGAAAATGGTGAAAGGAGGATCCCGATAATCATAGGCGGTTTTGAAGCACAGGCAATTGTGATCAAGCTCGAGAATCTTGAACCTCCGCGCCCCCTGACACATGACCTTATAAAAAAGATATGCGACCAGTTCGATATTACAATTATTGAGGTGGTTATACATAAGCTTGAAGAAGGTGTATTTTTTTCTAAGCTCACGTGCAACAATGGAGAAAAAGAGTGGGATATAGACAGCAGGACCTCAGATGCTGTTGCCATCGCATTAAGGATAGGATGCCCGATTTATATTTATGAGGATATCCTTGAGAAAGCCCAGCTTACAAACAGCCCGTCAGATACCGACCTGTCTCCGGCCAACGGCGGTGAAACTGTCGCCGAATCAAGTCCTAAATATGCAACATACTCAGATGAAGAGCTTTACAAGATGATTGATGAAGCTGTTAAAACAGAAGACTATGAACGTGCTGCAGCTATCAGGGACGAGATTGACAAGAGGAAGAAGAAAAGACGTTAAGGATGAAGCAGTATCTTGACCTTCTCAGCCATGTGCTGGATAAAGGTATTGAGAGGCGGGACAGGACGGGTACCGGAACCATAAGTGTTTTCGGATACCAGATGAGATTCAGCCTTGATGAGGGCTTTCCTCTTCTCACTACAAAAAAACTTCACATCAGATCTATAATTCATGAACTTCTATGGTTCATTTCAGGCGATACAAACATCAGGTATCTTAATGAAAATGGTGTCACAATCTGGAATGAGTGGGCTGATAATGATGGTAACCTGGGCCCGGTATATGGTTACCAGTGGCGCTCATGGCCGGCTGAAGGAGGCAGGAAAATTGACCAGCTGTCAGATGTGATAAGCTCAATAAAGACCACACCCGAATCAAGGCGTCATATTATCAGTACATGGAATGTAGGGGAACTTAATAAAATGGCACTTCCTCCCTGCCACGTTTTGTTCCAGTTTTATGTGGCCGGCGGGAAACTATCATGCCAGCTTTACCAGAGAAGCTGTGATATTTTCATCGGTATTCCGTTTAATATTGCATCTTATGCACTTCTGACAATGATGATTGCACAGGTTACAGGACTTCAGCCTGGCGAGTTTATCCATACCCTGGGAGATGCACATATATACCTTAATCATATTGAACAGGTTAAGCAGCAGATATCGAGAGAACCATATCCTCTTCCGCAAATGATTCTAAATCCGGAAGTGGATGATATACTTAAATTCAGGTACGAAGACTTTACACTGATGAACTACGTTGCTCATCCTCATATTAAAGGTGAAATTTCAGTCTGATATGATCTCAATTATTGTGGCAGTGTCGGAAGACATGGGAATAGGCAGTAACAACGATTTGCTGTGGCACATCCCTGAAGACCTGAAACGGTTCAAAAAACTGACTCTTGGTAATACTGTCATTATGGGAAGGAGAACATGGTTTTCACTCCCTAAGAGGCCGCTTCCAAGCCGAAGGAATATAGTAATTACAGATAATCCGAATGAAATATTTGAAAATGCGGTAACAGCACATTCAATCGATGATGCACTGGCGAAATGCAATGAGAAGGATGAAATATTCATAATGGGAGGGGGGAGCATTTATAAACAGTTCATGCCATTGGCCGACCGGCTGTATATAACTCATGTGCACAAAAAAGCTCCCGCAGATGTCTGGTTTCCGGGGATTGATCTCCGTATATGGGAAGTAGTTGATAAAGAAGAATTTACTTCCGGAGAAATACCTTATACCTATGTGATCTACGACCGGAGGAAATGATTTCCCGGTACAGTATTAACGAACATTTCCTGTCCTCCTCCGAAAAATAATTTCAAGTCATTTTAAACCTTTCCAGGACTTCTCCAGTCTAACAGAAAAACATAAAATTATGAAGACCAGGATTTATCTTATTATTACCGCGCTTGCAATTCTTGCGCTTACATCATGTAAAAAAGATGGTATTCTTGACCAGGCGAGTGTTGATCTTGCTGATGACGATGCTGTCAGCGATGCGATATTTGAAGATGTGTTTAATACAGTTGATTATGCCGACATTCTCCTTGACGGCTTTCAGAAAGGCGATGAGGCTAAATCAGTAGCATATGCAGTAATTTCCGATTCGTGTCCTGCTGTAACTATTACCCACCCCTCGGATGCTGTATGGCCGAAGACGATAACCGTTGATTATGGTACAGGATGCACCGGCTTTTATGAGAATACAAGGTCAGGGAAGATAGTTATTGTTGTCAGCGGTCCCAGGCGGGAAACAGGATCGAAAAGAACCACAACCTTTGATAATTACTATATCAACGGTATAAAGGTAGAAGGCACCCATGAGCTACAGAATATGGGCTTTAACACGAATCAGAACCTTCTGATATCCTGCACACTGACCGGAGGGAAGATCACTTTGCCTGACGGCAAAACCATTCACCGGTCATTCGACCATGAGAGAGAATGGATTGCAGGACTGCTTACAAAAACACCCTGGGATGATGAGTGTCTTATTACAGGTACTGCATCAGGTGTAAACATAAGCGGGACATCATACACCAGGACCATCCTGACAGCTCTTCACTGGAAGAGGGTATGCAGGTTCATGGTAAGCGGAGTTATTGAAATTCACATGGGAGAATCAGGCCCTTTCACTCTTGACTTCGGAACAGGCGAATGTGATGCAGTTGCAACAGTCACCAGGGGTAATGAGTCAAAGGAGATAACACTTAAATTTCGTCACAGGCTGATGTGATTGCGGATTGCGGATTGCCGATTTCGGATTGTGAAATCAGGATTAGTAAAATCCGAAATCGGCAATCCGCAATCCGAAATCCTATGAAGCTTTCAGGACCTTCATGTCGATCCGTTCAAGCTTTCTTGAAGCATAATCAATTGTGATAGTCAGCTCGTCCTTACCAACAGAAGGCATTTCGTACATGGCGTCGAGCATGATGGCTTCGCATATCGACCTTAGTCCGCGTGCTCCCAGCTTGAATTCAACTGCCTTATCGACTATAAAATCGAGTACACCATCGGCAAAGGTAAGATCAATATTATCCATTTTGAACAGCTTGACATACTGTTTGACCAGGGCATTTTTTGGTTCGGTCAGGATAGCTTTCAGGGCTTTTTTATCAAGAGGTTCAAGATGGGAAACCACCGGCAGCCTTCCTATAATCTCAGGTATCATGCCGTATGCTCTTAGATCCTGGGGTGCAATATATTTAAGAAGGTTGTCCTTATCGACTTTCTCCCTGACCTTGGAGGCTCTATAGCCGACGATCTGTGTATTGAGCCTGTTTGCTATCTTCTTTTCAATACCGACAAATGCTCCGCCGCAGATAAAAAGGATGTTTTTAGTATCGACCGGGATCATTTTCTGTTCCGGGTGTTTGCGTCCTCCCTGAGGGGGTACATTGACTATTGATCCTTCGAGAAGCTTAAGCAGACCCTGCTGGACTCCTTCCCCGGAAACATCACGGGTAATGGAAGGATTATCGCCCTCTTTTCTTGCTATCTTGTCAATTTCATCAATGAAGACAATTCCTTTTTCGGCTGCTTTCACGTCATAATCAGCATTCTGAAGGAGCCTGGTGAGAAGGCTTTCTATATCCTCGCCGACATACCCGGCTTCAGTCAGTACTGTTGCATCAACAATGGTAAACGGAACGTGAAGCATCCTTGCCACGGTCCTTGCCAGGAGAGTTTTTCCCGTACCCGTTTCCCCGACGAGGATAATATTTGATTTTTCAATTTCGACCTCATCACCGTCAGGTTTCTGCATCAATCTTTTATAATGATTGTAAACAGCTACAGAGATGACCTTTTTCGCCATTTCCTGACCAATTACATACTGATCGAGGAAGTTCTTTATTTCGGCAGGTTTAAGCAGGTTTATTGTCTCGAACCGCGGGTTTTTCCTGGCTCCCATCTCTTCGTTCATTATGCTGTAAGCCTGCTCAATGCAGTGATCGCAGATATGGCCTTCAAGCCCGGCGATGAGCATGTTTGCCTCTTTTTTGGTTCTGCCGCAGAATGAACACTTATCCATTACTGTCAGTGTTTATTTTTCTGAAGTATCTCGTCAATCATACCATATTCCTTCGCTTCCTCGGAGGTCATCCAGTAATCCCTGTCGGAATCCTTTTCGACTTTATCGACAGGATTGCCTGAATGGTAAGCGATTATTTCGTAAAGCTCCTTTTTAAGCTTTAGGATCTCGTGGGCCTGGATCTCAATATCAGAAGCCTGTCCTTCCACTCCGCCCATAGGCTGATGGATCATTATCCTGGAGTGTTTCAGGGCAGATCTTTTTCCCTTTGTTCCGGCAGTAAGCAGCACAGCACCCATTGATGCGGCCATGCCGGTGCAGATGGTTGCAATATCAGCAGCTATATATTGCATAGTATCATAAATGCCGAGCCCTGCATTTACCCCTCCTCCGGGAGTGTTAAAATAGATCTGTATGTCTTTTCCCGGGTCTGAAGAATCAAGATAAAGCAGCTGTGCCTGTATAATGTTGGCAACATAATCGTCAATAGGCAGGCCGCAGAATATTATCCTGTCCATCATAAGGCGCGAGAAAACATCCATAGAAGCCACATTAAGCTGTCTTTCCTCAATAATAGTCGGGGATATGTAACTGTTAAGTATTGAATTATATCTGTGCATAGTCAGGCTGCTGATCCCGAACCTGCTTCCTGCAAATTTTCCGAAATCGTCGTGGATGTTCATAACACTGTTTTTTGAATTTAAAGAACAAATATACTAAATTTAATAATCACTGCAATGCATTGATTACTATTCAAAAAGCTTGTTGAATTCCTCAACTGTAACGTTTTTTTCCTCTATGGTCACATGATCTTTCAGCTTTTCAATTATCTTTTCTTCGAGGATCTTATCGGCTATTCTTTTGGCATCGTCTTCTCTCTTTAGAGTCTCCTTTGCATAATTTGATATCTGTTCATCGTTAGCATAGAAGAGCCCGTACTGCTGGAACTGGTAACGTGTGATCTTTTCTGCCTCCTTCTGGAGTTCCTCCTTGGTGATCTTCACATCATTGTCCTTTGCCACTTTATTCCTGATCAGCTGCCATTTAAGATCCTGCCTGAAGCTGTCAAATTCCTTTTCAATTTCCTCGCTGGTGGTCTTTTCGTTCACTTTAAGAAGCCATCTTTTAAGGAAATCTTCAGGCAGTGCCATTTCTGTCTTTTCGATAGTAAGTTTCCTGATATCCTGCATAAGCTTATGCCCACTTTCATTCTTCAGACTTGCAGATATCTCATCTTCAATCTTTTTCATGAATTCCTCTTCGGAGTTCACAATACCTTCGCCATAGATTCTGTTGAACAGTTCCTGGTTTATTTCTGCAGGATGGAACCTGGTTATTTCACTAATGGTGAACCTGAACATACCCTCAGCATTACTGATATCCTCCTTCTTCATTTTAAGAAGGCCTGCGACTTCGTTTTCATTTGGGAATGCCTTTCTAAGGTCGAAATCGATAATATCGCTTACTTTTCTTCCGGTAAAGGCCTTTTTTATCTCTTCATCTCTGATAATGTCTATAGCCAGCGTTGATTCCTCCACCCTGATGCCTTCGGCTTTAACATTACCTTCATTATCTATAGCAGTGATCTGTCCCTTTATAATATCTTTATCTTCAGATATCTCCTCCTTCATGAACTGACCGAAACGGCGGGCATAATTGGATGCATAGTCGTTTTTCATCTTGTCATTGACGGCAATGCTGTATTCACTCACATTGTTTTTCTTGCTTATGCCCAGCTCCACTGCCGGTGCGAGTCCGAGCTCAAATGAAAAAGTGAAATCATCCTGTGTTTCAAAGTTTACCGTTTGCTGGTCATCGGCCCTGGGAAGAGGATCACCGAGTATTTCGAGCTTCTCGTCTGCCAGGTATTTGCGTATGTTTTCCGAAACAGATTTGTTGATCTCGTCAATTTTTACTGCAATTCCGTACATTTTTCTTATCAGTCCGATGGGTACCATTCCAGGCCGGAATCCTTTTATATTAGCCTTTCTCCGATAATCCCTGAGTACTTTCTCCACATTATCTGAATAGTCGGCTTTAACTATCTTCACCTTCAGAACTGCATTCAGGTCATCGATTTTTTCCCTTATAATCTCCATATTTTAAGTTGTTGTTTATTATTCATGTAAAAACCGCCATAACTTACTCTTCTGGAAGTTTAAGGCGGTTTGATGTCATGGTGCGGATGAAGGGACTCGAACCCCCACGTCTGTTAAGACACAAGATCCTAAGTCTTGCTCGGCTACCAATTACGACACATCCGCCAGAAAATTCCCCGCAAAAGTATAGAAAATAACGATATAAACAAACATGGAAATTACCTGCGCAGCTCGAACTTTGTTCCGAGATAGACCTTTCTTACGTGCTCATTTTCGGCAAGTTCTGTAGAAGTGCCCGACATCAGGATCTTGCCTTCGAAAAGAAGATATGCGCGATCGGTTATAGAGAGGGTCTCATGAACATTATGGTCGGTTATAAGGATACCTATGTTTTTATTCCTCAGGTGTGAAACAATATTCTGGATATCTTCAACAGCTATCGGATCAACGCCTGCAAAAGGCTCATCGAGCAGTATAAACTTAGGTTTCAGTGCGAGTGCCCTTGCTATTTCGGTCCTTCTTCGCTCTCCTCCTGAAAGCTGAATACCCTTATTTTTTCTTATCCTCTGCAGGCCGAATTCATTCAGCAGCTCCTCAACCCTTTCTGCCTGCTCTTTCTTTGAGAATCCCGACATTTCAAGAACTGCCCGAAGGTTGTCTTCAACCGAAAGATTCCTGAATACCGAAGCTTCCTGGGCCAGGTACCCTATGCCTTTACGTGCACGCTTATACACAGGGAGGGT
>Ga0172363_10000305_pt1 | contig 35683 bp, 36 predicted proteins | sample LakKivs2_kivu2a2_FD_114541 | JGI IMG/M metagenome (GOLD analysis project Ga0172363, IMG submission 114541) | Sediment microbial communities from Lake Kivu, Rwanda - Sediment s2_kivu2a2 | ecosystem: Environmental > Aquatic > Freshwater > Lake > Sediment | place: Rwanda: Western Province, Lake... | reverse complement strand
GAACAAGAAATATATGGGAAAACTGGATTGATTAAAGAGACAACTCTTAGCGATTGGTGTTCTAAGTCAAAGGCTCCAAAAGTATTGGACGAATTGTTACAGAAGTAAAGTTATTTTCAAAATTGTTAATAAATTCAAAATAGTCATTGCAATTTATTTTTTTAAAGATAAATTCTTGAAACTCTGGCTTAAAGCATGATAAATCAAATTTTATTGTTTTCATATTTTATTTAATAAATAAAAAAATAAATTCTATCCATAAAATATAAATGGTTCTTAAAGAATGTCTTACCGAAGCTTTTACTGAGGCTTTAAATGGAGGAGGTGATGAGGGTTTTGATGGATGGTCCATGAAGAGAGGAAGCCGCGCCCTTGCTGCATTCATTGTTTTTATTGTTTACGTTGTTATAATCTTACTCATTGGTAAGTTCTTATGGAATGCTGTTGTTGTGAACTTAGTTTCCATCGCTAAGAAGGCTGACAACATTTGGCAGATTTTAGGATTGGCAATCTTGCTCCACTTCCTTTATGCTTAAAAGAATCTTAATAATTATATAATTTTTATATAATTTCAAACTATTTAGAAATCTTTGAGCGTTTCAATTCCTTGAAAAATCTATCATAGATTTATAATGAAAACACCATCCGAAGTTATTCCTAAATTCATCATTTCTTTAGAAAAGGATAAGGAAAGGGCAGATTATTTAAAAAATGAAGTTTTTACGAAAATTACAAATTACATAAAATGTAAAGCATTCGACGGTGAAGTGGATGATCCAAATCCAGTTCTTGAACAAAATAATTTGACGATTGCTGAGCATTTTATCGAGAAATGTAATGCAGGACAATTGGGGTGTTACCTATCACATTATCAAGTTTGGAAATATATATTGGAAAATAATTTAGATTTAGCAATTGTTTTAGAGGATGACGTTAAAATATATAAGAATTTTAACAGAATAATTAATACAATTTATGATAATTTACCTGTAAAATTTGATTATGTCCACTTATTTGTTCATCCGGATAAACAAAAAATTGAATACTTAGAAGCGAAAGAAGGGGATATCATTCCTGCTGAGGATAATTTTGGAACTGTAGCATACATAATTAGTTTGAGGGGAGCTAAAAGATTATTAAAATTAACACAATTACTTAAGATTCAGGCTCCAGTAGATCGCCAAATTAATTTTTGTGTACAGCATAACTTTCTAAAAGCATACATGGTTAAAAGACCATTTTTAATAACTCAGGGTGAAATTATGCCAAATCGTGCAGTTTATAATAATAGTTTTAAAAGTAATATTTGGTATTCAACTAAACTAATTGATAAAAATATAGTGAATAAAAAATTTATAAAGCCTGCCGGATTTACTGATGATGAAATTAATGACTTAGATAAAGAAATTGAAAATCATAAAAAAAATGCGGTTAAAGAGGATGCTAAAGAAAATCCTCCTGTCTTAGAAATTAAAGAGACCAAAGAAATAAAAGAAACTATAGAGACAAAAGAGATTAAAGAGACTAATGAGACAAAAGATGAATTAAAAGTTGATTTAAAAGAAGAACCAGTGAAAGAGGGAGCTAAATCAAATGATGTTGAAATCTATATTCCATCAAATGAAGTAATTGAATCAGTTAAAAATGAGATTAAAGAAGCTGATAAAAATGAAGAAGACCAAATAGTTTCTTCAATAATTGAAAAATTGGCATCAATTGATTAACGTCTCTTTTTATTAGGATTTTTATCATTATACCATCTTGAAACGACTGTATTCAATTTAAAGAGAGCATATGTAGCTGCAGTAACACTTACACCCATAGGGTATACAATTTCATATAAAAATCCACCGCTTTGATTTTTATATTTTCCTTTGTGTTTATCGCAAATAACTTGATCTTTATTAACTTTATTACAGCATTTTTTTCCACCTTTCATCAAATATGGACATTGTGTCATTTATATTTATATGATATAATATTTTTCACCATCACTCACTAATTTAAGAAATTGACCATTTTTATTCAATGATTTTTCACTTTGGGGTCCAATTTTTCCATCTTCTGCAACTGTTATCTTCCAAGAATTACTACTAGCATTAATCAAACTTAATCTTTTTCCAAATAATCTTTCACTAGGCGCTGGAAGCACTAATTTTGAAAGTAACGTATCCTTCAAAAAACAAAATACTTCATCGTGCTTAGAAAGTGCATCCATCAAAAGTTCATTACTAAAATCATCTGCTACATTTAATGCAGATGGAGATTTAATTGTTGTTACTAACAAAGAAGAAACTACCTCTCGTAATTTTTCTTCATCAATTGACTGTCCAGGGGGACCTACTGGACCTACTGAACCTACGGGTCCTTCTGGACCTGCTGGACCTACTGAACCTACGGGTCCTTCTGGACCTGCTGGACCTACGGGTCCTTCTGGACCTGCTGGACCTGCTGGACCTACGGGTCCTTCGGGACCTTCAACAGCAGTGCCTGATTTCTCACTTTTATTTACGAGTTCAGCTACTACTTTTTTAATTTCGTCTAGAGATAAGCTAAGTACATTATTCTTATTCATATTAAGCACTGCTTCATCTACCTGAGCAATTTTAGTATCAACCGTTTTTGCGATTGTTTGAGAAAATCCTTTTTTGAAATCTTCTAAATCCAAAAACTGTTGAAGAATAAACTTGTATAATTCTTGCTCCTTCTTTTTAATTTTTTTGAGCTCTTCATTAAAATTAGCCTTAGTTACTAAATCAGCGTTCATAACTTATTAAATAGTATTTTTATTCTCACTAAACGAGGCATATTAAAGCTTTCTTAATCATGATTATTAAATGAACTACAAATGGATATTAATTGGTGTAGGAATTCTCCTAATTCTTTTACTAGTTTATAAGAAAAGAAATGCAATTATGTCTTGGTTTGGCAAAAAACCAGTTGAAACCCAACCACTATTGAGAGAAGAAAAACAATATCAAAAAGAAATAGTTAATAATGATGGTACGAAACCAGGAGAGGAATATGTTGTATTAGAAATTGCATCAAGTCCAGAAGAAGGTAAAGAAATAATTCTAGGAGAATTATTTGTAAAATTGCATGATGATATTTGTCCAAGAAGTTGTGAAAATTTTAGATCACTTGCGAAAATTGAATACAAAGGATGTGTTATTCATCGATTAATTAAAGGCTTTATGGTTCAAATGGGAGACTACGAAAATTCCAATGGTACAGGAGGTAAATCAATTTGGGGTCCAAAGTTTCCTGATGAAAATTTTATTTTGAAAAATAAAAAATATACATTATCTTTAGCAAATTCGGGACCAGATACAAATGGTTCTCAATTTTTTATTAATTTTGCAGATAACAAATTTCTTGATGGAAAACATGTTGTTTTTGGTGAGGTTATAAAGGGATTTGAAATATTAGATGTAATGGAAAATATGCCTACAAATGAAACTGATGAACCAGTTCAATTATTGTATATAAGGAATACTAGATTTACAAACTCAATGAATTAATGCTTGTAATATAATCTCCAATTTCCTTTGGTACCTCCATCATATGGACCTGCAAATCCATCTTCAATCATTTTTTGATTTATGTGAATTCCACCAACCCATATATCAATTAAAAGTCGTCCATATTTGTCAAAATCTAAACATTTCACATTAACTATCGAATTAATTTCACCACAAATTTTTTGAATTTCGCTTCTAGAAACATCAACACCAATCTTTTCTTTTGTTAATAAAAACATTAGATGTTTTCTTGACATCCTTGCTGCTTTTTTTTCTTCTTCATCGTGAGATTTTAATTCTGGAGAATCTAATCCATTGAGACGACAATTCGTTCTAAAATATTCTCCATCAACTTTAACTGTTATTGTAATAGTATCACCATCATATACATCAAGTACTTTTGCAAAAAAAATTTTACCGTTGAATGAAAATTCTGGAGTATTTTCATAAGATAGATCTTTTAATCGATCTGCTTTTTTTTCTTCATCTGATTTGAATAAAAACATTTTATTTATACATTTCATAATATTTTTTTAATTCATTTTTTTTCATAAACCTGGTAGCTTCACACCATTATTTATATAAAATTTTGTACCCTCTTTTTTCCAACAATTCTTGTCTTTTGAACCCAATTTTTCACATAACATTTCTAATAATTTTATTTTATTTGGTATTTCTTCGCTTACACTTGGTAAGAAAAATGCACTTCTTCCATCAACTAGATTTATCTCTATACCATCTTCGCCAGCTTTAAAATTATCGAAATATTCTTGTGAGCTTACTTCTCTCTTGTTATCCAATAATGAAATCTCTATAGTTAAAAATGGATATTCATCTTCTTTTATTGGACCAAATCTAGAATCTTGATAAGCAGATAATAATGTATATTTACCCAATGTTTCATAAATTGGTTTATCCAATTCCAATGTTCCAATGCAACCTCTTAGTTCGTTATTTTTGTTTATCGTAACAAATATTCCTTTTTTAAGTTCAACCCCAGGAAAAAATATTGGGATTGGATTAAATACTTTTAATTTTATTTCATTATGACAATACTCGGTTAGATTATAACATTCATATGGAGAAAAAATTGTTTTCAAATTATTTAGGATTGCGATTGGATAAAAAGCAAATGCTCCATATCCAACGCTTACTCCTTCTTTCAATTTCCCAAATAATTTTTTTGATGTAAAATTCTTCCAAAAATTTAGATTGGGTTCTACTTGAGATGAATTATAATAACACATAGTCTTACAAATTAAGTCTTTTCCAATACAATTCAAAAAAGTTTTTATTGCAGCTGAACCACAAGCACTTCTTCCACAACATTTATTTGGTTTCATAGAAATTATGCTTGAAATAACTTGATAATCAGAATCTATAATTTTATTGATTGGGAGTTTATGTTCAAAATCTCCATTTATATGTGATAAATCTGTATTAGCAACCAATGCAATCGTCTCATCTTCCAATCTTCCTCTAACATAATTTTTTATATTTTCATCATAGCTGGAAATAAGAAATAACTCAATTATTAAATCTTCTTTGAAATACTCTAATAGTTCCAATTGGAATTGCCATGAATGTTCTCTCTCCAATGTAACTTTATTTGCTTTCATTAAATCTATTTGAGGAACCTCAAATTTGAGATTACTTATTGAGAATCTTTCTCCAGGAATTAAATTTTCATCAATATAGTGATTAGTTGATAATAAAATAATTCTTTTGATTTTGTCCCAATCTATACAACTATAAGAACAAAATGCACCAAACCCACTATAAGAAATTCCTGCATGAGGAGTAATAATAAATCTGGTTTTTGGTAATTCATTCGAAAAATATTGATCATATTTTGTCTGGAATGTTTTTAGCATATATAGAACAAATAAAATTTTCAAATAAAATTTTATATATAATTAAATTGAGCCAAAAATTTCATTTTCACTAAAATTTTTCAAAAAATATTTCGTATCAATTGATTCATCGAATACCTCATCAATAAAATTAATATTATTCTCAGTTATTATTCCAATCTTATCATTCTTTTCACAATAATTTTTTAGAATATTTATCATTAATTTTCTTTTTTCATTTGAAATTAAATGACTAGGGCAGTCAAAAATATAAATTAATCCCTCTGTTGATAACATTAAAATAAAACTTAATAATTGATTTTGTTCCTCATTGAAATTTTGTATATTTGTTTCCAAAAATTTATTTAAACCCAATGTATTTACATTTTGCATAAATAAATTATTATTTAAGTCTCTTGATTTTATTAATTCACTTAGCGTCCCATTAAATTTAGGTTTAACATACTCCGGTTTGTAAACGATATCATATTTTAGAAAACTACGGTCTAAAGGCTTCTCCTTTGGACATTCTAAACCAACTAAACTTTTTAAAAATAATGACTTACCTGTTTTTCTTTCGCCAATAATAAAGTTCATTGACCCCAATTCTAAACTAAATGATTTAAAATAGAATTTCTTGTCATTTGAAGAATAAAAAAAAGTTGGAAAACTATAATGAGTATTTTCACCGGAGAATTCAAAACCTACAATGGACTCGATTTCCATTAATATATTAATTTTACACTTATTATTTTAAATTCGAAAAAATTAAATTGCTCTTGCTTTCAAAGAATGGATGCTTCATTGCCTCTGATGCAGTTATCCTTTTATTTGGATTTATATCTAACATTCTCTTGATTAAATCAAAAGCTAAAGCTTTCTCATGTTTGTTTGTCATTATTTCATCATTCTCTTTTCTTTGAAAATAAGTTTCTAAACTAGGAGCCTTTGTTCCATCAACCATAAAATCAAATTTTTGTTCTATTTTCATTTCCTTCAAGAAAGCAGAAAATTTGCTATGACCTACAAAATTGTAAATGTTCTCTAACATTACTATATCATCATCTGGCTTCCAAAAAGGATAACGCATAAAAAACATTTCAGCGAACATTAAACCAGCAGCCCAAATATCAATTCCATAATCGAAGCCTTTCAAACACAATAATTGCTCTGGGGACTTAAAATTTCTTGTACCAATCTTATTATCAAATTTCCTAAAAGGAACATAAAAATCACTAATTCCAAAATCAATGATATAAAACTCTGAGCAAGATTTAACTAATAAATTACCTGGCTTTAAATCACGATGGATTACACCTATCGCATGCAGTTTGTCTAATGTATGAAGAAATTTTTGCATAAATATTTTTATTTCAATCAAAGTAAAATTATAAAAAATAGTTCTACTAGGTTGACAATTATAATAGGGAAAAACTAGATAGTAATTATCCTCATTTTTGAAAAAATCAAGGATTTTTATTACTCTTGGTATTCCCTTACATAATTTTAAAATATTCACTTCTCTTATGAGTTTATTCAAATTGTTTGTTTTTAATTCTTTAATAATAATTCTTTCATTATTATCTTTGTTAATTCCTCTATAGACAACAGATGCACCTCCTTTTCCAATTATTTCCTCAGCTACATAATTTGTGCTTGCGTTATTTGCATCTTCCATAAAATTTTTGTGAAATAAAATATTTTGAGCTAAATTTCCAGCAGAAAACTTGTGATGTCTCGATAAAATATATTTTTCTTTTTCATCAATTTCAAATAAAAAACCCATATTTTTCTAAATATATTTTAATAATAATCTTTTAACTAATTTTTTTGTTATCAATTACAATAAATTTTTTTAATTAAATAATTATATTATTATTACTGAAAAAAATTTCTACATAAGTTGAAAAAAACTGATTTTAAATTAATTTACATGTTATTAAATGTAATCATGAGCGTTATTATTCCTCAAGAAAGACTTGAATTCGAATTAGTCCACAAATTCCCATATCGATTGGATGACTTCCAGATGAATGGCTGTTGGGGGATTCAAAACAATAAAAATATTTTAATTACTGCGCATACAGCAGCTGGAAAAACTACATTGGCAGAATATGCCATTGCACTTTCCCTTCATTTAGGAAAAAAAGTTTTATATACAAGTCCAATTAAAACACTATCTAACCAAAAATTTTTCGATTTTAAGAGATCATTGGGTGATGTTGGAATTCTAACAGGAGATATTAAATTAAATCCTGAATCGAATGTATTAATTTTAACAACAGAGATCCTTAGAAATAAATTAGATTATGAACCAGAATCTTTTGAAAATATTCACTGCGTCATTTTTGATGAAGTGCATTATTTCAACGATCCAGAGAGAGGTTTCGTTTGGGAAGAATGTATAACTAAGTTACCAAAACATATTATCCTAGTTATGTTATCAGCAACGATTGACAAGGCGGAGGAATTTGCACAATGGGTTGTCCAATGTCGCCAAAGAGATTGTATGCTCATTGGAACAAATTATAGACCTGTTCCTCTCAATCATTACATTTATACTGATAAAGAGATTGTTCTTATCAATAAACACAAAGTTGGTATGCAAGGACCAAATCTCGATAGTTGTTACAAATTTTACGATAAGCAAAAATTATCCAATAATCGATTGATTGGATTAACTGAATTTTTAAGAAAACAACATTTATTCCCAGCGATTTGTTTCTCATTTAGTCGTAAAAAATGCTTCGAATATTGTCAAATGATGAAACGCGTTAGTGGATTACTTTCCCCCGACGAGTTAAAAGCTTGCAAACTAATTATCCACAAAGTATTTGCATCCAATCTAAATTATTACAAGGAAATTCCAAGTACTCAACAAATTCTAGAAATGATTGACTATGGAACAGCTATACATCACAGCGGGTTACTTCCAATCCAAAAAGAACTAATTGAGATTTTGTTTAGCAAAGGGCTAATTAAATTTCTTTTTGCAACTGAGACTTTTGCGGTTGGAGTTAATATGCCAACTAAAACAGTTATTTTCACGGAATTATCTAAACACGATGGAACCGGTATTCGTGTTTTAAGATACGATGAATTTATGCAAATGAGTGGTAGAGCAGGAAGGCGCGGAAAAGATGATCAAGGATTGGTTATTTATTGTCCACTGAGAGAATTGGAACCAAAACATGAATTGATTGGACTATTGAAAGGAAAAGCTGCGAAGTTGACTTCTCAATATGACGAAGGAGCGAATACTTTCTTGAGATTGCTTAATTCACCAGCTTACTCTAATGAAATCAAGATCTTTTATGAATCAACTCTTTTTGGATTGGAAACAGTAAAACATATAAAGTATTTGGAGAGGGAGTTAGTGGATCTCAAAGGTGAATTGGGAAATTATGAATCTAATTCCACATTGGAAGAAGAATTGGAAGTTATCTTAAAAGAAATGGAAATTTCTCGCGGTAAGACACTGCAAAGACTTCAAAAAAAATTGGATGATTTCAAAAATACGAATAAAGAATATTATGAAAAAAGATCTCAAAAAATTAAATTGGAAAAAAATATTAAATTTCTTGAAGAATCAATACAATACCAAAGTATGACATTGGAAACACAACTCTCTAAAATAACATCTTTTAATTCAAAGCTAGGAATGGTTCAAGAAGTTGATAATAAGCCTATCATTACCCCTTATGGAAAAATAGTAGCTTCTTTGTCAAATTGCAGTGAAGTCGTTCTAGGGAAGATTATCCAACAAAGAATAATGGAAAAAATGAGTTGGAAAGAAATTGGAATACTCTTAGCTTGTTTTGCGGAGGATAAACCCGAGGAAGAAGATAATTGGGAACCAGCTAAGAAATATTTGGATAAGAAAACAATCGAAATATTAGATGATGTTTGGTTTATCTATAGTGATATCATACGTTTATATGAAGAATATGAGATAAAACATCGTTTGAATATGACTTTTGGTTTTATTATTCCATTTATTAATTGGATTGAGAAGAAGCCATTAATAGAAGTATTGAAATCATATGATAATTTCGATGGTAATTTTGTTAAGAATATCTATAAAATAAGAGATATATGCCAAGAAATTTTAAAAGTTTGTCTAAGCTTCAATTTGGGTGAATTACAAGAGAAAATTAACTCACTTCTGGAAAATTTAATTTATGGCATTGGAGAGTTTAATAGTTTGTATATCCATCACTATGATATGATTTGCACATTTTAGTTAACAAATCTCTTATAATATTCACCTAAAAATATTTGTTAAAAAATCCTTTGTTCTTTTGTTCATTCGATTTTACTTGAATTAATATACGCAATTTATTGTAATCAAATGAACCATTCTTTTTAGTAAAAGTATTTAATTTATTGTTTGATAGTGAATTAAATATTTCTTGTCTATTGGAATTCCTTTCTAACCATTTCTCGAAATCAGCTTGACTTTCTATATCAAATTTCAATCTCTCATAATCTAAATCTCCATTTGGACGACCGTATAATTCATATTTCTTTCTTTCGTCCAATGCACTAAAAATTTCTTGTCTTTTTTTATTTGATTTCAACCAATTTCCAAATTTACTAATTCTATTCAACAAATTTTCTTCATTTCTTTTTTTTGATTCATAATTCAAAATCGCGCGATTCTTATTCCTATCACAATACAATGATTCAAGAAGATGATTCCAAGAACTATCTTCCCTTGCTTTTTTAGCTAATTGATCAATAAAATCACAAACATGATGAGGGAGTTCTTCATAAATTACTTGAACAACCTGTTTCAAAGTACCATTATTAAAATAGGATTTAGTATATGTTCCTTGTGATACAATTAATTCATAATGAGCCTCTTTTTGCAGTGTAAGTTTTCCCAACATAGATGAAGATTTTTTAGTTATTTTAAAATCTTTTCCATTGACGTGCAAATCAATTGTATGAATGGCATTTCCAAAACCACCTGTTTGAGATTGCTTTATTTCTTGAGATTGCTTTATTTCATCAATTGCTCTAACAACTTCAAGGAAATCACGTGGAGTCATTTTGTTAGTATTGGAAGGCTTTTTTAACTCTTTCCAGTAATGACCTAATACATATTTATTGTTACTAGACACACTCTTACTACCCAAATCAATTATATCTTTTCTAATTTTTTCGACTAGTGATCCATCAATGTAGCTATCCAAGATATCCACTAACTCGTGCTCTTGATAATTATCTTTTTTAGCATCCAAATCTATTAATACATCATAAACATAATCCTTTCTTTTTCTTTCCTCGTTTGTTTTCTCGGGAAGTGATTGGAATTTATTTTTAAGATTTTCCAAGTTCCAAATGTATTTAATTAATTTTTTAGTCTCATTTTTATAGGCTCCTTGGGATCCATTATTTTTTGGTCTATATTTATTAATATTTGGTAAAAAATTATATTTTCTTCCTACTTGTGCTGGTGCCTCTGCCTCAGTTATGGCAGCCACCTTATTTCTCAAGCGATTCCATTTTTGATAAGTACTTTTCGGTAATTTTCCTTCTTTTGCTTTTTCAATTAAATCCAATCTTTCAATAAAATAATCAACACCCAAATTTTTACCTTCTTTATTCTTCATATCGTCATAAACAAATCGAAGTATTCCTTTAACATCGCTATTTAAACCGGATTTACTTTTTAATTGAAATAATTCTGTTGTGATATCTTCGTAAGCATATCCATCAACATAAGAATTTATAAGATCATATAGTTTATAATTAGGTCTTTTTTTTATTGCTGCTAATTCTAATTTACTTTGTAAGTCCATTAATCGCCTTTCTTTTGCATAAGCTTTATTTTTATTAACTACACTTTCTCTTTTATATAATTTGGAAATTTTATCTTGTAATTTTTCCAAATTTTCTAAATGCTGGACATATCTCAATATATTCGCACTATTCGCATTATTTGATTCCACGTTAATATATGGTGCAGTGGTTGATTCCACGTTAAGATATGGTGCAGTGGTTATTGTACTATCAGTAGAATTTGATCTCTTAGAAGAAGTAGAATTCCTTCTCGATCCTAGGGCATCTCTTAAATGCTCCCATTCGTGATGACTAGCTGCCTCACTTGTCACCTTTCCTTTCAATTGGGCAAGTTCATTTTCTGACAACACTTCATTCAAAAACTCAATGAATCTATCTAACCTAGCAAAATCATGTTGCTTCAATTCATTTATCTCGTTATTAGATAAACTTAAATGTTTTTCATCATAGATTGGAATCACCTCTTGTTCTACCGCATTAATAAATAATTTATAGCCTGATTCTTCTTTATCATGATTTCGCTTTTTCCCAAATAATTTACCCAATTTACTGCTAATTTTTGCTCCTACGCCTTTCCTAGTTTTTTCTATTGTAATTCTTTTACCATCATCTGTTCTTAAGTCTAACATAACAGTGCTATGTGATCTCACATTTCCAATGTATCCTCCCTTACTGCTTTTTGCCCCATCAATCTTTTTTACAATCGATTCATATTTATAGACTCGATCACCTAGAGTAACTGGCTTATCCAATTTCTTCTTAACTCCTTCATATGGACCATAGACCTTTTTCTTTGATCCCTGAGTAATCTCTCGCAATTCAAAAATCACTTTCTTTCCTTTACTCAATTTTGAAACTGCTTTCTTGGCAACGGAACTTGGATTTTTTCCTGTGAATAATCCTTGCTCTTTATTATCTAAAACAATTGTGAAGTGACGTTTATCTGCCATATAATATTATAATAATTTATTTTAGAAGAAAATCAGAAAAACTAGGTGAAAGCAATTCTATCCCAATCTTTTGATTCCAAATGTGTTTGTTTTTACGTATTACAATCTTCACTTCTATTCTCATATATTTTCTTAAAGTGAATTGGCTATTATTGTCTTTTCTAGTCCAAACAACTTCATCCTCACTAGAATCAACATCCAATAAACCTTCAACTTCCAATCTAAATTTAAATATCTTTTTGTTAGATGTTAAATAAATTCCAATATTATCCTCATCTATGGAAATAATAAATCCTTCATAAGATTCTTCCAATTTATCCTGGATTTTATTATGGAAAATATTTACAAGAGATAACTGTTCATAAGCCTTTTTAATCATGAAACTTTTCCAATTAATTGTTCCAATCTTTTCTTTTATATCAATTAATCCAGTTACACTAACTCTATTGTAAAAAGTTTCATATAAACATAATTGATTCCAAAAATCAACGAATCTTCTTATTGGTGAAGTCGCATGAGTATAATAAGTTAATCCCAATCCTTGGTGTTTTAATTCTTCGATTGGACATTCTCCTGCAACTCTATAAAAACCTTTCTGCGTCTCCAATCTTTTGATAACATCCTGAATTTTTCGATCAATTTTAAATGATTGGGTTTGTTCTCCGTAATGAACACGAATTATGCTCTTTTTGTGAGAATCATATAATTTTTTTGCGACAATCGAGTTGTATATGGTCATTAATTTACAAACAATTGTTCTAGATATTTTTTCATCGAAATATTGATCTTCAACTTCTTCATTTATCACTGGAAAATTTTCTTGAGAATCAATGATATCTCTAATCAAAAATATATTATCCTTTAGAATTTTGTCTTTTTTCAAGACACCTTCATTGTTCAATAACTTATCAACATTTTTGTATGTAAGCTTAGCTTTATTGATGATTCTACTTAATTGCAATCGTGCGCTAACTAATGTGAATGGTTTTTCTTGTTTGAATTCCAATAATAAAGAAATCACACTTCTAATCGCTCCTTCTTTCAAACTGCAAATATCCTCTCCAACTTCCTTAGAAATCATATCTATCTTTCCATTTGGATAAATACTTGAAGTATTATTTAACAATAGCAATAAAAAATCACGACTATCTCTAGAATCAATCCCAAAAAATAAATTAGCGACATCAGCTATATGAATTCCAATCACGTGTAAATTTTTTTCTTCATTAAATTCATAATGTAAAGCATCGTCTATATCCACCGTTGTATCTCCATCAATGGAAAAAACATATTTATCTGTTAAATCAACAATATCTTCAAAAGAAGTCATATTTAAATTTAGATTTTTCTTCCATTTTTTAGGGACAACATCTAATCCATGAAAGGGACTTAATACGTCTAATTGTTGATCGCATACAACTCCCAAAATATTTGTACAATTAACAACTGGTAATTCCTGTAAAATTTCTCCTGTTATTTCTCCAGTAGCATATACGTTATTTGCGAGTCTATTTTTTGTCTTAATTAAAAAAGTTCCTCCATTTAAGGTTCTAAAGATTGTGATGAATTTATTATTTTCTTTCCCATATTGGATTTTGTGCGTAAAATCAATTATTCCAAAAATATTTTTATTAGAAGAAGTTTTCTTAATAACTTTACTGCCTCCATATTTCAAAAAATTGTATTTCTTTTTGGCAATTGCTAAATCTTTCTCTTCCAATAATTCTTCAATAACATCTCCAATTATTTCTATATTATCCAAATGAATCAAATCAGTTGGGGCAATTATGCAATAGAAAAAACCGTTTTCTAAATCTATTCCTATCCAATTTAAATCTTTTACTGCAAACATTTGTAATATAGTTAATACAAATGTTTTATTATTCATTTTTTTCAAGTGAACAATTTCTCAACAAGTGAAGCAAAAATATGTTATCACTCGCTTCTAAATTGGAACTTAATTCAAAATTCAAAAATAATTTGCTTATTTCTTGTATATTTGATGATTTTTCCCTTAGTTTGCTATAAATTTTTTTTAGGGATAAAATAACATTTACATCTTTCATTCTATCAGCAATAAAATTCACATAATCATTCATTGTTGCCCCCCTATTTTTATAAATTCGAATCAATTCTTCACAATCTTCATCACTTACAACTTTTTCCCAAATATCAAATTTATCTATTTCTTTATCGTTCAAATTTGACAATGTTTCTAATAATGTAATCTCTCGTCCAAAATTACCATACATGTCACAAATCATTTTTATCTTATCTTTTCCTATCTTTGGAAAAAAATTGTTGTATTTTTCAATTCGAATAGTTTGAGCATTAGTATTTAAATTCAATTGCAAACATCTAGATAATATTGGATCAATAATACATCTAGTATTTCTTGTTAAAAAGATAAATCTGGAAATATTATTTGATAATTCAATAATTCTTCTTAAAGCATTTTGAGCATCTAATGAAATATATTCCGCTTGATCAAAAACAATTACTTTAAAATTGGGTATTTCATTGCTTTCTTTTACCTGTATATTTGAAAAAGCTTTTATCTTATCTCTCATTGTTGAAATTCCACGTTCATCATTCAAACTCATAAATAAAACTCTCTCTTTAAAATGGGTTTTGAATAACTTAGCAAGTAGCCAGTTAACCAAATATGTTTTGCCAGAACCACTTACACCATAAACTGTTAAATTGGGTAGATTCTTACAAGCACAAATATTCATAAAAATATCAACAACCGATTCATAACCAATAATTCCATATTTTTCCATTCTCATTTTTTCTCTCGTAGTCATTATTGAATTATTAAAAATATTTTCTTCTTTCTTTGGTATTTCTTTAGGAATTTCGATTATTTTCTTTTTTCTTCCTCGTTTCTTTTTTTCTGCATAAATATCTACAATCATTTATTATTATTATATTTGAATAACTTTAATACATTTATTTTACGCACAAATATTATAAGCCAAATTGTCAATAACTGCAGTATAATTATTTATTTTCTCTGGATTTTTATCAATAACACATAGTCTTTCTACCAAATTCATAAATAATTTTTCATCCATTTGATCATAATTTTTAATTAATATTTTATAAAATGATTGGCAAAAAGTTTCCAGATCATAATATCCTTTTTTTAGTCCATTTTCGAAAATAATTTGTAATTCATCTATTTTTTCTTTTAATTTTGGTTGCTTCAATTCTTTGATTTTATTGTAGAAATTTTCAATATATTCTATATTTGGGATTCGAAGCAAAGAAAAATAATCATCAGCATTATCCAAACATTTATGAAACTTAAACAATTGGATGTAATTTAATATTTTTCTCATATCCCCATTGCTATAATTCATAATAACATCTAAAATCTTAGGATTTACTACAATATTTTCCTCACTCATTATTGAATCCAATCTACTGGATATTTGCTCATTTTTTAAATTGGAAAACTTAAATTTGGAACATCTAGATTGGATTGCTGGAATAATTTTTCCAACGAAATTGCAAATAAAACAAAATCTAACATTCTCGCAATATGTCTCCATAATTCTCCTTAAACAAAATTGGGCGTCATTTGTCATACTGTCGACTTCGTCCAAAATAATAAGCTTATATCCAGTATTAAATAAGGTTCTACAACTAGCAAATTCTTTAATTATTTTTCGAACAACTTGAATATTCCTATTATCACTAGCATTGAGTTCCAAAACCATTAAATTATATTTCTCTTTATATATTTCTTTTGCCATTGCAATTATAGTTGATGTTTTTCCAGTACCTGATGGACCATAAAATAGTAAATTTGGAAAATTCCTTTTTTCAATAAAATGATTAATACATATTTGGTTTTTCTCCTCTAGGAATACCTCATTTATTGAATTGGGTCTATATTTTTCAACTAAAGTTTTCATTATTGGATAAATAATGAAAATGTTTTTAAATATTTGAAAAAAATTGAATTTAAATAATAATGGATAATTGTTATCTAAATGATACCAGAATCTACTCAGTGGACAGTTGATAAATTAGTCCAATATATCAAAAGTAAAAGGGTCTTAAAACCACAATGCCAAAGGAAAAAGAAATGGCAAATATTGAATAATGGGAAATCCCCAAATTATCAAGATTACATAAATTTTTTATACAAAACTTGTCATACAATTGAAGTCATATCAATGGCAAAATATATTGATGAAAATAGAAATGAGATTTATATGAATATTGATGGAAATAATAGGATTAATGCTATATATTATTTTTACCATCATCCATTGCAAATTAATAGAGAAAATTTTATTACTTTGAGGAAAAATCAATCTTGTCCATTTGTTCAATTTTTAGAGAATATAAATTATCCTGATTTTATGCATATTCGAAGATTGGGAAAATATATCATTGAATCAAAAAACAGCGAAATTATTGAACTATGGGAAAGTTTCTCAAATGATAAAAAAGAAGAAATTGAAAATGATCTTGAAATTGCGCAAAGAGGTTTAAAAGTAATTGATAATAACGACTTTCATCTAGCTGTACAAGTCAATTTAATTATTTTTAGAGATACAAGTGACATAGAATTGTCAAAAATTTTTGAGAGTATTAACAAAAACAATAATCCATTAGAAAAATCAGATATTTTGGCGGCTACTTTGATTACAGCGAAAGATTTTAGCCTAGATCATGATAAGTCATTCAAAATTGAATTACTTGGAGAATTAAAGAAATACTATGATGTAAAGAATCTAGATGAAATTCTAGATTGTTATAGTAGCACAGAGGATATTTCTTACAGGATGAATGGAAATGAATTTTTAATAGCATATCACAATTATTGTAGTAAAAAGTACTTATTTCTTAGAGATTTTGATGGGAAATACTTTGATTTATTTCACAAATTATTTGAGACATCATTGATTTTCTATGAAATGAAACCGACTGATTTTACTACAGATAATATCTGTAATTTTGTTAGTAAAGTTAACTTTTCACTGGATATGATTAATCAAACAATGGATAAAATCTTTCCAAAAACTATAGATTTATCTCAATTTGGTAATAAATATCCCTTATTTTCAAAAAATGTAATGTATATTCTTATCGTTGGAACAATATTAGTTAATTCTAGCTTGGAAGGAAATAAAAATAAGGTATCTATCTTAGGAAATCTTCTCAAAAAAATTTTATATTTTCACTTCCTTATTGATTCATTACCTGATGAGGAAAGACCAAATTTTAAGCAATATGATGATTTATATTTTGGAGGCAGTGCGGGATCTATTGTTCAGCAACAAGTGATAAGATTATTCAAAGAACCAACAATTTTTGGAGTTGAAGTTACTAAAGAAAGGATGAGACTAGTATTGGAAAAACTTGTTAAAAAGTACAATAAACCAACCACTTATGAAAGAAGGAAAAAAACTAGAAGGAACTTTGATTATCCTTATATATTTTTTTATTCAATATACTACAATAATAGAGTACCAATTGAATTTACTAAAAGAAAACAAAATGTTGATCATATTTTCCCTTTTTCATCTAAATGGAGTGATGGAGAAATTGATTTGGATAGAGTAGGAAATTTAATAATTATTGATGGAATATTAAACAATAAGAGAAGTAATCGATCAATTGAAATTTATTATGAAGAAAATCCTGAATTGATGTCTTGCCTAAATTATCCCACTATAGAAAAGTATAATGCGGTAGCTAGACATGATAAAAAAGGAAGTGAGATTATTAACATTGAAGAGTTTAATAATTTATCAAATTATCTTGAAAATGAATATATAAATTGTGCTTTAAAATATATTTTTTAAGAATTTAATCAATATTTTTTTTAACTTTGCTCATGCAAAAGTTATCAAACTGTTTATCGAATTTTTCCCAACAATCATCACATTTATAAGCTGATCCTTTATTTAAAGATTTTGAAATTTCTTTCCATCTTAAATTATTAACTTCGCGCTTGCAATCATTGCAAAAAAATGTTTTGGTATTTTGGGGTACATAATAATTCATATTTTTTCATTATAAAATTAAAATCTCAAACTAACGAATTCAGTATATCTTTAATATCCAAAAGAAACAGTTCTCTTGAACTCATCAAGATCTTCCTCAGTCATCTCCTCGACTTCCTCGACTTCACCATCTTTGATTTGAGGATTCTTTTTCTCTAAATGTTTGGGTTCAGAGGATCGAGTTTCTTTTTTCTTTGTAACACGATCAACCATTATTGGGATTGTGGCAATGAAAATGTTGATTGATTCTTCGAAGCCTTTGAGATAAACAATGCTGTTTTTGATGTAGTAATAAACATCGCGAATATCATTGATCTCGTGACAGGCTTCAATCAATATATCATCAGAAGTGCCTTCGAAATCCTTTTCCTTCTCAATGAGATTTCCACATACTTCGACAAATTCTTTGTAGAATTCATCAGCCTTGCGACCAATGGGATAGACAACTGTTTTGGGACCACAGGAAACAAGAACAAGTTCGCGTTTCTCTTTTGACATTTTGCACTTCATCTTTCCCATCACAATAAGTGTGAGAACTTGAGGAAGATCAAAAAGGTAGTCTTCACAATATTTTTCCACATCGTTGAGAAAAGCCTCGTGTTCATTGCCATAAACATCGATGCGTGAAGTATATTTGTCATCACAAGTTGAGATGGAATACATCACGTCATAGTTATTTTCGAGCATAATTTGTTGAGCCAAAAACTCAAGTCCTTGCTTGGCAATGTTACGTTTTTTGAAAACATGAAATTGCACAAGTTCTTCAAGGTTTCTCTTGAGACGATCGGCACCAACTTCTGAAAGTTGGGCAATAAGTTGAGACGTTGGATCCTCTCGGTTCGAATGTTCAACACGATATTTTCCGGTAACTCCAGAGAGCATTCTCTGTGCTTCCTTGCAAAGCATAATGGCAAAGTGTATGGGCATTCCCTTTGGGAATTTAAAGATAGTCTTTCCAAAAAATGTAGGCATCTTGATTTAATTACTTACATTTAATTCAAGTAAAATTAGTATCAATTTTTTCTTGATCGAAGATCAAGAAAAAATGACTGGCTTGCGTGGGAATGTAGTTTCCCACGCGCCATCAATTTTTTCCTTTTTCTGCGAAAAAGGAAAAAATGGCTAGATGAATCGAAACTAGGTTTTCGATTCTATATCTAGATGAGCCAACCAATTTTTTTACTTAAAAAAAATATCACAATATATGTAATGAATGAGGAAGAAAATGATGTTGATCCCATATACGGTAATAGAATAATAAATCCTTATACTCTTGGAAAAACAACATATTCCTTACAATCCTTATATGATTGGTTTTTAACAAGAAAATGCTTTATCAATCCAATGACTAACAATATTTTAAATTCACAAGAACAAGGAAATTTGATTGATAAATTCATCGAGGAAAGACTTTTACCCAATATGAATTATTCAAAAATGAATAGTTATAAGATTGTACTAATTATGGAAAAACATAGGAATTTCCTCAATGAAATAAAAAAATATGAAGATAAACTTGTTTTACTCAATGAAAAATTGGAATTAAACAAATTAAAGCTCCAAAAAGCTAGAAAAAAGGAGAAATATGAAGAAATAATAAAAAAAATAAATGATAAAATTGTTTTCCAGGAACAAATACTAAAAAACTTAAAAACATCTTAACAACATAATAAAATGGAAGAAACTTTACCGCTCATTGAAAAATATCGTCCAGTCAAATTAGACGATATTGTTGGAAATACCAATCAGATATTATTTCTTAAAAAATTCATTGAAACTGAAAATATTCCCAATCTTTTATTAACTGGTGAGCCCGGTGGTGGAAAAACATCTGCAGTTTTAGCTTTTGCTTATGAATATTTAGGACCACTATATGGCGATTATTGTATGGAATTAAATGCGAGTGATGAAAGAGGTATTGAGGTAGTAAGATCAAAAATAAAGATATTTTCCCAAAGGAAATCTTGCTCTGATAAATATAAACTTATCATACTAGACGAAAGTGATAACATGACAACAACCGCCCAATTGGCATTGAAAAGAATTATGGAGCAATATGAAGATACTACAAAATTCCTATTCACTTGTAATAATATTGAAAATATAATAACAGGTATCCAATCTAGATGCAAAATTATGTATTTTGGTAAGATTGAGAGGGAGGACATAATAAATCGTCTTGGTGATGTTTGTAAAAAAGAGAACATAAGGATAAAAGAAACTGCTTTGAATAGCATCATTGATTTAACTGAAAACAAATCAGATTTAAGAGAGATGTTAAATAAATTGGAATTGGTTAGAGCAAATTATTATAATGATGATGAAATTAACGAGGAACAGATTTTTAATCTATGTGACAAACCATCACCATTACTCGTGAAAGACTTTCTTTTATTATTAATGAATAAAAATTTGAAAGATGCAATTGAAATAATTAATAATTTGAAAAATGATGGATATCAAAGCTCTGATATTTGTATTACTTTAAACAATGAAGTGATAAATGGTAATGAAATAAAAGATGAGAATACTAAAAGAAGAATAATTGAATGCATTGGAAATTATAATATGTATTTTTTAGAAGGTAATGAAAGTTTGTTGCAGATTGGAGGTATGGTTATTGATATTTATAAAATATTAAGTTTATTTAGCTAAAAAAAATAAATTTATATTTTTAATGGATGACCTATATGCCAAAGAAAGTGAAGATACTCCATATGATTCCCAAGAAGTAAGATTTTGGAGTGTAAAAACAATGTTCAAATTTTTAATAGTTGGATTACCACGTATTTTTGTTAGTATAATTGGATATATCGTTTTAATTATATTGTATTATATATGTGGTAAAAATGAGGAAATGTTCACTTTTTTTTGGAAATGGTTTGCTAGATTTAAATTACAAATGGGAGGTTTTAAGAAATTGGATATAAGTAAAGAAACAAAAGAGATTTTTAAAAATAGTAAGTCTCAAATTATAATATGTAAGCATTGTAGTTATATGGATCCATTGATTTGCATGTTTTTATTCCCTGATGCAGTTTTCATTGCATCTCATTTTATGAACAACATTCCAATCTTTGGAAAAATAATTGAAAAAAGATGTATATTTTTAAAAGATGATTTTAGAGGTGATTTAACTAAAGAAATTAAAAATAAATTGGACGAGGGTAAGAGAATTATCTTTTTCTCGGAGGGTGTTTGCAGTCATCCTAATTTTTTATTAAAGCTAAGAAGTGGAGCATTTGTTCCTAGATTGGATATTCTTCCAATTCATATTAATTATGATGACAATAAACATTGGGTTAAAGGAGAGAACGATATGATGTCTCATTTATTATCTTTACTTTCCAATCGAAATAATAAAGTAACTGTTAGAGCTATCCCAGATTATATTTTATCCAATGAAGAAAAAACTTGCGATATAGAAATATTAAAAGAAAATTTTAGAAAATATTATGCCAAAGGATTTGATATAAAATTAAGTAATAAATCCTACAAAGAACACACTTTTTACAGGTTTAAGGTTAGTGAAAATAATAGTGAAAAAAATTGATTTAAAAAAAACTTCATACATTTATTTAAGAAATGACTTCAAGAAACGAACTCAGGAAACTCGCTCTCGATAAAAGACGCGAAAATTCAAACGAACGCAAGGAGCTTTATGTAAAAGCCCGCGATGAGGCTTTTGAGCTTTTGACAGATGGTGTGATGGAACGTATTAAGAATGCAGCAATGGAAGGACGTTTTCGTTATCCAATTTACCGTTGGACTAACAAATCGCGAAACCAAACTACTGAGACAATTGTAGAAACAAGTGTAGATGACGAGTCAAAAACAGGAGTTCCTGAGGCTACACAGCTTTATTTTGGTAGCGACGAGAATGGAAAAAATGGTCTTCATATTATGGCTCTTATGCAGCCGACTGGTGTTGCTTATGAGGATATGTTGGTATCAAAACTACGTGAATTTTTTAATTCACAAGTTGTTGATGACAGCGAAGGAGATGGCACTCAAAAGGGTAACCATTTGAAGGTTTATCTTCAACGTCGTCCCAACAATCCTCGCCAGTGTGCTATTTTTGTTAGCTGGGACAGTCACCAATCAAATCAAACACAAGGTCCTCGTAGAGTATTCAATCCGAGAAGACCTCATACTGTTCCTGTCCCTGGCTCAGTTCCCATTGCGACTAGCGCTGCTCACCCTCACCCTCATCCCAGCCCAAGTGAGCAAACTACAGAGCAGCGTCCTAGGACCAATGTTTTGAGACCACAGTTTCGAGGTGCTGTTCCTTTTCGTGGAACCCCATCTTTTAGAGGAGGGGCTCCTAGAGGTCGTGGAAGATTAAATGCTAACACTGGTCGCCAGTAAATTTCTTCAATATTTAATTTCAATTGAGATTTCTAATAATTTAATTATTAGAAATTTTCACAATTTATAATAAGTAATAATATTACATGGAAAAATGGTTAGTAATATATGATAAAAAAGATTTAGGATTTATTTATGATTTCACTAGAGAAACAAAACATATGGTTTATGAAGATTTCCAGTTCTTTTCTTTTGATGAAAACAATGTAGAAAAAATGACATTGATAAAACCCAGTTATTCAAAAATTTTTATTGCAATATGGGACACCGACAAAGTAATAAAATGTGTTAGTAATATTTCATTTGAAGTAATTCATAATTGTTCCATTTTCTCTTCTTCAACAACTAATTTATTCCACTTTGGAATCAAACCGATTGTACATCAAACACTTAATGGATATTTTATTGAATTATATAATGAAATTCTATTTGGGAAAGTTAATGATCTTGCACTTCCTGCGGAATCAATTGCTTGCTATGATTATGATAATAAAAGATCTGTTTGTTTAGATGAATTTACTCATATATGGAATGTAAAAGATGCAAAGCCCGGTAGTTATTTACCAAGTTATGGAATACAAAAAAATGTCCAATGGAGAAAAAATAAATTGGATAGCCTTCTATTTTCCAATTTAGCTTTAAGAGAGGCTGTGAAAGATAGAGATATTTTTATAGAAAAACCCAATTTTATTTACTATGTTGAAAATGGAGAAAAATACTATGGGGATTATTACTCTTATAGTGTCAATATAAGTGATGATGTTGTTTTTACTTTGGCAGGTGTAGTTGAAATTGAAGGTAAGTTAGAAATAAATAATGGGAAGTCTACTGCAATTTTAATTAGCATTATTCAAAATAAATTGGCTAGCAAAGAGTAAAGAAGTTTGCAACCCCAAGTCGGTTTATTTTTTGATCTTCGATCAAGAAAAAATTGATACGGTATCGAAACTAGTTTAGATTCATCTAACCGTTTTTTACTTTTTCGTAGAAAAAGTAAAAAATTGATACGGAATCGAAAATAGTTTCGATTAATCTAACCATTTTTTCTTGATCTTCGATCAAGAAAAAATTGATACCAAAATATATAGCTTTTTTACAATAATAAAAATGATATTCTCTTGCTTTTGCTCTAATAAGCGTCTTATTAGAGAAAGTATTCTTTCTCCACCAAAAATCATCCAAATGGATAAAACCATCAAACTCATTGACACATCAAACAATTCTATTCTTTTTCAAAAAGAATTCAATGATACAATTGTCTCCACAACAAGTTGCTTCTTCATGAAGAAAAAACATATTGTTGTTTGTACAAAAAATACAATTTTTATTATGGATGAGTACTTGAATGAAATACATTCATTCCAAATTGAGGATGAAATTCTTTGTATGAGTGGAGAAAAAATTAAACCCCATTTTTATATTGGGTGCAAATCAGGAAATATTTATGTCTATTCAATCAAGTATTTGAATAATAAATTCATTTGCACTGATATTTGGACATTTCATTGTTTCAAACCTGTATATAGCATCGCCATACATATTGATGATAATGTGAACATGAAGAGAAATATATTTGCTGGATTTTCTCGTTGGCAAAACGATGTACTCCAACAAATTAATATTTATAATATTATATGAGTAAATTAAAATCATTTTGGCAACAATTTGGAATCGAAGGAGATGAAATGATAATAGTTCTCAATCGATTACGCAAACAGGATGCTAAAAATTTATCCAATCAAGAGAAAATTGATTTAATTAGGAATATTTACAAAGAAAAAGTAATAAATGATAAGGAATTTATAGATAAGAGACAAAATTATTTAAGCAAGTTAAAGCTAAAAATGCAAATTGAAAATAAAAAACTATTGAAAATAAAAGCGCAAGATAATTTCTTTAAATCTGAGGATAAATTGCAAGATTTCGAAGAAAATAGCCAAAAAATAGAGAATGAAATTAATAAAAAAATGAAAAGATACAGGAAAAATTTAGCGATATATCAAAAATTGGATAATTGGAAAAAATTATAATTAGATTGAAAAATATTTATAATTAGACTGACGACATAGAGGACAATTAGTATGGGATTTTATCCATTCTCCAACACAATTGTAATGAAATTTGTGTTTACAAGGTAATTCACACCACTCTTTTCCAAAGCCTTCTTCCAGACAAATGCAGCAGGGATCATCCAGAGCTTTCATATTTCTTCTAATATAGATCGGGAATTTAATCTCTTTTTTGAAGGAATCCATATTTAACATTATGTCGCAGGAATTCAATTGAAATGCAATAAAATATATTAAATTGCAAGTTGATTGTACAGTCATATAGAAAATATAAGGCTCCAAAAAATAATTTTGAATTTGTGAAAATTTCGTGAGGGCAAATATTGAAACACTCAATTGATATATTATTCTTGAAATATTAACAGCTCTTTTCACAATGAAAAAACGTTGTTTGTATTTCCATACTTCAAGATTTGGAGATTTGTAATCAAACATTGCGCCATATATTTTCCAATATTTCTTAAAAGCTATAATGTCAATCCATATTTCAAGGCAAACAATGATTTGACAAAGTAAATAGAGTAGAGAGATTTCCAATTGTTCTTCGTAACTTAAATAGAAAACACTAAAACCAATCAAGACACTTGTGATTTCACCTAAGAGCCTGAATATTCTCCAAGAAATAAATTGAGCGTTGATGTGCATTTTATTAGTAAAGGAATAAGAATATTATACATCAATTTTTTTTATTATAATTATTTTATTCTCCAAAGAATTCAGCAACTTTTGGATGAACTCTAATTTTACTAGGGTCAAATTCTTCAATAAACAATCCATCTAAGTTTCTCGCTCTTGATAATGCAACATAAGTTTGCCCACATTCAAAAATTTCTCGTCCAATGTTGATTTTGACATAATCTAAGCTTTGTCCTTGTGATTTATGTATAGTAGAACACCATGCTAGTGCAAGAGGTATTTGTTTTGCAATTACATTTGTAACAGCGGATAATTCAAAAATATATTCATGACGATCAATTGATTCAACTTCTCCATTCATAAATTTTACATAAGGAATATCCAATGAATTGAATCCAATCACAACACCACGTGAACCATTTACTAATCCTTTGTCTTGATCAATATTTTTCAATAGCATTACTTGAGCTCCAATCGATAATTGGAGAATTTTCTCGTAATTATTCTCTTTATCTACGATTTCCTTATATCTCTCGAAATCATCATCTTTCATCTTAGTAATTCTTTCACCGTCCAATTCATAAATAGTTTCATATTCTAGAACATTTTCGTCTGGTAATTTGTTGAATTCTTCTTTGTTGATTTTATCAACTGATTTCTTAGTAGAATATAGAATTGTTGGAACAATACCGGATGAAATATCTGGTTCTATTCCAACTCTAGATTGGATTATATTAATCGTCTCATCACTTAATTTATTCACTCTCACTTCAGATAAAACTTTTTGGAAGATTGGATCTTTTTGTCTCATTACCTCGTGTAAAATTACACTCTCGCTAATAACTTCCTTCCACCTCTTACTTTCAAAACAAAAACTACAATCTTTTCCAACTGGAGGTAACTGGTAAAAATCACCCAACAAAACAACTTGCATTCCACCAAATGGATTATCATTCCCTCTTACTAATCTAGCAACTTCTTCAATCAATTCAAAAAATATGGAATTCATCATTGAAACTTCATCAATAATTAGGACTTTTGTTCTTTGCCACTTAATTTTCTTTGGATAGGATTTCAATATTTTATCAGCTAAAAAAGGGGCTGCTTTATCTCCAACGCCCAGGCTTCCCCAAGAGTGAATAGTCTTGCCATTAATTAGACAAGCTGCTGCTCCAGTCATTGCAGTAACTGCACAAGTGCGACGAATACGTTCGCAATGTGAAACCATCTTTTTAATTAGATGTGATTTTCCTGTACCTGCTTGCCCTGTTATTAAAATATTTTTGGCTTTAAGGAATGCTTCATATGCGACATTTTGACTATCAGTCAAATTTGTGATTTTAGTTCTAGCCACAAATGATAACATTTATTGTCAAGTAGCATAACTCAATAAAAAATCAATTTTTGTAAAGTGACTTAAAGAAATCTTAATTAAAATAGAATATAGAATGAAAATTTTTCAGCCAGCAGTTGAGGATCAAGAAGATGGTTTTGCCACGAGTTTCACTTTTGACAATGCTGATGAACAACAAAATTTCGCTGATTTTTTGAATAATATGTCGATTGGATTTCTTAAGTCAAAATTCCCTGTTATTGAGGATGGAAAAATTAGATATCAAACTGGTTTCGTTGTTCCTTGTGCAGCATCACAAGAAAGTGAAGAAGCTGTAGAGGAGGAACCAGTGGAAGAAAAGCCAAAGGGAAAGAAGAAGGGTAAGAAGGATGAATAGATAATGAATTACCAATTATTTTTTTATTTATATCTTATATAAATAAATGGTAAAGAAAGATAAAAAGAATAAAAAACAAGATGGAGGTTATATAAATTGGGATAGGGGAGGTACGAGTGGGAGAGTAGGTGTTTTCGTAGATGACATTATCGGTATAGTTGTTCACACTATAAACACAATGACTGATTCAATAGATGTTATGCAATCTATGATTAATTTACCAAATGATATGGGAACTGCTTTCACAGAGAAAGCTGCTCCAACACCTGATCAAGTTAATGCAGTTAAAATTGTTGGTTAGACGTTAAAATCTTCTCGAATAATATTTTGCATTCTTCTATTTTTTATTTCACTTTCAGCATTGTTTTTCTCGAATTTAAATTCAAGAATTACTAAAACTGCTAATAAATAATTGAATTGTGTTTTCAAATAAAGTTCATCAATTATCTTTTTAGTAGCTTCACTTAAATCATTCAAACTTTGAGTGTTTATTTTTACATTTGACTGCAAATTATCAAGGATATTATATAGTGAATTAAGAGCCTCTTGATAAAAATTATTTATTTTGATGGCAAAATCGAAATATTTCTTACCTAATGCATCATTTTTATATAATTCTTGAAGTTGTTCTTTTGTTAAAAGTAATAATCTTCCGCCATTGGAAACACATTGTTTCTCATCAATTATATTAATGTAATTTAATATTTTTGCGATTCTTTCATTCTCGTATGCTAATTTTGCAGCATCATTATCAAATTTATTATTTTGAAATTTTATTTCTTCAAATGGTGGTAAACAAAATGATCCTCTCTCTAGACTTTTCAAACGCTCAAAAACAAAACTACCCTTATACTCACCATCCTTTGAGGGGAAAGGTACAGTGCTTAAAATTGCAGCAGTAATATTATTTCTAACTATGAAATGATAAACAATTTTTTCACAAATTTCTTTTTTGGTTAAGTTGCAAGTTTTATCATCTACACAATGTATGTCTCCATTGGATTCAATATTTTTAACTGTTTTAGAGTTTTTCTTTTGAATATTCTCCACTTTAACATTTTCAAAACTAACATTTTCTAATTTATTTACTCTCAAATTAGATGGCTTTGCATTTCCAGTTATTTGTTTAACATTTGCCTCTTCAACTTTAGTATTGGGCTTTTTCTCACTCAAAATTTTGTTTAGCTCTTCTTTAGCCTTTACTACAGCAGGAGTTTTATATTGAGCCTTTGGCAATTCACCTAAGATTGATTCAAAATTCTTGCTTTCTTCAATGGTAAATGTCTTTTGCTCTTCTCCTCTATTATTTCTTCGTCTCTCGTCGCGTCTGTCGTCTCGACGATTTTCACTCCTGTTGTCGCGTCTGTCGTCTTGTCTGTCGTCGCGCCTGTAGTCTCGCCTATCGTCTCGTCTGTCGTCTCGTCTGTCGTCGCGTCTGTTGTCGCGCCTCTCGTCGCGTCTGTCATCGAAGCGGCGATCATCGCGTCTCTCTTCAAATCCTTCACCTCTTCGTTTCCTTTCTCTTTCTTCCCACATTTTTTGTTTAGCAAGTTGTCTATTTCTATAACTCATTTTATTGGAATTTTCATTTCGTTTCTTGTATCTATTGTAATTTTCTTCATTATAATTTTCCTCTTCTTCTTCGTTTTCAAATTCATTATCGTAATCTTCATTTTCATTGTAATTATTATTATTGTTGTAATAATTAGGCTTACCTCCATCCTGCTTCTTTTCTTGTTCAAATCGATTAATATTACCAAGTAATTCTATCGCTCTATTTTGAATATACATTACATCAGGATATGTAATTTTAATACCTTTGTGCAATGTCGGCTCCAACTTTTTATCTTTAAATCTTTCAATCAATCTTCCAGATAATTCATTAACTAAATATTTTTCCTCTTTCAATGGATCAACAACTGTACTTACTTCTAAATTATAATTGGCACTCTCTATTTCATTATAAATATTTCTTACTTGCTGGATTGGAAGCTCATATAATTTTTTAGTATAAGTAATAGCTATCTTCTTACAAAAATTTTCGTCTAAAAAACTCTCTTTATTTTTTTGATAAATTTCACGAGACTTATTTAATATTTTATCAATTAATATCTTATCTTGTGACGATTCTTTTTTTACTGTATCTACAACTTCTTTTACATCTTTTTTTGTTTGACTTGGAGTTGATTGAGTTGTTCCCATACGTATTATTAGATTTTATTTTCGAAATTAAATTCCCAAATCACTCTCAAACATTTTTAAAGCTTGACCAAAAATATGCCTCTTAAATTTTACTAGAGGATATTTAGTACTCATTATTTCATAGATAGTATCCAGCTTTATACGTGACTTATACATTAAATAAGCTATAACTAAACATGTTGATCTATATTTTCCATGTTTACAATGAACTAATACATTATGATTTTGTTGGAGCTTTAGATCCAACAATTTGCAAAGTTGTTCCAATTGGTGATAATATTCTCTATTATGTTTTTCTTTGTCACTCTCAGGAAAATCATCACTAATTGGAACACGAATACATTGAATTTTACCAGAATTTTTTAGAAATTGTACTTCGTTTGTAGTGTTAATTATTACATCAATATTTCTTGTGCTTAAAAATTCTACATTAAATGCGTCATTTTTACTTCCCAAATATAAACCATTTATAATTTCAATTGGCATATTTTAAAAAATATTTTTTTAATTTAGAATAAAAATATTTCATAAATTATATGAGCAACATTTTTAGAAATAACTCTACTGCTGTTTATGCCTCTGTAAACAACACTGGAGCTCTTCCTCCAAGAACCAACAGAAATAATAGGAGTAGAAATTTAGGAAACCTTGGTTATACATATGCTTCTCTCAATAATACTGGAGCTCTTCCTCCAAGAACCAACAGAAATAATAGGAGTAGAAATTTAGGAAACCTTGGTTATACCTATGCATCGCTTAATAATACTGGTGCTCTTCCTCCTAGAACTAATACTAATGTTCGTATGAATTTTAAAGAGAGTGTTGATGTAGACCCTTATGTTGCCAATGTTAACAACATTACTCTTAGAACAAATAACGTCCCTGCAACTACTGGTGGAAAAGTTCGCGCTAGATCTCGCTCTAAATCACGCTCCAAATCTCGCTCGAAGTCAAAAGTAAGAAAAACTAAGCGCGGTGGAAGATCCAAATCTAAGCTTCGCTCTAAGTCAAAAGCAAAGAAATTGAGACCCAAATCCAAATCTCGCTCAAAATCTCGCTCTAGAAAGTGAATGAATAATTTATAGATATTTTTCATATTTATAAATTTTTAGCTACGATTTACTGTTTTAAATGAAACGTACATGAAAATAGCGGCTAACATAAAAGTTACAAAAATAAGTCCAACAGCTACATAAATAAAGTTAATATTTCTTGTATTGATCTTTGTTTGAGTATCTTGTGAAATAGGTGTAATTACTGCATCATCTGATATTCCCAAATAAGCTTTACATACTTTCTCATTTACACCCTCATAGTCCTTCTTACCAGTGAACCATTCCACTCCAAAGAAACCCCATAGAGCAACTACTGTTGTGAAGAAAACAGCATAAATGTATGACATAAAACGGCTCTCAGTCAATCCCCTCGTTAAAAACAAGAATGGGTATAAATACAAAGCCAACGCTAGATTATCCTGGTCATCCTTATTATTTTTCAATTTATAAAATGCAATAGTTAATCCAATTAAAAGTACTCCTACACCAAAGATTTTTAAGGGTTCTCCCATTCCAAAGGCAGTACCCATTCTTGACATATATGTTCCTAAATAAATTATAGCAAGAGTGCCATATATAAAAATGATAATGATGGTGAGAACTTTTAAGGAACTATCTTTGCCTAATTTTTTATCTTTTTCACTCATTTCTTCCAATCCTTTTTTAGCATAACTATAAAGAAGAATCGTAATATAAGTTATTCCAATGAAAATATAGACGTATTTGCTATCAGATAATTGTGGATTTCCAAAGTAAATAACTAGAGCGATTAAAACTAATGCTGAGACAAAATTTTGAATACTATTTCTAGATGAAGGAGCACCAAGATGCTTATTCCAAATTTGTGCAAATAATTGGAAGCCAAAATATATGAACACAAAAAGTAAAAAAGGTTTATTTCTAGTAATTGTTTGATTCATTGTATCCATCTAATTATATTTTAGAAAAAAAACTACTTAAAAAGATTTCACTAATAAATAAAAATTGATTTTTCATTTATCTATCCATGGAATTCACGAAGATGAGTGACGTTAGTCCTGGACTAATGCAGAAATTTGGGGATCTAGATTCGAAAAAGTTTCAAGAAATTTTGAAGTCTTTTGAAGAATCTAGTGAAACTCAATCATACGATAAATATGCTTTACCAAAGAATGATAAATGTATTTATTGTGGAGCATTTGAATGCATCGCTGATCACGAGGAAGGAAGATACATATGTACTAAATGTGCTAAGAGCAATGGTGAAATTCATGATAGTACCCAAGAATGGAGACCTTTATCTTGTGATGATTTAAGACGTCAAGGAGATCCATCAAGAGTTGGAATGCCAATAAATGAGCATTTTATGAAGGCTTCATTGTCTACATTAATTGATGGATGGGGATATCAAAATTATAGACGTTTTCAAAAGTATAATACAATGGATTATGATGAACGCAAGCTTCTCAAAAATTTCCAATTTATTGATACAAGTGCTGAAGATTTATGCACAGAGGTTGTGAAAGAACATGCTAAAAATGTCTATAAGAAAATTAGCGAAGACGAAAATAAGAGAGGAAAAAAGAAGCAAAGCAATATGGCTGCTTGCGTCTATTTTGCATCAGAGGGAAGAGGAAATTCTGTTGATAAGGAAAAACTAAGTGAGAGTTTTCTAGTTTCAAAAAAGAAATTCACCAAAGGGTGTAACTTCTATAGGGAACAATTATTTGAAAAAGAACCAGAATTCTATGCAAAGATGAAGCCTGTTTCAGCAGAGGATGAAATTAAAAGAATTTGCAATCTATTGAACATGAGTGAAATTTATAGAAATATTGTTTGCTATATTTCTCACATGGCACAGGAATTAGGAATTGTTATTAAAAACACTCCAATTTCAATTGCCGTTGGATCAATATTTTTGGCATCAAATGTTTATCAATTAAATATTGATAAGAAAGATATTGTAGATAAATGTGACATTAGTGATGTAACCATCAATAAATCGTTGGCATTGCTAACTAGTTACAAAAATTATTTGATTCCTACTCAAAGATTATATGAAAAATTTATGGAATTGAGAGAAAAGGAAATTTAATATCTTTTAATATAGCTAACAGTTGGGGTCGCAAAATTAGAAAATGAAAAAGTTAATGTGAGCCAAACGAAGAATATCATAGTGGAAATTATAAGAGAAACAAATGAGAATGATTTAAATACGAAAACAGGAGCAAAAATACAAAAGACTATCGCGAATGCAATTGTATATGATAAAATCTTAATCTTCATTTCGTTTGATAATTTCTTCTTTGATAAAAATGTGAAAAACCCTGCTAAAACTACCATGCAGGTTACCATAATATTAAAATTAGAGATGTGCTTATCAGCTCCTTCTTTTCTTTGAGCATAGAAGGAAATCATCAATATAACAACTAATAGTATTATTAGAGCAGCAATAAATACATTGTAAATATCAGGTAATTTTTGTTTAGCTTCCTTCTTAATTTCTTTACTCTTTTGTTCATTTTCTGCTTCAAGCTTGCTTTCATTTCCTGCAGTTTCTTTTGTGGATATATTCATTGTAGTACTATTAATGAATAATGTTGATAAACCTTTAGTCAATACATACCACAAGAAGAAACCGAGAATGGCAATTAGTGTGATTTTGAAATTGGCTGGACGTTTAAGAAGAACTTCTCTAACAACTCCAAAAAATGCACCGGCTAAAAGACTTCCAAGACCAGCCTCTGTAGTTACAAGTTCCATTGGTTTTCCAGCCATCCCTCTATTTATTCCAATAAAAATGATAAAAACAATAATTATTAATCCTAGTAACATATTTTCATTCATTAATAATTATAATAAGATAATTCTAAAGAAAAAAAGAAATAAATTTAGATTGTTTTGGTAGTCATAGAGTTTGTATTTACTAATACAGTATTACTCTCTTTCTTCTTTACATCTTGAAATGATAATATAATATTTTGCACAAGATAACCAAGGAGGAAGAAAAGAATAATGAAAAAACCCATGAAAACCCAATTTAGAGCTTTATTCTCCATTATTTGTTCTTTATAGTCACCTAATGCATAATATCCCATAAAAAATAGAATTATGGCAATGTACATACCTAAAATTAATTCATATACGTTATTAATCATTATTAATATATATACCGAATTTATTTTTATTATTTTTCTTTTATATTATAGAATACATAAAAATGATTAATAATTATTATAGCATACCATCTATTCCTTGTAAAGAAAGATTAATTATAACACCCAATGATGGTGAAAGAGAAGAAAAATGCCAAGGGCTAAATCCCAACAATGTTTACCAAACACTTTATCCATCAAAAGTTGATCCATTAATTAATTATTTTTCACAAGAAAATATGGCTGTAAATGGTGATCCATTTAAGTCGATGTTTTCAGATACAAAAAATTGTGCAATTGACTGTTCAAATAATCCTGACTGCAGACATTTAGAAATAGATAAACAACCCAATTTTTGCTATCTTTATTCTTCTACAGATACCGAGAGAAAAGATGTTAATAAAGACGAAGTAAACTTAAATGTCTATAGAAAGAATGACCTACTTGATGGGACTAACTTGTGCAATATTGAAGACGCATTTATTTCCCAACCAAGTGGTTATTATCCTGTAAATGGCGATAATCCAACTAAAATAATTAGACAAGAAGGATTATCAAAAAAGGAATGCTTATCTACCTGTGCATTTGATGATAATTGTCACAGTGTTGTTTATGGAGAACCAAAATCTACTTGTAAGCAGTTCTCCGGTGAAATTAGAGTCAAACCTAAAAAATTTACGAAAACATATTCTAAAAAACCAACACCAGTCGGAAATCGATTTGATGCACCAGATAATTTACAAAATTATTACCAAACATACAATACTGAAGGAAGAGAAAATGACTATTTTTGTGAATATGTAGAAAACACTGGAAAATGTGAAACTTCCTACATTGTTGGAAGAGGTGGCAATAAAATTATTCCTAAAGAATCTAAACCTGATCCTCTTTATGTCCCATCGCCAAAAATATGTCTTCCACCTCACTGCAATCCACAAAAACCAGACGATGGATTGATTAGCAAATTAACAATTGATAATAATATTAATATAAGATGTGCACCAGGAGATGATGAATGTAATAATAAAATAAATGGGATCATAAATTACAGTATGGATTTTATGGGACTACCAACTCCTCATGGAGAACCCAATCCATCCAATCCATATCTTCCATATACTCAAGATTTTAATGAGTACAAAAATTTACAAATTAACACTCCAGAGATGGAAATAAAACCTGCACTCAATGCATTGGAATTTAAAGAGGAATGTGAAAAATGGTGTAAAAATAGTGTAGATTGTGGAGGATTTTCTCATACCATTGGAAACGATGGAAGAGCTGAGTGTAAGTATTATAGAACAGATGATATAAAAAATATGAAAAATACTATAACACCAAAAGAATACACTAATTCTAAAATTAAAAAATCATCTCCAATCGTTAGATCTCCTAATAAAAATCTACTCAACAAATCATATTTTAATAATATGGAATCCGGTGCTCCCTCTCAAACAGTTAAAATTTGTAAACCAGGGACAGTAAATCCTGACGCAATCGATAATACAATCGGAAGTATTAGAGGCGGTGTAGGAAATCTAAGAGACAATGTTTCAAGAATTGGAAGAAATACAAGATCATCCATTGGAAGTACTGCAGAAGAAAGTAATTATCGAATTATTGATGCGGAGGAACCTAGAGTGACTGGTACAGTAGGAAGTAATGTTAACTCAAGAATTGGTAGAGCTGTTAATTTACTTGAAGGTTTCCAAAGTGAAAATTGGGAGACAAGACCAAATCCACCTTGTCCAAATGGTTGGTGGCAAAATGGAAATGTTTGTTTGCAAGTTTGCCCATTAAATTCTCAAACAAGAAATAATGATGGTACTTGTATTTGTAATAGAGGAGGAGATAATCAAAATTGTGCCCCTAGTTTCCAATGCGTAAATAACTCTTGCAAAAGATTAGAAGCAAAAGAAACAAAAGAAACAAAAGAAACAAAATGGACAGTTGTTTATTCAAAGGGTAATTTTGGTAATGTTAATTTGGGAGAACAAATTACTAATAGATTATTCGCTGAAACAAAAATTTTCAAGAGAGAATGTGCGGATTGCGATAATGCATATAAAGTTATTTACTATAAAAGAATTTCTCCTATTCCAAATAATTTTTCAATATACAATCAATTTAATAATTGGACTTCTATCAACAATGTTTTAAACAAAGATTTTAAATTATATTATAGTTATACTGATTTAATTAATGATACTGATGGATGGACATTTTGTAATTATGATGATCCTCAAATTGGCTTTCCTAGAGATTGTGGAGGAAGAAGAGGAGTACTTGGTTTTCAATGGAATAGTTTAACAAGAGGAGGACAACAAAATG
>Ga0172363_10000300_pt1 | contig 35895 bp, 42 predicted proteins | sample LakKivs2_kivu2a2_FD_114541 | JGI IMG/M metagenome (GOLD analysis project Ga0172363, IMG submission 114541) | Sediment microbial communities from Lake Kivu, Rwanda - Sediment s2_kivu2a2 | ecosystem: Environmental > Aquatic > Freshwater > Lake > Sediment | place: Rwanda: Western Province, Lake... | reverse complement strand
GTTTTCAGGTTTTTTTGCATTTTTTAACATATCTTCAATTGTTGGAATCAATTGTGGGTCTCTATAACTTGCAATTTGTACAAATATTTTCATTACATTTTTTTTTAAAAATAAAAAACCCTCCATTAAAGTGGAGGGTTCTTTTAAAAATGATAATTAAATTCTGAATTAACAAGGGACACTTCCTGTAATTTGACCTAAATCACCTGTCACTGAGTAAGCAAAAGTACCATTTGAGTAGTAACCATTAGGTACTGGGTTGGTTGTTTCAATATTTGTGTACAGGAATTCTCCCACGTTTGGACCTGGTCCGCCAGATGCTGGCGCGTAAATGTTTACTGGTGATGACACATAGTTAATACAAGCATCGTTCGCAGTAGCGCCAGTTCCTAACGAATATACGTAGTGACTTCTTGTAGGAGTTGGAGATGGTGTGTTAGTAGGTGTTGGTGTATTGGTTGTAGTGTTTGTTGGAGTTTGCGTATTAGTTGTGGTGTTTGTTGGTGTATTAGTTGGTGTTGGTGTATTAGTCGCAGTGTTTGTTGGGGTTTGCGTATTAGTCGCAGTGTTTGTTGGGGTTTGCGTATTAGTCGCAGTGTTTGTTGGTGTATTAGTTGGTGTTGATGTATTAGTCGCAGTGTTTGTTGGGGTTTGCGTATTAGTTGGTGTTGGTGTTAATGTAGGACACAAAATATAGTCAACAATAGCACCCGATGAATTTAACTCAACAACAAGGTTGTTGTATTCGTAGTAACCCTGCATATTAACCGTAACAGGTCCCGTCGCAGAATTATAGAATTGTACATTTTCATCAAATATTGATTCAACCCCATAAATTGTTGTAGACCCATATAATTCAGAACAAGCTTCCAATTCAGTAAGTCCCGAAAACACTGAGAATGCGGTCCTTGTCGGACTTGTTGGAGATGGTGTCTGAGTATTTGTTGGAGTTTGGGTTGAGGTATTTGTAGGTGTTTGAGTAGAAGTATTAGTTGTAGTTTGTGTTGGTGTCTGAGTATTTGTTGGAGTTTGGGTTGAGGTATTTGTAGGGGTTACTGTTGGTGTTGGCGTTACAGCAGCAGGAGCAGTAGTACTCGGTGTCGGTGTTGGGGTTGGTGGTACGTTAGGAGGTGGGAACGCACCTTGGTCAACTAATGAAATAAAATTAGATTGTGCGGTTGAATATGTGTTATCAATTAACCAAATATTTTTGGTTTCATTAGGCAATAATCCAACTTGATACTGCCACATGGAGTCATCACATCTTCTATAATTAAAGGTTACTATAGTCGAACCAGTATTTGTTAAGGTAAATTTACTACAAGCCATTTTACTTTTTTTATATAAATACTGAGAAACTAAACAATTTTGCTTTTGTTTCCTGTATTTTTTTTAAATTGTAATTGTTTCTGTGGGTTATATAGTTTTATAATCCGTATTTCGATTTATTGGCATTGAAGTTTTGTAGAACTTGAGATGACGTAAGTGCCGCATTGTACAAACGAGTAATTCCTATGTTGGTGTTGGACTTAGGGTAGGAGTTGGTGTTGCCGAAGGACACGGAACAGAAATTGTACAAACATTTCCGTAGGTTGGTATAAAACATGAATATATACCATAAAAATATTCATTATCATAGTTGAAAGGTAAAACCTGTGTCCCTAAGTAAATTGTTCCACCTGAACAAGGGAAAAATGTTACATCAGCACTTAATCCGCTAAAATTGATACTAGAAATTTCTACACCGCAAAAGTCCATGACAATAAATAGTTAATAAATAGAACTTGGATTTCTATTAGCAAAGCCCCACATTAATAATTTGTGTACCACTAATTTGTATGAATCTTGCTCCGTCCGAAATTGTAAAGTTTGTACCCACAGGTGGTATTGTCAACATTGCATCCCCATAAACATGGTCCCCGATTTTAAGTTGGTCAAACGGCTTTGACATATATACCAACACGTTTGCAGGATTAGCAAATTGATTTACTGAATTACAAACATCTTGATACCATCCACCTGTTCTCATATTTCTCATATAAACAGTTGTTGGTGTTTGTGTGGGTGTGGGTGTATATGTTGGTGTTGGCGTTTGTGTGATTGGGGTACAGGATAAACTGACAGTCGGAGTAACACTTGGTGTTACACTCGGAGTGGGTGTTGAAGAAGGACACAATCCCATGTTTATAATTGTTAGTGGAGCACTATATCCTTCAACAATTATATCTTGAGCACAGACATATTCCGAACTAATTGGTTGGATGGAAGATACACTGACCACACCAGTACATCCTGTATATCTGTAATACCCCTCTTGGATATTATTATAATTCGTTATATAGTAGTAATAACACGACATTATACACAGGGTATTGAAATGTAAACCAAATCACAAATTGGAATTACTATTCTGCAATTCAAACAATTAGGGTCCAATAGATTATATTTGTTTTTTTGAACTCTAAAATTATGTCTGATTTGAGAAGCGTTCAGAGGTTCGGTGTACATTCTGAAGGCACTTATATCTCCTATCATACTTCCACCAAAATATTCCTCTAACTTAACATGTGTTGTAAGACCTGAATAAATCGTATGATTCAAATCATATGTCGTTAAGCATTCGGGGTCTTGTTGATAAACAATCTCATCTATAGTTGCAGGGCAACCTCCTGAAAAAGTCAAATTATCGTGTAATCCTTGAGTACCCCCACCTAAAGAGATATTGTATGATACCCCAATTTGTTTTTCCTTTTCTGCATTTAAAAGTCTTGGAATAATTTCCTCAAAGTTTCTTGCAACCATGAAAAGTCTTCCGTTCACATAAAATTTCATTGTACCCAATCTATATTTTTCTTGTTCGGTCCAATTGTCATTAAACGTTACAACTTCCGTGAATGGCGGATTATAATTTTTTTCATGGGTCAGTGGAGGTTCAATTAATGTTACACTTCTATCTTCTATGGTTGCGAAATATTCTTGTTTGACTAAAATAGCTAAACCACCTTTGTCATATAAATCACAGGTATCGAACCATTCATTCCTTTGAAATACAGCATCAATTTGAACCCAATGTTCTACATTCGGATAGGTTGTGCCACTACAGTCATCAAAAATACCTCTTGACGAACACCACTCCGTGACCGATGTTCCTGTGACATAGGTTACTCCTGTGAGACATGTTCCAGTGTGCTCACAACCGCCCGTAATCCTATATGTCTTAACGCATAGACGCGGATTACCCGTATCTCCACTCAACCTCAAAGACAAGGCATTAGAAACCCCATCATAAAGTGGGTCCTTCTCGGGGTATTTTGCTTTGGATTCACAAGCACACGGCTCACAACAACTACATTGTACAATTGTGCCTCCCGATTGTTGGTATACTTCCATACAAGTAGAGGCGGTATTTGCAGAACTTGAACAACCACAAGTATGCATACAAGTTAAACCCGAAGTCACTCTCGTATATCCTGTATCTTGTTTTGGATGTCCGTCAGGGTAATGATAAAACTTATTTTCAGCTCTGGCACCCATGTAAAAGAAAGTCCCTTTGTTTTCGGGATATCTTGCATTCAAACCAACATTAGTATCACCCGTCCATCTATACCTCAATAAAAACTCAGCAGTCCAACCTAAACTAACTCTCTGTGGAAAGACTTGATAATCGTAACCAGGAATTTTATAAAATCCTTGATAAAAACCACCATTCAATCTTATGAAATATCCAATATCACCACCATCAGTAGCGAAGTGTAAATCATAATTGTAAGACGCATCATCCCATAATCTATTCTGAGTTGTTGTGAATCCTGTTATGGGGTGGAGCTTCATTCTCCTATCATACTTGTATCTACTAAACTTATCTGTAACGTTTGTGTAAAGACCAGTTGTAATTTCTATTGTTTCCCCTGACATTTTCTTTACTAAACCATTGTCTATACCAGTCAAACCCACATCACATAATTCTGTAACTTTGGGACAAAAATTAGGGTCAACTTCTAAGGGATTCCAATAGTTTTCCGAGACAATAGTATCACTACTAAACACACATCCTGTTTGGCAAAGTGTGGTTGCAGAACTGTTGAAGTTAAACCTAAATGGCATTCGATTACCGTCATCCTCTCCAATAAGCAATGGAGAAAAAATAACCTCTTGGTCGTAAGTTCTTTCATCCGACGCGAGACATATGTCAGTAATCTCGTTGACAGGTAAAAGACCCCATCTCCTATAATTGTATTGATTTATATTCTGATAAGACATAAACTAATGATAAATACCTTAAGACCTAGTATTTATAGTTTAAAAGATTGAGATGATTAAATCAGACCAAGAATATTTCAACTCACCGTATTATTTTCTTTTGAGAGATAAAGGGAATGATTATTCACTTTATTTTTCATCTGAGTCAACTTTGACTGAAGCCAGAAAAAATGATGTCATGATTAAGGTTCCAAAGGAAAAAGTTGAAGCAGTAAAAAAATATTTGGAAAAACTACTTAAAACCAAAAAAACAAAATCTACTAAAGAAGTAGGTGGAGAGATTGAAGAATTAGTCAATTCAGACGGAGCAATGTCCAACTCGAGTATTCCTATCTTAGACCCAAGATTACATCCAAGAAAAACTATGGACCAAACCGTTGCAGCATCTCGTATTACAAACGACCCGATATCAAGAGGTTATAGAACATATTATGGTGAATCGGTTGAAGAGGTTTCTGAAGAGGATATGTCAGGTGCTTTTGGTTATGAAGAAACCAAAGACTTGGACGGAAAAGAAACTTACAAGTATTTCAAAGACGAATTGGAAATGGAACCCGATGAAGCTAAGGAACGTACTAAACAACAAGGAAAAGACCCTTACGGAAAACGTGATAAAAAATCCAAGTTTAAAAATGACCCGAACTTTATCTCAAGACAAATCCTTCCTGAAATCCAAAAAGAAAAAGCAATCAAAATGATTGAAGATTTCTTGATGGATAAAAAGAAAGAAAAAAAAGATAAGGGAGAAATCAATAAGAAAGAAAAAGAGGAAGTTGAAGTTTCTTCAATTTTGAAAAAAAACCTTAAATCTTTGATAAGACAAATGGATAAAGAAGGTTTATCGAAAAAGGATATAATAAAGTTATTGAACAGTGAATAAGGATTTATATAATACCAGTAAAGGAGTTATTGAGTTTCCTGAAGACAAAAGGGAACACATGAAAGTATGTTTTGCTAAAGTGAAAGATGCGGATAAGAGTATTGATGGATTTATGAGAAACCAAGAACTTCAAAATCAAGAAACTATTGACTACAAACAACTCAAGAGAATTAAAAACTTTTTTGACAATTTCAAAGGAAATCAAAATGAACCTTCATTCATTTTAAATGGTGGTGCAAGTATGAAAAATTGGGTAGATGATGAATTAAGAAAAATGAGAGATTATGGTCATCTTACCGCAAAAAACAAAATGGATACCGGTATGGAAAACCAATTCATTGACCCACATACTAAAGACGGTATTGTGGATATGAACAGACCCTCCAAATCTCACACAAGACCAGTCGACAGGTATAATGCTGCGGTCACTGAAAGCCTTAAAAGAATAAACGAATTAATATCTAAAATCTAATTTTATGTCAGAACAAATTACACTAGATTTGACTCAAACAGAAAAAAATGCACTCACCTTGATTGCAGATGCTGAGAGAGCAAAATTAATTCCTAAGAACGACTTCAACGCGATTGGTAATCAATATTCTTCAGTGAATAGGGATGCTGTTGCCGATGGAGACTCTATGGGTAGAGGTACAGGTTCATTTTTGGACGTATACAACGTGAACGCTGGAACTATAGACGATGTTGTTGAAAGGAAAAACGAAATAAAAATCAATAAGTTTAACTCAAATAAAACCTATCCTAATTTCTAATGAGACTTACTGAGTCACTAAAGGGATTACTTCTTGAGATTGCTTCAATTGATACTGTACAAAACGCAATCAAAAACAGGCAAGTCTGTGTCGTATACTACGACGGAGACGAGCCAGGTGGAAGAGGTATTCGTGAAGTTGAACCAGTTGCTCTCGGTAAAAGCAAAGCAGGTAATTTGGTTATGAGAGGATGGGATAGAGAAGGTGCATCCCATACAGCTTACAAAGGTGAACAACCCTTACCAAGTTGGAGACTTTTCAGATTGGATAAAATTTTATCTTGTAAACCGACCGGTGAAATTTACAATCAACCAAGACCTAACTATAATTTTAACGGAGATAAAAGTATGTCAAGTGTAATAATAATTGCTAAGTTTGACAACGCTCCACAACAACAAGCAGCTTAATATGAACGAAAACGATTTAATGCAGAAACTAATCCATTCAAAAAAAATTATGGATTTCGGCGAAGGAACTAAAACAACCAATCGTAGGGAGACCCCTCAATCACTTTCTCGTCCAATGGTCGAAGATTTCGACACGCCACAAGTAAAATACAATATACCACAAGAGTTTTTACAAGAACAACCTCAGATGCCATATCTTTCATCAGCACCAAGGGAAAATACAAAACCCGTAGGTGTTCCGACGGTTGACGCTATAAAAAATTCTAAATTACCTGATGAGATAAAAAGATTGATGATTGAAAACCCAATTGCTCAACCTCAAAACCAACAAGTTTCGATTTCTAATGAGTTAGTTGAAAAGGCTTCACGTTTAATGAAATCCGAATCAAGTAATTACATTCCTGAGTCTGCAAAAAACACAAAAAAAACCACTACAAACAGTTCTTCATCGAGTTTAGATTATAATGAACTTAAAAAAATGGTTAAACTTGCAGTTGAAGAATCCCTGAGAGAAAATGGGATGTTGACCGAATCAACAGAAAAATCAAATGAGTTTTTCTCATTCAAAGTCGGAAAACACATTTTCGAGGGAAAAGTTACAAAAATTAAAAAAGTCTCCTAACCCTTTTTTTATTAGGCGTAAGTTATTATATTTTATCAATATTTTAATTTATGTCAAAAATAAATGTACTAGTCGTACCATCAGATAAAACTGGTGTTGGTAAGTTTAGGTCTGTAGACCCTCACGTTTTTTTACAAAATCTGTTTCCCGAAGATTTCCATGTTGATATCATTTATGATGTTCCATATGATGATTTAACTTTTTGGAACAAATATCAAATTGTTGCTTGTCATAGGAGTTTGGGTCCTGACTTTGAAAAAGCAAATAAGCTTCTTCAGATGTTATCATCAATAGGTATAATTACTATTGTAGATATTGATGATTATTGGATGCCAGGAAAAGAACACCCAATTCATGATGTGATTCATTTCAATAAAATCAACGAAAAAATTGTTGCTAATCTTCGTGTTACAAACTACGTTACAACTACAACGACTTTATTCGCGGATGAAATAAAAAAAATTAATAAAAATGTTTTCGTATTCCCTAACGCCATCAACCCTGACGAAGGTCAATTTAAAGAAAAGACCGAACCATCAGAAAGATTGCGAATCGGGTGGCTCGGAGGCTCTTCACACTTTCACGATTTGGAATTATTAGACCAGTCATTTTCAAAATTGACAAAATACAGTGACAAATTACAATATGTTCTTTGTGGATTTGATACAAGAGGAACCGTAACTGAAATTAATTCTCAAACTGGTGAACACACAAAAAGGAATATAAAACCTTTTGAAACCGTTTGGGCAAAATATGAAAAAATATTCACCCAAGATTTTTCCATACTTTCTGAAGGTTATAAAAAATTCCTTTCGGATTACATACAAGGCGACTTCCCTAATCAGAACGAAGAAGCTTACGTGAGAGTTTGGACAAAACCTGTAACATCTTACGCTAAAAATTATTCTAGGTTTGACGTTTCTCTTGCACCAATCAAGAATACGATGTTCAATAGAATGAAATCTCAACTAAAAGTTATTGAAGCAGGTTTTTATAAAAAAGCAATAATTGCAACAAACTTAGGACCCTACACAATAGATTTGAAAAATTGTCTTCATAATGGTAACTTTGTCGATGGGAATGCACTGTTAGTTGATGAAAATAGAAACCACTCTGATTGGGCTAAATACATCGAAAAACTTTTGAAAAACCCAAACATGGTAACTGATATGGGTCAAAGATTATACGAAACAGTGAAAGATAGGTATGATTTAAAAAAAGTGACAAAAGATAGAGCAGAATTCTACAAATCAATTTTATGATAAACGTCCCTCTTAGTAAGATATTATTTTTAGACATTGAAACGGTCGGAATAGAACCAGATTGGAACTCACTCGTAGAGAATAGACAGGCACTCTCATTTCAATTTGAAAACTATTTTGATTGGTTCCAAAAAAGATTTCCAGAGGATGCCGACAAACCTGTAGGACAAATGTTTGTTAATAGAGCGGCTCTTGTTCCCGAGTTTGCAAGAATCGCATGCGTCAGTGTTGCATTCGTAACCGATAAAGGCGAAACAAGAATGCAATCGTTCAATGATACCGATGAAAAAAAGTTACTTTTAGAACTTCAAAAGTTACTCAAGAAAGTTGGTGATTTAGGTTTTTTTCTTTGTGGTCACAATGTCAAAGGTTTTGACATCCCGATGTTGGCAAAGAGAATGATAATGAACGGAATTTATCCCCCAAAGATTTTACCAGGTCACGATACTAAACCATGGGAAGTTAAGGCTTTTGATACGAAAGAGTTTTGGCAATACGGTGGATATGGTTCAATCGCATCCTTGGAATTAATGTGCGTTTGTTTAGATGTTGAATCTTCCAAGACTATGGAAGTCACTGGAAATAAAGTTCACGAAGCTTTTTGGGTGAAAAAAGATTATGAGGGTATTCAAAAATATTGTGAAAAAGATGTAAGTGTTTTAATAGATGTAATTCATAAACTTGTAAGTTTGAAATAATATGGAAATTAATAATATGGACCCAAATCTTTGGGCAGAAATTATGAGTCAGTTTGAAAAAGTTAAACAGGAAGCAGGTTATGAACCTGAACTTGATACTATCAAAGAGATAGAATCAAGATTAGGGTTTAGCTTCGATGAACTTGATGAAGAAATCAAAAAAACCGCATCAATCAAAACTATTGAAGTTGAGATTGTGCATAAAGAAGCTAAGTTTCCTTCTTACGCGTTTCCATCAGACTCAGGTTTTGATTTATTTTCTACTCAAGAAATATCGATTGGACCGTTCGGGAGAGCAGCAGTACCGACAGGTCTAAAAGTTAATTTTCCAAAAGGTTTCGAGATTCAGGTTAGAACTAAAAGTGGTTTAGCACTGAATCAAGGGTTGATGGTTTTAAATTCACCTGGTACTGTTGACCAAGGATACACAGGTGAAATTATTGTCCCCCTCTTCAACGCAAATCCACATGAAGTCAAAATACCAATAGGTATGAAAGTAGCACAGGCTATTTTATGTCCCGTTGTTAATGGTGAAATGATAAACTTTGAAAAGGTTGATAAAATAGGTGAAAAAGACCGTGGAAACAAAGGATTCGGAAGTACCGGTATATTTTAAAAAATGATTACTGTAGGATACTCGACAAGAAAGTCTAACCCTGAATATATTGAATCTTTGAAAAAGTCTTCGGGATTCAAAAAAATAGAAGTTATTGAGAAGGTCAATAACGGTGAAAAATCTTTGTCACAGATATATAATGAGATTATTTCCGAATCAACAAACGATATTGTTGTTCTTATTCATGATGACATTTATTTTGATACACATAGTTGGTACCACAAACTATTGAAACACTTCGAAAAAACCGAATATGGTATCTTGGGTGTTGCAGGAACAACTAATTTATCTGAAACGGGACAGTGGTGGGAACCTGACAAAAGACAATTCATGACAGGTATTGTCAATCATGAAAGTGAAGGTAAAAAATGGACAACAAAGTACTCTGACGATTTAAACAACAATATCAGGAGTGTTGTAATTCTCGATGGAGTATTATTAGCGGTTCATAAAAAAAGAATCAAAAAATCTTTCGTTGAAGAGTTTGATGGATTCCATTTTTACGATTTGCCCTTCTGTTTAGAAAACTTTTTCGAAGGTGTAAAAATAGGTGTTTTTACAAATATCAGAATAACCCATAAATCTATCGGTATGACCAATGATAAGTGGGAAATTAATCGTCAAAAATTTGTAGAAAAATATAAAAATGTTCTACCAGTAAAAGCTTCTTTTGATAAAGAAAGAAGAATAAAAGTTTTAATCTCTTGTTTGTTTTTCAAAACTTTTACAGGCTCCGAATTATATGTTTACGAATTGGCAAAAGGTTTACAAAAACTAAACTGCTCTGTTACTGTACTTTCACAAATCGGTGGACCACTCACTGATTTAGCAAAAAAACAAGGTATTAAAGTTTTACCATTCGAAGAAGCTCCAGGATTCAAACTTGGTGACGGTGTATGGGAATTTCCTACACCACAAGGAAATGTGAAATCTAAACCAAATGTTATGTATCAGGTTAAACCTGTAGATTTCGACATTATTCATATTCAACACAAACCTGTTGCCGAAAGAATAGTAAGTTTCTATCCAAACATTGATAAAATATATTCTATACATTCAGAGGTAATTGAATTAGAGAACCCACTCGAACATGATTCTATCAAAAAATATATCGCCATCAGACCTGAAATAAAAAACCATTTAATTGAAAGGTTCAATATATCTGATGAAAAAATTGATGTGATTTACAATCCTATAGATAATGATAAGTTCAAACCTTCGAAACATGACCCAAAAAACTATGTTCTTTTTGTTGGAACAATCGATTATCTCAGACGCGAAACAATTATGGATTTGATTGATTATACAAAAGAAAACGAAAAAGAATTGTGGTTGGTTGGAGAAGATAAATCAAATTATCTTCAGACTGTTTTAACAGAACAACATGTAAAATATTTTCCCGCAACATGGAACGTAGAGAAATATATCAACGAATGCTCTGAAACCGCAGGAATACAATTAGGAAGAACAACGATTGAGGGTTGGATGTCAGGAAAACCTGGATGGATTTATAAAGTAGATTCTGTTGGTACAATCGTTTCGAAAGAAAAATACGAAGTACCAAATGATTTGGAAAAATATTACACTATAAATGTTGCAGCTCAAATAAAAGATTTATATATAAAAACTTTATCATGAATAGAATAGTAGATTATGAACGTTTGTCAGAATCAATAACAAATTGGATATCAGGATATGTCTATGAAAATAATATTAGTACGTTAGTTGTTGGTGTTTCGGGTGGTATTGATTCGGCAGTAGTATCAACTCTGTGCGCGAAAACTGGTATACCAACAATCCTCTTGGGAATGCCTTTAGATTCAACACCTCAAAATACTCTATTATCTGAAAAACACATCGCTGATTTAACTTCAAAGGACAAATATAATGTTGAGGGATGGCATATTGACTTATCTAAAGTTTTCCACGAATTCAAATCTCACCCCGCAATCAACAAAAGATTCAATTCTGATTTGGCATTTGCAAATACAAAATCCAGATTGAGAATGGTTACATTGTATCAAATAGCTACATCGACTCAAGGTATTGTTGTGGGCACAGGAAATAAGGTTGAAGATTTCGGTGTTGGTTTTTTTACAAAATACGGAGACGGTGGTGTTGATATTTCTCCAATAGCAGACCTATATAAAACTGAGGTAAGAGAATTAGGTAAATACTTAGGGGTTTGTCAAGAAATAATAGACGCAGAGCCCACCGACGGTTTATGGGATGACAACAGAAAAGACGAAGCTCAAATAGGTGCAACATATGATGAGTTGGAATGGGTCATGGAATTGGGTCTTGATAAATTGAAAAACAAACCAATAACTGAAAAAGAAAGAGAATTAGTAAATATATATTTGAAGTTCAATAACAAGAATAAACATAAAATGGAATCAATTCCAGTTTTCAATTTGAAAGAAAATAATATTATATGAACTTAGGAGTTATAGGTGCAGGTAGATTAGGATTAACTTTTGCGCTTCTTTGTGAAAAAGCAGGTTACGATGTCTTGGTTTCCGACGTTAGAGAAGATTATATTTTTAACTTAAATCAAAAGATTTGTTTTACAAATGAACCTCTAATTCAGAAGATGTTGTTTGAATCTCAAAAACTCAGTGGCACCACAGACAATATTGAGGTTATCAAACATGCTGATTTGATTTTCACTTTTGTTGCAACACCATCTACTCTCAACGGCAACTACGATACTACAAAAGTGTTTGAAGTTTCCAATCAATTTTACACTGCATCAAGTTTAGAAATCCCCTTGAGTAATAAAAAGTTTGTTGTAGGGTGTACAACAAATCCTGGTGATGTTCAACAGATACAGAACAATTTATATAAGTTCAACATACAGGTCGCATATAATCCAGAGTTCATAGCTCAAGGTGAAATTGTCCAAGGATTAGAACAATCTGACATTCTTCTTATTGGAACCGAATATTCTGAGTTGGCAAATGAACTAATTCATCTTTACAAAAAAATACAAACCACTGAAGTGAACGCATTTGTAATGTCCACCAAAGCGGCAGAGATTACCAAAATTGGTATAAATTGTTTTTTGACAACAAAAATCAGTTATGCAAATATGATGGGTGATATTCTTATGAAATCTGATTTACAAAGTGAAATTGATTTGGTCTTGGGTGCTATAGGTAGAGACACAAGAGTTGGAAAAAAATATCTTAAATATGGATTTGGTTTCGGAGGTCCTTGTTTACCAAGAGACAATCGTGCCTTAGGTCACTACGCCGAAAACTTGGGAATGAAATTAAATCTCCCTCTTACCGTGGATAATTTCAACAAAGAACATGCGGAGTTTTTGAAAAATCATTTTATTTCTTTAAATCCTGATAAATCAACACCGTTTGTAATGGATTATATTACATATAAAAAGGGTACCGATATTTTGGAAGAGTCTCAACAATTTCAACTTTGTATTGATTTGTTGAATGAAGGTTATTATGTAAACGTCATTGAAATTGACGAGGTCGCTAAAAAGTTAGATAGCCTCAGTCAATCTTATGAAGGAAGATTGAAGTTTTTCAAAAAAGGAACAAATCCTGAAGGTTTTAAAATAAAATTATGAAAATAAAATTTGTTTGTTGCGTTTGGAATGCAGAGAAATACGTTACCAATTGTATAAAATCTTTGATGAATCAAAAAGACAAAGATTTTTCAGTATATTTTATAGACGATATGTCCAATGATAACTCTGTGGATGTAATCCGTAATTTGATTCAAAACGACAATAGATTTAATTTGATTGTCAACTCAGAAAAAAAATTCAAATTAAGAAATCTTGATGAACTTATATCGACGTTTGACGATGAGGATATTGTAATTGAATTGGATGGTGACGATTTTCTACTTAACCAAAGTGTTGTATCCGACATCAAGGAGATTTACAAAACAAAAAAAGTTTGGTTGACAAACGGTTCTTTCATGTATTCAAACGGTCAAAGAGGATTTTCTGAAAAGTGTAATCCATCAACCGTGAGAAAAGATTTATTCCGTTTTTCACATCTTCGTACTTGGAAAACATTCCTATGGAAATCTATACCGAAACCATATTTGACTGACGAGAATGGTGAGTATTTTAAATCTGCCGCAGATGTTGCATATTCTTTTTCTTTATTAGAATTAGCGGGTGAAGAAAATTATAGATTCTTAGATAAATTATATTACGTTTATAATGCGGAGTCACCCTACAACGACCATAAACCTGGTAGCGCTACGGGAAACGGACTCCCTGAACAAGACAGATGTGCAAACATCATCAGAAATAAACCAAAATTAGATAAATTAATTAGATGAATAATTTAATTTCGTGTAATTTGATGGGAGGGTTAGGAAACCAAATATTCCAAGCCGCCCATGCACTTGCACAAGGATGGAAATATAATCGCGAAGTAGTCTTTGTACCAAAATCATGGACTCCGATGCAAGGTAGACAAACCGAGAATTACTTAAACAACATTTTTAGAAACCTTAAGTTCGTAGAAAATATCGATGGATTTGAAAAGGTTAGTGAGGGTCCTTGGGAATACATTGATGTATTTCCAAAAGAACATAATTCAGTATTTGATGGATACTTTCAGAGTAGTAAAAACTTTCTCGGGTTCGATGAAAAAATTAGAGAAATATTCCAACCCACAGAAGACTTCATTTCTCAAATGATAGAAAAACACCCTGAACTTACAAGAGAAAATACATTATCAATCCATATCAGACGAGGTGATTGTTTCATGAACCCTGATATTCACCCCATCGCAACTGAAAAATATGTTGAAAGAGCCCTCGAAGAAATAGGGGATTACAGTCATGTATTTATTTTCAGTGACGATAAAAAATGGGTCAAAGAAACTTTGTCATTTGAAAACGTGACTTACGTTGATGATGAAGATTACAAAGAACTTTGGTTGATGTCTCTCTGTAAAAATCACATAATTGTAAACTCAACATTTTCATGGTGGGGTTCATTTTTGAATAAAAATATTAATAAAAAAATTGTAGCACCTTCTATTTGGTTCGGTCCGAGAGGTCCAAGGAATTACCAGGATATCTACGAATCATATTGGAAAGTACTTGAAGTAAAATACGAAAACGGATGGTTAAATTAAACATGTTATCAAGAAACTTTGCTCATGACAAAGGTTCTACAGCAAACAAGGCACCTGTCCATCTTGAGTGGTGTTTCAATAGTTATGAAAATCCAATATCAGTGTATTTGGATAACGACTTGTTTAAAGGAATTGAAGACCACAAAGTTGATAATGGGAGATTAAAAAAGTTCTTATGGATTATTGAATCTCGTAAATTTGATGGTGGTGCGGTTGCCAATATTAAAAACAACTTGGATTCGGTATTAAACACATATGAACAAATATGGACACACAACGACGAGCTGTTGTCATTACATTCTAAGTTCAAGTGGACACCCGCATACGGAAGTTATATTAAAGATTTTGGAATTCATCTAAAAACCAAAATGGCATCGATGATTACATCCAATAAAAGATGGACTCGTCAACACGAAATCAGACATGATTTTGCAATGCAGAATCAAGATAAGATTGATGTTTTTGGTAGAGGTATCAAAGAAATACCAAATAAAGAAATTGGTCTCAAAGATTATCGTTTTTCGTTCTGTGTTGAGAACGATACCTATGATACCTATTTTACTGAAAAAATATTAGATTGTTTTGCAACTGGAACTATTCCAATTTATATGGGAACAAGAAAAGTTACGGAATATTTTAACCCTGATGGGATAATCTTCTTTGATGGTACGTTTGACGTAAACACATTAACCGAAGAATTGTACGAATCAAAAATGGAAGCAATCAAAGACAATTACGACAGAGTTCAAAAATATAGTGTGTTGGATGATTGGATTTTTGAAAACTATTTGAAAGAATATGTCTAAAATTTGTTTAATAAGACAACCCGCAGGTATTGGTGATATTTTCTTCACACAAAAAATTGCTAAGGATTATATATCAAAAGGGTACACCGTGATATGGCCAGTAATTCCACAATTTGAATTTATCAAAGAATATATCAAAATTGATAATTTAATATTTGTAAATGAAAATGTAGATTTCCCTCACAGGAACATTTACATGGAGGGATATTCAAAACCTATGATGATTAACGTAAATGATGTTTATCTTCCAATACAACATTTTGATAGACATTATAACGGCCCCGTGATGCATGCCAAATATAAATTATTAAACATGGACTATAGTGACTGGTTAAACCATTTTACATTTGAAAGAAATTCAGATAGAGAACAAAAATTGATTGATTTCTTTGGTGTCAATAACGAAGAGTTCGTATTTGTGAATAGAATGTTTGGTTCTCCACCCGATTCTAAACCTTGTCCACACATGGGTCAATATGAAAATAGTGTAGAGATGAAATATTTAGGATGGGACAATCTTTTCGATTGGATTGGATTATTACTAAAAGCAAAACACATTTATACTGTCGAAACTTCAATTCTCTATATTATAAGCAAATTGGGGTTGAAAAATGTAACAGTATATTCAAGACACAGTCCCGCAAGTTTTCATCAAGTAGAACATTTGTTCGATAAAGATTTAAACTATATAAAATGATACAAATACCAGTAAGCATCGGAGAATTAATAGACAAATTGTCCATACTACAAATTAAAAAAACAAAAATATCTAATCCCGAAAAATTGATTCAGGTAAAAAAAGAATTTGAACTCCTTTACAATCAGTCGGCAGAATACCTCAATGACATGCAGATTGAAAATCTGTATCACGAACTTGTCAAGGTCAATACCTATCTTTGGGATATTGAAGACCGATTAAGAGTTTTAGAATCGGAAGGTAGATTTGAAGGTGAGTTTGTCGAAATCGCAAGAAAAGTCTATATTACTAACGATAAAAGATTTGAATTGAAAAATCAGATAAATATATTTACTGATTCCGAAATCAGAGAAGTTAAAAATTATATAAAATACCAATAGTATGATAAAAAATATCAAAGAAGTTTTAAAAAATTATTTTGAAAACGAGAATAAAATTCACGGGTCTCCAAGTTTCGAAACAGGCTATCCCGAAAGAGACGTAAATTGGATGAAAAAAAATTTAATTCCTCGAATTGAAACCCTTATCAACAAAAATGTGCATAAAAATTGTTTGGATGTAGGATGTGCTTTTGGATATTTTTCCAAGGTTTTATCTGAGACATTTGACAAAACCTATGGAATAGATTTATCAAATATCAGAATTGATTATGCAAAGAAATACGAGTCAGAAAGTTTGAAATTTATACAATCAGACCTGACTGAAAGTTTCAAAGATAAATTTCCAATCAAATTTGACTTTATGTTTACGAATGCCGTATTACCACATATCCCGTTGGAATTCAAATCTGAAGTTTTCAAAAACTTAGCTGAGGTTGCCAATTCAGGTTGTATTTTTGTAATCTACGATGGTATGTTAAATGACGACAACAACAAACACGATAATAATAGACAAGCTAATTTTGAGGGTTGGTCGGGTGAAGAAGCAATCAGAGTTGTATTCATAAGTGAAAAATGGATACGAGAAAACGCAACTGATTGGGAAATATTACAAATAAATAATGTTGGTTACTCAACTGAAGAAATAATACTAAAAAGAAAATAACATGAGTTTATTTGGAGCCTTTTGGGATAAAGACCCAAACCCTGTAGGGACTGATAATTTTGGAAACAACAAAGGTCTTTTTTATAATTTAGATTGGACTCCGAAAGGAGTATTACATGTTGGAGCATGGGACGCTTGGGAAGCAAAACAATATGCACAATACTGCGGTTCTAATGTAGTTTTTTTAGAAGCCAACCCAGAATCATACGAAACTTTCAAATCCGAAATCGAAAAGTACCGACAAAGGATTTTCAACTATGCCGCTTGGAACGTTGATGATTTAGAAATGGATTTATACTGTCCCCCACACAACCGAGACTCAAGTTCATTGATTTTCAAAATTGGTCATTCCATTAAAACCAATACAATCACTCTCAAAAGTTTATTTCAAAGAAATAGTTTAAACTTTTCTGATTTCGATTTGTTGAACGTTGATACAGAGGGTGCAGAAATGCAAGTTTTAGAAGGTTTAGGTGATGAAATTAGTAATTTCAAGTACGTACTTTTGGAAATTTCTGATTTGGGTTCATCGGAAGAATCATTATTAAATGATTATATGAATTCAAAAAACTTTTCATTTTTCAAGGACAGCACATCGCACATAAGTTCAGTCACTAGCAAAAGATTTTGTGATAGACTGTTTGAAAATAATTTATGAAAACAACCGCAATTTTGACATCAAGAAATGATAACTATGGTGATAACTTATCACGCAGAGTATTGATGTCTTTGAGTTCAATGATTGCATTTCATGATGAAGTAGTTTTCGTAGAGTGGAAAATCAAAAACAATGATTCATTATTTTCATTAATCAAAAATAAATTACCTCATCAGGGTAAATTGAAGTATGTTCCTGTATCTTCTGATTTTCTAAAAGAACATTACCCTACCATTCATCAGTATACAATGATTGAATCGATTGCTAGAAATGTTGCAATCAGAAGAGCATCAAACGACTATATAATTTCAACCAACATCGATATTTTGGTGAATGATTTGGACAAAAATATTTTATCGGAAAATACTTTTTTCACAGTTCCACGAAGGGATATACCTCAAGATTTACACTTACAATTCAGTAACTATCAAGACTTACACGAACATATTAACCGTAACAAAGATTCATTTAGACCGAAAGAACGAATAGATTCGAAAGACGATATATGGTCTCTAATAAACTGTTGTGGGGACTACCAAATTGGACATAAAAATGTTTGGTATAAAATGAAAGGCTTTGAGGAATCGATACTGTATGGTTGTGGAATAGATACAAACGTAATGAAAAAAGCATCATTCTTTTCCCAAATAAAAGTTTTAGACCATTGTATTTTCCATCTCAACCATGGAAAAAATGGTCAAATTGATAGTGATGAAATACAACCTCCAATATCAAATCAGAACTCTATAATAAGAGACTTTATTGAATCATCTAATCCTGACACATGGGGTATGTCAGATAAAGATTTACCCATAGAAATATTATGAAAAGTATTTTAATAATTGGTGGTGCTGCAGGTGCTAGAATTGCCACTAACATTTTCAAAAAAACGAACCCATATTCTTTGTTTTATTATGTTGAGTGTTTCGCTGAGGAAATAATTTTGAATCGTTTATATTCGACAGTCGAAAAATCTTTGGAACATCTCAAACAAAATGATGTCGACTATTTTATCGCAACCGGAGATAACAAACTCAGAAGGAAACATTATGAGATGATAAAAGATTACACAAACAAGGAACCTATAAATTGTATTCACCCTTCAGCCGTTGTGGAAGCGAAAAAAATTGGATTCGGAAATCTCATTTGTCCTAACGCTGTTGTACATATGGACTCGATTATTGGAAATGGAACTATAATAAACACATCCGCAGTCATTGAACATGATTGTGTAATTCAGGACTTTGCTCAAGTTTCACCGAACGCTACCCTTTGTGGATATGTTGTCATTGGAGAAAATTGTTTCATAGGTGCCGGTAGTACCATAATTCCAAAAATACTTATTGGAAATGACTCTACTGTCGCAGCAGGTGCAGTCGTTAAAGAAAACGTTCCTGAAAATGTAATGGTGGCAGGTGTTCCATCAAGAATAAAAAAGAACTATAATGAAAAACTTTAACATACCAATTTTTCGATTAAACTTTGATTTTCGTTCTAAAATCAAGTTCCTCAAAGGAGCTTGGGATATATTAACTTCTGACCGTCCACTTGGTGAATCAAAATACGTAAAACTATTTGAGGAAAAATTTGCGAATATGTCAGAAACAAAATATGCGATTGCTGTTTCTAATGGAACTGTTGCAATTGAATTGGCTTTAAAATCAATCGGAATCAAAGGAAAAAAAGTTTTGATGCCCTCTAATACCTTTTTTGCAACAAGTGTTGCTGTAACAAACGCTGGAGGTGAAATAGAACTTGTTGATATGGACCCTAAATCATTCTCTTTGAGTTATGAAGATTTGGAAACCAAAATATCATCTGAAATCGGTGCGGTTATAATAGTTCATATTGGTGGAATTATATCTGATAAGATTTATAAAATAAAAGAAATTTGTAGAAGACACAATGTTCCATTAATTGAAGATGCGGCCCACGCTCATTTTTCTTCTTATGGTACATATCGTGCAGGGTCCATAGGTGAGATAGGATGTTTTTCATTTTTCCCTACAAAAGTCATGACAACTGGTGAGGGTGGTATGATAACCACAAATAACAAAGAACTTTATGAAAAAATGAAATCTTTGAAAAACTTCGGTAGAGATATAAATGATGCAGGAATAATTGTCAACGAAGAAGGAAATAATTTCAAAATAAATGAATTCACGGGGTTACTCGGATGTGTTGAATTAGATAGGGTTGATAAGAGAATTGAAAGAAGAAATGAGCTTTTAGAGGTTTATCAAAAAGAATTAGAAAAAACAAAATACAAAATTATAAAACAGAAAAAAAGGAGCTTTTGTGCATATTACAAAGCAATCATAGTTACACCTATGGACGGTGCGTGGTTGAAAAATTATTGTAAAGAAAAAAACATCACTTTTACCGGTGAAGTCTACAGAATACCAGTACACGAACAACCATTATATAAGGACAAATTTTCCTATGTAAATTTACCAAACACTGATTATTATTCTAAACATCACGTATGTCCTCCCCTTTACCCCGAGTTGAGTTTTGATGAGGTCAAATATATTTGTGATGTAATGAAACAAGCTTTAGTAGATTATGAAAAACAGAGTAGCTAAGTTAGTTGAGATAAGAAAAATAGAAATCTTCGAAGAAGATATTCCGAAATTAATCAAGGGTCGAATATTGGTAGCTATGAAATCAGTTGGGATTTGTGGCTCGGACATGCATTACTTCAAAGAAGGTGGTTTAGGTTCTTTTAAATCACCTTTACCTATGTACATGGGTCATGAACCTTCAGGTATCGTTATTGACTCTAATGGGTCTGAAAAGTTTAAGGATGGTGACAGAGTGGCTGTTGAACCAGGAATGCCCTGTATTACTTCCTATTGGTCTTTAAGGGGTAAGCATAATCTTTGTGATAAAGGCACTTTTATGGGTGCAAACGCTCAAGGAGCTTTCGCAGACTATGTTATAGTTGAAGAATTACAATTGGTAAAATTACCAGAATCCATGTCATTCAACTTGGGTAGTCTAATGGAACCATTAGGTGTTTGTTTACATACTGCGAACTTATTAGAACCAAAGTTTTCCGAATCTGCAACAATATTTGGGGCTGGTCCTATTGGTTTGTGTATGTTTTCAATACTAAAAAAGATGGGATTGAAGAACATTTTCATGGTAGACAAAATCCCTTTCAGAGTTGAGTTTGCTAAGTCTTTCGGAGCGACAGACGCATTTCTTCTCGATGATGATTATAATAAAAAAATCAAAAGTGCGACTGATGGTTTTGGAACAAATCTAACAATAGACACAGGTGGTACTTCAGAATCAATCGATGGTTGTATAAACGTAGCGTCGGTCAATGGTAGAGTCGCTTTAATTGGTATACCTGAAGCAGACTTGGTCAACTACAACCCACACAGAATGAGAACAAAAGAATTAACTATCAAGAACGTGAGAAGGTCTAATCAGACTTTAGATGATTGTATTGTTAATTACTACGATGATTGTGAGATTGAAAAAATAATCTCACATGAATATGATTTTGAGAACATACAAAAAGCATTCGAAATGGTTGCGGATTATCGAGATAATATATTAAAATGTATCATTAAAAATAATAATGAATTATGAGAAAGATTCTGAGTATAGATGGATTCCGATATAAAACGGAGGAAAGATTAAATGAAATCAAAAACACTCTGAGATGGAACTCTAAGTTTTTTGATATTATACATGTGTGGTGTCAAGAAGTTTTGGATTATGAGAAATTCGAAGAGTTTAACTCTGAAAAAATTATTGTCCATAATTTGAGCAGAGTGGATATGATTTCCATGAAGGATTTATATGATTTTACAAACGAAGTATCGACTGACGAAGATTTCAAATTCTTCGCCAATTCGGATACCACATTTGGAGAACAAATTATGGAATATGATTGCCCTGATGATTGGTTTATACTTTTCACCAATCGGTCAATGAGAGACCCACAAATAGGTCAAAATCCTGAAGCATATCAATTGTCTAAAGATGATGGTTTGATTCTTTTCAATAGAGATGGTATATTAGATACTAATTGGTTTCAAAATGATGAATCAATTAAACCATTTGCAATATCTGCACACTGTGGATGGTCTTGGAAAACCAAAAAAGAAATGCCAAAAGGAAATTGTTATTTGGGAACACAAGGAGGAGAAAATTGTTTTTTGAATCAAATGATTTCATCAGGATTTATTCCCAAAGCCGGTGTAGTAAAATACCCAACTTTCCACAATCATAGAACCAATGAAAAAACAGAAAGATTTCAGTGGAGTAGGGTTGCGGGAGCTTCTGTAAATCAATCAAGTTATTTGTAAAATATGATATTCGACAAAGATTATACAAATCATTCAAGATGGAATGATTTATCAGACAAACACAAAAATAGTTTAACAATACCAAATCTTTTTGCGAATATTCTCCACGAATATCAGGACAAGATTCCTGATACACAAAATCTGAGAAGTGCAATTGAAACTTGGACTTTTGACGCAAAGACAACATCAATTTTAGCAAATCATTTCGATATTGTTTTTACTGTTGAATTATACCCTGACGTTAACCCCCACGACCAAATAAGTTATAGAGAGATTCATGACGGATATTCAAAAGATTACGATAACATAACTTTTCTATATGGTCCTTTGAATGAAGTAATCCCAGAGATTTTATCTGAACTACCAGATGAGAGATTTATGTTCCTTTTGGATTTTCATAGAAACTCTTCGAACCCAATCAAAGATGAAATTGAAACAATAAAAAAATATAGTAGAAATAAAAATCACGTCTTTTTGATTGATGATTGTAATTTCTTGGGCACTTTGAATTTCCCAACACCACAAGAATTGAAGGAACTTTTGTACTCAATAAATCCTGAATATACACTTGTGGAAATAAACGATGGAAATAAAATAATGTTAGTATACTGATGACAAAATTTATTATTACAACAACAATTAACGAACCAACAGAAGCAACACACAAGTTCTGTGAGATTGCAGATAAGAAAGGTTTCACGTTCGTTATTATCGGAGACCTCAAAACTCCACATGACAAATACAATAAACTCGTCTCCAAACACGATAACGTTTTATATCTCAGTCCTGAGGACCAAGAAAAAATATACCCTGAACTTTCCGAAAAAATTGGATGGAGAACAATTCAGAGGAGAAATATTGGTTTCGTTTATGCTTACCAACAAGGTGCGGAAATAGTCGCAACAATTGATGATGACAATATCCCCTACGATAATTGGGGTGATAATATTATGATTGGAAAAGAAGTTGAAGTTGACCTATTCGAAAATACATCATGTCCATATTTCGATGCAATTTCAGTTACCAATCATAATGACCTTTGGCACAGAGGTTTCCCAATCGAATATTTAAATGTTAAAAATCACTCTGAATACAAAGGGAAAGTCAAAATGATTCCACTTGTACAAGCGGAGTTTTGGGATGGTGACCCTGATATTGATGCAATCTGTAGACTCAGTAAAAAACCAATTGTCAAGTTTGAACCCTTCGAACCTTTTACAACAAGACAACTGTCACCCTTCAACTCACAAAATACTTTCTTACATAGAAGTGTTTTGAAACACTACTCAGTGTTCCCATATGTTGGTAGGATGGATGATATTTGGGGTTCCTACGTGATGCAATATCATTTTCCAAACTCTGTTCTTTATACTAAAGCATCAGTATATCAAGCAAGAAACCCACAAGACTTGGTAAAAAACTTGGAAAATGAAATTATAGGATACAGAAACACATTGAACTTTTTGGATAATATTCAAGACTATAGGAATTTACTTCCACAGGAAACTTTATCATATTTTAACGTATATCAAACTTATTTCAAATGAAAAAAATATTAGTACTCGGTGGGGGTGGTTTCATAGGAGGTCACCTCAGTAAAAGATTAAAAGAAGAAGGTAATCACGTACGAATCTGTGATATAAAAAAACATGAATATTTTTTCCACGATGAAATCTGTCATGAGTTCATATTGGGGGATTTAACAGACCCTAAAGTTGTTGAACTTGTAATCGAGGAAGGAGTTGATGAAGTATATCAATTAGCCGCAGATATGGGTGGAGCACTGTATATTTTCACGGGTGAAAATGATGCAGCGGTGATGTATAACTCAGCAACTATCAACTTGAATGTTGCTAAAGAATGTGTCAAGAAAAAAGTTAAGAAAGTTTTCTATTCATCTTCAGCATGTATGTACCCCGAACATAATCAAATGGACCCAAACAATCCTAATTGTGAAGAAAGTTCCGCATATCCTGCTAATCCTGATTCAGAATATGGTTGGGAAAAACTTTTCTCTGAAAGATTATATTTGGCTTTTCATAGGAATCACGGTTTGAACGTAAGAGTGGCAAGGTTTCATAATATTTTTGGTCCACAAGGTACGTGGCAAGGTGGTCGAGAAAAATCTCCTGCTGCCATGTGTAGAAAAGCAGCTGAGACCGCTGAGGGTGGTGAAATAGAGGTTTGGGGAAATGGGTTACAGACTAGGTCTTTTTTATATGTAGATGAATGTGTTGAAGCAGTTCTACGTTTGATGGATTCAGACTTTACTGGTCCTGTAAACATCGGTAGTGAAGAAATGGTAACAATTAACGACTTAGCCAAAATGGCAATTGAAATCTCCAACAAAAACTTAAGCATTACAAACTTAGAAGGAGATGCGTTTCAGAAAAAATATGGTTTCAAATGTCCTTTGGGTGTTAAAGGAAGAAATTCAGATAATAAATTATACAAAGAGAAAATCGGATGGGAAAGTGAACAAACGTTACTGAAAGGTATGACTAAAACCTATAAATGGATTAAATCTCAAGTTGATAAAAAAGAAAAAGAAACACCTTGGATTTATGAAAGTCCTGATGGAAAAACCATCTACAAAAGAGAACCAGGTTCTTTGGACAGGACTAAAATAAAATAAAATATGGGAAGAGAACAAAGAAGGAAACTTCCAACTCCGACACCAACGGAGGATGGAATTCTTCCTAAAACAAAAAAACAAATAATCTGCTCCTTAATAAAAAAGAAAACCAAACAAAAATTTTTATCCGAAAGTCAAAAAAAGTACTATGAAATACTAACTCAAAATCAAATAACCATTTGTTCAGGACCTGCTGGTGTGGGCAAAAGTTATATCGCAATGAAATGTGCTGTTGATTTGTTGGTAGACCCAAATACACCATATGAGAAAATTATAATTGTAAGGCCTGCTGTTGAGGCCGAAGAAAAGTTAGGAAGTCTTCCTGGTGGTGTAGAAGAAAAATTGGACCCTTATATTTTCCCGTCTTACTATCTTTTGAACAAAATTATTGGTAAGGATATGCGTGAGAAGTTAAAAGAATTTGAAGCAATAGAAGTTTTTGCACTTGCTTACATGAGAGGTATGAATATAGATAATTCAATTTTAATTTTTGAAGAAGCTCAAAACTCTACACCTTCTCAGATGAAATTATTATTGACTAGAATTGGATTCAATTCAAAGTTCTTTATCTCAGGTGATTTGGAGCAGTTTGATAGACATAAGGACAAAACTCATACAGGCTTATGGGATGTTATAAGTAAGTTTCAAAATACTGAAGATATAGGTGTTTTCGAATTTCAATCTAATGACATAGTACGAAATCCTTTAATTAGCAAAATATTAGAAAAATACGAAGAATGAGAATCGGTATTGAAATGAATGGTGTTTTACGGGATACTTTGAAAAAAATCCAACAAGAGTACGAAAAGTGGTACGTTGAAAATCCATTCCGTGAAGATACTGAGTTTGAATATAAAGTAATTTCCGACTTGAATTCCTTGGATATTATCAAACATTTGACCTTCCCAAATGAAGACGAACTCTATAATTTCTTATACAAAGAACATACGATGGAAATATTCGGTCATGCGGGTTCAGTTGAGTATAATAGTATGAATGATTTGAATGACTTCTACTTGGACTTTAGAGATTCTCATGACATCTTGATTGTTTCAGATGAGATTGGTAAATCAAAACCAGCATCTCTTTTTTTTCTATCCAAGTTCGGATGTCTAATTGAATCAATAAAGTTTTACAGCGAACCCACAATAAATTCACTTTGGGACTCAGTTGATATTTTACTTACAGCAAATCCGTCTTTATTATTGAATCATCCCTCCGATAAAATTGTGATTAAGTATATCACTGAATATAACAAAGAAATCAAAATCGACTCGGAAATATCTTCCATAAAAGAACTTAAGAATATAATAGAAAAATTATGATAAAAGTTTTAGGCGAAAACTACTTCATCGACTTAGACCAAGTAGAGACTTATTTGGACATAAGTGAAGAACCCTCCACTGAGGAAAAAAATCCCAACACCTCCGAAATGAAAATTAATGTGATAAAATTTGAACTTGTCAAAATGTTATTCGAAACTATCTTGACTGAACAAGAAATGATAGATGACAAGTTAGGTATTAAAACGGCATCCAACAATACCAGTGTACCTTTCAAAATTGCATTCAATACTTTGTTAAATAAAAAATTAATCAATCATTATTAATATGGAAAATCAACTGAAAGAAAAAATTCAACAATCCATAGATAATCTTAGAAATAAAAAAGCTAGGATTTATTTTTTGGTACAAGATACAAAAGGTAATGCAAAGGCATCTGTAAGACTAATATATCAGATGGCTAAAACCTTATTGGATAATAATTTCAATCCCATCATGCTTCATGAAAAAAATGATTATGCTGGAGTTGTAGCTTGGTTGGATAAAGAATATATGAACATTCCTCATAAATCAATCGAGGGACAAAACCTTGAAATTACTCCTGAGGATTTCATCGTGATATCAGAAATATTTGGATATGTGATGGAACAGATTAAAAATCTCCCTTGTGGTAAAATTGTTCTAACACAACAATACTCAAATATGTTAGAAACTTTGCAACCTGGTCAGACTTGGGCTCAGTATGGTTTTTTCAAATGTATCACAACCTCTAATTCTCAGAAAGAATATATTGAGAGAGTTATGAGACAAGCTAGTTTTGATGTCATCGAGCCGTTGATTAGTGACGAGTTCAAACCGAAGAACATACCTCCGATGCCAATAATTGGTGTTCACACAAAAGACCAATCGGATACCATCAACCTAATTAAAACATTTTATCTTAAGTTTCCGCAATATAGATGGTTTTCCTTCAGAGACCTCAGAGGACTTTCTGAAAAAGAGTTTGCCAACTCTTTGAGAGATTGTTTCGTAAGCGTTTGGATTGATACCAAGTCAGCCTTTGGTACATTCCCATTAGAATCTATGAAAAGTAATGTTCCAGTGATTGGTATTACTCCTGACTTAAGACCTGATTGGATGACTGAAGACAATGGAATATGGATTAATAACCCAACACTTCTAGCGGATGTTGTTGCTGATTTCATTCAAAATTGGTTAGAAGACAACATCTCACCTGAACTTTACTCAGAAGGCGAAAAGACCGTTACAAGATACTCAGACAAAAATAAATTTGAAAGCACCGTTGTGAGTCAATTCGAACAATATTTAACAACACGTGCAGATTCATTCCAAGAACAAATATCAAAAACAGAAGAATAATATGAAAAACACTTCAAGTATATCAGTAATTTTACCATTAAAATCAGCTAAGGCAAAAAATTTTGAAGAATACTTCCTCAAAGCAATCACATCACTTACAATTCAACAAGAACCTATTGACGAACTTGTAATTGTACATACCGCTGAAGAATCATTAATTGAAATAATTAATAATTTTGATTTTAGCGGAATTACAGTAAACAAAATACTTTGGGACAAAACTCCAAATTACTCAGACCAAGTTAATCTCGGTATAAAATCTGCAAAGAGTGAATGGGTTTCGTTATTTGAGTTTGATGATGAGTATGCGAGTATTTGGTTCAAGAATGTAAAAAAATATATTTCTTCATTCCCATCGGTTCAAATGTTTCTACCTGTAGTTGTAGAAACCGATGAGAAAGGGATTTTTGCTGGGTTTACAAATGAAGCTACTTTCGCAGCTAACTTTACCCAAGAAATGGGAGTACTTACCAACGAAACACTTCATGATTATCAAAATTTCCAAACAGCAGGTTCAGTCTTCAAAAAAGAAATTATCGATGATTTTGGAGGTTTTAAATCTTCAATGAAATTAACTTTCGTTTATGAGTTTCTTTTGAGACTAACTTATAATTCAGTTTCTATTATGACAGTTCCTCGATTGGGTTACAAACACACCAACCTCAGAGAAGGTTCTATTTTTTGGAACTATAAGTTCGGACAAGAAAAAATGCTTGAGGATGAAGTTAAGTTTTGGGTACAGACCGCAAAAAAAGAATATTTCTTTACTGACGACAGAGTCATAAAATATCAACAAGAAAATGCATAAATGCAAGAAACTATTTCTGCACAAACAGAAAATGTTTCATCTAAGAAAAGAGGTAGAAAGGCAATTAAAGAAAATTATTTTGATGTCAGAGAAGAAACCGCAGTAAGAAACTTTTTAGTTGCGGAATCGATGGACGAAAAGAATAAAATTTATAACCAATTTTTAAGAGCACCTCTTGATAAGATGATTTCATCTATTATCAGACGGTACAAACTGTATCGAAAAGATATGGATTTCAATGAGATTCATACTGATACACATTCGTTTTTGATGACCAAGGTTGATAAGTTTAAACCGTCCAAAAACAAAAAAGCTTATTCTTATTTTGGTACAATTTGTAAAAATTATTTGATGGGTCAAATCATCAAAGACCAAAAAGAAACAAACAGAAAAATATCTTACGAGGATATTTCTTCAACTTTGGAAGAAAGACCGGATTTAATCTATCGAATTGACGAGGAGGTTTTAGATTATGATTATGTAATTCTTGAATATATCAAAGAACTGAAAGAATATCTTGAAGTGGAAACTTTGAATGATAATGAAAAAAAATTAGGGTACGCCTTGATTGACTTATTTGACAATTACCAAACTATTTTTTCAGGTGCGGAAAATAATAAGTTCAATAAAAATATCATTTTATTATCACTCAGAGAAATGACAAATCTGAGCACAAAAGAAATTAGAAGTTCAATCAAAAAGTTCAAAAAACTATACATCAGTATTCAATACAGATTGAAAAATTAATTTTAAGTATTTATAGATATGCCAAGACCTCAAAGAAAAGAAATAAATTTTACCAAGGATTCTATATTAGCTCTCATGCAAGAGATTTATAATGAACTTGTTGAGCAGAGACAAACGGCAATCAGAATTCAAAACAAAATGTTGACCATGTTGAAAGACCCTGAAGACATGACAACAATTGGTCCTGTTATTGAAAAACAACAAAAAATTGTAAACGATTGTGTCGAGAAAAAAATTAGTTTGTCGAAGTTGCAATCGAGTATTTGGGAGAAATCAAACTCAAGTACTGAATCATTTACCCTCTCGGATTTAGACGATGACTTAATACAGAATCTTATTGAAAAAGATGTTTCTAATGACGAAGAAACATACAAAATGAGATAAGATGCAAGCTGTAGATTTAGAAAACTCATATGACTCGGCGAAGAAAAAAATAAACTCCGCCAAAACTTTACGTGATGTCAACTCTGCGGCAAAAGACCTCCAAACAAGCGCAGCAAATTCATTTTCTCAGGCAAATGATGCAATATCATCCCAATTAGATAAAATCAAAGAACAACAAAAAAGGTTCGAAAGGAATGTCCCAACATCCATGGACCAGCTTCTTGAAATGATTGGTCTTACCAAAGGGAATGGTTCAGATACCCTCAAATACCTCAAGAGAAAAGTGATTTTAGCGGCAGCAACTATCGAACCACAGTTAGCTGAGATTATGAAAAAAGAGGTTGTGAAGGCTTTAGGTTGTTCAGAAGAACAACAATACGTCGGACTACCAGTTTCAGGACTGACAAGAACTCCTCTTAAACTCCAACCTCCTCAAATAGGTTTTTACATACCAGCACAATCAATTGATATATTCGGTCAACTCAAAACTACACTCAACTCAAAAACGGGAAAAATATTTTATGAAAGACCAGCACCTTCTGGAAGTGTAACCTTCAAACCATTTGGAGGAAATGTTCCCTTCCCAATGAATAAAATGTTGAACGAAATGATGCAAAATGACAACAATGGTAGGTCATTCAATGATATCATCGGCAAATTTTATCAAGGTGAATCGACACAACCACTTTTTGACGTTATATATTCCAAAACAAATGACGTTGGTGTATCAGGAGATTATTTCAGAACCGTATTGTTAAATAGAGAAGCAGGTGTTGGAAATGTAGCCAATACAGTTGGTCAATTCATTAATGATTATTATTCAAGTATTAAACTCGTAGAACCAGCCAACATTACAGCCAGATTAACAAACTTATTGTCAGGTGCGGTTGACATGCAAGCTAAACTTGGTTACAAAGAATTAGAAAATAATTCCAAGTTTATGTTAATACTTCAAAGAATCTTGGGATTATGTTTTGATAGTCGAAGGTCAATAGATGTAAGTGGAGTTGCCAAAGTAGCAGAACTTGACGGAATAGATGACAGTTTTTATAGACTGAATGAAATAGACCTGAGAAATATTGATAATGAAATTACTAATGTACAAAATGGTGTTGTTGAATATGTTGATTGCGGTAATGTAAAACTACCTGTGGATTTTGAGAATCTTACAAACCAATTAGAAGAGTTCAAACTACAATTCACAGGTAAAACCACGAATCAAGTTGTTTTGAAAATGGAAGAAATACTTGATTCAATTGCCGATAACCCTCAATGGAAATTGAAAGTGCCTGCCGGAGTTGATATCAAATTACAACTCAACTTGAACATAATAAAACAAATACCGAAAGCAATAGCGGCTGAACTTCTGTCACCGAAAAATCTATTTCCTATTTTCATAATGTTGTCGATTGTTCAGGAGCAAGCCAAAAACTCGTACACACAGGCCCTCGGACAGATACCTGAAGGAACAATAGATACCTCAGCGATGACTCTTAACATTCAAGTTAATAATACAATTAATAGCCCTTCGGATTTTTTACAAAAGTTTAAAAGTTTTTGTGTCGAAGTCATTTCACAGATACAAGCGATTTTTTTAAAACAATTATTTGAAATCCTAAAACGAGACATAGTCAATTTACTGAATGTGATATTGAAAGACATGCAGAAAAATGCAAGTTTAAAAAAATATGCAATTATTCTAAGATTGGTTGCTATCGTAGTAGTGATTATAAAATTAGTTGCAGATTATAGAAAATGTAAATCACTCGTAGATGAGATTTTAGCATTATTGACATTAATTGGTGGTGGATTGAAACCTTTCTCCCTTCCACTTTGGGCTCAATTCGCATCACAAGGATTACCTGGTACAGATTCCAACAGAGCTCTCATGAACACAATTGAGGAAATGCAAGCCTTGGGTATGCCTACCGGTCCATTACCCGATGGTTCACCTAATATGATGTTACAATTTGCTAAATCTTTATTATCAGGCGCAGAAAGAGAAAATTCAGAAAACGGAAAACTTGAAGCGAGTGTAATTGTACCACCTTTGACGGGGGGTGTTTTAAAAGTTTTTGGAAAATCAGTTTAATATGGAAAAGGAAAAATTAGATAAAATTATTGAAGAACAAAAAAACTTGAAAGATTTACCAAATCAAAAATTGATTGAGTTCATGGATTTATTATCTACCGAATTTGATGAAACTAAAAAGATTTTGATTAACCAAACTATCTATTTAGACAATTTGGAAATACTTTATAATAATGTTCTGAAGGAATATCAAAATAGAGCCTAATGCAATTACAAGACAATTCAATATTATTTCAGGCTTTGGTTTTAGATAACCAAGACCCTCTCATGCTTGGGAGAATAAGAGCCGTAAGATTAATAGATAATATTGATGACGTATTGAAGTCAATCAGAAATCCAGATTGGAATCCACAAAAAGATTTATGGACAATAAGAGACCCGTTTGTATGGGCACCCTTGATTCCATATTTTAATTATTCAGTTCCGAAGGTAGATGAATTAGTTTTAGGTCTTTTTGCAAACAGTGATGTCAAATATGTAAACCAATACTACATTCAATCTACGTTTTATTCTCCAACAGCCACAGGATTCCAATATTATCAGGGTGCAAATAAGTTTACTGCAACAGGTGTACAAATTGCAAATCCAAAACCATTAAAGACTTTCACACCTTCGGGTGTCACATATTCCGACAAAGGAGTACATAAAGGAGTTTTTCCTGAACCCACAGACAACTCAGTACTTGGTAGAGGTAGTGCAGATGTTATTGTGAAGGAAGAGGAAGTATTAATAAGAGCGGGTAAATTCAAAGGCGCAACTTTACAACCAAATGTCGTACCAACAGCAAACCAACAAAGAGCCTTTCTTCAACTTTCAAGATTTCCGAAATCCACAATAGATAACCCACCGAAAACAGCGGTTGAACTCAAAGAAGTTGTAGTGGGTGTCAATTATCTAATTGAGTATAACATCTTAAACCCTGAAAATGTTCAAGACAAGTTTACTGGCCGTATTTCATTATATCAATTAGGGAGAGGTACTGAAACTAATTCCATACAACTTACAGTCGACTCTAAAGTTCCTGATTCTTTGAAATCTCTTGTGTTGTATGAAGATTTCACCGCATTATCAAGCGGAGATACCATCAATTTTATCAATGATTTTATTAAAAATTGTAATGAAAATAATACTTCAAAAACAACAGGAAAAGTTCTTTTTCCAAACTCAACCTTGAAGTTTCCGTTTTATTATAGACCTGATAATTCTTTTTATAACCTAATGGTTAGCCCCGACTCTGATGTACCAAAATTGAGGTCTTACGGTACACAATTTTGTGCGCTCTTTTCCTGTAGTATTGACATCAAAGTTGTGAACATTGAGACATCAGAAATTGTGATTTCTAAATATTCTGTTGGTAATGAATCAAATCTGAATCAGATTTATAATGATGTAATTCAACAAGTTACAACAGGATTGACATCAAATGGTTATAGTCTAATAACCTTACCAACTATCAATCAATTAGATGGTACCCTAATTCCACCCGCACCATCGAATACTCAAGTCATAAAAAGAAACTTAACTTCGATTTTTAATGGTATCAAATTGAATCCTGCAATGGTACCAGGATTTTCATTGGTTTATGCACAAGGAAAGACGGGTCCTATAATAGACAATCAGACAAGGAAAATACAGTCACAAAAAACTATCGTATCACAAAACACTGTTGCTGCTCTAGGTGGTGACAAAATTTATTTATTATCACACACTTCACAAATACCAGGAAAAGGAAAAATCAATTTTGATGATACTCTCTATGGAATACCAAGCGAGATTTTTACAAAAGAAATTGCGAAGAAAACTTCGAGTATGGTAAGAGGAGAAGAATTGATAGAACTTTTAAATCTTATTGTCAGATTCTTATTGACACACACTCACGCATTTCCAGGAATGCCACCTGTCCCTGTAACACAGGACGGGTCAACAGCCCAAAACCTACTCACCGAAATGCAAAACGCTCTTAATAAGGTTTTGAATACAGATATCAAACTTAATTGATATTTATTTAAAAAGGGTAAATGTCAATTTTAAGGTCATACATAGATAAGAATAACACAATTATATCTAACACCTACATCAACACAGCAAGAAATCCTGTGATTGAACTCAATTTTGGTGCATCAGATTTTATTGTTCCTAATTACGGTTATACAAGATATATCTTCGATTTGGATTTAGCTTTACTCGAACAGAACATTGCAACAGGAGTTATATCAACAGGATGTACCTCAGCAATGACTCACACATTGAAAATGACTAATACATCTTCTTTTGACAATGAACTATTAAACACATTCATGTCAAACTCAAGAAGAAGAGCAACTTCATTCGATTTAATATTATTCAGAATCCCCAAATCATCAGGTTCAACAGGTGAACCACAATTTTGGGATGAGGGTGTTGGATATGATTATACTGACTTCAATTTATCTGAGGGAAGTCCTAGTGGCCAACAAACACCTCTTACTTATGTAGACCCGAGAGCCTTTTCAACAAGACCATCCAATTGGTATCAAACCACAACGATTTCAGGGTGGTCTCAGAACGGTATCTATAATAATAAGAATCAAGGTACGGTTAATTTTTCAGGTCTTACAATCGTAGCAAGACAACACTTTGACCAAGGTAATGAAGATATCAACATGGACATGACTTCAGAAATTAATGGTGTCTTGAATGGTACGATTACTGGAGTAACTGGTTGGGGTCTTGCATATCTTCCACAAATAGAAAACATTACAGGATTAACGGACAGTTATAGTGTTGCTTTCTTTTCAAAATATACTCAAACCTTTTATCAACCCTTCCTATTGACAAATTATGATGATTTGATTCAGGATGACAGAAATCTTTTCTTAAAGAATCAAGAAAATGATTTGTATCTATACATCTATCAGAACGGAGATTTAGTCAATTTAGACTCGACACCATTTGTTAGAATCGAAGATAGAAATGGTGACGCGATGCCAGGTATGGCCTCATTGACAACTTGTTTGAAAACCAAAGGTGTTTATGAGGTAATTGTCCCTAATGGTTTTTCAGGTTCCCCTACACCTTGTCAATACTTTGATGTTTGGTCTGGTCTTACAATCAATGGACAATCTTTACCAAACGTTATCAACAATTTTACACTTCAACAATATCAAGCAGGTATTCAAATTGGTCCTAATTCTCAAGAACCTAAAAAGTTTGGATTCGATTTCTACGGAATATTACAAAATGAACAAATCCTTAACAGTGATATCAGAAAAGTCGGTGTTACAATTAAGAAAGCCTACACAGGTCAACAACCCCTTTTGAACGTTTCTGCATTCTACAGAGTTTATGTTAAAGAGGGAACAACTGAGGTTCAAGTTCAAGATTGGACTCCAATTAATAGAACTCCGAATGAATATTACTTCATATTTGATATGAGAGACAAAATACCGAATCAATATTATGTAGATATCCAAGTGAATACTTCAGGAGAAAAAGATACTTATAAGAAACAATTAACATTTAATATCGTAAATAAAAAATAAAATGAGCAAAGTAATCAAATTATCCGAATCTGATTTAAACAGATTAGTAAAAAAAATAATCAACGAAACATCAGCACAACAAACTGAAAATTATATGTTTTTCTCTAATCTTAAGCAGATGATGAGACAATGCAAACTCCTTTTAGACTTAGACCCACAAATGGTGGATGAGATTTTACAGAATGGACACGATTGGGCAGATGACCACGTCACTGAAGCAAAAACAAACATGGATCAAGTTTTCGATTTTATGATGAACGAAAAAGATAAAATGGAACAATATCTCGAATATGAAGATATTAACGAGGGAGAAAAGAAAACAGGTACTAAATTATGTGCAAGAGGTAAGGCCGCAGCAAAAGCAAAGTTTAAGGTTTATCCTTCAGCTTATGCTAATGGTTATGCAGTACAAGTTTGTAAAGGTAAAATGCCAGGTACAGACGGAAAAAAACATTGCTCAGGTTCTTATTGTTAATTGAAAAACTTTTTATATCTTTGATTGATGAAACCAAAAGTAGTGGGTTTTATACCTCGCCTGTTATACCGATTGTTTCTTAATCTTAAAGAACGGTTTGACCCCAAACCACCGATTACTCATGAAGAGAAGTCTTCAGTAGAAATATGTAATAAACTGATAGAGAAAGAATCTTCAAAACTCACATTTGCACCAAAATCTTTAAAGAGATTCATCAAAAATGATGATTTCGATATGTTTATCGTTATTGAGAACAGAACAGTAAATCTTATCAATCACGTTTATAGTTACAGTGTTTTTATAGAAAACGATGAACTATATTCTGACTTGGTAGATAAGTTTGATGAAGAATTAGAAAACAGAAGACAAGAATTGGAAAACGAAATCAAGAATAATATT
>Ga0172363_10000299_pt1 | contig 35916 bp, 36 predicted proteins | sample LakKivs2_kivu2a2_FD_114541 | JGI IMG/M metagenome (GOLD analysis project Ga0172363, IMG submission 114541) | Sediment microbial communities from Lake Kivu, Rwanda - Sediment s2_kivu2a2 | ecosystem: Environmental > Aquatic > Freshwater > Lake > Sediment | place: Rwanda: Western Province, Lake... | reverse complement strand
TTTGCGTCGCGTCCCTGCGTTGCTCCTCGTCAGAATACGTCGAGTATTCCTCCTCGTCGCGCCTTGGGCCGCTCGCAACTGATTGATTTCACTCGGTCCGTCAACCCGTTCGGTGCTCTAGTCGTCCGCCAGATGTGGATAGCGCGTCATGGGGCCCGGCCGGCCCGTTCCGAAGCGGCCGAAAAGTTGACGGATCCAGGAGGAAGCCTAGGGTGGTGATGTAGGGCTGATCGTGGGCGCTTAGCCTACTTAGGCACACATCGGGAACAACATGGCCACGACCAAGGGAGAATCACACGGACGTCGGCGGGAAATCCTCGGCATCGGGTTGCTCGGAATCGGGCTTTTCCTGCTGGTTTCGCTCGTCTCGATGCAGGCGGGCAACAACCATCTGATGGGGCCGGGCGGGGCGGCCGCGGCGAGAGGGATCTACGCGCTCGCAGGCATCCCTTCCTACATCTCCATCGTGGCCAGCCTGATCATCGCGGTTCGCCTCTGCCGCGGCAAGCCGGTGGTCGATGGCGTGTTCGAGGCAGCCGGCTTCGTGTCCCTGCTGTGCTCCACCGCGGTGCTGTGCCATCTGCCGTTCGCGGAGGGGGCGACGCTCGGCCACGGGCCCGGCGGGCTTATGGGGCAGTACCTCGGCCAGATCACGGCCAGCTTCATCGGCGGGGTAGGCGCCGCCTTGGCCGCCACCACCTTGCTCGCCACGGCCGTCCTCCTTCTGACCGACATCCGGGTGGTTGAGGTTCTCGATTCCTTCGCCTGGGCCGGCCGACGCGTCGGCCGGGTTTCGCTGTGGGTGGGGCGCATGGTCTTTCTCGGCGTTTCGGCGTCCTTGCGCGGGCTTGGTCGCGTGGTGGTGGCCATGTTCCCGGAGCGGGCGGAAGACGAAGAGGCGAAAGAAGCCGAGGATACGCAGGTGCGGCCGCTCGACGAGGCGGGCGATCTGGACGCGGTCGAGGACGAGACCGCGGCCGCGCAAGAGGCGATGGTGGTCCCGATCCTGGCTGCTCGTGACGAGATCGAGGAGCGCGTGAGCGCCGACGAGGCGCTTGCGCTCGGGCGGGGGGTTCCCACCGGCGAACTCGGCGAAGGGCCCTCGGCCGGGGCTCTGCCTCATCTCGCCGCGGAAGACCTGTCCAGGGCCGCCGAGTTCCAAGAAAACGAGGAGCGCCGGGCCGTGGCCGCGGTGGTGGCCGAGGTCGCGGCGGTCGAATGTGCGGCCATGGCCGAGGCAGAAGCCGCGAAGGCGCCGTCGCCGGAGCCGCAAGAGGTTCCGGTCGACCGAGCCCCTATTGCCATCATGGCGCCCGTGACCACCCTGCTCGACGACGGGCCGACCGAGGCGGATGAGCCTGCGCCCGCGCCCCTGGTCGTGCGGCCTGCCGAAAAGCCTTCGGCCAAGATCGACGACGCCGACGGACCCGGCTTCATCCGTCTTTCCGACGGCGCGCTCCAGTTGCCGACCTCGGATCTGCTCGAATACCAACCGCCCAAGGACACTGAAACCGACGAGGCCACCTTGCGTGCCATGGCCGAGCGCCTGGAGCAGGCCCTCGTCAACTACGGGGTGCACGGCAAGGTCACCGCCATCCAGATGGGGCCGGTCATCGTCACGTTCGAGTTTGCGCCCGCGCCCGGCACGCGCACCGGGAAGATCGTGCAGCTCGAAAACGACCTGGCCATGGCCCTCGAGGCGCAGTCGGTGCGCATCGTGGCCCCCATCCCGGGCAAGGCCGTGGTCGGCATCGAGATCCCCAACAAGAAGCGCGAGACGGTGTATCTGAAGGAGATCCTCGAGGACGAGGGCTTCCGCAGGTCGACTTCGAAGCTGCAGATCTGCCTGGGCAAGGATACCAAGGGCACGCCGGTGAGCGTGAACCTGGCCAAGATGCCGCACCTGCTCGTGGCCGGCACCACAGGATCGGGCAAGTCCGTGGCCGTGAACGGCATGATCACCAGCATCCTCTTCTCCGCCACGCCCGAGGACGTGCGCTTCATCATGGTGGACCCGAAGATGCTCGAGCTTTCCATCTACGAGGGCATTCCCCACCTGCTTCTGCCGGTGGTCACGGATCCGCGCAAGGCGGCCCTGGCCCTGCGCTGGGCGGTCGACGAGATGGAGCGGCGCTATGAGCTGCTCGCCAAGAGCCGGGTGCGCGACATCGCGAGCTACAACGCCAAGCTGGAATCGGAAGCGAATGCAGTCGCGGCGGTCGCGGCCGATTCGCCGTCCAAGCACAGAAAGCGTCTCACCTTGCTCATGGCCGATGCCCAGGGCAACGAGCGAGAGGTCGAGGTGGAGGCCGAGAGCGCCCCCATCGCGGCCGCGGACACCGTCATCATCCCCGGCCAGGAGATGGCCGACGAGCTCTCCGACAAGGCGGCGGCGGCGCAGTTCGCAAGAGAAAAAGCCGAGCCGCCGCCGCGCAAGCTGCCCTACATCGTCATCGTCATCGACGAGTTCGCGGACCTGATGATGGTGGCATCGAAAGAGGTCGACACGGCGGTGGCGCGCCTGGCACAGAAAGCGCGCGCGGCGGGCTTGCACCTCGTCTTGGCCACGCAGCGGCCGTCGGTGGACGTCATCACGGGCGTCATCAAGGCCAATTTCCCCAGCCGCATCGCCCTGCAGGTGGCCTCGCAGATCGATTCGCGCACCATCATGGGCCAGCCCGGCGCCGAGACCCTGCTCGGCAACGGCGACATGCTGTTCTCGGATCGGGGCACAAAGCTCAAGCGCATCCAGGGTGCCTTCCTGTCGGACGACGAGGTTCACCGCGTGGTCGATTTCCTGAAGAAGCAGGCCAAGCCGGTCTACGACATGAACATCCTGACCGCGCGCGACGACGAGGACGGCGAGGAGGCGGCGGCCGGCGACGACTTCCACGACGAGCTCTACGACAAGGCCATCGCCATCGTGTGCGACACGCGCCAGGCGAGCGTGTCCTTCATCCAGCGCCGGCTGCAGATCGGCTACAACCGGGCGGCGCGCATGGTGGAGCAGATGGAGCGCGACGGCCTTGTCGGCCCCGCCAACGGCATCAAGCCGCGCGAGGTGCTGGCCCCGCGTGGTGAATACCTGGCGCAGCCCGGGGCGTAGCCGAGGTTGGCCATTGCCGCCGGATTCTGCGGTAAGCTTCCCGGCATGACCATCCTCGTTCTCGCTTGCCTCCTCGCCGCTGATGCCGCTCCGGCGCCGGCCGCGACGCCGGCCCAGCCGACGCCGGATCTCAAGAGCGTGCTCGAGCGTATGCAGAAGCGCTACGACCAGGCCAAGGATTTCCGTGCCCGCTTCACCCAGGACTACCGGCGCGCGGTGGTCGGCAGGACGACGCACTCCACGGGCAAGCTGGCCTTCAAGAAGCCGGGGCGCATGCGCTGGGACTACGATGCGCCCGAGCCGCGCATGTTCTTGGCGAGCGGCCAAGTGATGTGGCTTTACGAGCCGACCGAGAAACAGGCCTTCAAACAGGATGTGAGAACCTCGCAGCTTCCCGCAGCCCTGGCCTTCCTCATGGGCAAGGGCAAGCTGGTGGACGAGTTCGAGGTGAGCTTTGCCAAGGAAGCCAAGGCCGGCCGCCCCGGCGACTTCCGCCTCGCGCTCTCCCCCAAGAAGCCCCAGTCGACCTACAAGTCGATTCTCTTCGTGGTCGACCCGAACGAGTTCTTGGTGCGCGAGAGCGTGCTCGTGGACGCCCAGGGCAACACCAACCACTTCACCTTCGACGGCCTCGATGTGAACGGCAAGGTTTCCGATTCGCTCTTCAAGTGGACCCCGCCTGCAGGGGTTCGCGTGGTGGACACCGGGCAGATGGGGAAGTGAGCTACTTCTTGCTCTCGCCTTGCGACAGGTAGGCGAGGATGACGTCGTCCAGGCTCTGTTCGGTCACGAAAGCGATGGGGGCCGCTTCCTCCGGGCCCGACACCGGGGCGGATTCAGGCTCGGACATGGGTTCGACCGGGGCCGGTGCGGACGACGCAGTGCGTGGCGCCTCCCGCAGCTCGTCGACCGGGGCGATCGGGAGGGGTGGGGGCACGGATCTGCTCGCGGCAGGTGGCTTTGCAGCGCTCGCATGGCTGCCTTCCTTCACGACATAGGGCCCACCTGACGCCGGCCGCCTGCGCACGGGCGCGTTGGCGGGCTTGCGCTGGGTTCCGACGGGGCTGGTGCCGACCACGACTTGGCGCTGTACGACGACTGGCGCAGCGGGTCTAGAGGCCGAGGGTCGGGTGGCTGCTCTGGATCGCGCGGGTTGCGGCGGGGGAGCCGCGGCAACCCGGTCGTGGGAGGGACGCCGGAGGGTGTAGCTTCCGGGTCCTCCGGCGGTGGGCCTCATCGCCTGTCCAGGCAAGGGCTCCGGCGTGCGGCCTGGGTCGGTCAGGGCCGAGGGCAGCGAATCGAGGTCGAGGACATCCTCCTGGGAGGCGGTTGCGCCGGTGCCTTCTGGCTGCAATCCGGCCAGAACGTCGGCACCCGGCTCCCGGTCCTCCGCCGGGCGGAAGACCTCCCCGCGCGAAGCGAAGAAGCCGGCGATGCGGCCGTCGTAGGCCGAACGCTTGAGTTGCTTGAGGATGGACTTGTGCTGGACCTGCATGAGTGCCCGCACCTTGTCTTCGGGGGTTTCCGGGTCGTACCTTTCACGCATGCTGGCGAGGATGCTCCCTTCGTAGAACAAATGCGTGAAAATATGGGGATTTACAGGTCCCGAGTCCTCGGTCTGGACATGGAAGATGTGGCCGCCATACTTGACGTTGTGGTTGTACCCAAGCAGGGGGCTGCGCATGCTTCTTCAGAGTATAGCGCCTGCGATGTTTGTGCTAGACTGACATTGAGAGTTCCTGAATGGTCAGCATCACCGCCACTAAAATTCGCGACAACTCTCACGACCCCTCGTCCGTGGTGAGTTTGGGCCGCGCCTTTCAAGGATTCCTCATCAGCTACCCGACCATCGGCCGGGGCATGGTCATCTTCCGCGAGCCGAGCGGGCACCGTATGGTGACCACCCCGGTCCGTCGCGTCTTGGGCGAGTTCGGCGAGCCGGACATCTACGTCGAGACCGAGAACTCGGTGTATCGCCTGCGCGTCCGGGTCGCGGCTGTCGCCGCGGAGAGCGCGCGCGCCGCCAGCAAATAGCGGCTGTTCGTTTTCCGTCACTTCCTGACACAGGTCCTGTCCACGCCCAGGCATCGGCCAGCCTGATCGGCGATCGCGGGGAGGGGTATGCGGATTGCACTCGGGCGACATCATGCCAACGCTATCGTGCTACTCTCCCTTTGCTTTGGGCACCATACGTCAAGCCCTGATCCTGGCGGCCGGGCGCGGCCGGCCGGTAGCCGGCCCCGACACGGCCAACTGCCTGGCCGTGGTGGGAAGTTCTACCCTGCTTCTGCGCACCTTGCGCGTCTTGGGTGCGGCGGGCATCCGCCGCATCGCGATCACGATCGGCTACCTCGGAGGGCGGCTGCGGCACGCGGCCGAGGCCATGCGACGATCCGAGCCGGCTCTGCCCGAGGTGGTCTTCTTCGAGAACCCGGAGTTCGACAAGCCCAACGGACTGTCCGTGTTGGCGGCGCGGAGCTTCGTCACCGAACGCACCCTGCTGGTGATGGCGGATCAGATCGCGGCGCCCCACCTGGTGCGGGAGATGGTGCGTCTTCCCACCGACGAAGACACCACCGTGCTGGCCGTGGACTACGACTTGTCACGGGTCTTCGATTTTGACGACGCCACCAAGGTCAAGCTGGGCGAGTCCAAGGGGCGCGAAAAACGGGTGCTTGCGATCGGCAAAGATCTGGCGAACCACGACGCCGTGAGCGCGGGCCTGTTCGTCATGTCGCCCACCCTGATGGCCTGCCTGGGGGACTTGGCGAAGCGGCAACCGCCCTCGCTCACCGAGGGGGTCGCCGAGGCCGCCCGGCGAGGCCAGGTGGTCGCCCACGACGTGGCCGGCGCCATCTGGCAGGACGTGGATTCGCCCGAGATGCGCCTGCACGCCGAGTGGCTTGTGCGCGTCTACGGCGACGAGCTTCGCCATCCCGATGTGCGTTCGGCGGCGCGCTCGGCGGGCGCCGACACGCTGGCCCTCATCGAGAGCTTGCTCGCCGAAAAGAAGCTGCCCCGCTACACCCTGTTCAATCCTGGTCCGGTGGTGACCTCGGCCGGGGTCAAGGCGGCGCTCGTGCACTACGACGTGTGCCACCGCGACGAGGACTACTCGGGCGTGGTGCGGAGGTTGCAGCAGAAGCTGCGTCCGGTGTTCGGCGCCTCCGACGAGCACGAGATGCTCCTCCTCACCGGCTCGGGGACGGCGGCCATGGAGATGACCCTGACCTCGGTGGTGCCCGAGGGCAAGAAGGTCCTCACCGTCGAGAACGGGGCTTTCGGCGAGCGCCTGAGCGAGATTGCGCGGCTGCACCGCATCCCCGTGGTGGCCCTGTCTTGCCCGTGGGGGGCCTTGCCCGCCCCGGCCGCGCTCGACGCCATGCTCGCCGCCGATCCCGACATCGCGGTGGTGGCCATGATCCATCACGAGACCTCGGTCGGCGTCGTGAACCCGGTGGGTGCCGTCGGGCGCGTCTGCCACGCGCGCGGGGCGACCTTGGTGGTGGACGCGGTGTCCTCGCTCGGTGCCGAGGATCTCGACGTGGTTCGTGACCACATCGACGTGTGCTACTCCTCGGCCAACAAGTGCCTGCACTCGGTGTCGGGGGTATCCTTCGTGTGCGTGGCGCCCACGGTGTGGCCGCGCATCGCCGACATCGCGCCGCGGGTCTACTACCTGGATCTCAAGCGCTATCGACGCTACCTGACCGAGTTGGCCCAGACCCCGTTCACCCCGGCCGTGTCGTCGTTCTTCGCCTTGGAGAAGGCGCTCGACGAGCTATTCGAGCAGGGCGGGGTGCAGGCCCGGCGAGAGACCTATCGTCGGCGCAATCTGCTCATCCGGCGGGTGCTCGCGGATCTCGGGTTCCAGTCGTTCACCAACACCGGCCGGGAATCACACACCATCATCACCACCCGCGTGCCCGACTTCGTCGAGGTGGACCTGCTCTACGCGCGCATGAAAGAACACGGCTTCATCATGTATCGCTGCAAGGGCGCCTTGAGCGCGCGGCACATCCAGATCTCCAACATGGGAGAGCTGCCCGACGCGACCATCGACGCCTTTCTGGGCGCCCTGGCCGAGGAGGTCGCGGCCGCGCGCGCCTCGGCCCCCGCGCGCGGGCACGAACGCGAGCGCCTGCGATCGCTTTAGAACCCCGGTCCACCATAGCCAGTTCACCACAGAGAGCGCAGAGGCGACGGAGAGCGCAGAGAACACGGGAGTTCCCGGCTCTTTTCCCCCTCTGTTCTCCGAGCCCTCAGCTCCCTCTGCGCTCTCTGTGGTAAACAGTCTGCAGAAGACTCGAGCGTGTGGCGGGCTAGCCCGGCTCGTGTAGGGGTAACTCGAACCAGAAGGTGCTGCCCTTGCCGACTTCGCTGTCCACGCCGATGTGCCCGCCGTGGGCTTCGACGGCGAGCTTGCAGAAGTAGAGGCCCAAACCCGAGGACGGGATGCTCTGCCGGACGTGGGTGTCGAGCTGGCCGAACTTCTCGAAGATCTTGGGGTGATGCTCGGCCGCGATGCCGGGCCCATGATCGCTGACTTCGATGCGCACCTGGTCCTTCTTGCCGGCCAGGGAGACGCTGACCTCGCCCCCCGGAGGGGTCAGCTTGATGGCGTTGGTGACCAGGTTCTGGATTACGCGGGTCACGATGTTGCGGTCGACCGCGGCGCGCTGGTGCACGGGGCGGAAAAGGATGTTCTTCTCGTCGGAGAGCGAGCGGATGGCATCGAGGGCCTCGGAAATGACCGTGCCCAGGTCGTGCTCGGCGATGCACAGGTGCATCTGCCCGGCTTCGAGCTTGCTTGCGTCGAGCAGGACGTTGACCAATTGGACCATCCAGCGTGAAGCCTTCATGGCCAAGTCCAAGTTCTGTATCGACTCGATGGAAATGAAGCCCGACTCCTGTTCGCGAACCAGGTCGAGGTAGTTGAACACGGCGGTGAGCGGTGCGCGCAGATCGTGCACGATCATGTGCACCATGCTGTCGCGCATAGCCTCGAGTTCGCGCTGGCGCGCGAGGGTGTCCTCGAGGTCACGCTGCTGCTGGCGAAGCTGCAGGTGGACTTCGACGCGCGCCTCGACCTCCTCGACGTGGAAGGGCTTGGTGATGTAGTCCACGCCGCCCGCCTCGAAGGCGCGCACCTTGTCGGTGGGTTCGCCGTAGGCACTGATGAAGACGACGGGGATCTCGGCCAGCGCCGGATTCTTCTTCAGTTCCGCGCACACCTGGTAGCCGTCCATGACCGGCATGTTGATGTCGAGGAGGATGAGATCCGGGGGATCGGCATTGGCGGCCTGGAGGGCCAGGCGACCGTTCGGAACCGGACGCGCCCGGTAGCCGCGTCGCTTGAGCATGTCGGCGAGCATCTGCAAATTGGCCGGGGTGTCGTCCACGACCAGGATGCTCGGGCCGTTGAGATCCGGGAAGGGCGTTTCGCGCATGGCCAGCCTAGCTTCCTAATCGATCCATGATGCCCTGATAGTCGAACGCGCGCAACAGCCGGCGCAGTTCTTCAGCAGCAGCCGGCGAGGTGACGGCCAGGCTGCTCAGCAGTTCCAAGGTTTTGTCGTACTCGGCGGCGACCGTAGCCGAGCGCAACTGCTCAAGAAGTTGACCAGGCACCTGCGCGAGGGCGTTGGCGGTCCACTTTGTGGTGGAGACCGGCGCCGGGGTCGGGGTGGGTGGGTTCTCGTCGTACAGGTAGTCGATGTGAAGCTGGGTTCCCAGCTTCTCCAGGATTTCCAGGTCATGGAAGGGCTCGCCCACGAAGTCGTTCATGCCTTCGGCGAGGGCGAGTCGGCGCTCCTCCTCGAAGGTGCTGGCGGTGACGGCGATGATGGGGGTGTTCCTGCCGCGTTCGCTTTGCCGGATCTTGCGCGTGGTTTCGAAGCCGTTCATGCGGGGCATACGCAGATCCATCAGGATGGCGGCGGGGCGGAAGACCTCGAAGGCCTGCACGGCCTGCATTCCGTCGACGGCTTCACAGGTTGAAAAGCCGACCGAGGTCAAGATGCGCACCAGCAAGGCTCGGCTTTCGGGCTGGTCATCGGCCACAAGAATGCGCAAGGGAGGCGCTTGGGACTTGATGCCGATGATGTGCCGTCGACTCGGCCGGGCTTGCAGAACCGAGGGATCCCCCTCGTGCAGCGGCAAGTCGACGTGGAAGCGGCTGCCCTGGCCGGGCGTGCTGTCGGCGGTGATATCGCCGCCGAGGAGGCGGGCGTATTCGCGACTGATGGCCAGGCCCAAGCCGGTGCCGCCGGCGCGAATGCCGCTTGCGGTCTGGAAGAACTTGTCGAAGAGACGCTCGAAGTCGGCGCTTTCGATGCCGGGCCCGGTGTCTTCCACGGTGGTGAGAAGCCGTTTTCCCTCGGGCGTCTCCCGGATCGAGATGCGCCAGGTGATGTGCCCGCGCTCGGTGAACTTGACGGCATTACCCAGCAGGTTGATGAGGATCTGCCGGATCTTGTTTTCGTCCGATACCACCGCCGAGGGCAGAGCGTCGCACAGCTCGAGCGCCAGCGAGAGGTGCTTGCTCTCGGCGCGCAGCTTGAACATGGTCGCGATGTCATTGACCAGGGCGGCAAAGTCGAAAACGGTGAGGTGAGGCTGGGCTCGGCCGGCCTCGATTTTCGACATCTCCAGGACGTCGTTGATGAGGGCGAGCAGATGCTCGCCGGAGCGATTGATGGTGAGGAGCTGATCGCGCTGCTCGCCCGAGAGCCCCGGGTCGCGCAGGAGAAGCTGGGAGAAGCCGAGGATCGCGTTGAGCGGGGTGCGGATTTCGTGCGACATGCTGGCGAGAAAGAGGCTCTTGGCACGGTTGGCCCGATCCGCCTCGGTCTTGGCCTCGGCCAGCGCCCGGTTCGAACGCTCGATCTCGGCGGTGCGCAAGGCGACCCGCTTCTCGAGATCGGCGGTGAGACTGCGCAGCTCGTCCGCGACCCGCTTGCTCTGCGTGATGTCGCGCGCGACCGCGATGATGGCGGAGATGCCGCTGTACTCGATGATGCGCATGCTGGTGTCGAAAACCCGCGAGCTGCGGTCAGGCCGCACGTAGCTGAGCTCGTAGGTGGTGCAGCCCGACTTGCAGATGGAATCGATGCGGGTTGCGAAGATCGAGGCGGGCAGGCCCGACATGTCAAGGTCCCACAGGCGCTTGTGCAGGATTTCATCCCGCGTAAGTCCCAATTGCTGGCAGGCGGTCTCGTTGGCATTGATGATGCGGCCGTCGAGCTTGATGACCAGCACCACGTCCGTGAAGCTGTCGAAGAGCATCTTGTAGCGCCGTTCGGAACGATGGAGCTCGGTGGACAGCCGGACGCGCTCGTCTTCCGCGCGCCCCAGCTCGACCCGCCTTCGCGCCTCGGCGACCTCTCGCTGCAGGCTTGCCCCCAGACGGTCCAGGCTCGTGCGCGGAATGTAGTCGCGCGCCCCGGCCCGCATCAGCTCGGCGACGGTTTGGGCGGACAGGTCGTCCGCGACCACGATGAAGGGGATGTCGAGGGGCGTGGTGGCGAGCATCGCCAGGGCGTCGCGGGGTGGGAAATCCACGAGGTTGTCACCGCAGACGGTGGCATCCCAGGGCCGGTCGCGCAGCATGACCGAGAAGTCGGCGGCGCAGTCGACGCGGCGATGCTCGACCGCGTACCCGGCGCGGGCAAGGTGGTCGAGGATGAGCGCGGTATTCTTTTCTGAGCCCTCCACGACGAGGACCCGTATGGATTCGCCGTGTTCTGTCACTGGTCCTGTGTGCCCCTGACGCTTTGGTGCATCGCAGCCTTCGCGGGTAGCAACCCGTGTCGAGTCGGTCAAGCCCCACGACAGAATCGGCGCTTCTCCAGGTTTCTTGAGCCAACAACCTGACGCGCGGTCGGGGTTGCGTCACCCCTCTGGCGCGCAGAAGTCGCTGATTTTCCGGGAATTGCGCCGGTACGTTCCTTGCTGAGGGTGGCTCTTGGAGAAGGAACCTGAGGGCTCCTTTCGAGGAGGAATCCAGTCATGGCGGAGAATGTCAAGGAAGAGGAACAAGCCGCGGAGAAGCCGCCCGAGAAGTCGAGCAAGCTCATCCCGATCTTTCTCATTGCGAACAGCGTGCTCATGCTGGGGGTGCTGGCCGTGGTTCTCCTGCGCAAACCCTCCACCCCGGTCGCGATGATCCCCGCTCCTCGCGCCTCCGCCAACCTGGCGGGCGGGACGGTCGGCGGCAAGGAAGGAGGAGCCAAGTCCGGCGAGGCGGCGGGCCACGGGGAATCGGCAACGCCCGCGAATCCCGGCGGAGCCCCGGGACCCATCCTCAAGCTGGAGAACTTCATCATTCAGCTACGCAGCACCGACACCGATCGGTACGTGCGCGTGGCCTTCGATCTGGAACTGGGGGAGGAAGCAGACCGCCCGCTGGTGCAGGCGCGCATGTCGCAGATTCGCGACGGCGTCATTTCCTACTTCTCCGACCGCTCTCTCGACGAGCTGCGCGGAAGCGAAGGCATGGAGCGCATCAAGCAGGCGGTAGGCAAGAAGCTCGACGAGATCCTGCTCGCCCACCAGGTGAAATCCGTTTTCATCACCGAATTGGTCATTCAATAGCCGGCCGGCCTTTCCGGAAAAGCCATGGCATCTCCACTCGATCCGCAAGAACTTGAAGCCCTGATGCAGGCCGTCCAGGAGGGCCGGGTGGGGCCCGAGCCGGGCGCTCCGGCAGCCGGCACCGAAGGCTCGGTCGTGCCATACGACCTGACCAGCCAAGATCGCATCATTCGCGGGCAGATGCCCACGCTCGATTCCATCAACGAGCGCATCGCCTCGACCTTCGCCAAGGCCTTGGGCGGCCGCTTGCGGGTCGAGCTGCGCGTGGTTTCGAGCCCCGCGGTGCTCATGAAGTTCTCCGAGGTCGCGGGCACGGTGGCGGGCCAGGCCGTCAACGGCATGCTCAGCCTGGGCGCCGGTCACGGCCTCGCCCTGCTCATCCTCGAGGGAGGCTTGACGCACACGCTGCTCACCGCCGCGCTGGGCGACCGCAACGTGGTCGCGGCTGCGCCCGGCTCCGAGCCGCGGGGCGAGCTGACCAACGTAGAGAGGCTCGTGCTCAAGCATCTCATGAGCATCCTGGCCGACGGTATGGCCACCGCCTGGGAGGGGGTGCTCTCCTTCAAGCCCGAGGTGCTGCGCTTCGAGTCCGATCCGCGCATGGCCATCATTTCCACACCCTCCGACGTGGCCATCCTGTGCACCTTCGAGCTGACCGGCGCCATCGACGGCAAGCTCATGCTCGCCATCCCCTACGCCGCGGTCGAGCCGGCCAAGAAGCTGCTCACCTCGCCGCCGCGCCTGGGCGGGCAGCGCGACGCCAAGTTCTCCTCGGCCCTGGCGCGCGAAATCGAAGCCGTCGAGGTCGAGCTGCGGGTCGAGATGGGCCACCGCTCGTTGAACCTGGCCGATCTGCTTGAGCTCAAGGTGGGGGACGTGATCACCCTCAACACCAGCGAAGGTTCGCCCCTCCCCGTGTTCGTGCAGGGGCGGCAGAAGATGACCGCATCACCACGCGTCGTAGGCGGCGGGATGGCGGTCGAGATCTTGAAACCGCTCGCGCAGCCTCATCAACCCGCGCGGGCCGCACGCGCCGCCGGCCAGGCCTTTGCGCCGGCCGCACAAGGTGGAACCTAGGCAACGAGGAACTCCCATGGCAGACGAAGGACTCACTCCCGGTAGCGATTCGGTATCCACGAAGAAGCTGGACTTGCTCTTGGACGTTCCCCTCGATCTCTCGGTCGAGTTGGGGCGGGCGCGCATGTCGATCCAAGATCTGCTCAATCTGAGCCCGGGCTCGGTCATCGAGCTCGACAAGATCGCGGGCGAGCCCCTCGATTTCATGGTCAACGGTCGTCTGGTCGCGCGCGGCGAGGCGGTGGTGGTCAACGACAAGTTCGGGGTGCGCATCACCGACATCGTGAGTCCGTCCGAACGTATCGCACGCCTGCGCTAGTTGGAGGTCATCATGCTTCTTCCCGTCGCGTTCTTGCCTTTCGCCGCGGTCCTCATCCAGGACGTCAAGACCGAAACCAAGGGCACCGAGGTGACCATCGAGGTCGCCACCTCCCAGCCGCTCGGTCGCGGGGATGTGCGCGTGGTGCCGGCCGGCTCTCATCGCCTGTACCTGTACTTGGACAAGACCGCGGCCGGCAAGGGGAGCTTCGGCGCGGGGGACCAGACCGTTCTCGTCCACCGTCGGGCGCGCTACACCAAGCTCGAGATCCCGGCTCCTGGTCACTGTGCGGATCCGGTGTCGGTCGAGCGGACCCCGACCGGCATCCGGGTGCGACCGACCTGCGAAGCGCAAGCCCCGAGCTCGGCGGCGGCAGCGACCCGAGAGCAGCGCAAGTCGAAGCATCACAAACCGGTCGCCCTTCCCGTGCACCGGCGTGCCGACGACGAGAGATCGCGGCCTGCGCCCGAGGAGCCGCGGGCCGGGCTCGAGCGGCAACGGGAACGCGGCGATTCCCTCCGCGCCGCTCTCGCCCTGCCGCCCGAGGCGGTCGCCGCACAGAACGCGGCGGAAGGCGGAGGAAACGGCATCCCGGCCGCCGCCGACCCCACCTCGCGGTCGACGGAGAAGCCCAACCCTGCAGCCGTCGCGGAGGAGAAGGAACCGGAGAGCAAAGCCGCCGCACAAGAGGCCCGTGCGCCGGCCGGCCCCGCCAAGCCGGCACAAGTGCCCGAGCCCGACGTTCCCCCCGCAGCCGCGGCCCACGTCGAGTCGCCTTCGGCATCGTCCGTGGGGGACTCCCGCCAGCCGAGCAAGGCCTTCACGCCCTCTACCCTGGTGGCGGTGGTCTTGCTGGTCGGCCTCGGCATCGCGGCCGTCGTCTTTACCCGCCGCCATGTGAAGCGGGATCGCATCATCCGCATCGTAGAGACCGCCTCCATCGGCCCGCGTCGCTCCTTGGTCGTGGCCTCCATCGGCACGCGCACCATGGTGCTCGGGGTCAGCGAGGCCGGGGTCGCGCTCCTGGATGCGCCAGAGGCGCGTGCGCCCGGCGTGCTTGCCCCCGGGCCGGTGGCGACGTCGATACCCGGGGATGCCGCGCTTGCCCTGCGCGAGCGTCTGGCACGCGGCCCCGCGGGCGATGAGCCGAAGCCCGAGGCCGACCGGCACGAGGGCTCCTTGCTCGGCCGTCTGTTCCATGGCGGAAAGCCCACCGCGGCGGCGGCCCGGCGTGCGCGCGAGTTCGACGAGCTGCTCGAGGAAAGCCTGGAGGACCAGGAATTGCGCCGCAAGTTGGCGCTCGGCGAGGGCAGCCGGGTGGCGTGACCATGCCTGCCGCGGCCGCGCCCTCGCTCACCGACCTGGCCAGCTCCAGTCTGCAGGCCGTGGCCGGCGGAGGCTCGACCGCGGTCAAGCTGTTCTTGGTCCTGACCGCGCTCAGCTTCGGGACCGCGATCATCTTGTCGGTGACCTCGTTCACCCGCATCGTCATCGTCTTCTCGTTTCTGCGCCAGGCGATGGGAACGCCGCAGTTGCCGCCCAATCAGGTGCTCATCGGGCTGTCGCTCTTCCTCACCCTCTTCATCATGGCCCCCACCGTGCGCAAGGTGCACGAGCAGGCCCTCTCGCCGCTGCTCGCGGACAAGATCTCGGTCGCGGAAGCCCTGGATCGCGCGCAGGCGCCGCTCTCCGAGTGGATGCTCAAGCAAACCAAGGAAGAGGATCTGCGCCTTTTCTTCGATGTGTCCGGCAACCCGCGGCCGGCGCGCGGTGAGGCGGTCCCCTTCACGGTCCTCGTGCCCTCGTACATGCTTTCCGAGCTGGGCACGGCCTTTCGCATGGGGCTTTACCTTTTCATTCCCATGGTGCTCATCGACCTTCTGGTCTCGATGATCATGATGTCGCTCGGCATGATGATGGTGCCGCCCACGCTCATTTCCATGCCGCTCAAGCTGGGCGTGTTCATCCTCGCGGGAGGGTGGCACCTGGTGGTCACGTCGCTCGTGAGGAGCTTCTAGATGTCCACCGAACTTCCTGCGAGCCTCATGCGCGAGGGCTTCGCCGTGCTCACCGCCGTGGGCGGGCCCTTCGTCGTTGCCTTGCTCGCGGTCGGTCTTCTGGTCGGACTCGCGCAAGCCGCGACCCAGATCAACGATGTCGCGCTCGGTTTCTTGCCGCGCGTGGTGGCGGGGATTCTGGTCGCCTACTTCACCGGCCATTGGGTCTTGGAGCGGTTGGCGAATTTCTTCGCGGCGTCACTGCGGGGCCTGTCGGGGCACATGTGAGGCCATGGCTGGCAACTTGTTTCTACCCATGGCGGTCGGGTTCTTCCTGGTGCTGGTTCGCTGCACCAGCCTCTTCATGGTCGCGCCGATGTTCGGGGCTCGGACCATACCGCCCCTGGTGCGCATCGGCTTCGCGGTTCCGGTCGCGGTGGTGGTCTTTCTGGGGGCGGGGTCGCCGGTCTTCGGGGGCTGGGAGCAGGTTGCGCGGTTGATCCCGGCGGTGGTGATGGAAATCATCCTCGGGGTAGGGGCGGGGTTGTGCGCGCGTTTCGCCCTCGAGGCCGCCATCGGCGCGGGCAGCGCCATCTCCATGGCCATGGGCGTGAGCCTCGGCTCGGCCATCGATCCGGTGCACGGCGCGGACTCGACGGCCATCGGGGATCTGCTTTCCTTTCTCGCCATCATGGTGGCGTTGACGATGGGGCTTCACCGCGAGGCGGTCGCTTGGCTCTGTCGCTCGCTCCAGGAAACCCCGCCGGGCTCGGACTTCTCCGCCGCCACCATCGCTTCGCGCGTGATCGCGGACGGCACGGCATCGGTGGCCTTGGCGGTCCGCTTGGGCTTCCCCGTGCTGGCGGCGGTCACCCTGGGCCACCTCGGGCTCGGGCTCATCAATCGAGCCGCGCCGCAGTTCAACCTCGCCAACATCGGCTTCACGATCGCGCTTCTGGCCGGCGGGGCGGCCTTCTACCTGGTCGCGCCGCGCGCCGCCGTCCTGGTGGCCGAGACCGCGCGCGCGGCTTTTGCAGGAAGGTAGGCGGGAAGGCCGGCGGTCATGGCGGAAGAAGCGGAACAAGAGGAAAAGACAGAACGCGCGAGCCAGCGTCGCCTGCGCAACGCCTGGGAGGAGGGCGATATCGCGGTTGCACGCGACGTGGGCATGCTGGCCACCCTGGCAGCCGGGGGCGGGGTGTTGGTCGCGGTCGCTCCGGCCCTGCGCGATTCCTTGGTGAACCTCATCTACGCTGCCGCGGACGGCCTGGGGAATCCCTCGCCCGAGCGTTTGGCCCCCTATCTCGCGCGGCCCACCTTCGTGGCGCTCATGGTTCCCGCGGCGGTGGCCATCGCCGTGGCCACGGTATTCGCGGTGCAGACCCGGCTCGGGCTGTGGCCGGAGCTGGCCTTCCCCAACTTCACACGCGTGTTTTCCGCGAGCCGCCTGCGCCGCCTGTTTCAGCGGGACGCGGTCATCGACCTGGGGGTGGCTGCGGTCAAGGTGGTGACGCTGGCGTGGGCCCTGTGGAGCGGTTTTCGCGCCACATTCTTGTCGCTGCCGCGCATGCTGACCATGTCGACCTCCTCGCAATTCGCGGCGGCCTATCACCCGCTCGCGGCGGAATTGACCAAGATCCTGGCGGTGGTGGCCCTTCTGGCAGGCGTGGACTTTGCATTGACGCGCTATCGGTACAACCGGCGCATGAAAATGACGAAGGACGAGGCCAAACGCGACTACCGCGAAGAGGAGGGCGACCCCGTGATTCGCGCCCGTCGGCGGCGCAGGCATCGTGACCTGGCCAAGGGCCTGGTGCGTATCGAGGTCCCGCGGGCTGACGCGTTGGTGGTCAACCCGACCCACATCGCGATCGCGATTCGCTACCGGCCCGGGGAGGATGCCGCTCCGCGCGTCACCGCCAAAGGCAAGGGGCAACTCGCCGAGATCATGCGCGATCTCGCGCGCCAGCACGGCATCCCCATCGTCGAGGATGTGGCCCTGGCGCGTTTGCTCTATCGCCGGGTGAAGATTGGCCGCGCGGTTCCGGTCGAGACCTACAAGGCGGTGGCCGCAATTCTGGCCTACGTCTACCGCATCCTGGGGCGTAATCCGATGCTGGCTGCGGGAGGCGCCCGATGAGCGCAGCAACGGCGGAAGCCGCGAAGGACCCGCGCACGCGCAGCGAGGTCGTGCTGGCCGCGGCGGTGCTCGGCGTGGTGGCGGTTCTGGTACTGCCCTTGCCCGCCATGGCGCTCGATGCGCTGCTGGCCACCAGTATCGGCGTCTCGCTCCTGGTCTTGTTGGTGTCCCTGGGTGTGGCGCGGCCCCTCGATTTCTCCGTCTTTCCCTCCCTGCTTCTCATCGTGACCCTGTTCCGCCTCGGGCTCAATGTGGCCACCACCCGCGTCATCCTGCTCAACGGCGCCGCCGGCACGGGCGCGGCCGGCCACATCATCCAGGCCTTCGGCCAGTTCGCGGTGGGCGGCAGCCTCATCGTGGGCTCGGTGGTGTTCCTCATCCTCCTGGTGGTGAACTTCGCGGTCATCACCCGCGGTTCGGGCCGGGTGGCGGAAGTGGCGGCGCGTTTCACCTTGGACGCCTTGCCCGGCAAGCAGATGTCGATCGACGCCGACCTGGCCGCCGGGATCATCGACGACCAGGCGGCGCGCGCGCGGCGCGCGACCCTGGAGCAGGAGATCGAGTTCTTCGGCGCCATGGACGGTGCCAGCAAGTTCGTGCGCGGCGACGCCATCGCCGGCCTGGTCATCACCCTCATCAACATCGTGGGCGGCCTCATCGCCGGTGTGGCGCGCGATCACATGTCGCTGGCGAGCGCGGCGGAAACCTTCACCATTCTCACCGTGGGCGACGGCCTCGTCACCCAGATTCCGGCGCTTCTGATCTCGACCGCGGCGGGCATCATCGTCACCCGCGCCAGCTCGGGCGCCAAGCTCGGCGTCGAGATCGGGTCGCAGATGTTCGGCCACAAGCGCACCCTCCACCACGCCGCCTTCGTCCTCCTCGGCATCGGGCTTCTGCCGGGCATGCCGCTGCTTGTTTTCCTCGTTCTGGCCGGACTCGCGCTCATGCTTTCGCGCCAGCAAGGGCGCAAGCCGTTGCCGAAGCCGTCGAGCCAAGCGGCGGCCGCCGGGCCCAAGCAGGAGACCCTGGGCTCCTTGGTGGATCTCGACACCCTCGAGCTGGAGGTCGGGCACGGGCTTCTGTCCATCATCGATCTCGAGCGCGGCGGCGAGCTGCCCGGTCGCGTGACCGCGCTCCGCAAGCAGATCGCGGGGGAGCTCGGCGTCGTGATTCCCGCCGTGCACCTGCGCGACAACCTGCGTCTGGACGCGAACGAATACCGCATCAAGCTGCGCGGCCTCGATGTCGCCTCGGGCACGGCCTACGTCGATCGCGTGATGGCGCTCGATCCGGCCGGCGCCCCGCCCCGGCTGGTCGGGGTGGACAGCATCCAGGCCAAGGAGCCCGCCTTCGGCCTGCCGGCCCTGTGGATCTTGCCCGGCGATCGTTCGCGCGCCGAAAGCGCGGGCCTGACCGTGGTGGATCCCGCATCGGTGATGACCACCCACCTGGCCGAGGTCTTGCGCCGGAATGCGCACGAGCTGGTGGGACGGCAGGAAATCCAGGAATTGCTCGCCCACCTGGGCAAGGAAGCTCCCAAGCTGGTCGAGGACGTGGTGCCGGGCACCATCACCTTGGGCGATCTCGTGCGCGTCGCGCGCGGGGTGCTCAAAGAGGGACTCTCCATCCGCGACTTCCGCAGCATTCTCGAGGCGGTGGGTGACGCGGCCCCGCGCAGCAAGGACACGGCGTACCTGGTCGAGCAGGTTCGCCGGCGTCTGGCGCGCCAGATCACGGCCCACGTGGCCGATGGCAGGGGCGTGGTTCATGCCTTGACGCTCGACCGTGGCGCCGAGGAGCTTCTGCGCAAGTCGCTGGGTCAGAGCGATGGCGAAGCCACCCTGGCCCCGGAGGTGTCCGTGGCCAAACGCCTCATCGCGAGCCTGGAAACGCACGCCGCCAATTTCGCAGCCAGCGGGCGTCCCACCACCCTGGTAGCACCGCCCGATCTGCGCCGCCCCATCTACGAGTTTGCCTCGCGCTTCGTCCCCGACCTGTGGGTCGTGACCGCGCGCGAGCTGGTGTCCGGCACGCAGGTCGAGCCCGCCGGTACCATCGATTTGAACCCTCCAACCTGGACCAAGGCCGCTTGACATGACCGGAGAAGAGCCCATGAACGCAATCGTGAAGACCTTCCGTGGACGGGATCCCAAGGCAGCCCTCGATGCCGTCAAGGCCGCGCTGGGAGAGGAGGCCATCATCTTGAACACGCGCGAGATCGGCGGGCTTCTGGGCCGGCGAGAGATCGAAATCACGGCCGTACGCTCGGGTGAGGAAGCACCACAGAAGCGGCGCCGGCCCATGGACGTGGAATCCGAGGTGGCGGCCCTGCGGCGCATCGTCGAAGAGCTGCGCGCCGAGGTGTTCGCCAACCGGGCGGAGCCCAAGTCCATGCCTGGACGAGGCGAAAGCCCGAACGTGGCGCCCGCGTACCGGCTTCAGCTCCGCTTGATCGAGCGCGGGGTGGAATCGGCGCTGGCCGAGGAGATTGCACGGGAAACCGTACGCGGCGCAGGGGGGGCGGGCGAGAAGGACGTGATGGCCTCCCTGCGTCAGGTGGTACGCAATCGACTGGCTTCGGCCCCGCCCCCTTGGGAAGGGCAGGGGCGGCGGCTTCTGGCCCTGATCGGGCCCACCGGCGTAGGCAAGACCACCACCATCGCCAAGATCGCGGCCCGCGCCATTCTCGACGCGCGCCTCAAGGTATCGCTCGTGACCGTCGACACTTATCGCATAGGTGCCAGCGAGCATATCCAACGCTATGGCGAAATCATGAACGTGCCCACGCATATCGCGCGCGACGAGACAGGTTTGCGCGAAGCCGTCTTCCGCTCGGGGGACGCCCATCTGGTGCTCGTCGACACCGCAGGCCGGTCGGATCCGGCGGCCCTGGCCGCGCAGGCCCAGCTCCTCGGCACGGTTCCGGACCTGGAATGCCACCTGGTGCTCTCCGCGGCGAGCGGGGCGCGCGAGATCCGCGCCGCGGCCAAGCGCTTCCACGCCTACCGGGTCGAGCGGCTCATCTTCTCGAAGCTGGACGAATCCGACGGGGCGGGTTCGATCCTCTCCGGGGTGCACGAGGTGGGTGCGCCCATCTCCTGCATCACCGACGGGCAGCGCGTGCCCGAGGACATCCATCCCGCGAGCGGGCAGGGGATTCTCGACCGGGTGCTCGGTCAGGGAGGTTGAGCTTGGACCAGGCGGAAAACCTTCGCTTGCGCGTGGCCGGCGGAAAGTCGACCGGGGCCTCCTCGTCCGAGCCCCTGCGCGTGATGGCCGTGACCAGCGGCAAGGGCGGGGTGGGCAAGACCATGCTCACCGCGAATCTGGCCGTGCTCGCCGCCAAGCGGGGCAAGCGCGTGCTCGTCATCGACGCCGACCTCGGACTGGCCAACGTGGAGATCGTGTTTGGGGTCAAGCCCAAGCGCCACATGGGCGACCTGCTCAATCCCGACGTGTCGCCCGATGACGTGCTCATCGAGGTGCGTCCCGGCATCCACATCATGCCGGCCGCTTCGGGCATCCAACAACTGACCCGTCTCAACGAAGAGGAGAAGCTGCGCCTGGTCTCGGCCCTCGACGAGCTCGCCGACCGATTCGACCTGGTGCTCGTCGACTCGGGCGCCGGCATCGGCAACAACGTGCTCTTCTTCGTCGGGGTGGCCCAGGAGATCATCCTCGTGATCACGCCCGAACCGACCTCGCTCGTGGACGCCTACGCGGCCGTGAAGGTCCTGTCGCAGGAGATGGGGCTCAAGGATTTCTCGGTGGTGGTGAACTCGGTGGTCGACGAGATGGCGGCGCGCGACGTGTTTCAGAAGCTGGTGGCCCTGGCGGATCGCTTCTTGAGCGTGCGCATTCGCCACCTGGGCTACGTCACGCGCGACGAGAACGTGCACCGGGCCGTGATGGCGCAAAGGCCGGTCGCGGATCTCTTTGCCCAGGCGCCGGCCAGCCGCGCCTTGGGCCGGGTCGCGGATCGCTTGTTCAGCATGGCTCCGCCGCCGGCGGTGGACGGCGGCATGAAGCTGATGTGGCACCGCCTGTTTCGGGAGGCCGGGGTTCCCCGCTAGCCCGCGCTAGTCACGATGATGCAATCTCCGACGGACAATCAGACCCCCCCAGCACCTGGTTGCGAGAACCACTGCGGGCTAGCTCATTTCAACGTCGATTTCGCATACCCCGAGGACGGGGTCTCACCACCTGGGTGCGTGCGAAATCGACGTGGCGATCGCGCAGCGAGCGCACCGAAAGGGGAGGGGGCCCGACGAGCTTCGCTCGTCGGGGAGGGGAAGCTGGCTTCCCCTCGTTTCGCACGAAGTGCGAAACCCATGTTTGATGGGAACCCTGGGAGGGTTCCCAAGCCCTCCCGCGATGCTTCGCTGGCGGCAGAGCCGCCAGGCTCCGCACGCGATTCACTAGCCCGCCACGACGTTCCCGGCGTGATGCGGCTCACAGACAGGGCGGGCTAGCTGGACATGAGCGTGCATCGGGCGATCGCGACCTACGCCAGCGGGGTTTCGGCGGCTTCCGACGAGGCGGCTCTGCTCGAGAAGTACCGAGATCTGGTCGAGCGCCTCGCCCGTCGCCTGGTCTGGCGCACCGGCATGCAAAACGCCTACGACGACCTGTGGTCGGCCGGGGCGCTGGCCCTGCTCGAGGCGGGACGGCGCTACGACCCGGGGAGGGGGGCTTCCTTCGCCACCTTCGCGGAGCATCGCGTGCGGGGAGCCATGATCGATGAGCTGCGCAGCATGGACCACTTGCCGCGTCGCTTGCGCAACCGCACCGACGACATGGTCAAGGCCAAACGCAAGCTGGAAGAGATCCTGGGGCGCGAGGCGACGGTGGACGAAATCGCCAAGGAGCTGGAGCTGGAAGTCGACGAAGTGGCCGGGATCGCGGTTCTCATGGAACCGCACCTCCCCCTCGATTCCGTGCTCCATCGCATGTCGAGCGGGGACGATTCCGACGCAACCTTGGAGCGGGCCGAGACCATCAGGCGGCTCGCGCACGCTCTTGAGGCGCTCCCCGAGCGCCTGCGCATGGTGCTGGCCCTGCACTACGACGAGGATCTCACCTATCGCGAGATCGCAAAGCTCATGCAGGTCAGCGAACCGCGGGTGTGTCAGCTCCATGCGGATGCCCTCAAGCGACTGCGCGAGGAAATGGCGCAGACCGAGTAGCGCAGCGGCGTGGGGAGTGAACGCGCCCCTCGTGGTATGCGAGGGCCGGAAAGGAAAAACCACAGAGAGCGCAGAGTGCGCAGAGACGGAGGAGGGGAAGGGGATTCTCGGCCTTGGGATCCGAATCCCTTCCTTCTTCATCCGTCTCTGTGGCCTTTGTGTCCTCTGTGGTGAATCGGGCCAATCGGGCGCGCTACCTGGGTATACGCACCGAGGGCAAAAGTTTCTCGAACTGGACCATGGCGGCCGTGACTTGCTCCGGCTTGAGGCCGAGGTCGCGGAACACGGCTTCCGCCGGGTCGAAGTGACGCTTGTCGGGCAGACCGATGCCCATGACATCCGCGAACGTGTCCGCGGCGGCGACCAGGTTGGCGGAGAAATGATGTCCCCCGAGCTTGTATTCGTGGTGATGGGCCGCGGCTTCGACGGTGCTGCTCGGCAGCTTCCACACCGAGCACACCGAGGCGCCGACCCGGGCATGGTGAGTGTGCAGGGCGTCCATGAGGATGCTGTAGAGCACGGGCTGTTGGACCATGTCCGGCCTGACCTTGCCGCCCTTTACGCACCGGTCGAGCAGCACCAAATGACCGATATCGTGCAGAAGCCCTGCCGTGAAGGCGGCCTCCACGGGCAGGTGCAGGGATGCGGCAAGCAGACGGGCCGCGAGCGCGGTGGCCGGGAAACGCGCGGTGACGCGACGGACGTACGCCTCGAAGCCGAAGATGCGGAACATGGTCGAGCTGGCGACCACCATCATCACGATGTCGTTCACGTTCGTGAGGCCGATGCGAACGATCGCGTCGCGCACGCTGACGATGGGCATGCGCGGAGCGAACATGGGTGAATTGGCCACCGACACGATCTGGGCGCTGACGAAGGGATCGCGTGTGACCGACTTTTCGAGTCGCAGTGCGTCCGTAGAGGTCTGCTGGCAGAGCGCCATGACCTCCGCGGCCACATCGGGCAGGCTGCGCTTGATGGCCTTCGTGTCACGGCAGGCCTCGTTCGCCGCCTCGGTGACGTCCTGCGAGAGCTCGGACGGACCGGGCAGGTCGCTGGAGCGTTCCGCCTTCTTGAAGCCAAGCATGCTGGGTCCCCCAAGCAACTTCGGCAGAAGTCTCGCGGCCATTTAGGGAACTTCTTAGGATTTTCGGCGGCCGTGCCGTAAAGCGATGCGAGGCACCATGATTCGAGTCCTGGAATCCGCACTTGGGGGATACGCGGCACGCGGCGCGGACATCGCGCGCCTGGCGGAGAAGATCCGCACCCAGACCACCGGCGAGGATCTCGCGGCCAACCTGGTCGGCATCATGGTCAATCAGCGCGCGGCAGAGGCCAACCTGGTGGTGGCCCGGGTGGCGAACGAAACCGGGGAATCCCTCCTGCATGTGATTGCGTAAAGTTGGACCGGTATTCTGCCGATGGAGGAGGGCAGGGAAGTCGTTTCATGGTTGTCGGACAGCTCAAGCGGCCGCCGGCCAAGCTTTCCGTCGAGGAACTGGCCTCGCAAGTAGAGAAGGCCGTCCTTGAACAAGTCGCCGGCGCCCGCTTCGACCTCCCGGTATTGCCGCGTATCGCTGTGCGCGCCTTTGCCGTGCTGCGTAAGCCGGAGTTCAATCTGGCCGAGGTAGCCGACCTGATTGAAACCGATCCGCTTATGGCAGCGCGGTTGGTGCACCTGGCCAACAGCGTGGCCTTTGCCACCGTGTCCAGGCTGGAGAGCGTGCGGGCCTGCGTGGCTCGCCTCGGGGCGCGCGAGGTGAGCTTTTTCCTCATGGAAAGCGCGGCGCGTCAGCTAATCGAGTCGCATGATGTGTGCATCGCCCGGCTATGCGACGGGTTGTGGGAGCATTCGCTGGCGGTCGCGCTTCTGTGCTACGACCTGGTCGAGGCTCTGCCGGGAATCGATCCCGAGGCAGCGTATCTGGCCGGGCTTCTGCACGACATCGGACGACCGGTCCTGGCTGGGATGCTGCTTGATGCCGAGAGCCGGCTTCTGGGCAGGCGGGTCGACCACTGGATCCTGCCGAGCCGGTGGCTCGACATCGTGCTCCGGTGCGAGCGCAGGGTGGGGCTGTCGGTGGCAGGGGCATGGAACCTGCCCGCGCCGGTGGCGGAGGCGATCGAGTTCTGCGAGGGCTTCGATCCCTCGCAGCCGTTTCGCCTGGCCAACGTGGTTTGGCTCGCGAATGTACTGGCCGCGGCGAGCGGCCACGATGTCATCTGCAAACCCAGCCGCGAGCTGACCGCGATCATGGAGGAGGGCGCCTTGCTCCTCGGTGTGAGCGAAGAAGCGATTGTGCGATTCACCGCCTCCCTGCCCGAGCGCCTGGCCGCGCGCATGGCGTAGCGCGACCGAGAACCACCACAGAGACACAGAGGCGGCAGAGGGCGCGGAGGAAGACCTCTCGGTGTTCTCCCGTCCCTTCTGTACTCTAGGCCATCGAGGCGCGCAAGAGGAGCGCGATCTCGTCCATGGTCTTGCGCTCGGCCCGGGCCTCGGCTCGCATCATGTCGGCTCGCCGCAGCTCGATGGCGCGACGGAGCGCCTCGGTGCGCGTGCGCGCGCCGAGGTAACGGGCGCGCGACTGCACAAGACCGTCCGAGGCGGTCTCGACCGCGCGCTCGGCCTGCCTCGCCTCCTGCAAGGCACGCGTGTGCGCCGATTCGACGAGAGTCCAGTGGGCGGCGATCGAACCCTTGCGCTCGTCGGCGCGGGCGCGCGACTGGGCGAGAGAGAGTGCATTCGTGGCGTCAACCACGGTGCGCTGGGCATCGGCGAGGGCGTGACGAGCGCGGTCTTCTTCCGTCTCGCGAAGTTTGAACACGGTCTCCAAGCGCAACTTCTTGCTCACGATCTTCTCCTCGGTACGAAGCCACAAAAACTGAAGGGCCTTTCGTAGCAAGAGCAGAAACCGTGCCGGCCTTTGTCGTCAGGTTTGCGACCTTGTCCGATAGAGTGGGCAAGAATTGCCGGGCAGAACTCTCCCACCGGATGTCAACTTCGCCGTACGGCAGCGGCCCTCGCGCAGCCTTCACATAAGGTGCGCCCGACAATGCCTTGACGATTGCGTCGGAAGATTCACCACTGAGAACACAGAGGCCACAGAGAAGGAAGCGAAAAGGCCTTGCCGGATCTGGATCGGAACCGGTTCTCCCTGATCCGTCTCCGTGTCCTCTGTGCTCTCTGTGGTGATCATCTTCCAGCACGAACGGCGTCATGAACCTGGCGCGCGCCGTGGCACTTGTCTTGCTTTGACAGGAAACCGAGGTGAACCAACGTGGCTGATGGAATCTATGTAGGCATGTCTGCCGCCATGGCGCGCGCCGCACAGATCGATGCGATTGCGGACAACCTCGCCAATGTCGATTCGCCCGGCTTCAAGGGCGTGCGTCCCACCTTCAGCTCGTTTCTTCCCCCGGGTGGCCCGACCGACAAGATCCTGTGCGGTGCGGTTGGGAGCGCCATCGACATGCAGCCCGGCACGACCGAGACCACGTCGGAGCCCACCGACGTGACTCCCGACGGCGATCTCTTCTTTGCCGTGCAGATGGCCGGGGGCAAGGTGGGCTACACGCGCAACGGACACATCCTCGCCGGGTCCGACGGGATCTTGCACATCGCCGGCCTTCCGGTGCTGAGCACGACCGGTGACATCATCAGCGTGCCGCCCGGCAACGACGTCATGATTGATCCGACCGGCGAAGTCAGGACAGGCCGACAAGTCGTCGGCAGCTTGGCCTTGTGGAGCAGCAGCGGTCCCATGGATCGCCTGGGCAAATCGTTGCTGGCGCCCTCGGCCGGCACGCAGATGAATCAGGTGGCCGACGGCAGCGTGCGCGTCGGCGAGCTGGAGCTGGGCAACATCTCCGCCCTCGAGTCGACGGTGCAACTGATCGGAGCCCAGCGCAACTACGAACTTGCAATCCAAGCCATTCAGACCTACCGCCAGCTCGACCAGACCGCGGTCAAGGCTGGCCTGGTCCGTTGACAGGGGGGATCATGCTGCGCTGTCTTTACACTGCCGCCACCGGGATGGAAGCCCAGCAAACCAAGCTGGACGTCATCGCCAACAACCTCGCCAACACCAGCACCACCGGGTTCAAGCGCTCGCGCGCGGACTTCGAGGACCTGCTCTCCGAGACCATCCGCTCGGCCACGGCACCCTTGGCCCAGGGTGGGGGTCGCCCCGAGCCGCTGCAGATTGGGCTCGGCGTGCGCACCGCCACCACCACGCGATCCTTCGCCCAGGGCGACATGATCGCGACGCAGAACCAGCTCGACCTGGCCATCGAGGGCATGGGCTTCTTCCGCATCCAGCGCGCCAGCGGCGATTTCGCCTACACCCGCGCCGGCAACTTCCGCACCGACGCCATCGGTCGCCTGGTCACCCAGACCGGCGAGGTCGTGGATCCGGGCATCACCCTTCCCCAGGACGCGACCAAGATCACGATTCGTGGCGACGGTACCGTACTGGCCGCGGTTCCCGGCCGCGTCGAGCCGAGCGAGCTCGGCATGATTCGCCTCGCGGTTTTCGTCAATCCCGGCGGCCTGGATTCGATCGGCAACAACCTGCTTGGCGCGACGGCCGCATCGGGCGAGCCCATCCTGCTCAAGCCCGGAGAGCAGGGCGCCGGTTCGCTCAGCCAGGGCTTCCTCGAAAACGCCAACGTGCAGGCGGTGCAGGAGATGGTCGACATGATCACCACCCAGCGCGCCTACGAGATGAATTCCAAAGTCATCCAGTCCGCAGATCAGATGCTGCAGAAACTTACGTCACTTCGCTAGGCAGGATGTCTTGATGCTTATTCCGACACTCGCTCTCCTCGTCGTTTCCGCCACGGCACCGACCGGGAAGGAAAGCCTGCCCGACGAGGTGAGCGAGTCCCTACGCCGCGCCCTGGTCGTTCCCGGCGCCCGCATCGTGCCCCTTTCCTGGTCACGCGCACAACACTGCCGTGTCCGCAGCGCCAGCGTGCCTCGACCCGTGGACGGCTCGGGACGCGTGGCGGTGAAGTTCGTCGGGGAGGGTTGCTCGGGGTGGGCGTGGGTGCGCGTCGAAGTCTGGGCCGAAACCGCGGTCACCACCCGGCTTCTGCGCGCGGGCGAGGCCGTCGCCTCGGCCACCACCATGGTCGAGCGCGAGATGCGGCCCGGCCGCATGCCTTTCGTCCCGCCCGCGGGAGCGGTCGCGGTGCACACCCTGCCTGCCGGCACCGTGCTCGATGCCGGCGATGTGGGTTTGAGCAGCGTCCGGGTTGGCGAGTCGCTCAAGGTCCTTTTCGTGTCCGGCGGCGTGGTCATCGAGACGCTGGGCCGTCGGACCACCTGCCTGCGCGATCGCGACTGCGCGGTTCTTCCGTCGGGCAAGCACGTCGAGGGCCGCCTGGATACGGGCGGCCGTCTGGTCGTCGAGGTGCCGCGATGAGGATCGCAAGCCTTCGCCATGGACACGCGGTGGCGGCGACCGTGGCGGCAGCCGTCGGCGTCGTGCTCTCCGCCTGCGGTCCGGCGCATATCAGCGAATACACGCCCAAACGCCGCGACTACAAGTTGCCGAGCGAAGGGAAAGGCGAGTCGGAGCCGTCGTCTCCCGGCAGCCTGTGGCGCGACGGCCGGCCGGCCTCCATGTTGTTCACCGACGCGCGCGCGCTGCACGCCAATGACCTGGTCGTGATCAACATCGAAGAGGTCGCCAACGCCTCCCGCTCCTCCGATACCAGCCTGTCGCGCAGCTCATCGAGCGCGGCCAAGATCGACGCCTTCCTGGGCCTGCTCAAGAAGCTCAACGTCAGCGCCAGCGACGCGGGGTTCAACATCGGCGGCAGCTCCACCTCGTCCTTGGCCAGCCAAGGCTCCACCGACCGCAGCGAATCCTTCACCGCCACCGTGCCCGCGGTGGTCATCAAGGTCCTGCCCAACGGTAACCTGTTCGTCGAGGGCCACCGCGCCATCCTGGTCAACAACGAGGAGCACCACTTCTACATCTCGGGCGTAGTGCGCCCCATCGACATCGATCAGCAGAACAGCGTCAAGAGCTCGGTCGTGGCCGACGCCCACATCGAATTCGTGGGTCGTGGCGACATCACCGAGAACCAGAAGCAGGGGTGGCTGTCGCGCTACCTCGGCTGGCTGTGGCCTTTCTAGACCATGCGTACCTCCATGATTCGCACCACCATCATCTTTTCCGCCGCTCTTGCGGTGGCCGCACCGGCGATCGCCGCCCCGGTGCGGGTGAAAGAGCTTGTCGACGTGCAAGGGGTGCGCGACAACGCCCTTTTCGGCTACGGCTTGGTGGTGGGGCTGTCCGGCACCGGCGACTCGACCATGGTGTTCTTCACGGCGCAGTCCATCGCCGGCATGCTCGGCCGGCTCGGCATCCGCATCGACCCCAAGGACGTGCGGGTGCGCAACACCGCCGCGGTCATGGTGACGGCGCGCATGCCCTCCTACGCTCGGCCCGGCACGCGCATGGACGTGAGCGTCGGCTCCATGGGCGATGCGCGCTCGCTCGCCGGGGGCGTGCTCCTCGTGACCCCGCTCACCGGTCCCGACGGCCAAGTCTACGCCATCGCGCAAGGGCCGGTGCAAGCCGGCGGGTTTGACAGCACCTCGGTGGGTACACGCGTGCAGAAGAACCAGCCCACGTCCGGAACCGTCCCCGGCGGGGCGAGCATCGAGCGCGCGGTGCTGGCCAATCTGGAGAAGGGACCGCTCGTGCTCGGCCTGCGCCGGCCCGACTTCACCACCGCGCTGCGCATCGCGGACGTCATCAACAAGTCGCTGGGCGGTGATTCGGCCCGCGCCGTGGATCCGGCCTCGGTCGAGGTCAAGCCTGCCGACGAGTGGAAGGGCAAGATGGTCACCCTGCTTGCGAAGATCGAGACCCTGGAGGTCGATCCCGACCAGCGCGCGCACCTCGTGGTCAGCGAGCGCACGGGGACGGTCGTGGCCGGGGAAGGCGTGCGTATCCGGCCGGTGGCGGTGGCGCATGGCGGGCTGTCTATTTCCGTCACCCAGACGCCCTTCGTCTCGCAGCCGGGACCCATGGCCCGCGTCGGCACCACGGTCACGGGGCGGACCGCGAGCGTACAGGCCCAGGAGGCCGGCGGCCGCGCGGTGGCCCTGCCGGCCACCACCACCGTCGAGGATCTGGTCAAGGCGCTCAACATGATCGGCGTGGGGCCGCGCGACCTCGTCGCGGTCTTGCAGGCCATGAAAGCGGCCGGCGCCATCGATGCCGACCTGGAGGTGATGTGATGCGGCCGATTCTCGACGCAGCCGAGGGCGCGCGCGCCCTGGAAGCCATCCTGCTCAAGCAGCTCATCCAAGACAGCGGCGCCTTCCAAGGTATGGGCCAGGCCGGAGGGAAGATCTACGGCGAGATGTTCTGCGAAGCCCTGGCCAACGCGGTCGCCCAGGGCGGCGGCGTCGGCATCGCCAAGCTGGTCGAGGGCTCCTTCGAGCGCTCGGGCGCTCTCGGCGGCGGTGAAAATGACGGCTACCTGTCCGACCAGGCCGCGAAGCAACCCGGCCCCTCCTCGTCCGGCGCCACGGATGTGACGCCCGAGGTGTCGAGCGGCTACGGCGAGCGCAAGGATCCCATCACCGGCTCGCGGCGCTTCCACAGCGGCATCGATGTCGCGGCGCAAGAAGGGAGCGCCATCCTGGCTGCGGCTTCCGGCACCGTGGTTCGCGCGGGGCGGCGCGGTGGGTACGGCAATGCGGTCGAAATCGACAATGGCTCCGGGATCTCTACCCTCTACGGCCATGCGTCATCTATCGCGGTGCAAGAAGGAGATCGCGTCAAAGCAGGCCAACCCATCGGTTCTGTTGGACATACTGGCCGCGCCACAGGTTCGCACCTGCACTTCGAGGTCCGCAAGGATGGAAAACCGATAGATCCTCAAGCGGCTCTTATAGATTGGGGAGAACGTGCCGACAGTCTGATCGGCAGGAAACCCTAATTGAGGCATTGGAGCAAAGCCATGAGGGTCGAAAACAAACAATCGGTGAACGGAGCGGAACCGGCATCGGCCAAATCGGTGGCCGAGCGGCCCGTGCTCCGTCCGCAGACGGACAAGGTAAGCCTCCACGACACGAAGCAGGTCGAAGCCGTGGTGCAGGCAGTGCGGGCCGGCTTGGGAAGCGAGCGGGCTCTGCGCCTGGAAGAGCTGGAGACCGCCATCCGCCAGGGCGGCTACCAGCCTAACGCCAGCCAACTGGCGGAAAGGATCGTTCAGGCGGCGGAAATCGACGCACGCCTGAGAGCGATCTTCGGAGGATAGTCCATGAGCCCATTCGAACAAGCACTGGACATTGCGACCCGGATGCGCGACGCGCTCCAGGCCGAACTTGGCGAGGCCCGCGAACAGCGCGTGCTGGTGCGCAAGCTGGATGTCCAGGGTCTGTTCGAACGGGCTCGTCGCCGGGGCGAATTCAACGTGAAACTCGCCCAGATGCAGACGGCGCTCGGCGAGGCTCTTGCGACCATCGCGGGCCTGCTGGGCGTGGCGCAGGTTTCCTTGGAGACGCTGCGCACCTCGGAGAGCGGGCCGGCCCAGGGGCTGGCGCAGACGCTTTCCGAGCTGAGGGCCTCGGCTCAGGCTCTGCAGGAGATTGACAACTTCAACCAGGGCCTGGGCAAGCGTGCCCTGGCCTGTGTGCGCGGCTACCTCGCGGCGCTGTCGCCGCGGGCCGACGCCTACGACCGATTCGGAGGCATTCGCGGTGACAACGTCGCCACCCTCGTGCGGCAGGTGGCATAGGTCATGGACCTCATCAGTATCATCGGCAATGCCGGCACCGGGATGAGTGCCTTCCGGGCGCAGGTGGCCACCGCCAGCAACAACATCGCGAACGCCAACACCCCCGGGTATGCCCGCCAGACTGCGGTTCTCACCGAGACCATTCCGGAGGAAGATGCTGGAACGGCCGGGTTCATCGGACGCGGGGTGACCCTGCAAGGGGTCGTGCAGAGCCGAAACCAGTTCATCGAGACCCAGCTCAATACCGCGTTCGCCAACAGCGCGAGATCCACGGCCCAGTCCGATGCCCTGGCCACAGTCACTGCCCTGGATCCTGGGGCTACTGGCGGCATCACGGATGCGCTTGGCAGATTCTATGCTTCCCTCCGGGATCTCAACCAGAACCCGGGGGATTTGAGCCTGCGCCAGGCCGTGGTCAACAGCACGCAGGCGGTCTCGACCGCCTTCAATCGCACCGCCATCTCGCTCGGTTCGGCGCGGACGGGCATCGACGAGCAGCTGACCGTGCTCGTGGACAAGGTGAATAGCATCGCCGCGAGCATCGCGGAGCTGAACGGCAAGATCGCCCTGGCCGTGAACTCGGGCAGGACCCCCAACGACGTGCTCGACGTCCGACAGAACCTCATCGACCAGCTTGCCCAGCTCATAGGCGCCAGGGCCGTGCCCGACACGCACGCCAATGTGAGCATGATGTTGCCGGGCGGGGTCTGCCTAGTGAGCGGCAGCGTGGCGGCCAAGCTTGGCACCCAGGCGAGCAGCGCGAACAACGGCCACCTGGATCTCGTCTACACCCCCACCGACGGCAGCGCGCTCGTGAGCTTGAAACCTGGCGACTTGGGCGGGCAGGTCGGCGGCTTGGTCAACGCGCGCGACGCCATCCTGGGCAAGGCCGAGAGCGATTTGAACACGCTGGCGTACGACTTCGTCACTGCGGTCAACGACCAGAGCAGATTGGGGTACGCGCTCGATGGAAGCGGCAATCACGACTTGTTCGCGGTCCTGCCCGACGCAACCAACGCCGCCTTGAGGATGGCCGTGGATCCCACCACCTACGCCAATCCCTCCTTCATCGCGGCCGCCGCGGATCCGACCAGTGGGCCCGGCGATGCGAGGAACCTGCAAGCCATGATCGCTACCGAGAACACCAAGCTTTCGGGCGGCCTAAACGTGCAGGACGCCATGGCCAAGGTGACGTCCGACTACGGCATCGCGGTCGCGTGGGTCAACGATGCCGCCGAATTCGACAGGAACCTGCTGACGGATCTGACGACGGCGCGCGAATCGGCCTCCGGGGTTTCCGTCGACGACGAGATGACCAGCCTGTTGCAGGCCCAGAATGCCTACAACGCACTGGTGAAGGTCGTGGCGATATCCAGCTCCATGCTCGACGAATTGATGCAGATGTTCTAGGGGCGCGGTCATGCGGGTCACGGAGAAGATGATATTCCAGTCGACCATCGCCCACATGGAGGCGGCGCGGGGGAACCTCGCTCAGGCCCAGAACGAGGTGTCGAGCGGCGTCCGCGTGCAGCATCCGGCCGACGATCCGGTCGCGGCTGCACTGTCTGTCGGGCACACCGTGGACAGGGCGCGATACCTTGCCGTGGCCAACGCGGCCCAACGTGCGGCGGACGAGCTGGGCGTGGCGGATACCGCGCTCGGAACCATCGGCAATGTCGCGAACCGGGCGCTGAGCGTTGCAACGCAATTCGGCAACGACAGCTACAACGCGGAAGATCGTGCGAGCGCCGCGGTGGAGGTCGACGGCCTGTACGATCAGGTGATTGGCCTTCTCAACAGCCAGTATGACGGCCGATACATCTTCGCCGGGTACAACGACAAGACAGCACCGTTTGACGGCGCTGGCGACTACCACGGGGACGATGGCGTGCGCACCGTGGAGATCTCCCCCGGCCTTTATCAGTCGGCTTCGCTGAACGCGAACGTCATCGTGAAAGGCAGCGGCGGTGGGGTGGACATGCTGCAGGCGCTCAAGGATCTGGCCGCCGCGCTGCGGAACAACGACGGGGAAGGGATACGGGCCAAGGTCGGCGACTTCAACACCGTCATCACGCAGGTCACGGTGGGGCGCACGCAGGCGGGCATGGCGCAGAACGCGTTTCAGGCGGCGGTCACGACCGCCAATGCAGCGGCTTCGGACGAAAGGGTGAAACTGGGGAAGCTCCTGGACGCCGATATCCTCGACGCGGCAACGCGGTTGGCCTCGGCGCAGTACGCGCTGAGTGCAACCCTCGCGGCGGCGGCAAAGACCATGAGCCTGTCGCTCGTCGACAAACTGCCGAACAGGTAGAGGGGGGACAGAGGCGAAGTCAGTGGGTCCGTCGGGCCCGGCACCGCCATGTCCGCGGCTCTCAAGCGGAGGTTCTCGCGTCTCGACGGAGAAAGCCTCTTATCGGAATGCACCCAGCGTGCCGTATCAGTGCTTGAAGAAGGGGCGAGGCGCCCGCGAAAGAACCGAACAGGAAAAGGAGTTGGGTCATGCTTTCTATTCAAACAAACGTCAGTGCAATCAGCGCGCAGAAGAACTTGGGGGCGAGTAGCGAGTCTCTTAGCACGTCGATGGAACGTCTTTCATCCGGCTTCCGCATCAACCGTGCCGCGGATGACGCCGCCGGCTTGGCGGTCAGCGAGAAGATGAAGGCGCAAATCGGAGGCCTCAACCAGGCCTCGCGAAATGCGCAAGACGGGATTTCGATGATTCAGACGGCGGAAGGCGCCCTGAATGAGGTCCAGTCGATGATGCAGCGTATGCGCGACTTGGCCGTGCAGGCTGCCTCAGACACCAACAGCCAGACCGAGCGCCAGGACATCGACCTCGAGCTGCAACAGCTGCGGGCGGAAATCAACAACATCTCCCTCCGTACCAAGTTCAACGGGCAGGCGCTGCTCAACGGCTCTTTGACCTCGCAGCAGGCCGGCACGGCGTGGGACACCAATATGAGCGAGCTGCTTGCCGGCCAGGGGTTGGCGGGTGATACGACAGGGTCGACCTCGGTGGTGAAGATCAACGTGGCAGGCTCCGCCGCGGCCGTGGGCTACAATGTATCCTCCGACACGACCGCCAACACGGTGGTGCTGACGCAAGTCGATACGAGTGGTACGGCCACGGGTTTGACCCAGGCTATCGTGGCGAATATCATGACCGCGGGCAGCAGCCAGACCCTCGACTTTTCGAGCTTCGGGGTCAAGCTCACGATCGCTTCCGGGCAGGGTGTGGCGGTCGCCGATATCCTCGCGTCGTTCGACGCCACTTCGGCCTATGCCATCGATGTCCAGACGGGCTCCGGAGCTGCCATTCTGCAGACCGGCGCCAACGCGGGTGAAACCACCACGGTGTCGTTCGTGGACACGCGGCTGGCGAGCGCCAGTGACGCGGACATGGACGCGCTGAACGACGCGCTGGACGCCTACTCGACGGCGGCGGCCGGTACCGATTCGGCCGCGGCGCAGACGGCGGCGGGCGATCTGATAACGGCCTTGGACAACGCGCTCACCAGCATCTCGATGAGCCGAGCAGTCCTCGGTGCGGCGCAAAACCGGTTGCAGCACACCATTGCCAGCCTGGGCACCACCTCGCAGAACCTCTCGGCCGCAAACAGCCGCATCAGGGACGTCGACGTGGCCACCGAGTCCTCGAGCATGGCCAAGAACCAGGTGCTGGAGCAGGCCGGCGTGGCGGTGTTGGCGCAGGCGAACCAGCTCCCGCAGTTGGCGCTCAAGCTTCTCGCCTAACGGTCGAGAGCAGGTAGTAGGGCGCCACCTATAACCCAACGTAGTGCGAGGCCGCTCCGGGGCGGGAACCCCCGGGGCGGCCGAGCCTAAAAAGAAGAATCGAGAACAGGTCGAGCGAGAGGAAGCTGCCATGAGTCCGATTTCCGCGTACACCAAAGTCAACGTCTCCACGGCATCGGCACGGCAGATCATGGTTTCGCTCTTCCAGGCGGCGCTGTCCAACATGCGGAGCGCCGCGAGCGCCTTCGAGCGCGGGGATTACCATACCGGAAGCCGGATGGCGGAGAAGGCCGCCGCCATCGTGCTCGGGCTTCAGGGGACCTTGAACGACGATGTCGCGCCGGATCTGTGCGCGCGTCTTAGGGATCTCTATACCTTCGTGGCCTGGCGCTTGGGCATGGCAGGAACCAGGTTCAGTGCGACCCATGTCCGAGAAGCCGAGCGGGTTTTCGCTCCGGTCGCCGAGGCGTTCATCCAGGCCGCCGCGAGTCTCTCTGACGACATCGCCCTGTCGGCCGCGGGATAGGGCATGGCCGGGACGACAACGCGGCAGTTCTGCGACCGACTCGGCAGCATCGTCGAGCTGCTCGAGAAGGGGGACCACCTCGCCGCCGCCGCCGCCGGCAGTGAACTGGACGGAATCATCGCCGAGCTTCCCCCGTCCATGCCGGAAGGCGAAATCGACGAAGCTCGCAAACTGCTCGGTCGCTACGCCGAGCTCGGCGCCGAGATGCAGGACAAGCTTTCGGCAGACATGCGACGGATGGGCGCAGCGCGGCGTTTGCGCGCCTACAGCCGTCTCGGGCGCCGGGCTTAGGACCCGCTCGAAGGTATCTGTGCGAATTTGGACGGCCGATCCATCCCGGCCGGCGTCGTTGCTCGTCGTCGCAATACGTCGAGTATTCCTCCTCCTCGCGCCTCGCCAGCCGGGCGCCTCGACCGCCCAAATTCACACATCTATCTTCCCGCGG
>Ga0172363_10000298_pt1 | contig 36024 bp, 34 predicted proteins | sample LakKivs2_kivu2a2_FD_114541 | JGI IMG/M metagenome (GOLD analysis project Ga0172363, IMG submission 114541) | Sediment microbial communities from Lake Kivu, Rwanda - Sediment s2_kivu2a2 | ecosystem: Environmental > Aquatic > Freshwater > Lake > Sediment | place: Rwanda: Western Province, Lake... | reverse complement strand
TAAAATCCAATATTTTAATTAAATCCCAATCAAATATAATTAGTAAAATATATATTAAAGACAAAATTAAAAATGGAATCAATGAAATATTTCCGTATTACCTTCCAATTATAAATATTTTTCAAATTTACAATTTGTTTATGAGAATTGGGTTGTGTGTTAATAGGGTTCCGAAAGAGGATTTAGACATATATAAAAAATATTTTTCTTCTAACAATTATATTGATGTATGTTACGAAATTATTTAAAATTTTTTTACAAATTTAATATAAATATATATAATATATATTAAATAAATATTAATGTCTGATAACACTATTGAATATTCTCTTGATACACCTGTATTTTTAAATCAAAATATTTTAAATAATAAAATAATTGAATTAGTTAAAAATAATAATATGAAAGGTGGAAATGGTATTGGTAATATTGACACATCTAATTGTATAAGTATGATAATTGGAATAATCATAATAATAATTGGGTTTGTATTATTATGGTATAAAAATGACTTGGTTGAATTGGAAGCAACTGTTTTAAATAAATCATGTAATGATAATTCCAATGGTGAATGTAAAATAAATATAACATATATTGTTGATTCAACACAATATTCAAAAATAATTACGATAAATAAAAATAACATTCCAGTAGATTCAATTATTAAAATATATTATCAACAATCTGACCCCAATTCTATTCAATTATCTAATCCAAACTATTCAATAATTGGAATTGGTTCGATAATTTTTGGTTCATTTGTTATAATCTTCTCTATGTATAGTCCTGATTCTTCAAATCCAGATACTTTATCCCCAAATACTAAAACAAATATATTTCAAAATTCAACCAATACAAATAATTATAAAGTTGTATATTCCACATAATAATTTTATGGTGTCCAATCTATAACCAAAACATAAACCGATATAAATTTTTTTCTATCTGGATTGGATAATATTTTTTTATAATAAATTATTTCTTCACTTGCATTTTCATCTGGAGGATATAAATATAATTTTAAAACAAAAGGTTTTTTACTTAACATTGAAGCTAGTGCAAGGTATATATCAATTTGATATTGATTAGAAATTATCAGTTTGGAATTAATTAATGTTGATTTAAGATGTAAATCAGTTGAAGAATTTAAAGTAAATGCATATTCTAAAATTTTTCTTGAAATTAATGTATTTTGATATTTCGCAAAAGGTATAGACCAAGACCATTTCCAAGAATTATCTTGAGGAATAAACATACCTAATGTTTCAATTCTAGATTTATAAAATGCCGTATTATTATCATCATAAAAAATATATTCGTCATTAATATTAATTCCATTAATAACTTTTATATATTCAATTTTATTTAATATTTCTTGTATTTTTGGTTGAAAATAATCATAATATTCAAGAGAATTTCTAATTATTGGATTAAAATAATTATCATCATTCTGATTTTGAATCTGGTTAAAAATATTTGTATTATTTGAATCAGAATCATTTTTTTTATTTATATCATTATTATCAGTTGAAATCATTAATAATATTATATATTAAAATAATATTTATTTTATTTATACTCCTAATATATTTTTTATATTTAAAATATTTAATTTTCTTATATTTTTTAAATTTTCTTCACTATTATTTAATTGGGCAAATTCTTTTATTTTTTTATTTTTTTGACCTAAATATACTATTGGGGGAAATCCTCCAAAATTAATAGTAACATCATTTTTTTCAATAGTATCAGTTTTATTTTTATCACGGGTGTTATTTATTTCAGATGACATATTTAAATATATTAATAAAATATATTTATATAATAAATTTTTCAATTCAAATTATATTTCAACAATTAATTTTTTTTTATCTAAATTAATTTGAATTGGTTCAACAACATCATTATTTAATGTGTTATTTTTTTTATCTTTATCTTTATTATCATTTTGTGTTTTATCTGAATTAATTTTCTTATTATATGAATACTTTTTCATATGATTTATATTGCAACATTTTCCTCTATTTTCACAAGAAAATTTTAAATATTCTGAATCCAATAAATTTTCTTTATAATTAATATATAAAAGTCTATGAAGTGCTATTTTTTTTTTATTAAAATAAAAATTTATATATGTTCCTTTTGAATTATTATTTTCATTCGTAATATATCCATCCCAAATTGAACATTTTTTTTTATCAAAAATTGATGATTTAATAAATTTACTTATTCTTTTAAGATCATTATAATTTAATTTTTTATCAGATGATATTCCAGTGATTTGTTTTTTTAAAAGTTCGTTAAAATATTGATTTTTATCATTTTTTTTAGAAGAGATTTTTGAATTTGGACTTGATAATGAACTTGAACAATTTCTTGGTTTTTTTTCTAAATTATCAGAATTAGATGAGTTTGCTTTTAATTTTAAATTTTTTTCTGAACTTGATGAACTAGATAAATTAGTGTTAACTTTTAAATCATTTTTTTTATTTGTAATATCTGTATTGTCTTTTTCAGTAATTAAATCCCCCTTTACTATTTGATTAATATTATTTATTTCTATATTTGAAAAAATATTATCTTCATTATATAATTCTTCATTCTTGTCAAAAATATTTTTATTTTTATTTTTTGTGTGAGATATAAAATTTGTATTATTAACAATAGTATTTTTGGGTTTATCAATATTTTCATTCAGATTATCATTTTTATTTATAGTGTTATTAATATTAGTTATAATATCTTTAACATCTGTTATATAATTATTTTTTTTTTTTAATTTTGACATAATTAAAATACATTTATAAATAAAATTTTGAACGCAAATAATTAAATGTTTATTTAATATAAATTGATTCAATTAGATTTGGATACTTATTATCTAGATTATAATCCAAACTTATATTTATATTCGAAGAATTAAAATATTTTGTACCAGATTCATTTTTAATAGTTGTAATATTTTTATGTATATAATATTTTGGTATTCCATTCATAAAAATTACAATAGGTATATTGTGTATATTATTTAATATAAATAATTCCATAAAACCTAAATTTTCTTCTATATTACTTTCCATTAATTTAACTATATATTTATTAATTATTAAATGATTATCTATTGTTTTCTTAGTTCCTAAATCTAAATTAACAATTGGATTAGAAATTAATTTTTTAGTATCTTCACTTAAATTAGTTAATAATTTAATATTGTCTGGAATATTTAACCAATCAACTATAATTGATCTAAATAAATTAACAAGTTCATTTTGAGTATTTGAATAATACCCCAAATTTCTTGAATCTAATGTGTATAATTTATGTTTTATCCAATAATATCCATTTACATATGCTCTTAAAATTGAATAATTTTGTGGAATTATTGTTTGGGTATAAGCATCTTTTATATCTTTAAGTGGATTTTCTATTAACATATTTTCTAAGTCATTTAAATTTTTCTTTGATATAAATCTTTTACCAATTTTAGGAACATGTTCTTTTCCAAACATATCTGTTAATATTTTTTGTAAATTTGTATTTGAACTTTTAATAATGGTTTGACCTTGTTTTTCAGTAAAGTTATTATGGTCTACAATATCATCAACAAAATATTTTTTTTCCTTTAATAATTCATAAACTTTAATTTCTTGTTCACATAATTCTATTGATATTTTTTTAATAAATTCATATAAATATTTTTCTTGTAAAGCAAAAGCACATTTATTTTTTGATTTTAATTTAGATACTTTTGTTTCTTCTACATATACACAATGTGGATTTTCAACACATTTTTCTTGATCTAATTTAGCACATATTTTTCTTTGATTATTTATTTTATAATAATCTAAATTTGGTAAATCATCAATTATTTTAACCAATTCTTCTCCAGAATCTCCAACTGATAAATTTAAAAGTAAATCTTGTATTTCTTTAGATTTTTTTTCTTCAATATATTTTTTCAATTTATTTCTAATTTGTTCATATTTACTATTAGACAACAGGTTTGATAATTCAAATCTAAATAATTGATATGCTTCATCTAAATATTTAACTCTATTAACATTCTTAATTCTTTTATCAATTATTTCAAAATATTTTTTATCATAAGTAGCTAATTTATTATCAAGTTCATAATATAATGGTCTATGTTGATAATTAACGTTATTTTTATTTAATTCTTTTAATGGAATTAATTGTTTAGCAACTGGAACCAAATCATTATTTGATGTCATAATCCCAATTATATTAGCAAAATTATCTTCGGATATAAAATCATAAAACATTCCAATTGGCTTAATATTTAGTTTTTTATTGCTTAATTTATATAATTTTTCTAAATGTTCTTGTGATTGATTTATATTTTTAAATGTTAATTTAGAAAAACAATCTTGTCTTTTGGAATATTCTAATGTATTAAAACATATAAATGGTACACCATAAACGGTACCTGAAGGAACAACTGGAATAACAAATTTTTCTTTTGTTAATAAGTATTTACATTTAAATCTAGAATCAACTGCTTGACCAATAATTTCGTATTCAGAATTTTTATTAGATATTTCTTTTATAATTGCATATGCTTCTCTAGCAGATGTATGTGTTTTTGGATATTCAATTTGTGTATCTTTTATTGTACTTATATAGAATTTTTTAACCATTTCAATAATTTGTAAATCTGTTTTATTTTTATTGTCTGAAACATTAAATAATTTTTTTATTTCAATATTCTTAGAGTTTTCATCTTGTTTGGAAATTTCTACAATTGGATAATAATATTTATTTTCTTTAATTAAAAATAACAAGTCATGTGTATTAAACATATTTAAATAATATTCATAGTCATTTACCATAGTTTTATCAATTGATAAATAAAAATCTTCTTTTACTTTATCTTCACCTAATCCTTTTTTAATTTCAATTGTAGATTTATTAAATATTATTGGAAAAATACCATTTTTAGTAAATAGACCTGGAATTTTAAGTAAATCTTTTAAATAATAATAATCAATATATTCTGAATCTAATATAAAACGTGCAAAATCATTAATTTTATATTCAGCCCTTATATCACCATCATTTAAAGCAAAATAATGCATTTCATCAGTATCTGATTTTAAAAAATTAACGATATTTTTTTTTAAATCACTAATTGAAATATTTAGTATAGTTCCAATTGTATTTATAAATGAATATTCTTCTTGATTTATACCATATTTAAAAAAATAACTTGTGGTTTTTAATAAATAATGATTTTTTATTTCTTTTTCTTTATTAAAATAAATATTTGTTATTAAGTCAATGTATTTAGGTAAATATCCTATTCTACCTTCTTGTATTTTATTAGTATCTTGGAGAATATATAATATATCACCCAATGTATTAGATGTTAATTTTTGTTTATCTTGTTTTTTTTCACCCATACATTGTTTATAAAAATCTAATGTTTCTTTTTTTTTAGTTATAAATTTATTTTTTTTAAAACAACAAGGCATACATTCTCCAAAAGGATTATTTGAACGAGTTAAAAATCCAACAAACATATGTTGTCCATTATCTTCTGGATCACAAGTGTAAAATATTTCATTGAGTTGACCTGTTACTTCATCTTGATCAATTACTTTTACTGCTTTTAAAATTATTTCCATATCTTTTTTTCCCTTATTTTTAATTTTTACTTTTTTTTCATATTGATTAGTTTTTTTATTCAATGAATATCCTTTTGATATTAATTGTTGAATATTTCCTATAAGTGTTTGTACAGGTCTTCTTTTTTTATCATTTCCTGAATTTTGACACGATCTTGTCCATTGATTTTGTCCTTCTTCAGGAGTAAAACCTAAACGTTTTTTATCTAATTGAGCCATTTGTTTTACAGTTTTAATTTCTTTTTGATAATTAACAATTTCTTCTACTTTTCCTCTTCTTTTGGCGATATTTGTTAGTTTTTTTAATTTGTTTTTAATTTCTTGATATTCAGAATTTTTATTAATATAAGTTTCACAATACAAATACATCAATATATTCATAAATATTATTATTCTTTCTAACTGGGTTTGTTCTCTAGCTCCACTAATTCTTATTTTATATTTTTCGGGTACTTTTCCTTGAATATCTATACCTATTCCAGGAGGTTTAAATTTTGGAATTTCATCTGATTTTTTTAAAACATTTTTTTTTACTTTTCCCAAGTTTGGAAATTTATCACGAACTTTTTTTATTTCTTCTAGGGCTCTTTCATTAGTTATATTAAATTGTTTTGATATTTCTTCAGCCAATATATCATCTTCAAAATCAAAATTTCTCATATATGATAATATTCTTTGTTCTATTTTTACTGTATTGTCAAATTTACTTACTCTTTTATATCTTAGATATGAACCATATTTTGATTTTGTATCTATTGTTGTAGTTTTACCTATTCTTTTTTTGGGTTCAATTTGTAAAGATATATATGGATAAAAATATATACAAAAATCAGATAAATCATTATGATTTATTATTTTATTATTTGGTAATTTAAATCTTTGGATACAATTTATAAAGGCAAATCTAAATTCATAATTTTCTGGTTTTCTTACTGATAATTTTCTTGGATGATTTTCTAATGTTTTATTTATTCTATCAACTAATTCTTTAACATAATCATATGTATTAATAACATCTGTCATATTTGCATTATCCTCTTCTTTCCATTGGGTTTTATATTCAATTTTACCTATTTCATTTATATTTATTGCCATAAATTTTTCTGTTTTTAAACAATCTTTTTCATTTACTAATCTTATTTTAAATGATATACCATATGGTGAATTTTCAAACCATTTTGTAACCATATCAATATTTTCATTTGATTTTGAAAATTCACCCATATATTCATCAAAATATTTAAATATTATTTGTCCATCAGGTACTTGATATTGAATAAAAGGATATCTATAATCTGGTTCAAAATCATTAAATATTCTAAATAAATCTAATTTTGGTAACATTACTGAACCAAAATTTGATTTACCTAATTTTCCTATTTTAGCTAAATTTTCTTTATTCTCTTTTTCTAATTGAGGATCATTTATATCTAATTGAACGTGTATAACTGATTGTGTTATGAAATTTCCATCTTCAAATACTGTTGGATATTCTTTTTTTTTATTAATTTTAACACTTTCTATTAAATCAGTTATTTCCTTTTCTAATAATAAATCATTATATATTGTATCAAATGTATTTTTAATTTTAATATCTTCTATTTTTTTATCTTCCCCATTTAAAAAATTTATTATATTTTGAATATCATCTGATTTTATTTTTGGAAAATATACCTTAAAATATGTTTCGGTGATATTTTTTAATTGTTCATCATTACATTTATATTCTTCACCTAATTCATTATAAATATCCACCATATAAATAGTATCATTTAACATATAATCAGAATAATCTAACAACAAATTATTTTCTTCATCTTCTCTTCTTATTTTTCCACCATATCTTCTCATTGTATCTCTTAAATTTTTTATTGATTCTGATAAATTATCATAATTTGAAATATCCAATGGTTCTATATCTAAATTTAATAATTCATTTTTTTTCATCCATTTCTGTCCAATCATTACTTTTTCAATTTTATCATTATATAAATATTCTGACCATAAATATATTCTTGACGGTATCAAATACATATTTGGTGAAAATCTTTCATTACCTTTTATTACTGCACATATTTTATTTTTAACATTTTTTATTGAATCATCTTTAAAAATTACATGAGTATATACAAACTTTTTAATAAATACATTTGAAAGTTCTTCATTATCTATATCCGCATCTTGATAATCATCAAATTTTACCATATAATTTTGTTTTTTTTCAACTAATTTTGAATTTTCTAAAACAGATGATATTAATGTGTTTGTAGCATTAATATTTTTGTCAGTTTCATCAGTTTGATATAATTTTTCTATTTCTTCATAATTCATTTCATCGTCTAATTGTTCTTCTGATGGACCAGTTTGAATAATTTCTTCATCTTCATTTTCAGATACAATTTCTGTTGGGTAAATGTTTGCCGGATCAAAATCATCTTCATCTTGATTATCATTATCAGAATAACCTAATTTATCATTAATATCAAAATTATCATCATCTCCATCATCTTCTCCATTTCCTCCAACTAATTTACCATTAATTATATTATTTGATTTATCATTTTCAATTAATTCATTATTCCATCCACTATTATTAATATCAATTTCACTATAATCATATATATGATTATCTGTTGATTCAATATTATAACTACCACCTAATTGCGATATATCTAAGGTTGTTAATAGGTTATTTGAGTTTTTTGTATTAGATATAAAGTTTAATTCTTCAATATCCTCCTTTTCTATCAAAACTTTTTCTAATTTTTTACCCATTTTAACTTTATATTGGAATTTAACCAAATCACCAAAAGAATAGTTAATTTTTTTATAAACAATATTTTTTTTAAATTTATTAATAAAATTATTTAACCATTCTTCTTCGTATTTTTTAAGTAATTTTTTTTTTAATTCGGGTTTTGTTTCTAATTTGTTTACAAATCCACTAATATGATATATATTGAAAAATTTTACCATCCATAAATCACCAAATCCTTCTATTAATTTATATTCTTCCTCTTTTGTTATTTCTAATAATGTATCATATAAATTTAAATTTTCAATTCTATTTAAAATTTTTTCGTATTTTTTTCCTTGAGAACCTAAAAATATATATGTTAAATATTGTGTTTTTCTGTTGATGTTTTTATATTTATATACAATTTTTATAGGTTCTATTTTGTAATTTAAATTTTCATATATATTTCTTGAATTATTCGGTTCTTCATTCCATTTTATTTTATCATCAAAATTTGTTTTATTATTTTTTATATTTGATGATTTTTTTAATGATTTTTTCGATGATTTTTTTGATAATTTTTTATTAGTATTTTTAGAATCTTTTTTACTTATATTTGTTTTCATTAACAATAATATTATAATAATATTATAATATATAAAATTTAATAATTATAAATTTAATTTATAATTTAGAGTAGTTTATTTTATTAATATGAATATTGATACATTATTAAATTTATCAAATAAACAAAATAACAATAAAATAAAATCTAATAAATCAATACCCAAGTTAAAATCAAAATCAAATAAACATAATTTAACCAAAACCAAATACAATACAAACAGTAATAATTTAGTTGAATTAAAAGATGAAATAGGTAATTTTGATATTAATGGAATAACATTGGCATTGAAAAATTTATTTGATTCAGACAATAACGAAAATATTAATCAAATCAATAATATAAATTTAAGTTCAAATTCAGAACCAAATTCAGAATCAAATTTAGAATCAAATTTTAAAAATAAAAATATTACAAAAAAATCATCAAGTTCAAATTCACATAAAAATAAAACTAATAATTTAAAAAATAAATCAACAAAAATTTTAAATAAAAATAAATCTAAAAAAAAATATATTAATCGGGAACTTGAAATTAATGGAGATTGTTTTATAAATGATAATTTGTATTTAAAAAATAATTTTATGGCATCTAATGCTTTTTTTAATCAAAATATTTTTATAAATAATTCTTTAAATTTACCATCTGAAAAAATAAAATTAAATTATGATTTTATTGATTTAAATACAAATAATTTTGAACAAGATAAATTTTATAATTTTATGTTAGAAAATATGATTAATTCAACTAAAAATCTTGATTTAACAAGTATTAATTTTTCATCTATTAAATTTTATTCAGAAAAAAATAAATATATTTTACCTTCAATAATTAACATAAGTAAAAAATTTGTAATAGATGATGAAATATTTTTAGGAACAGGATTATTTTATGTAATTTTTATTAAAAATAAAATAATTGTATCAAAATTAATTAATGATACTTTTGTTATTCTAAACAAAAAATATGAACCAATTATTGAAAACAAAACAACAAATATAAAAATTAATCAAAATAATATTATTTCAAATAATAACATTCAATTAAGTAATACAAATAATTATGATGATTTTAATAATGATTTAAATAACAATAATTTAGATAATAATAATTTTAAAAATTCTGATGATTCTGATGATTCTGATAATTCAAATGATTCTGATAATTCTGATAATTCTGATAATTCTGATAATTCTGATAATTCTGATAATTCTGATAATTCTGATAATTCTGATAATTCTGATAATTTGGATGATTCTGATGATTCTAATTGTGATTTAAATAATTTAAATGAAAAAAATTCTCCCCAATTAAAAAATAATTCAAATGATAAAATGATAAATTTAAATGAATATGTCTTAAACATATTAACTAGTTCAATTGATGAAAATTCAATTAATTCAATTTTACAAAAATTATCATCAAATGACATAAAAAAAAAATAAAAATATAATATATTAATAAATGATATTTAATTTAAATTACATAATGTATATAGGCTATAGTTTTTTAGTATTATTTGTTATATATATTGGTATAATAATGTATAAAAAATATTCATATTATATATATGGTGCAAAAGATAAAATAATTTTAAGTGAAAAAAGTTCCAAAAAAAACAAAAAAAATTCAAAACAAAATAATATAAATTCAAAACAAAATAATATAAATGACATTAAAAAATATTTTAAAATTAAATCAACTGAAAAAACATATGAAGATATTAAATTCATTTCAAATATACCAAATTATATCAATATAAACACTAGCATAAATACTAACCCAAATACAAATAATACTGAAATACAAAATATAACAAATATTTTTATAGAAACAAAACAAAAATTTTATGACAATTTTGTAAATTCAAATAATGAAAATTATTTTATTGATAACTTGGATAATTTTTATTTATTTTATAAAAATAATTTAAATCAATCAAATGATTTCAAAAATAATATTTTGTTAAAATTTTATAATGATGATAATTCAAAATATATTTATGTATATATGGATCAAAATAAAATGATTAAAATAATTTATAATGAAGAATATGATAATATTTGTGATATGATTGAAAAAAATAGAGGAATATTTATTTTAAACGATGAATCAAAAAATTCATATTTTGCGGGATATGGTTATTTTAGTAAAAGTGAAATTACTAAAGAAAACATTAAAAATATTTTTTTTACCAATTTAAAAAATTTCGAGTCCAATAAAAATTATAAATTATTTTGTGAATATAAATTTATAAAAATATATTTTTACGTATGTTGTCCAATAATAATTTAATTTAATACCTCAAAATTATCTATGTCAAAATCAATGGGTTGACAAGTTTTATCGGACTCTTTAATAAATATTTTATCATTAGTAAATGTTTCTTCTTTTTTCAATTTTAAATTATTATTTAATTCTTTTTCAAATTCATCTAAATCATTATTTACTTCAATTACATTTGCTTTTGGTTTTACAATAATTTTTTCATCCTCGGTTAAAATTTTTGAATTTGTATTTAAATTTAATGTAGGTTCGAATACATCAGAATTATTATAATTTTCCAAATCTGAATTTTCCATATCCAAAGTATAAATTTTATCAAGTTCATCATTAATTAAATTATTTTTAGGGATATTTTTATCATTATTGTTTTTCTCAAGCCAATCCAAATAATGTATATTCTTTTGATCTTCAAATTTAAAATTATCTTCAATGTTATCAGATTCATTATCATGCAATAAATAATAAACATTAAGTGATTCATTTACAGCACGTCCTAATCTTTGTGCTCTACCAATAATTTGTTCTTCCATTTCTTTTGTAAATCTATGATACATAATAATATCTGTTGCCATTTGAAGATTCATACCAGCTCCAAAAAATTGTGCATTTAACATTAAAATTCTTACTTTTTTATCTCTGAAATCATCAACATATTTTTTAACAGTGGTTGCTTGACCTTTAAGGATATGATAAGATATACTCAATTCTTTTAATTTATTTTCAATTTTATTAAAAGTTTCTTGAAATCCAGCAAAAACCATAAAACTTCCATCTGGTTTTTTTTGAACCAAATCCAACAGCACATCTAATTTATCTTTTTCTGCATATTTGTTAGAAGAACAAGAATGGGGAGTGGTTTTAACAATATTTTCATTTTGAAAAATATGTATATCTGATTGTGTAATTTTTCGAGTACAGTATGGACATTTATTATTTTTAAGTTCACCCATTGATACAGCTAAACAATCAAAACAAAACATATTTTTACAACAATTAACTATAACTGGATTTGTAAATTCACCCATACAAACTGGACAATTAGTATCATTAAGTTGATATATTTTTTTTTTAACATCTTCATATTTATTTATTAATTTTTCTATTTGATTTTCAATAAATTTTATTTTCTGCTCATGTTCTTTTTGTAAATTAATGGGATAATGTTTTTTCTTTTCAGCTTCTAATTCTATTTTTTTATTTGCAATAGAATCTTGTAAATTTTTTGTAATTACTTGTAAAATATTTTCATTTGTATCAATATTACAATTTAATGTACGAATAGCTTGATCAGAATTACCAGCATTAATCATTTGAAGTATAGATGGAGGAATTAAATCTTTAATAATTTCCAATTCTCTCGGTGTTACACATTTGATTTTAAATCGTTTAGGATGTGGTAATTTAATAGATTGTTCGATAAATTTATCATCATTTTTTATAACAAAATTTGAATTTAGATTCAAATTATCATCTTTAAAAATTTTACCAATAAAAGATTTATTTGTATAAAATAATCCAGTTGGAGTCCCCGTTATTAACCATAAAAAATTAAATTGACAATTCATATCTCTTGGTAATTTTATAGTATCAGCTTCATCAATTAATATTCTATTAAATCTAACATTTTCAGAAATTTTATAAAATCGTTTATATATTGTTTCACCAATTAATATAATATCAATTCCATCAAGTTTTTGAATTTCTAATTCTTCTTTTTCAATTTCAAATTCTTCATTTTTCCAATTTTTCTTTATTTCTTTTTTAACTTTTCTAATAGCATCTATTTCCTTATTAAAACCAATAGACATAGTTTTTAATGTTGGAGAATATTTTTGAATTGCATCTTTCCATTGAGGCAATAATTTGTGTGGAACAATTATAAGGTTAGATTTTACCAATGGACTTGATGGTTTTAATTTTACAGAATAAAATTGAGTACCACCTAATTCAATTTGTCTATCAATAATACTTTTTTGTATTGTTAATAAAGTAATAATCATTAGGGTTTTACCAGCACCAACTTTATCACCAAGAACAGCAATATTAGTATTGATTTCAGCCTCTGTTCCATCAATTGAAATCATATTAGTATATTCTTTCATTGAATAATCTTTTACTTTAATTATACCTGTTTTTTCAATTTCCATCATTTTTTGAACCATAGTTTTTTGATGATTCATCAATTCAATCTTAATCGAACTAGGTTGGGTAATTTTTTTATCATTATCATTTAATATTATGTAACTCATTTTTATTATATAAGGTCTATGTATTTATATATAAATCGTATTATATAAATAAATCAACTTTTTATCATATAAATTATGTAAAACTAATTTAGCAATAAATCTTATTTATATTTTGATTTTTATTTTATATAAATATATTATAAATTATGCATGAATCAATATATTTATTATATATACATTACTTTTAATGTTGTTATTAAATGTAATTTACCCAAACAATTCACTTATTAATATATTATTGTCAATAATTATAATTATGTTAATTTTTATAAATGTTAATCCATATTATAAAAAAGAAAATAAACTTAGCATTTTAGAATATATACCAAAAAATATATTCCTAAATCTAAAATGTTAGCTGAAATTAATATAAATGAACTGAGTTTTCCAATAATTGTAAAACCAAATATATGTAGTCGTGTGAGTAAAGATGTTTATGTAATTAAAAATTTAATTGAAATAAATAAATATATTAAACAAAATAATAACAAATTAAACGAAATTATTTATCAAGAATATATACCATTTAAAAATGAAGTAGGAGTATTATATGAAAGAGATTTTTTTGGTAATAATGGTAAAATTGTATCTATTATTAAAAAAAGTTCTCAAAAATATGATATTATGAAATCTTGTGATGGATATGATGTTAAATGTAAAAATTTAACTGATAATATTAGTCCAGAATTTAATAAAATCATATGTGATATAGCAAATTCAATACCAAATTTTAATGTTGGAAGATTTGATATTAAATATTTGGATGAAAAGTCATTATTTGAAGGAAAAAATTTTTATATATTAGAAGCAAATGGTACAATGGGTTTTGACTTAAGAAAAGATACATCAAACTTTTTTATGTCAAATTATTATTTAAATAGATGGTTTTGGTATAGATTTTTATATGGTTTAAAAAATATAGTCATGTTGGAAGGTTATGGAATTATTGATAATTTTAATATTTTAATAGAATCAATTAATAATTATATAAAATGTGATGATTGGGAAAAATTATTTTGTAGATATCCATAAATTAAAATAATAAAATTTATATTTACAAGTTTATTTTCATTAACTATTTTACTTACATTTTTACACATTTGGTATATTTAATACAAGCTAACTTTAAAATTAAATAAAAACTATTGTTTAATTTATAATTTTCTATTTTAAGCCAAAAAAAATCAGATTTTCATCTCTCTCTCAAATTTTTTTTATTTTTGGTGTAATTATACACATATATACTTTTAATTAAATTACACATAATTTTTGGAGTAAAAAAGCATAATTTATATATAAAAAGCATAATTTTAAGGTGCAAAAAAAGCATAATTTATCTTTTAGCATAATTTTTGGTGTAATAAAAAGCATAATTTTTAATTATAAATATAATATATATATAAACATATCTAAATATATATAATTAATGGTAGAACATACATGTTTAAATTGTGGTGAAGTATTTAATAAAAAATCAACATATAATAATCATATTAATCGTAAAAATCCATGTAAAAAAAATTTTGATTTTTGTGTTGAAATAAAAAAAAATAATGATGTTGAAATAGAAGATAATATTGAACAAAATCAAAATAATAATTGTCCCCATTGTAAAAAAATATTTACAAGAAAATACAGTTTAGATAGACATTTGGATGGAAGATGTAAATTTAAAATTAATAATACTAATAAATCAAATCAAAATACTAAATTAGAAATTTTTGAGGATAAATTAAATATGGTTTTGGAAGAAAATGCCAAATTAAAACTTAAAATAGAAAATTTAGAAACCAAAATTAAAAAAACTAAAAAAACAACAAATATTAATATAAATCAACCAAATATTAATATTAATCAAAATATTCTTGTTAACTTTAATGATTTGAATTTGGAAGAATTAGATAAGAAATTATTTACAAATCCTTTATTAAACCCAAGATTACAAGGAAAATTTATTATACTTCAAATGATAGAAAATGTTTATATAAATGAAGCTCATCCAGAATATCATAACCTTATAATCACAGATAAAAATAGGGGATATATAAAAATATATAATAACGGTAAATGGAAAACAGACAATATAAACACAATAAATATGATAATAGATGGAATTGTTTCACATTCAAAAAATATTTTAGTAGAATTAAAACAACAATATTTAAATCAACCAAATGCTAAATCACGTATTAATACAAGTGAAAAATACATTAGTTTATGTGATTTGGAACATTTGGCTGATTTAGAAGATGAACATGCGAATGGGGATGTTAATAATACAACCCAAATTAAAAGATGTAAAGATTTTAGAGAAATGGTTTATAAAGATACAATAAATTTGTTTCATGATAACAAAAATATATTATTGAAAGGTAAAAATAATATTCCTCAACAAATTGATATAGATTAAATATAAATTAAATATTAATTGATTTTCTCATCCATTCAATTAATATTAACATTGCTTTACAGTCTACCAAGTTATATTTAATAATATTATACATATTTTTATTTGAATCATTATTTTTATTATTATATATATCTCTAGCAATAAAACTTGATAATAATCCATCATCTAAATCTGACCAAACAATATTAATTTCACCATATTCGTTTAATTTTTTAATAATATTTTTAAGTCCAAACCCAAAACATTCTTTTATGATTATGGGATATTCAGGATATTTAAATACATTTAATAAATCATACCAATTAAGTTTGTATTCTAATTTATCTAAACCATATTCATTTATTTTTTTATTATAAAGTATTGGTTCAACACCAGACCAATGTATTAATCTTGTTTTATTGAAAAAATCATTTGAATTCATTTTATTTGGTTTAAATTCAAGTATAAAATTTTTAATTTTTTTAATCAGGTCAAGTTCATTTGAACAAAAAACACAATCAGACAATAAAATATCATCTGAATTATTTAAATTTTTATCGAATTCATTTTCAAGATAATTGATTTGGGAATAATTAATAATAAAACTTTTATGATTAAATTTATTTGTTTGTGGATTGTTCCAACTAATTCCACACATATAAATTATTTGGCTACTATTATATATATTATCCCATTCATTTGATTCATCCCAAATTACATCTTCAGAACTATATGTTTCAAAATCAATAAAAAATTCCCATTCTGTTTTTTTTTGCCATTGCATAAAATTATTTTTTTTGTCTAAAATATAATTTTTATTATTATTATGTAACAAACTTAACATTGATTGTATTATTTTATACTTTGATTCTGATTTATTGAAACCTAAAATTTCAGGGGTTAAATTAGTATCCATATATGATTTTATACCTTTAGACCAAGCCTTTTCTCTATTTGCTAATCCACAATGCCATAGAGAACTTAATTCTTTATTAACGTAAGCAACATTTTTTTTAATTCCATACCAATTTTTACTATAAGTATTTTTCATGTTAGGATACAACTCATCTCGATTAATTGGATTAAGAGTAAACTCTTTCCAATTATTTCTCAAGTCTCCAATCCATTTAACACTCGATTTAATAATATCATCCCATAGAATACCTTTTAATTTTTCTTTTTCAAAATCAACAATAGCAACACAATCAAAAGGATTTTTTGTAATTTGATTTTTATTTAAAACATATTTATATTTTTTACCTAAAATAAAACCCATATTAACTTGATTATCTTGTCCATATTCATAAAGTAAATAATTAAGCGCTTCTGTGTAAATATATATTTGAGATTTGTATACTGAATATAATAATTTAGAAGAAATATCTTCACCTCCATTAATTAATTGTATTGTAGATGATTTAATGTCAATTATATACCATTTATTAACATTTATTCCAACAATATTATCTTGAATATATTTATTAATCCAACACCCTTTTACAATTAAATCTGGTTTACCCCAAGTATTATTTGATGAATTAATTAATACTGAACCTAATATTATTGAGTGTTTATTATTGATAATTGTTTTGATTGTTTTATAACAATTTATATTAATATCTTTTTCACCAATATCTATTATTTTATTAATTTCTCCATTTGATTCCATTAATTGTTTAATTTTATTAATAATATCATTTTCAAATAAATAACCACCTTCTACAATATAATCAAATGAAGTTTTATTTTTTTTTATTATTTGTCCAGGTTTTTTTTCAATATTATCTTCACTTCTTGACCTTTTTCTACTAGTTGTTAAATTTTCTGAAATTTTAAATCCATTTTCTTCTAATATATCTAAATAATCAATTATTTTATCATTTTTAATTGAGTTACCAATTCTTGTTGCACTTATTAAATTTTTTTTTTGTTTTAAAGTTTGTGATCTTGTTAAAGGCATTGTAATTATATATTTCATTATATCATTTATAATTTAATTTCAATTTTTTTATATAAAATAATTGAAATACTTTAATATAACTCAAAATAATATTTATTTACTTTTTGATTTATTTTTTTTACTTTTTTCTTTGGATTCTTTAACTTCATTATCTTCTTTTTCTTCTTCCTTTATTACTTTGGTTGAATTCAAATTTTCTAATTTGGCATCATTATTTTTTTTGTCTTTACTTTTTTTAACTTCAACTTCTTGTTTAACTTCTTGTTTAACTTCTTGTTTAACTTCTTGTTTAACTTCTTGTTTAACTTCTTGTTTAACTTCTTGTTTAACTTCTACTTCTGCTTCTGCTTTTTCGACTTCTTCTACTTCTTCTTCTACATCTCCCTCAATATCATCATCAGCTTCATCATTGTTAGAAATATTTATCGAATCTAATTTTAATTTAATTTTATTAGAAAGATCATTAGAAATAATGTATAAACAAACAATTTCTAAAACATTAATGTTCAATGTTTTTCTGTTTGCATATTTAACCATATTGACAGACAATCCAACAATATCATATTGTAATGATAATATAATATAACAAATAATATTTTTAGCATCTGAATCAATCATTAATTTAGAACCATGTTTATCTTCTAAATTATTAATAACTTTATTAATATTAAAAAATACAGAATCGTGATATCTTAATACTGATGAATATTTTTTCATATATTTTGATGCAAAATCATATTTATCAGAACTATTAAATAAATTTGACAAAATTAATTGATTTAAAGTATATAATCCGGATTTTTCTTTATTAACATTTTTTAAACAATCAGCTACAAGTTCTTCCAAAACCATAACCAAACATACTACTAATCCTTGTGCAAAAATACTTGGTTTAAAATCAGAATTTCCTTGTTCAACTAAATAGGCTTTTAATTTTCTTTTTAATTGGGCAATACTAACATATTCATTAATTTTTAATTTATTATTAATTTCCATTTCTTATTTATATATAATATTAATAATTATTTGTTTAACTATATTTATTTTAATTAAAAAAATAAATATTTATATAACTTTTACAAAAAAAATATTATTTAAATTTTTAACATAAAAAAGGTAAGGTTGAAGCAGCTTGATATCCTTTAATATAGTTATCAATTTGTTTAACAACAGTATTTAAAATACCTTTAAATGATTTAGCATCATTATTAGTTAATTGAGTCCATTCAAAAACTAAAGGAAGATTTCTGCAAACTTCATCACTTTTAACATCATATTTAATTTTAATTAAATAAGTTCTGTTATCAACAACATCTTCAGAACTATCATTTTTTAATTTGCAGTCTTTAACTTTAATAATTTTATAAGCATCATTTTTTCTTAAAACACAAAATAAAGTATCAACAAAGCATTCAACCCAATTAATGTTTTGTTCAACAGTATATTTTGAAACATTTCTTAAATCAATATTTGGTTGAACAGCAATTAATTTTGCTTTAATGAAATTTAAAACAACAATAATATCTGAAATTGCCAAAAGTTCTTCTTTAGCAGAATTGTATTTTTTAACTAATTTTTCACATTTTTTATAAGATTGTTTTTCACATTTGGAAGAACTGACATCGTCACATTTGGAACAAGATTCAGAAGAACTTGAACCAGAATTACTTGATGTAGATGATGATGTATTAGAACTGCAACTGGATGATTCAGTAGTTTTATTTGTGGAATTATCAGAATATGTTTGTTCAGAAGAAGAAGATGATGAAGTTGAAGATGAACTAGAAGAAAAAGAAGATGGAAAAGAAGATGAAGAAGAAGAATTATTTGAAGAATTATATGATGAACTTCTTGAAGTGCTACTACAACTTTCACTACAAGAAGAACCAGCACTTATCCCAGTGACGGAAATTAAAGAGCAAGAATCACTGTTTTCACAACTATAATTTTTTTTAACCATTGTGTATATATATATATATAACAAAATATTTTTTTTTATTAAATACTGAAAAATCAATTATATTGAAAAAAAAATAAATTTATAATAAACGCAAAAAAATATTTAATCTATATATTTAACCATTAAATGTCAAATAATCAAATAAATTTAATAATTTGACATAATATCATTTTCAATACTATTTAAACTATGAACATCAGTTTTTAATTCATCCCAAGTTTTAAGTTCATCCATATCATCATTTTGTTTATAAGTATCATTTTGTTGAGCATTATTAAAACTTGATAATAAATCAAAATCATAATTTAAACTAATTGTAGGATTTTTAGATTTTTTTTTATTTTTGTTTTTATTGACATAATCAATTTGATTATTTGTGATTGGACTAAGAGTTTTGGAACAAACTATTTTATTACTAGGAACAACAGTATCAACAACACATTCTTCAGGTGAATATGTTAATTCATTACAATTTTGTTTTTTTGTATCATAATTTACAGGTTCATTTAATGGTATACTCAAATCATATCCAGATACAAAATTTTCATTCCTAACCATAAACCCATAAATATAAATTACCACAAGTATAATAACCAATAAAACGATAAAATAATTCATATGAATATATATAACTTAATATATATTTTAAAAAAAATATTTATATTAGATTAAAAAAATTATTTATTACTATTATTTATAGTTTTATTTTTTTTATTGTTATATTTAGATTTATCTTTTTTATTATTATATTTAGATTTATCTTTATCAATTAATGTATTATTTTTATAATTATTTTTTTTTTCACCATCATTTGCTGATTTATTATAATTGATTGGATCTTCAAGCGCCCTATGAATAATCAAAGCTTCTTTCATTAAAAAATTACCTGAAGATTTAAATCTAGTAAATAATACACAAGCCAAATCATCATTTGAAAATTCAGTTAATTTATCATTATCTAATTGTTTATATTTAATTTCATCAATAAATTTTGTTTGCTTATATTCTACTGGGGTTGATTTAGATATAGATGAGGATTGTGATATAGATGCGGATGCAGATATAGTTGATTTGATAATTTTTGTTGAATTTATATGTTGGTCCTTTAATTTGAGTTTTTCTTTTTTATTGAGATAATTTGTAAATTGATAATTAATTAATTTTGTCAATTTAACATAATCTAAATAATCACAATTTTCTACTTTACCTCCTATATTCCACTCAGTAATATCTTCTAATTTTTTGTCAAATTGTTCCCAATCATAAATATCAATATAATATTCATAATTATTGGATGTTTTAACTTTTATATACCAACTTGCTTTAATTTTATCATATTGATTTGTTTTAACTGTATATGGCTTACCGTATTGACTTAATAAAAAATCATAAGAACAATTTATTGTTTGTTTATGACAACCAGATGTAAAATTTTTAATGTATTCGTCATATGATATATTTTTTAGTTTATACTTAATTTTTTTTAAATTAATTTTGTTTTGTTCATTTTTATTTTGTTCATTTTCGTTAATTGAATTGTTTAAATTAAGTTCCATTTCAAAAATAAATATAAATTATTTTGAATAATATATTTAAATATATTTATTAATATTTTCAATTTTTTTAATAATAAAATATATATAAGTTATATAAGATAAATATGTTTGAAATTAATAATAAATATATAGTATTAATGTTGTTAATCATAATAATCGTAGTATTTATTTATAATTATGATGTTTATGTTATACCAAAAAATGAACCATTATGTAAACCAGTATTTGTTACTAAAAGAGAAATAAGTCCAGAAATTAGAGCTCAATTAAATAAAACAGAATCAGAAGTATTAAAAGAAACTTTTAATAATTTAGCAGAAATTGAATATTTTGAAATGTTTGGAAATATAGATAATAATTTAGATACACAATATGATATACCACCAAAATCATTTAGTTCATTCACAATTCCATCCCTTACAACTCAACACAAAGTTAAAGTAATTGACAGTGTTATAAAAATATTATCATACATTCCAACAAATTATTGTGAATCACAAATTAAACAAATGGTTGAATATTTTGCTATAATTTATGAAACATCGCCTAATTTAGAGACATTTTATAAAAATATAGCATCAAGTACAAAAATAAAAGAATCCCCATATAATTCAAAATATTCTCATCTAATATTATTTTTAATTGGAAAATTTGATAATGATTATTTGGCTTGTCAAAATACTCAAAGTCCAGATGAAAAATGTGCTATGAATGAGTTGTTGCAAGAAATTATTAAAAAAAATTCTAATTTACCAACAAGTTCTGATACTAATGAATCTAAAAATACTATAAATAATAATCCAAATAATAATCCAAACGATAATCCAAACGATAATCCAAATGATAATTCTAATAATCAAGGAATATTTTCTGATTATCTGTCAGAACAATTAAATGTAGCAGTAGAAAATAATACTAATTTTAATCCAAAAGATGTATTAAATATTATAGAAAAAACTAAAAATAATAAACAATCTCAATCTCAATCTCAATCTCAATCTCAATCTCAATCTCAATCTGATATGATATTACCAAATACATCTCAAACCCAATCTAATTCAAATTCAAATTCAAATTTAAATAAAATTCCAATTCCTACTGAATTGGATAATAATATGATTATGGATAACCAAAATTATTTGAATGATCAGTATTCATCAAATTCCACAGTACCCAAATATCAAAAAAAAACTAAAAACTCATCTAAATCACCATCACCCAAATGTAATGGTGCAAAATGTACATATAAATGTGATTCTTCCTATTCTAATGCTATATCATACTTGGAAAATGAATTAAAGCCTCTTGAAAGTTTTGGTAATATTTATGATAATTATGCAAGATTTTAATTTTATTCATTTGAATATGATTGTGTTTAATAATAAATAACTTATTATTAAAAATATTAATTATTAATTTAACCAAACCAAAATTTATTAATACTAAATCCACCACCATATTGAACTTGTTTTTCACCTCCATAAAATAAACTTCCAATTACAGTGATACCAAATATTGCCATTAATACATAGTTATTTGTATGGATAAAAGTGTTAACAATTTCAGATTTAGTATCTGTTCCAACAAGATTATCATTCAATTGTTGATTTATATCTTGAGTCATTTTACTTTCATACAAAAAATATATAGCCAATAATATAATAACTCCAATAAACCAACTTAAATCTAATTTAGTCATTAGGATAAACCAAGCATATATTAATAATGTAATGATTACAATATTAAATGAGTAATTTGTAGATAACTTGGTACCAAAAGGATTACCAAATAATATCATTAAACTCATAATTAATATAATCAACATAATATGTTGAACATATCTATTTGATTCTAAAGCATTTTTAAGTCCATTTGAAAATAAATTGGAACAATAAGAAGAAGAAATAATTATAAAAGTTAAAAGTAAAACTTTACCAATAGATAAATTTAATTCCATTATATTTTTATATATATTACAGAAACAAAATTATTTTATTTATTTTTAAAATAATATTAAAAATTCATATATGGATATATTTTGATTATTCTATTTTTACACAATCAAAAATATCATATTTAGTTTTCCAACCAATCTCATTAAAAATAAGTTCAACATTTGAATATGATGATTTTAAATCTCCTTGTCTTCTAGGTCCAAACTTATATTTTAATTTAGTTTTGTTTACTGATTCAAAAGCACCGATTAATTCTAACACTGTTGTATCTTTTCCTGTTCCAACATTATATATCTTTAATCCTGAAATTTTATTTTCCAATATACTATTTCCACATACCAAATGAGCATTAGCTAAATCAACCACATGAATAAAATCTCTTGAACATGTTCCATCCCTAGTATCATAATCATTACCAAATACTGTTAATTGTTTCAATTCACCATTATGAACTTTAAGTAGATATGGAAATAAATTATTGGGAATTCCATTTGGGTTTTCTTTAAAATCCAAATTAAGATGTCCAACAGGATTAAAATATCTCAATAAAATAACATTCCAATTTTTATTTGAAATAACTAAATCTTTTAATATTTCTTCTTGTAAATATTTTGATTTTCCATAAGGATTTGTTATACCAATACCTGTTTGTGTTTGTTCTTTATAAGGTACATTAGCAGAACCATAAACAGTTGATGATGAACTAAATATTAAATTAGATATATTGTATTTTTCCATAATTTTAATTAAATTGATTGTGCTAATTAAATTATTTTCGTAATATTTTGATGGAAAATCAATTGATTCCCCAACAGCTTTGAGTCCAGCCAAATGTATAACCAAATCTATTGAATTATTGAGTTCAATGTATTTAGATATTGATTTATCAAAATTTTCAAAATTAACCAAATCAATTTGTTCAAAATTAATTTTGCAATTATTTATATTTAATTTTTGTATTTGATTTAATTTATCAATAGAACTATTAGACAAATTATCCAATATTAAAATATCATAATTATTTTGAATTAATTCAACACAAATATGAGAACCAATATATCCTAACCCCCCTGTTACTAAACAAGTTTTATTCATATATATTATATATATGATATAATTTAATATTTATAAGTATAAAAATATTAAATTTTATTCACTTAAATTTATTAATTGATTATCCAATATTATGAAACAATCTTCATATTGAATATATTTTATTTTTTCTTTAGAATTAGATTTAAATTCTAATGGTTCGTGTTTAATAATAAAATTTAAATCAATTAATTTTTTAATTATTTTTGTGTCATAATTTTGATGAAGATTATATTCATAAACTAACCCAAGTGTATCTATTTTTATTTTATCCAAAACATTTTTTTCATCACTTTTTAATTTTAAAATTTCTTTATCATTTAAATCCTCATTAATTTGATAGTGAGTTACTGGAATTGTTGAACTTTTAATCATTGTTCCATTAGATTTTTTTTCACCAATATATATTTCAATTGCAAACATTTCACCATTTCCAATTTCAGCATTTGGATTAATAAACATTTGTGCTTCTTTAGGTAATAATTTTAATGGTTTATTTAAAATATAATGTTTTCCATGAACTTTACCATATTCAATTGTATGTCCTCCTAAATAATCTAGTGTGTGATAACCTTTCATTGTAACCAAAGCATTAGTGAGAGCAGAAATTTTTTGAATTAATATGGGTTTGCCTTCAGTTATATCTTTACAAATTGCTTCTTCAATAGATTTAGCTATTGATTTACAATCATCAATACATTTAGGAATTTCAGATTTATATACAAATGTTCTTGCTGAATCAATAATATTACCCAATTCAATTAGTCCAATATCAATTTTAATAAAATCACCTTTTTTAAGATTTTTAACATTTGAATCATGATAACTATCATGAGCTATAATATGATTAATAGAAATACCAATTGGAAATGCTTTTTTTAAATTATTATTATTAATATAATTATTTATGTAATTATAAATATCTTTATTTGTTTCAAAAAAATCCATTTGTTCTCCTAACTCACTCATTATTTTTTTATGATAACAACCTAATTTATTTAAAATTTCTAAATTAAAAGTATCATTTTCATATTTATCTGAATAATCACTCATATATTTTACCATAATAATCAAATATTTATAAGGTTTTTTATTTAATAAAACCTTGATTTTTCTTTTGAACAAAAGAATTTATTATAGAATTAATGTCAAATTCTGATGAATTTATTATAGGAATATTATTATTTTTTTCATTTATTGTTAAATTTAAACTCGATAAATCATTATTCGGGACTTGTTGAATTGGAATATTTGCTCCAAATGATTTATTTGATTGGTTTAACTGATTATGATTATTTGATTGATTATGATTATTTGATTGATTATGATTATTTGATTTATTATGATTATTTGGTTGATTATGATTATTTGATTGATTATGATTATTTGATTGATTATGATTATTTGATTGATTAATTTGACTTGTATAAAAATTTTGTGAATTAGTTGGAAATTGTACAAGATTTTTATTTATACTTTGGGTAATATTATTTTGAACAATTTTAAAATTATTTTGTTGAACTTGATTAATTTTAAAATTATCATTTGGTATAGAAGTTATTGAATTAATTTTTTTTTCAATATCTGTTGAATTATTGGTTTTTTGATTATTAATTGAATCTTGATTAACTTCACGGTTAGAAAACATTATACCATTTTTATTATTAATTTTAAAGTCAAGTCCTTTTAATTTTGATTTTAAAATAATTTTTAAAGCTAAAATTGTATTAATATTATTTGTTAATTTAATTTTATTATTATAATATTGAATTATATCGGATTGATTCATTTCATAGTATACAGAATGTTTCAGTTGTAATACATTTAAAGCCAATTCAACAGATATATTTTCTAAATTAATGGTTTTTAAATCTATTAATAGTACATTATCATCATCATCATTATTATTTGATATATTAATAGATTGATTAAAATTTTCTTTTTTTGGTTTAATATTTAAAGAAAACATATATAATAAAGTTATAAGTATTTAATATTTATAATTATATTAAATTTTTTTTTAAAACATAAAAAACTGAAATAATTTAAATAAATACACATTAATATACTATATCATAAATATGAGTAAAAAAACAACAGTTAAAAAAAATAAAAGTACATATAATGAATCAAAAAAAAATATACATATGGAAGAACTAAATGACATTAACAATAATAATAATAATAATAATAATAATGAAAATAATCAAAATAATGAACATTTAGAATATGAGTATTTAAATTATGTTAAAGAACCATTAGAAAAAATAGTTTATATGATTGATTCTCAATTAAATTATTTTAATGTAGAGGATGTTTTTAGAACATTAAAATTAATTGAAAATTTAAAAAATAATATAGATTTATCAATTAAAGTGCTAAAAGAATTTAATGAAATTTTAGATGAAAGACATAATAAAATAGAGAAAAGAAAAGAGGTATTATTTGAATTAAATCAATTATTTATTGAACATAATAAATATAATGTAATTAAAAAAATTAATGAAATACAAGAAGAAAAACAATTATCAGAAAAAAATAATAAACAAACAGAAAAAATAGAATTAAATAATAATAAAGAAAATACAAAAACACCAAAATCAAAAAATAAAAAAGAACCCAATACAATTATAGCCAATACGAACAATAATGATGAAAATACAATTATAGCCAATACAAACAATAATGATGAAAATAATATTACTAAAGATATAGACGAAATTAAAAAATCCACAAAAAAAGAAAAAGTAATTAAAGAATCAAAAAAAAAATCTAAAAATGCAAATAAAGAACAAAATGAATTGGAAAATAATATAATACAACCTAAACCAGAACCTAAACCAGAACCTAAACCAGAACCTAAACCAGAACCTAAACCAGAACCTAAACCAGAACCTAAACCTCAATATTGTCAAATGTGTAATATAACAGAATTAAATGTAAAATTATCAAATCCAGATCAACAATCAATTATCAATAGAATAACTACAGATTCAGATTATGCAAAAGTATATTTACAAAATTTTGAACCAAATACTGATTTAAAAAAATCTGACCTTAAAGGCACAATAAAAATATTAGGAAATTACAACAAGTCAAAAGGTAAAAGAGAAGCATATGAAGTAAAAGTATTTGATTCTGACACAAAAGGAACATTTTGGTGTTCTTGTGCTGATCATAAATTTAATTCCGCAAAGAAAAACATTGTATGTAAACATATATGTTTTATAGTTTGTAAAGTATTAAAAATTTTACAAACATATTTCTTTGATACAAAAAAATTAACACATGAACACTTGGCTCAATTATTGGGTAAATTTGATACAAATTCTGATATTTGGAAAGATGCTAAATTAGTAAGAAAATCATCAAAAATCACAATTCAAGATTTTAAGAATTTCCCAGAACACATAAATGACACTTGTACATTTTGTTATGATGAAATGACAGATGTAGATAAACCGGTAAGTGTTGCTTGTCCTCTATGTAAACATTGTTTTCATGAAGAATGTATGGGTGTATGGTTAGAATCTCAATCAAAATGTTCGTATTGTTCAAATAACTTTTGGCAATACTATAAAAGAATTTCTAATGGAGAAAAAGAAATTGATTTAGGAAGTAATCAATTATAATTAAAATATTATTTATAATTTTATGATTATTTTTATAATTTTTATCACTTAAGAGTATAATTATTTCAGAATTATATATAGTTATATTTTAAATTAATGAATAAATTTTCAAAAATATATAATAAAATTTTTGATTATACATTGATAAAAACAACCCCATTAAAATTTGCAAACATAATAACTATTCCAAATAAAATTACAATTAATAATATGATAAAAATATCAACATCACATTTATACAGGGAAATGCCAATTAGATTTGCACATAGAATATATGATTTAAATATGTTTCCATATGGATTAAATCATAATCATAATGTTACAATTATAAGAGATTGGTATTTAACAAGTTTTGATGAATTAATATCAATTCCTGAACCAAAAACACAAACTGAAATAGAAGAATTTAAATTTAAAATTGAAAATATATATCATCGTCATTCTCCTACAATTTTAAAATTGACCAAAGGATTATTTGAATTAAAACAATCTGGATTAATATCTGAATCTAATGATAAACAAATACAATTATTTTTAGATAAATTTCATACATCAAGAACAGAAATAAGAATCCTAATTGAACATTATTTAAATATGTTTGAATCTAATAATAATATGTCTAAACAAAATGAACAGGAACATTTTGGGATAATAAATTTAAAAACAGATATTAGACCAATTATAAATAAGGCAATATCAAATATTAATTTGATATGTTCAAGAACAATAGAACCTTTGGATTTGGATAATATAATTAAAATTAATGGTAATGCTAAATTACCAATTATAGAAAATTATTTATATTATGTTTTATTTGAAATTATAAAAAATAGTACACAGGCAATTATCACAACAACCAATCAAGATAAATTTATTGAGATAGATATCATTGATTTAAATGACTATATTTATTTAAAAATAAAAGATAATGGAATAGGTATTCCAGAAGAAAATATTGACAAAATATGGTTATATAGCTATTCTACAAATCCTATAGAACCCAAAAAAATAATTGAATTAGATGACTTTGATTTTAGTACTGAATCCCCATTATCTGGATTTGGATACGGATTACCTATTTCTAAAATATATTTAAACTTTTTTTCTTCTTTAATTCAAATAGATTCAAAATATAAACAAGGAACTCAAGTTAATATTTTTTTAAAAAAATTTAATTAGTATCTAAACCGGCAGCAACATTAGCAGCATAATAAGGATTTAAATATCCTCTTGTACCTGAATCATATCCAGAAACTTCATTCAAGTAATCTTGATAATCTACATTTGGTTCTAATGGACTTGGTGGTGTTAAATATAACATTTTGTTAGGAACAACTCCAATAGATTCATAAATATTTGAACTTGGATTTAAAGTAAATTTTTCATTTTTATTTTTGTGTATAAACCCAGTTAAGTAAAAAACCACAAGTAAAATTAATAAACCAATAACAAAATTGCTAAACATTAATTAAATATATATTATAATTATAATAAAAAAATAAAAATTGAAAATATTAATATATATATCTAAATTTTTACTTATAATACTTAATAAAATGAATATATTAAAAAATTTAGATATTGCCAATTCAAATGTACCTAAATCTGTAATAGATAAATTAGAAAGAAATTTATATCAAATTAAATCACATCCATTAGAAATAATAAAAACTGCGATTTATAATTATTTTATATCAAAAAAAATAGAATGGAATATTTATGAAAATCTTTCAAAAATAGTAAGTATTGAAAATAATTTTGATAAACTTTTAATTCCCCAAACACATCCATCAAGATCTAAATCTGATACATACTATATAAATTCAAATGAAGTATTACGAACTCATACAACAGCTCACCAAACTGAGTTATTAGAAAAAGGATTGGATAATTTTTTGATTTGTGGTGATGTTTATAGAAGAGATGAAGTGGATTCACATCATTATAATATTTTTCATCAATTAGAAGGAGTAATTTTATATGATAAAGAAGATTTGATTGATTTGGAAAAAACACTTGTAGATTTAATGAGTGGATTGTGCGAATATTTATTTCCTAATTGTGAATATAGAGTAAAACCAGATTATTTTCCATTTACAAATCCATCTTTTGAAATTGAAGTTTATTATTCTAACAAGTGGTAAGAAATATTAGGTTGTGGAATAATTCAACAGGATATTTTAATAAATTCAGGTAGAGAAAATAAAAAAGGAATAGCTTGGGGTCTTGGTTTAGAAAGATTAGCAATGGTATTATTTGATATACCTGATATTAGATATTTTTGGATGGAAGATGATAAATTTTTATCTCAATTTAAATCAGGAAAAATCAGTAAATTTATACCATTTAGTCCTTTAGAACCTATTTATAAGGATATATCCTTATTTGTAAATTCGGATGATTTAGTTTCTAATAATTGGATTAAATTAAATGAATTTTATGAAGTTATTAGAGATTTAACAAATGATTGGGTAGGTGACATAAAACAAATTGATAGTTTTTACAATAAAAAAATATCTTCTCAATCATATTGTTTTAGACTAACTTATTCTCCAAAAGATTATAAAATTACTAATCCTGGTGAATTTAATGATATTGTTAATTCAATCCAATCTAATTTAGTAATTGAGTTAAAAAAATTAGATTGGATTAAAATAAGGGGATAAAAAATAATACAGTAAAAAATTGATTTTTATATTAAATATTAATTTTATTTATGATTTTTACAAAATTAATATTGTAATGAATGATTCTCTTTTTATTCCTGGTCTAATAGTACTTTTACTAGGAATATTTATTGTTATGATAACACCTGCTATATGGTGTTGTTATAGTGAAAATATGAACAAAATTACTTGTTGTGTTCCAGTTGTATTAAGTTCTATTTTAATTATTATGGGAATATCTTTATTAGTAATATCAAGTAAATAATCCTTCTGATTTTGATAAAAAAATTATTTTTCATAAGTATTACCAAATAAATTTGAGTTATCTAATTTATGTTTATTTGGACTAACTTGGGGTAAAAAAGTATTTGAATTTTGTTTATAATAAATTAATACATTTAGTGCATTTATTGATTTTCCATCTAAATCAATTCTTCTTCTAGACTTTAATTCTTGAATATCTAAACAATTATATTCACCTCTAGATATACCCAATGTACCCAAAGCTAAATTGATACTAGATGATTCTATATCAATATGTTCTGAAAAATCAGGTGTAAACTCTGGACATAAATCAAGCTTCAAACTAGGATTTATTTTAGGATAAGTTAAATTACTTGGTAAATATGGTTCAAATAATTCAACTGGTCTATTTTGTTCATTAATATTGGGAAAATACATTTTGAAGTAATTATTATATTGATTAAATTAATTATATATATTCAATAAATTATTTATTCAATTTTTTTGAAACTAAATGATTCTTTTAAACATTTTTTAATTGTATTTTCAAATGTTTCTGATAAAACTTCTTTTCCAACTTCTTTTAATGAATCTTTTAATCCAATATTAAATGTCCAATATATTCCAATAGAAATAATAGTAGGACTTACAATACCATAAACAAATATTTTTAATATTTGAATAAAATTACTATTTTTGTTATTGGTCATTAAATAAAGTAATTAAAATGTATCAAATTCATTTGAATAATCAATTTTTTATTCTTCATTAAAATCCATACCATCATTAAATATATCAATCAATTTGATTTCATCAACTAGTCCATTAGCTAAAGCTTCATTCGCATCCCAATTTAAATCATGTTTTAAAATACCTGGAAGCTTTTTTTTACTAATTTTGGTATGGGATTTATATATTTCCATAATTTTATCCATACATTTTTTAGAATTTTCAAATTCATCTTCAATTTGTTGATAATTTCCACCAAAAAATGTAGATAATTGATGAATTAAAATATATGAATTCGGAGTGATAAATCTTTTGGTACCCGCAACTGAAATAAATGTAGCAGCACTTGCGGCTCTACCTTCAATCACAGTATAAACTGGAATTTTTTTTTTATATTCAATTATAAAATCATATAAACTAAAACCCGAATAAGCACATCCACCAGATGAAAAAATATGAATATAAAGTGGTTTGGGTTTAAATTCTATACAGGAACTAGATTTTGAAATTTTATTAAATTTTTGCCAATAAACTCTCATTAATTTTTTAACTTCATCAACTGAATCTTCTGATACATCTGTATGAAAATATAAATGATTATCTTTTAAATATATTAGCTTATCTTCTTGTTTATCAAATAAACCTGGTATTTGAAAAGGATTATTTGAACCTTCATCTCCTTCATTTCCTTCATCTTCATCATCATGATTATTTTTACTGGTGATTAATGGTTTTATTGTTTTGGTTGATTTTTTTTGAACATTTATACCAGTTGAACCCGAATAAAGTGAACTAACTAAATCATCAATTTTTCTTTTTTTATTATAATTAAGGTACATTTGTAATTAATATATTATGATATATTATATTAAATATTATTTCATTTATTCAACTTTTTTATTAAAGCCTAAATATCTAAAAAAAATACATATTATTCAAAATGTCCTATACATTATATTTTTTGAAAATATATTATATTTTTGATTATCCAAATATTGAATAATTCTATTAATCCAATTAACATTTGATTTATCTAATTCATAATTTATTAAAGTCTTATTGCTACTAGTTTTGGGTTTGGTAATTAATTTATTTCCCATAAATGTAGCTTTTACTAATGTATTGGGTAATTCTGTTTTAGGTGGAAGATTATTTATTTGTGTTATTTTATTATTAGAACAATCTAAAAATTCTAATTTAGGTGGAAGATTATTTATTTGTGTTATTTTATTATAAGAACAATTTAAATATTTCAATTGAATAGGTAAATTATCTAGTTCCTCAATATTATTTTTTTCACAATCTAAATTTATTAAAGAACTAGGTAAATAATTTAAATTTATAATATTGGTATTATTAACAATTAGTTCTTCTAATCCAGTTGGTAAATTATCCAAATAAACCAAAGTATTAATATTATGGATTTCAAGTCTTTTTAATTTTGGAGGTAAATTATCTAAATAAACCAAAGTATTAATATTACGGATTTCAAGTCTTTTTAATTTTGGAGGTAAATTATCCAATCTATAAATCGATATATTCCACGGGTTTGATATCTCTAATTCAATGAGATTTTCAGGTAATTCAGTAAAATCCAAATCTGTAAAATTAGTCAAAAAAAAACTTAATTTGTAAACATTTTTTGGTAATTTAAAAATATCAATATGTTGGCGAGAACATCTACATATTGATATTTTTAATACATTAGATGGAATATTGATTAATTTGAAACCAGGTATATAAGTTACATATTCACCATAATTATCATTAACTACTAAATTCAGCGAAATTTCTTTTAGATTATAATAATTTGTTAAATCAATGTGTTTATTAAGTCCAGATATTAAATCAAAATTTCCTTCAAAAATATCTATTATTTTAACATCGGTTGGAAATTTTATGTTAAATTCTTCTTTTTTTTTAGGTTTGTCCATAAAAATATTTTGGTTAAATATTTTTATGTTTTGTTAAAACTAATTTTAATTTTCAATATGTTTGAATGATATATTTAAATTTATTCAATATTTTTTGCATTATAATTCAATATAAAATTATTTAGCCGATGGAATACTTTGTTTCCATTTGAATATATTATTTGGGTCATATTTATTTTTAATTTGAATTAATTTATCTTGATTATCTCCATAATAAGAAGTTAAATAATCATCCAAATCATAATCAATCATATTAGGTAAACAATATTTAGAGGTCCATTTAACCAATTCAGTATATAATTCATTTGGAATAGATTTACCTAATTGATTTAAATCAGTATCAGACCATAAATTTAGGATTGTAATAACATATCTGGCTAATTTAGGAAAATAACAACTTGAATTATTATCTTTTACTTTTCCACCTAATTCAGTAAAATTTATTTGAAATTGAAAAGGCTTATTTAATTGAATTAAATTGTTAATTGAATTTATCATTTGCCAAATACCTTGGTCCTCAATTAAATCAAATACCATAGAAGATTTAATTTTACCAAATGGATAAGAATTTCCTGTATTAGTTCCTACTAAAGAATTTAATAATTCAGTATAATATCCTTGGATTGAAGTTACAGTTGGATTTGATGGACAATTTACAAAATTACATATTTCATTAAATTCATCCATGTGTTTTTCTGATTTGCTAAATTTAAAGAATTTTATATAAAAACTACTTCCAGATTGAGAATATGTCATATTTAAATCAGTTGTTATATTATCTGGTTGGTTAATAATCCATTCTTGATAATATTTAATTATACCAAATAATACATCTGGATTCCATTTCCATGTAATTGTGACAACTTTACAATAAATGTCTTTATGTATGTTAAATTTTAATTTAGTTATTGCACCATAACTTCCATGTCCTGAACCCTTTAATGCGTATAACAAATCCAAATTTAATTTAGAATTAATTTTAAGTTTTTTTCCTTCCCAATTAATCATTTCACATCCTATAATATTGTCACATGCCATTCCATATAATTTTGTTAAATAACCTTTTCCACCGGCTAATGCTAATCCTGATACTCCAACACAAGCGGAATCACCTGTTGTCATAATTAGTTTATGTTTTGCCAATTCTGCTATTAAGTTTCCTAATCTAATTCCAGAACCCACTGTGACTGTCATTTTTTTTTTATCGATACAAACTGAATCAAATTTACTTACATCAATAACGAAACCAGTAGATAAAGAAGCTGGTTCATATGCTCTAGCACCACATCTTAAAGAAAAATTTAAATTTAATTTTGCCATATTATCTACCAGATAAGCTAATTCTTTTGAACAAGTTGGATAAAATATAGCACTGGGATTATAATTTTGTAATCTATTATAATTTAATCTTAAATTATTATAATTTTGATTTTCAGGATAAATACCATAGGGTAAATTTTGTAATTGTGTCGGTGTATTATTTTCTAATATATTATAATTTTGAACTAAAATACAATTTTTTTTATTTTTTTCTTTTTGTTCATTTGAATTGGTAGAATTGATATTTTGAATAATATTTTTTATAATTTGTGCCATTGTCATTTTTTATATTATTATAAAATATATCTATACTATTAATTTCATTTGAATGAAAAAAATTAATTAGCAATTTCAAATTTATAGCAATTTATATGGGGAAAAATATCTTTAACGTGTTTAATATAGGACTCATAATCATCAATAAAAATAATTTCATCATATTCTTCCAATTTAATATTTTTTTTTATGTATTCTCCTTTTGAAATTTGATTATTTGTATAATGTACATCCCAATCATTATAATCTAATTCGATTGTTTCAAAATGTTTTCTTGTATATCTATTGTCATTTTTTAAATCCGATGTTCTTGCAGTTAAAAATATCATTTTGGATTCTGATAATAATTTAATTTTTTTCTTTAAATTACTAAATCCATCAGGGTCAGTTATTTTTGGTTGAAATATTATTTTATACATATTAAGAAAATCCAATGCTTCTTTTTCAATTTGCTCTTGAGTAAATTCAGGAAAATCATTGCGCACCATATCATAATAATCTTCTTTTTTTTTATCCCAATAAACTAGTGTATCATCAATATCACAAATTACAAGAGTTTTTGGATTTGTGACATTGATATCATTAAAAGTATTACACCTTTTTCGGTGAAATTTGGGACACTATTATAAAAATATAATTAAATTAATTTAATTTAAAGAAATAAAACTATAATAAATTATGAATATGAATTGAAGCCTTACAATAATGATTATTCATCCTAAATGTTATATGAATTTTTAATTAAATTTATGGTTTACTTATTAGAAGGT
>Ga0172363_10000297_pt1 | contig 36053 bp, 40 predicted proteins | sample LakKivs2_kivu2a2_FD_114541 | JGI IMG/M metagenome (GOLD analysis project Ga0172363, IMG submission 114541) | Sediment microbial communities from Lake Kivu, Rwanda - Sediment s2_kivu2a2 | ecosystem: Environmental > Aquatic > Freshwater > Lake > Sediment | place: Rwanda: Western Province, Lake... | reverse complement strand
CATCCAGCTTACTTGATTGCAGCATTTCTTTTTTAACATCTAGTAAAAATTTTAATTTTTTTATTTGTTCAGCTATCTCACGTGAAATCTTCTTTATCTTCTTTGTATGCGATAATTTCTTAAAAAAATTTCCATTATCTGCTTCATCTATCAAATTCTTAAATTTTTCCAAACGTTTATAAATATCTATCAAGTAATTATCAATAATTGTATTATTCTCCATTCGCCGACAGTTTTTAATTTGATCTTGAAGTGTGATAAGAAGTGCAATCTCGTTCAGGACAGTTTGATTTAATCTTTCAAGTTTTCTGTAAGTTTCAGCTGTCTCGTAGATCATTTTTATAATTTCTAAACTTGCCCCGAGAGCCTTGCCAGCTTCCATATTTTATAATTAGAAATAAAACGAAAATATATTTTTTATTAAACCACTCCAGATTGCACCTTATAAATAATATTTTTTATTCTCTCATTATGACTATCCACAATTATCTGCAAACTCTTTTTATATGCATTTTTTACCTCAGCTCTCGTCTCCATCCCAATATTTTCCAATAACATCACCATAACACCAATATGATCCTTATTCCAATCCTCAAAAAACTCCTGATAAATATCATAATTTAACTTATATTCCTCCATATCCGTATTCAATTTTTCCAAAAAATGCGTTTTATTCTGCAGACTATCACCTATCAAACTCTTATAAAACTCCAAAGTATGCTTCGCAATCATATTATCCTTATAAGTTTCCGCTAATCTTGATAAACCTGATTGCATACTATGGCATAAATAAGTAAAATTTTTATTATCTTCTCCCCACAAGTCCTGTTCACTTTTTTTCTCCAGCATTTTTTTAATCGGATTTATTAAATTATGTAAATGATCAAAACGATCACCCTGGGTCCATCTATAAATCCCTTGTGTCGACCCTGGTTCCTGAAAAGTAACCTCATTATTCTGTATCGATATTTTCGTCCCCTCCGGATAATGATTCAATAAACATAAACAAACCGCAGTATTTATTGGATCTAATAGGGTTCCCATATTGCGATTTTTACTTGTTTTATTGGACCAGATATATTGAATAATGGTGGAAGAAATAGTTGTCATTACTTGAGATTGCATATTTTTAATAAATTAAAAAACTTTTAATTTAGAAAATATTAAATATAATTCGGGAAATATTTTTTGACAAAATTGACAACATTATCCCCAGCAATTGTATTGTAATAAAATTTCCAGTTTTCTTGAAAAATAGTTGATTTAAAATATAAACTCATCATTTCTACAACCTTGTTTTCTAAATCAATTAATGATTTTTTTGTTACTATTTCATATTGTTTATTTTCATTAATAAAATACAAAACTGTTGAAAGTCTCGCAAAAATTACCATAGTAATTTGATTTTCGAGAGTATAGTTTCTATTATTAGGTAAATTATAATTTATGCCCATAAGTTCATTGTAGTAATAATTAAGTTGTGGATATTGCATAAATAGGTTAAAATATTCTTCAACAAATTCTTTTTTTAGATCTCTGTAAAAAGAAATACTATCAGCAGTGACTTTTTCTCTATTTGAACTTGTTTGAATAATTAATGCAATAATTGTAAAGATGATGGCAAAAGCACCAAGAAATTGTAAGTATCCATTGAATTTTGTGTGTTTATGGAGATCGGAAGACAGATAAAAGAAACTGGAGATTGCTAAAATAGAAAAGAGGAATATAATTGTATAAAAGATATTCATATAAATTTACTTAATATTTTTTGGAAATTCAATTTTAATATATTTTGAAAAATGTTTTTTGAAGTAAATTCTTATTGGATTACCGGCTAATTTCTTATTATAAATATACCAGTTTTCTCGAAAAATTGATGAATGGAAAAATGAATTTAAAATATTTAAGAATCTACTTTCTAAATCGATGTTTATGTCCTTATTAACACCTTTTCTTTCATTTAACTGTATATAATATAAAACTGAGGCACTACGTGAAAATAGTAACATCGAAATTTGTGTTTCTAGTAGCTTGTTTCTTTTTTTAGGCATTTCTTCACTCAACCCCATTAACTGTTTAAAATAATAATCAATTTCTGGGTTTTCCATAAAAAGTTTTATATTTTCATCTAAAAAATCTTTTATTAAATCAGTAAAAAACTGAATACCATTTGCAACAGTCTGCTCTCTATCTGCTTTTATTTGAAAAATCAGAGCGAATATAGTAAAAATAATAGCACTTGCTGTAAGAAAATTTAGATAGACATTAAATTTTTTACTTTTATGTAATGTTGAAGCATAATAAAAAACACTCAATGCAATTATTCCTCCTGTCAAAATATATATAAAATGTGCTAATTCCATTTTATTATTTATTGATAAAATAATATTTTTAATGTGGTGGTATTAATCCCCAAAAATTTGCCGGTTCTCTATTAACCGCCGGATAACCACTATCCCTCAATATCTGCTCCTGATTTCTTACTGGCAAATTATTGTTACAATAAAATAAAGGTCCAACATTCCAATCTCTCTTTTGGGGCCAAGTTAAAGTTCTAAATGGAATGCCATTTCCGAGGTTGGCGACTTTAGTATCACCAATATGATTTCCACTGGATTCGCAGAAAACAAATTGAACTTGAGGGGGGACATAAGTTTTACCCATATTGTCGTAATAGGAATTTGGATATTCAAGAGCAAACTGAAATTTTCCTATTTGTATTTGGGCGACGCCTTGGTTGGGTGTTTTTTCGAATGCCATGGCTTCATTGGCATATGGGAGACCACTACCGGCGAAACTGAGACTGTATGTTGGGGGTGCAGCAGCCCAGTATTTGACGAAAGATGCGCGGGGATCGAGACTGGTTCCGGTGATGATATAGCTGCCGGAGGAGTTGTAATTTATTTTGAGATTGCAGTCGGAGTATTGGGCATTGCTGCATTTCCAACGGGAACACATATTTTGGTTTCTCTCCTTAAATATCTTATCGGCATCATAACCGAAACTTATTCCAGCAAAATTAGTCTGACTCATAATTAAGTTATTATGAGATAAAAAAAATAGTTTATAAATATAATTAAAATGGGAATTCACTCGAAAGTTTGGGGACAATACTTATGGAGAACCCTTCATTCTATGACATATGCATACGATCCTAAAATGCCAGACGATCTAAAAGAAAAATTTGAGAAATTATTTACAGTACTAAAAGATTTTATACCTTGTCCAATATGTCGCGAACATTACCGACAAAGGTTTGTCAAAAATCCCCCTTCTAGCAATATGCGCAGCACTGAACAATTTGTCTTATGGTTAAATAATCTTCATAATGAGGTAAATGCTGGTTTAGGAAAACCTTTAGTATCAATCAGAGATGCAAATATTATTTATGTAAGAGATGGGAGATTAACTTACGATTTCCGTGATTTTATCATTCTTTTCAAAATAATACCTCTCATGAAAAATGTAAACTACCCCGCTGTCCGTAAATTTCTTATCATCTTCTTCGAAATCTACCCCGAAGGAGCAATTATCAAAAAAACTCCAATCTCATTCAACAATATCAATCTTATTTCCAATAATGATTCCCTCAAAGAATGGATAAATTCATTCGAAAATGAATTCTATGGAAAAGGTCCAGTGACTGCACCATCTAACACATCATCAATAAAAAAAGAAATTAAAAAAGTTACCAAAACAAACAGCAAGTTAATCAAAACAGATATACAAGAATTTCTCAAAAAATACAAACTAATCTAATAATTCTTTTTCCAACAAAAAAAATTATTTATAACATCTTCCTATTCACCGGAATAGTTGGAGATGGCATCTGAACCTGATAACCTGGATTATAAGCAGCAGGCTGATCATATGGACTAGCATAATTATTCTGACCCAAACCATTGCATCCATTGGGCATGCACAACCCATAATTCTTATTGTAAACACAAGTTGATTCATTGGGAATATTGTCATAAGTACAAGACTGACAACCATTCTTTAAAAAATTATACTTATCATTCGTCTCAATAATATTCAAACCATTATGAATCATAAACTGACGATAAGAATAACTATCATACACCTTATTTTGTATTCTAATCAAATCATTCACATAAGAACTGGGACGATAATCAGTAAAAGCTCTTCCATCTTCCATTAACGCGGGACAATCAAAATATTTATTGTTTGATGTTTTATAACAAGAACCCATTATATAATAATTCTACAAAAAAAATTCTAAATATTTCCCATTTTATTTCTTACTTTTTCTTCCCCTCTTTCCAACTCCCTCAACCTTCCTATCAATCTTAATCTTATCCTCTAACCTCTTAATCTCATCATCCAACACGTCCGGAGTTCCCTCCTTAACAGACTCCTCATCCCTCAAAATTTCCTCCTCTTTTAACGATTCATCTTCCTTTACCAACTCCTCTTTCAAATCTTCTTCTAATGGTTTCTCATCAATCTCTTCCTTTGATAACTCTTCCACCACACCCAATTCACTTTCAATTAACTTCTCAGCCTCATCTTCTTCCGCTGCAACTGTTTCTTCTTCTGACACTTCATCTTCATCATCCTCTTCCCCAGATTCGTCTTCCGTCTCATCTTCCTCTTCAGTCTCATCTTCTTCAGTTTCCTCATAAGAAGACTCCTCCAAACCCTCCACCGAAACTGAAGTCTCATCATTCCTCGGCAATCCCTCCTCACTGCTTTCTAAAGTCTCCACCTCCGACTCCGACTCTTGATTAATCGGCACTTTCCTCACATTCTTCTCCAAAATAGGTCCACCATACTGCATCTGCGATAAATCAAATGCATTATTCATCATTACATTTTGAGGCACAAATCCTCCATCAAACTGTTTAATTGGTGTATCTAAAACTGGATCATCACCATCTAAAATTCGACTTAATAAATTTCTTAATGCCTCAATATCATACTTATTCCTACTGTTCTCTATTTCCAAATTTATAATCTTCCTCCATCCAAAGTATATTACTCCAATTAATAATACCACCAAAATACTAAGTAAAATTAAAATATAGGTCTGCATTACCTATTTACAGAATTTTGTTTTTAAATCTAAACGATCCCTCTTTATTTTTTTTACCTTATTTCCCCTCTCCAATTTCTTAATACAACAATTCAAAAATTCATTATCACAATCCTTATCCTTCATCAATCTTAACGCTATAAATTGATTTGAAAAACCTTTTTCCAATTTATATGGAAATTCAATTTTATCTTTTTCAAGATTAACTGAAAATTTAATATTTTTAAATCCATATTCCTTTTTTCTCTCTATCTTATGCAATTCTGTAAAATGTGTTGCAACAATATGCAATGAATTTTTCATTTTACCAATTGTTTCACACAGTCCATAAGATGCTGCAAATCCTTCTTGATAATTAGTACTGGTAAAAATTTCATCCAGAATAGAGAAAGTAAATCCTTTTTCACCTTTTATTTTAATATTTTCTAGATAATCTCTTATTTTATGGACTTCTGCTTCAAATAAAGATTCTGAACCTTGACTATCCTTATTTCGTATTCCAGTTAATAAATAACAAAATGGCGTAAATTCCATTTTTTCTGAATTGCATATTCCAATTGTCTGTGCCAAATATATATTTAGAAAAACTGATTTTATAAAAGTTGACTTTCCAGCAGCATTTGGTCCAGTCAATAAAAAATTTCTACTTTTCTCAGTAAAACTAATTTCATTTTTTACATTCTTCTCTCTTGGAATCGCTGGATGCCAAATACCCTTCAATTCCAGTTGAGGATAAGTCTTCACTAAAAATTTTGGTATATTATAATAACTTCCTTCTCTCAATAATCTCGCAAACCCAAAATAACTATCTATAAAACCTATATTATTTAATATTCTTAAAAAATGCATTTTATTTTCCACAAATTCATAAAAATCTTTCAAAATCCTCCCCTTATTTGTTAAAAAAAATTTACGTCCATTATATATGCTGCATTCTTCTATTCTGGTAAAATTATTTGGGTAATTTTGTTCACCAATTAATTCTGAATAAATTTTATTTTCATTTATCATAGTATTTAATTTAAGAAGTTCTTTTACATTTTCTAGTTTATTTTGAAAAAGATTGACGATATTGAGAGTATTTTTTGAAGTAGTGTATGAATAATAAACATTTTGACAATAAAGAAAAACACTTAAAAATTTTGAAAAATATTTCACAACAGTTGCGAGAACTGGATTTTTTATAAATGGTAAGGAAATCATACCACTCTGCTGCCACATCATTTTTGCAAAAAAACTAAATGGAATCTTTACCTTCATTAACCTCATTATCACAAAAGGAACAATTATATAAATTAATGGACTGCATGCTGAAAGAATCGGACTAACCACAATTTTATATGCATTTGAGATTGTTAAGAAAGGTTCAAATTTGTTTAAAAATTTAAGATAATCATTCGTAAAAAAAATCATATTATAAATTTCATCACTATGTTCATTTTTATCCTTAAAAAACCAAAAAATATCCTCAACATTTTCCCTCAATTCTACAATCTTCCTCTCAATCTCAACTGAATAATTTTGACAGACCCTACGCAAAATATCCTGTCTCCCCCCCAAAATTATCAAATCCGAACTTGGATTATTTAACATTTTATTTGTATAAATTTTACCAAGTCGTGTATGACAAGTGCATAAATTATTGTAAATATTATCATTAAATATTTCTATTTCATTGGTTATATGTTTGATGGGGAAATTTTCTTTTTTGGAGAAAAGTTGTGTGAATGCTAATGGATAATAGTTTTCATTAGAAATAATTTCATCAATTTGTTCTTGAGAAAGTTGATTAGGATTGATAAAATTATTAATATGATCTTGAAGAGAATAATTTTTTTTTTCTTGAAGTAGAGACATATTTTAGGCTATGAATTTTTAATAATAATTTTACGAATATTTTTTTGTGTAATAAATATATGCCACAACAATTAAATTTTGCTAGTTATGAACAGCCAGCTCCAGCAAATATTAAAAATCCGACACCTGATGTTTGGTATAATAGATATGGTGGATTTATAATAGAGACTAAATGGAATCCCGAAAAGAGACAATATGAGGCTATATATCATCCATATGATTACCCTAATATTAGCTTAATGCCAAATGAATGAAAAAATTGAAATTAAAAGAAAATGCATTTTAATAAGAAAAGAATGATACAGAGTGGATTTAAGTTTATTGAAGTAAAAAGATTAGAATGTGAATCTTTCCAAAATTATCTGGAAAGATGCAATTTTATATCAAATAATTTTAAAACTGGTAAATATGATTTAGACAAACTTATTGAAAAATCTAAGTTATATTATTCAATCAAAATATTAAAATGCAAATATAATGAAAAAATTTTATCTGAAATAGAAAATATGGCAAAATATGCTTGTGTTTAAAAAATACAATCTTACTTGTATAATTTAATTCTATTTTTCTTCAAAAAATAAAAATTTTATATATGAAATTTATAAATAAAATATAGTATTTATTTATGGATATAAAATTTATAGAGAATTATAAATTATTATTGATCCTTGTTATTGCTATTTTTTTCTTTTTATATATTCATTTCAAAAATAAAAATTTAAGAATAGATATTGTTTTTACATATGTTGATGGAAACGATCCCAATTTTATTAGAAAAAAAATTAAATATTCAAAGGAAAATAATATAAAATTTAATCCATCAATAAGGTATGAAAATATTAATGAAATATATTTTTCTGTAAATTCAGTAATAAAATTTATTCCTTGGATAAATAAAATATACATAGTAACTGATGAACAAATCCCACCAATTGACGAAAATTTAATTAAATCAGGTAAGGTTGAAATAGTATATCATAAAAAAATTATTCCTGAAAAATATTTACCAACTTTTAACAGCGATACTATAGAATCATTTTTACATAAAATCCCAAATTTAAGTGAAATATTTTTATATAATAACGATGACATGATGCATTTAGATTACGTTTATATTAATGATATATTTGAAAAAGATAATGACAGAATAAAATTAAAAGTAAGAAGCCAAAATATGGAAAGAGGTTTAGCAATCTGGAAAAAAAGAAATAATATTAGCGAATATCTACAAAGAATTATTTTAACTACCGATATTCTCAAAAATATTAATCCAAACATTAAATTTACAAATAATCATAATACCAAAATATTAAGAAAATCCACAATGGAATACATTGATAATAATTTCGAACATATTTTAAATCCAATGAGAATGTCAAAATTTCGAAATAATAATTATATACAATATCTATTTTTTGTACAAAATATTGATAACATGTTGAATGATAATATAATAATTTATAGGCCAAAGGATATTTTTACAGTTCATTTTAAGGATAATAATAATTCACATGATGAAAAATTTAAATATTTATTAAAAAATAATTATAAATTTGTTTGTTTGAATAATTTAAACCAAATACATAAAAATAATTTTTATAATTTAATGATTAAAAAATTATCATAATAAATATTTCTGTTTAAATATTATGTATATCATCATAATATTTATAATTTTAATTTTAATAATAACTTTTCTTTCCTTGAGAAACATTGAACATTTAGATAATATTGGTTATGATTTTAACGTTGTTGCCAAAGATAACCTTTTTACCTCTTCCCCAAAACTTCCAGTTTCTCCTTCCTTTAAATCAAACTATCATATGTCTAATTATGATGATGGAATTTTTGTTGAACCAGCCAGATACGATGATCTTAACGAAGATGTAAAAGAAAATAGAAGCGGTAGTGTTCAACCTTATTCAAGTTATTTCGACATTTTGGACATAAATTGTTCAGAAACATTCCGACGTCCATGGTCATGTTTAATTGTCAAGGGAAATTTCGTTAATGAAATACCAAGAAAATTCTGCAATAAAGTTTGTCCAGAAAGATTCCATAAACCAGAAATTAAAGAAAGTTTCCGCAATTTTACTGATAAACCTTTTCCGTCCCATTACTGGTGTTACAATGGATGCAAAAAAACTTGTGAAAAGAAACCATATAATCCAATTGATCCTTCAAAAAACACTTGTGGAGAGAATGGATATAGTCAGGTGCCGCTGCCAGTCGCTTTATCTAAAAAAGAATGTATGGATTATGCTTTGCCTTGTGATAAATTAAATAAAAAACAATGTTTAGCAAGATCTGAATGCGGATATTGTGTTAATGGAGCGGGAAGAGGAACTTGTTTTTCATCAACAACTGAGGGACCACTTAATATAAATATTCCTTGTACTCCAGATAGAGTAAATGCAACAAGTGGATTTTGGAAGGGACATGCGAATCCTTTTGAGGGAGTCCAACAGAGTTGGAATATTCCATCATTTAGTCCTTTAACCATATAAAAATATATTTTATAAAATATGGAACCTCATTGGAAAATAATAATTTTTATTATCATTCTCATTTTATTTTTCTGGTTAAACCATAAATTCAATAATATCTTCGTTAAATGGTACAATTATTGTTCAAGAATTCCTAAAATGATTTTAATAGTTGTAGTTTTGGTAAGTATATTTATGCCGATGTTGTTGAAGGATAATAAATATTTGGGCTATGTTAAGGATTATTTGCCGGACGAAATAGGGAGCAGATTAGAGAGTGTAAATTCAGTGCCAATTATGCAGCCTCCACAGTTTTTAGGAGTACAACAAATACCTTATGGAAGGAAAAGGGGTGGAGTAACAACGAGACAATTAAGAAATGTATCCGAACAAGTTAAGAAGAGTGTAGCAGCTGGACAATATTGGAAATGTGGAAAATGCAATGCAATGTTAGACGCAACTTATGAAATTGACCATATGGTAGCATTGGAAGATGGAGGAGATAATAATATTAATAATTTACAGGCATTATGTAGGAATTGTCATGGAAAGAAGACGATGGATAATAATATTAGTAAGAGGTACCCTAATGGGGTAATAAATTGATTATGGAAATTATTATATCATTTTATAATAATGAATTCACTTCTTGGAAATAGTAATAAAATAAATAATGCAAATAATTTTGGCAATCAATACAATCCAAAATATTACGTTGGGGAAATGCAAGGACATGTCAAAAGACATAAATATTTTTATTCTGCCGCACTCCTAGCTATCCCTCTTATTGTTTTTATATGGATGGGAATTAAGCATCATAACATGAATTTAGTATATACCACAATCGCTCTTTTAATTACAGTAATGATATTAATAGCTGGAATTGCATTTAAAACCGCGAAACTTCCGCATATTGTTTTACTTTTGGTATTAATAATTATAGAAATAGGGTTTATTATATATTTCTTAAGGACATTAAAGATATCCACAAATCGGCATATGTATATAAATTTTTATAATGGTAATGGAGATGGCGAACCATTGTTTTATTATGAAGGAAGAAACCGAGATCGAATATTGGAATTGATGAAGGGAACAAATTATGCATTTGCAATGAAAGAAGATATGCCAGTTGAATTAGGTACAGAAGGAACATACAGTTTTTGGTTAAAAGTCTGTCCCGATAATTTTAATCGTGGAAATAGGAAATGGAGGACTGTATGGTATAGGGGTAATGACACTGGAGATAATTTGTATAAGATGAAAACACCCGGAGTCTATTTAGCACCAACAAACAATAAATTAATTATAACTGTAGCGTGTGAGAATGGACCTGATGAGGGAAATGCAATTACTTTGGATGATATACCGTTGAATGAGTGGTTTTGTGTTACAATAGTTTTGGATGGCAGGGCTTTAGATGTATATATGAATGGATTGCTGGAGAGGTCGATAAGTTTGACGGGAAGTCCGTTGATAATGAATACGAATGTGATTAAGGGGGTGAATGGATTTAATGGTTTGATTGCATTTTTTAGGTATAATATGAGTGCATTGGTGCCGAAGAAGATAAAGGAGTTGTATGAGAGGGAATTGGTTACGATAGAGAGGAATAAATATGATTTAGAAACTTGTGTTAATGAATAAAAAAAAAATCTAATAAAAAATAATGGCAGATTCAATTAATAATACTACCAATTTTAGAGGATCAACTTTTGGTAGAGCAGCAGGTTTTACCGGAAATTTAATAATTTTAATTGTGGTAATTTTCCTAGTTCTGGTTTTAATTGCAATAATTATCGCTCTTGTTTCTAATGCGAAAAAGCGCAGGAAAAATACTTTTGTATTAATTAAAAACCCTGAAGATGCATATGATTTAAATAAATCATTTACGATTGAGAATAGTGATCAAGGTTTAGAGTTCACATATAGTGTTTGGATTTATATTCAGGATTGGACCCGAGGATGGAAGAATATTTTTATTAAAGGAGATCGCGGTTCACAGGCTGGTACAAGTTCAGCAAGAGCTCCTGGATTGTGGTTGTATCCAGACACAAATGCATTGCATGCTAGAATTAATACATTTGCATCACCAAATGAAGGGTGTGACATTAAAAATATTCCATTGCAGAAGTGGGTAAATATTGTGTATGTATTGAATAACAGAACTGTTGATATTTATATTGATGGAAAGTTGGAGAGAAGTTGTGTGTTGAGAGGTGTTCCAAAATTAAATAACGAACAGTTACATGTGTGTGATAATGGGGGATTTTTTGGAAAGATTAGTCGTTTAGCGTATTATAAGTATGCGATGAAGCCTGATGAGGTTTTTAAGATATATTCGAGGGGTCCCTATTAATATTTTTTTATTCATTATTATTAGTAATGAATAGAAATTCTTTAGGCAATTCAGTTGGAAATAATTTAAATACAGGTCAAGGGTTTTCCAACCAAATCATTAATATTCTTCTTATAATTGTCATTATCATCATTGTTGTTTATCTTTTTATAAGAATTGGGTTTAGTGTAAGTAATTTTCATAGTGATTCACCATATATTATAGAGGACACTGTTTTAGGTACAAATTCTCGTAGTTTCCCAGCATCAAAATTATTGAGATCATATGACCAAAAATTTGGATTAGAATTTAGTTATACCTTTTGGTTATATATCGATGAAAATACATTCAATAATAGTAATAAATGGCATCACGTCTTCCATAAAGGAAGCTGCAATGGTGTCCCTCTACAAGCTCCAGGCGTCTGGATATATCCCAGTGAAAATAAATTAGCCATTAATATGAATACCTATAATCAGGTCAAAGCATCTTGTGATATTGATAATGTACCAATGAATAAATGGGTGCATATAGCCTTGGTAGTTGTTGGACAGCATATTGATGTTTATGTAAATGCTCGTTTGAAGAAGAGGTGTGATTTGGGGGGAATACCGATGCAGAATTATGGAGATTTATGGATGAGTAAATGGGGAGGATTTAATGGATTTATGAGTAGATTTAGATATTTCTCCTATGCAATTCCATTTTATCTGATAGAAAAAATGTTTAAGGAGGGACCAAGTAGTGCTCCTTGTGTTGAGACTGGTGAGAAGCCACCTTATTTGGCACCTGATTATTGGATGACAACTGGATTTCCGAACACGCAGGTGAATGTTTAATTTTACTATTTATTGCAATTAGTAAAATATTTATTTCTGTATTTTTACATCAAGATGATGATTTTGCCAATATTTTGATTGAGGCAATCCATCAATTACTCTCCTATTAGAAACCAGTTTTTTATTTTGGTTGATTATGTTTGGATAGGTGTAAAAAACATTTAATTTTGAGTATGCATCTCGGAGTTGGCTGTCAATTGGGCGGTAGAGGGGTTTAAGTATTTTTAGGATTTTATCAACATTATTTTTATTTAATAAAACTGCATGCATACATAAATTTTTACTTCCGGAATTGTTGGTTGGTATTATAAATTTTTCATTATATTTTTTACCGTGTATATTGCATCCACCGAGAAAGATGACATCCCATTTTTGGGGGAAGAATGGTTTTATTGAGTTGAATATTTCTTGGAAGTTTTTGGGAATAATTACGTCATCTTCGAGAATAAGTGCATATTCTTCTTTTTGATTTTTAATTAAATTCATGACTTGTATGTGACTTAATGCGCATCCAAGTTGTCCCGGTCTAAGAGTATTTTTTTTGGTTAGAAAACCATTTTTAATTAATTCACCAGCATTAATATTTTTACCATTAATAGCGTTAAATCTTACTAAATTGGGAAGAGTATTTTTTATTTTTTCCCATCGATCAATATTTTCATTTAAATTAATAAAATGAACTTTAAGATCATTATTGCTAAAAGATTCATTAATTATTTGAGGATGATAAATGTAAAAAAATATAATAATGATTAGTAGTATTATTAGAGTAAAATAAATATTTTTTAGTGACATTTATTTATGGAAGAAAAAAATATTTTATAATTTATATTATGAATTTATTGAAATTAGTAATAATAATAATCTTATTAATATTTTTTTTATTTTTTATTAAATCAGTAGATAAAAGATTTAAAATAATTGAGGAAGGATTTGATGGAAAAAATAAATCAGATGATAATAGGATACCGAAGATAATAATACAAACTTGGAAAAATACTGATATTCCCGAAAAATATAAAGAAGATGTCGCATCCATTAAGAAAATGAATCCGGATTTTACTTATATGCTTTTCACCGATAAGGACATTGAAGAATTCTTGAAGACAAAATATCCTCAGTATTATCAAACTTACAAGAAATTGCCCGTGTTCATTCAGAAGATAGATTTTTTTAGATATGTTGCAATCTACCATTATGGAGGATTTTATTTTGATTTAGATATTAGTGCCATGAAACCTTTGAGAGATTTATTGGATCATCAGTGTATTTTTCCGATTGATTTGCATTTAACTCCAGAAAGGTGTGCAAGGAAGAGATTTAAGCCATTTTGTGATAAGAATGAGAAAATAATGATTGGGCAATATGCATTTGGTGCCAAGAAGAAAAATTCATTTGTTAAAAAATTAATAGACAGAATTAATGACAATATTGATAAATACATAAGGGATGAGAAGACTGATCCATCTTTGAATTATGTATATCAGACAACGGGACCAGATTTTGTAACAAATATGTATTTGGAGAATGAGGGAAAGGAGGATGTGTTTATATTATATAATAAGGAGGGACAGTATTTTGGAGATTATGCGAGACATAATCATTATGGGACCTGGAAATGAATATTCATAATATTTAGATTCAGATAATTTATTTCTCAATATAAATTAGATGGATCCAAATATATGGGGACCTAAATTTTGGTTTTCTTTACACAGTATTACATTTACATATCCATTTTACCCAGATGAAGCAGATAAAGAAAGATATAAAACATTTTTTAATTTATTAGAATATGTGTTACCGTGTGTTGTTTGTAGGGTAAATTATAGTAAAAATATACGTTCACATCCGATAGATGCACATTTAAAGAATAGGAAAGCATTAGTTAATTGGGCAATAGATATACATAATATGGTTAATGTAGAAAATGGGAAACCGGTGATAGGTTATGATGAGGCAATAATGGTATATGAAAAGGCATTTGGGCGCAAGATACATTTAGAAGATCCGGAGCCAGAAGTATCAAAAGGGAAAAAATTAGATGATGCAACTTGGAAAAAAAATTATGAAAACAAAACATTCAAAGGAAAATTTAAAAATAAAATATTCCCAATGATATTCCCATTAATAGTATTATTGTTTTTCTTTATTTGTGTTTATTGTGTTTATAAATTTACAAAAAATTTATGATAATATAATCTCACATTATAATAACTTGATGGTTATTATAAAATTAAAAAAAGATGAAGGTAAGAGGAGGATAAAATTAAAAAAGGATGTTGAGTTAGATGAAGGTAGGCCAAGAGTTGGAAGGCAATTTCAATATTATCCTACTCTTGATGATCCAAATTTTTATGAAATAATTTATTATAAAAAGGAATTTAATAAAAACAGAATTCCAAGAGAAAGTAAAACCACAAATGAAATCTGCAATGCACGTTATTTTACATTAGCACCTCAACAAGAGTTCCTCCGTAATTATATTAGCATCGATACTCCTTATAATGGCATTTTGATTTATCATGGAACCGGTGTTGGAAAGACCTGTTCTGCGATACAGATTGGGGAGGGATTTAAGGAAGTATTGAGACGTATGCATTCTGACGATAAAAGAAAAATAACAGTTGCATTAAGTCGACGCATTCTCCCATCTTTTAAAGATCAAATTTATGATATTCGCAAAGAATCCAAAAAAGAACGTCCGGATGATATTGTGCAATGTACTGGCAATGAATATAGTTTAAATTATACTCAATATGATGGTTTGACATTGGCGCAGAAGAGGAAGGAGAGTGGAAGGTTGGTGAATTCGAATTATAAGTTTTATGGATATGAGCAGTTTGGGAATGAATTAATGGCAGATATAGGATGGGATGGAAAAATGCATTCTTTAACCGATTCCCAGAAAAAAGCAATTAGAACCAAATTCAATAATCGCGTGTTAGTCATTGATGAAATCCATAATATTAAAAGTGATGCCGGTAATATTGAATTAAGAAAAGTACCACCTATTTTACAGGCAATTATAAGATATGGAGAAAATATTAAGTTAATATTGATGAGTGCAACTCCAATGTATGATAATGCAGGAGAGATAATTTACATATTAAATTTGTTGTTGGAGAATGATGGTAGGGATCCGGTGAGGAGGAATGAGATTTTTGATAGTAATGATAATTTGGTGCCAGGTGGAGCGGAGAGGTTGAAGGAGTTATCGAAGGGGTATATAAGTTATTTGCGAGGAGAAAATCCAGTTGTTTTTCCATTGAAGATTGATCCACCAGAGGCATTTACCCCGAAGATAAAGTATGATATATATGGGAAGGTGATACCGGAGGATGAGAGGTTGAAGTATTTGAAGTTGTATATGTGTCCGATGAGCAAGTATCAGTATCAGGAGTATGAGAAGAAGTTAACATCAAAAGAGGAAATAGAGGAGACAAATATGGTGGTAAATCAGAATAATGAGGAGATAAATAAGGAGGAGAATGGTGAAGGTAAAAAGGCGAATGATGAGGAACAGTTTGCGAATTCTATATTGCGTCCATTGAGTAATATAGTATTACCGAATAAGAATGGGGAATTTACATTGCCGAAGAAGGATTTTGGTTATCAAACGATGGATAATGGGATGGGAGCATTTGTGTTGGATATGGGTTATGGAAGAATAGCGCCGACGGGTGTGAATGATGAGGCGAAAAAGGTTCGAAGAAAGACTTATCAGTTTAGGTATCAGTCACATGTGAGGTTTGATATGGGGACAGCGAATGAGGCACCATTTTTGGATGAGAAGCATTTGAAGAAGTATAGTTGTAAGTTTTTTGAGGCATTAAAGAATATAAAGGGGGGAAAGGGAATTTGTTATGTATATTCGGAGTTTGTGTGGGGAGGAGTGTTGCCTTTTGCGATGATGTTAGAGCAGAATGGATTTCAGAGATATCCTTGGAGTGGGGAGAGGCCTTTGTTGGAGTATCCGAGGAAGAGGAATCCGATATGTGCGATATGTGGGCAGGGTGCGGGGGCGAAGGTACATGATAATAAGAAGGATCCGGAGTATCATGAGTTTAAGACGGCGAGATATATTTTGGTGACGGGAGATGCAAATATTTCGTTAATAGAGACTGGAAATTTGTTGAACATAATAAATAATGATAATAATAAGAATGGTGAGGAGGTGAAGGTAATAATTGGGACGAGGACGACTGGGGAGGGTTTGGATTTTAGGAGGATCAGGCAGGTGCATGTTTTGGAGCCTTGGTTTAATTTGTCAAGGATAGATCAGATTACGGGAAGAGGAAGTAGGTATTGTAGTCATGCGGATTTGCCCAAGTTGGAGCAGAATGTGGAGGTATTTTTGTATGCGGTTGAGCCACCGGAGGGATCGAAGAAGTTATTGATGGAGACGGAGACGATAGATACGAGGATATATAGGATGGCGGAGATGAAGGATCGGAAGATAAAGGCTGTTTCTTATGTGTTGAAACAGGCGGCGGTGGATTGTGCGTTAAATAAGAATGGAAATATATTTGATTTTGAGGGTAAGACGGTGGAGATGGTGAGCAGTACGGGAAGGAGGGTAAGGATAAGTTTGGGGGATAAGAATGGAAGTAGGGAGTGTGATTATAGGGAGTGTTATTATCAGTGTGTGTGGGAGCCAGATCCGAAGAAGAGGAAGATGATAAATACGGATACGTATAATGAGAGGTTTGCGAGGACGGATATGAGGAAGTGTAAGGAGATTGTGAAGAGGTTATTTAAGTATGGTTATGTTTATGAATTGGATGATTTGGTGAGGGCGGTGACTTCTAGGTTGAAGAATTTGGAGTTGAAGTATATTTATATTGCGATATCTGAGATGTTGAATAAGGTGGATGAGCCGGTGTATGATATGTATGATAGGAGGGGGTATTTGGTGATATATGGGCCTTATTATATATATCAGCCGATGGAGTTTAATTATTTAAAGGCTCCGATGAAGTATAGGATGGTGCCATTTGAGGAGAAGTCGATAAAGTATATGTTTGAGGGTGATTTGGGTGAGAATGAGGAGTTTAATTTATTTGCGCCGAAGGAGAGGGAGCATATATCGTCGAAAGATTTTTTGGCGGATTTATTTAAGAGGGCGGAGGAGATTTCGGGGATGATAGATTCGGAGAGTAGGAATAAGATGTATATAATTATTACGATGTTGGTGGATGAGTTGAGTGATCGGGATAAGTCGGATTTGATTAAGAAGATAATTTTGGATTATTATGAGACGAAGGGGAAGATGTCGAATCCATATTTTGCGTTATTATTTAGGTATTTTCAGCCATTATTTTTGTATAAGTATCGGGATTTGGAGTTAGGAAAGGGAACTGGAGAGAATGATAAGTTGATTGGGTATTTTTATGTTTTTAGTAATGCGAGGGATGAGGATGATGTTGGGGCGAAGAGTAATATAAAGATTTTTTGTTATAATTCTGAGACGAAGTTGATAACGGAGTGTCCGTCGGAGACGAGGGATCGTATAAAGTTTAATATGAGGATTAAGATGGCGAAGGAGGCGAAGACGAAAGTAAAGAATTTCAATATTATTTATGGCTATATGTCTTTGAAAGATGGTCCGTATGTATTTAAGATATTTAATGGGACGAAGGATACGGGTGCTGTTACTTTGGAGATGAAGAAGAGTAAGAGGTCGGAGGTGAAGGGAAAACAATGTAGTCATCATAATTTGCAGGAATTGGAGGAAGTGGCGAGGGATTTGAAGGTAAAAATTGTTGATTCGCAGAAAAAGAATATATGTATATTGTTGGAGTATAAGTTGAGGGAGTATGATTTAGAGTTGTTGAATGGTAAGAGGTGGTTTTTGAATTCAATTGAAGGAATGAAATTAAACGCCGGATGGACCAAGAAAAAAGAATAAATCTTGAAAAAATATAAAAAAAAATGAATTTAAAAAGAGTTGAATTAATTATATATTAGAAATATATAATGAATTTCTTGTCGGCGAATGATATATATTTTCATACACAGATAAAGCGGAGAGTTTCATTAAATCCTCGTTACTTAGATGAAAATTTCCCGAAATTTATAGAGAAGATAATTAAGAACAATATGGAAGGAAAATGTATTAAAGAGGGATGGGTAGCGCCAAATTCGGTAGTGATATTAAATCGCAGTATGGGAAAGTTGAATACGAATCAGTTTAATGGAAATATTTTATTTGATGTTTTGGTAGGAGCTATGATATGTAATATACCGGTTAATTCAGTGATCAAGGTAAAGGCTAAGAAGATAACAAAATTGGGTGTAATGTCAGAGATGGGACCGTTGATGATAATAGTTCCGCGAGAGATACATACGATTAAGGAGCCTTTTAGGGACATAAAGCCAGGGACAGAAATTGAATTGGTGGTTGTTGGAAAGACTTTTGAATTGAATAGTAAGGTGATTACTGTATATGCCAAATTGAATAGTGAGGTGAAGAAAAAGATTGTTGCACCTGCTCGTAAGTATGCTGAAAAATATAAGAATGCTGATAAAATTGTTCCAGAGGAGACGATGATGCCGGAGGAGGGTCATTTGGAGGAGTTTACGAAGGAGAGTGAGGAGTGGGAGGATGAATCGGTTTCCGAGATGGAGGATGAGGAGTTGGAAGGCACTGAGGAGGATATGAGTGAATTTGAAGAGGAATTAGATGAGGCTGGAGACGCTGGAGAGTTGGATACTGAAATCATTGATGATGAAACTTCTTTGGAGGCAGCTGATGAATTGGTTGCGGATGAGAATGAGCCATTTTCTGAAAGTTCTGATGAGGAAGAGGATGAGGAGTTGGGCGAGGATGATGAGGAGGAGGATGACGAAGGTGATGATGGCGATTATGATGTTGATTAGTTTTTTTAGTTTAAAGAGATTTTCTAATATTAGTTTAAAAAATGAATCGATTTTTTGAGGTTATGGAGAGTAACGTGGATAAGTTTGAGGAGAATTCTGAGAATGGAGATAATATAGAAATTGATTCGAAGGAAATGAAAGTTATAAGAGATTTTATAGAGAAAAAGATGAATACAAGTCAGAAGATGCAGATAATAGATATTATAAAGAGTAGTGTTTCGAAGTACACGTTGAATAAGAATGGTTATTTTGTGAACATGAATAATATTCCTAGGGAGACATTGTTTAAAATAAAGATGTTTGTTGATTTTACGAGGGAAAATGCGAAAAATTTGCAGAAGACGGAGGAGATATTAAATGAGGAGAAGAGTAGGATTGAGTCATTTGATAAGTTGGATGATGAGACTAATAATTTTAGTAGTATGTTGGATGTGGATAATGAGAAGAGTATAAATTTTGAGATATATTCGTTGGATTCAGTGCAGAGTGAGGTTTTTGATGAGTATAGGATAAGTAATGAGGAGGAGGAGGAGTTTATGGGTAGGGAGTTTTTGAGTGAGAAGAGGGAGAATTCTGGGTATAAGATAGTGTTAAAGAAGTATAAGAGGAAGTATGTTGGTTATCCGGCGAAGGTTTTGAAGAAATTTCGTGATATATCGAGGGCAAGTTTATCGAGTAGGAGTACGAAGATTACGTTGAACCAGGGAAAGACGAATGTGAAAGTTAAACTGAAGAAGGTTGTTGCGAAGAAGGTAGTGGATGAGCCGAATAATTTGGAGGAGGAGTTTAGTTCTGATGAGGAATTATCGGATGATGAGGAGGAGGAGTTGTTTGATGAGTAATAAAAATTGAATTTTTTTGGTTTAAAGATTATTTTAGATAATATCTAAAATGGTTTCAGTTGAAAAGTTACACAGTTATTTAAATAAGAATAGTACTGAATTGAGTACTGAAGAGAGAAGTTATGTTTTTAGAATACCTGAGAGTAAATTATCAGAAGATCATATTTATGGAAAATATGTGATGGATGCGAAATTTGGTTTTTTAAGTAAAGATTTATTACCAATACCAGCTTGGACAGAATTAGATGGAAATTATCAGTTATTAATTGATAAATCAGCCAACATAAATACTTTTGCATCATCATTATTGAATCAGATAATGCCGGAATTTCGTTATTTTAATGGGAAGTCTCGATTGCAGTTTATGAAGGATTTGTATAGACAGATAGCCTATGATATGGAAGAGAAGTCTTTGTACCGTGACATGGATTATACTAGACAGAGGGTGCATATACGAAAGGATTTTATGGATTTTGTGGATATAGATGGAGATGAATTTTTGCGAAAAGTTTTAGTGGATTATTTTTCATTGACTGTTTATGTTTTGAGGAAAGATCCGGTTGAAAAATTTGGAAGGACTCGTTTGGTTGAAAAGATTGCATTTGTACCTGGTGTTTGGAAGAAGACTGAAAGAGTTGAGGAGTATAGTATAAAGAATCCAACTTGTATTTTGGTTGAAAATGAAGGAAAATATGTTGGAATTGTACGAAGAGATTTGCGAGGTGTTATGTCTTGGCAGGAGGATGGGATGGAATCTTTATTTAGGATTTTATCTGAGGAATCAGAGAAGGAAGTTAAACCAAAGAAATCTCGTAGTGAAAAACCAAAAGAAATTTCTTTAAAAATTGATGTCCCTATGAGTGATTTAACAATTGATACCGCAGAAGAATCTGAAGAAGATATGGAAATACACAAGGTGTCTGTGGCTGGATCTGCTCCTACTCAGGCTGAGGAGGTGAGGGAGATGCCGGTAATATCGAAGAAGATAACTTTATTGGAGATTCAGGAGTTGGCGGAGAATGAGGGAATAAGTTTGACGAAGAAGTCGGATAAGACTGGAAAGGATTTGAAGAAGACTATTCAGGAATTACGAGATGAAATTATGAAGAAATATGAGTAATCGCGTTGGCTTAAAAATAGATAAATATTGATAGATTATAAGATGAAATATTTAGTTGAGTATGTGTGGATTGGAGGTAATATGGAATTAAGAAGTAAGAGTAGGGTGTTGGAGAATTTGGAGCATATACCTGACTGGAATTATGATGGAAGTTCTACGGGACAGGCGGAGGGGAGGGATAGTGAAGTAATTTTAAAACCAAGGGCAGTTTTTAAGTGTCCTTTTAGGAAGGGTGAGAATCGTATTGTATTATGTGATACATATTTACCAAATGGAGAGCCGCACAATACTAATAAGCGAAATTGGGCACAGAAAATTTTTGAGAAGTATGGAGGAGAAATACCGTGGTATGGATTGGAACAGGAATATTTTATGTTGGATGTAAAAACTGGTTGGTTATATGGAGTTGAAATATTGAATTTACCAAAACAGGGTAAATATTATTGTGGAACAAATGTAGTGGGACGACAGATCGCGGAGGAACATTTGGAGGCATGTTTGTATGCTGGGATAGGTGTGAGTGGTATTAATGCGGAGGTTGCACCATCCCAATGGGAGTTTCAGGTTGGACCGGTAGTTGGAATAGATGCAGGAGATCAGTTATGGATGGCTAGATATTTGTTGGAGAGGATTGGAGAGAAGTATGGAGTGACGATAAATTATTCTCCGAAGCCATTTAAGGGAGACATTAATGGAACAGGTTGTCATTGTAATTTTAGTACTAAGAAGATGCGTGATGATGATGGATTGAAAGTAATTGAAGAAGCAATTGAAAAGTTGAGTGTGAAACATTTGGAACATATGGAATTATATGGGCTGGGAAATCGGGAGAGGATGACAGGAAAACACGAGACCACGAGTTATGATGTATTTAGTTGTGGAAGGGCGAATAGGGGATGTAGTATAAGGATACCCAATGAAACTATTAAAAATGGTAAAGGATATTTCGAAGATAGACGTCCAGCTGGAAATTGTGATCCATATTTAGTGACTGCGAAAATAATGGAAACAATTATGAATTAATTTTTTATCAATAAATTTATTGATAAAAAATTATTGAAAATTAGATAAAAATAAATGGTTTAAAATTTAGTCTATTATAAATATAATAATGGATGCAGAAATCAAAGAGATAGATACCATTTTTAAAAAATTAAGTGATAAGAACCGTATTCGGGTTGATTTTGATAGTAGATTAACAAGAGCTTTGTTTGAGAAGATAGTAGAAAGGTTAACTTATAAGGAGGAAAATGGGGGAATGGGTTTTGAATATGAGATGAAATCATATTTGAGGGTTGAGGTACCGAAGAGTAAGTATATATTTTCGGTGGTTGGAAAGAATTATGTGAAGTGGTATTGGCAGTTTGGGAGGAGACCTGATGAGGAGGAGAGGAGGCGATTGGATGATGGGAAGGAGATTGGATGGGGTTATATGATGGAGGATGTGAAGCAGAGTCATGATATTTCAAAATATGGTATATCTGTAAAGTTGATAGAGGATGAGGTAAGTGATTCTGAAAAGGGAGTAGAGAAGGAAATGGGAGATGCAACAGTAAAGAAAAAGTACATTTATAGAAATATTTATGAGGTTAAAGATGCGGAATGGAAATTTATAACTGCATTAATCGAGGAGAGAAGTGTGGATTCAGAAAAGAGTTTTAAGGATTCTGGGTGTTTAAGTGCAGTACCAAAATATTATATTGAATTAAGATTTAATGGGGATTTAGATTTATCTTCGAAGGAGGTTGAGGGATTAGGGGAGGCAAAGACTTTTATCGGATATTTTGAAAGATATTTGCATTGGTTGTTGGAGGAAATACAGCAAACAAGTTTTGTGATTACATTTGATGAGAAGAGGAGTTTATTAAATTCGTTTAAGAAGTTGACGAAGCAGACGGAGTTGAGGGGGCATAATTTTATATTGGCGGAGCCGGTGGAGGTTTTAAGGAGGAATTTTCATAAGAGGGATGGGGTGAAGTTTGTGAAGGAGGATTATGCGATGTCGTATATGCCGGCTGGTGAATTAAGATTTTTATTTATAGCGGAGAATTTTAGTAAGAATGTGGATGGGAAGATTTTTATGATAACACGAAATTTTGAGTTGATAAATACAGGAAAAATTGTAAAAGGTTTTGAAAATACATTATTGGAGGGATATTATATTGAGACCACTAATATGTTTTATATAACTGACATAATGTTTTATAAGGGGAACGATGTTCGGGGACATAAATTTTTCCAGGTTGGAGGTGGGGCGAAGGATAAGTATAGGTTTGATTATTTGGGCCAATTTTATAGGGAGGCCTTGCAGTCGGCGGAATATGTGGATCCGGAATTGAGGGAGGATGCGACGCGATTTGTTTTATCAAGATATTTATTTGGGAATGGGCCGAGATTTGATGAGAATGTGAATGAATTATTTGATAAAGTTAAGTTGTTGGATTTTATGGTAACAGGTTTGCAGTTTCGTCCGATGGATGAGGGATATCCGGAGAGAGGGGGGAAGTGGTATTCATTTTTTCGTTGGAATTATCCGAGGTATAGAACTGGTGAGTTTTTGGTGAAGTATATGAAGGATGATGGTGGTAAAAATGATAAATTGAGTCCTTTTCAGTTGCCATCGAAGGGGAAGGATTTATATGGGAAGATTATATATTATAAGTCGTTATATTTGAAGGTTGGCGGTTATAGGGAGGTGAAAGGGAAGAAGATATTAACACCGATTGATTATGAACCGAGGGGAACGGATCCGGATTTAAATATTAATATTGCAAATATTCCTTTAAGTGATTCTGCCAAGGTTGAGGCAGTTGATCCATTTAATGGAAGAAGTGATGTGATTGAAGGGGAAAGTATTGTGGAATTTTCTTTTGAGAGAATTTATGGAGAATACACTGATATTTTTAAGTGGACTCCTTTGAGGATTAATTATGCGAAGACGCAGATGTATAGGGATGGACAGGAGGAGTTTGGGATGACAGAAAATTATGGAAATCATGTTTGGTTGGCTTTGACTAATACGATAACGGAGACGAATTTGAGGGAGGGAACTGTTCCGGAGGAGGATATATCGAATGCTTATTATGCGGATGAGTCGCAGAGGTCGAAGAAGTATCCGATAAGAGTATTTCATAATCGTGTGGTGAAGGATAAGTTGATTATGAGTGTTTGTCCGGCGATTTTGTCGAGGTCGAAGAAGATGATGGGAAGTTTGTTGGATTTGGCTTGTGGTAGTGGAGGAGATACGTTGAAATGGAAGTTGGGGTTGTTGAAGGATGTTGTTGGAATAGACATTTCAAAGGATAATATTGATATTGCGAATGAGATGTATAAGAAGGCGAGGAGACCGAAGGCGAATATTACGTATATTTGGGGAGATAGTAGTAAGCTTATATTTCCTGATTTTGATGCGGGTTTAGATTATCAGGCGAAGGATTTAATGAAGAAGACATTTTTGTCGAAGAATCAGTATGATGTGGTGAGTGTGCAATTTGCGATTCATTATATGTTCGAGAGTGAAATTACGGTGAGAACTTTATTGCAGAATGTGAGTGATAATTTGAAGGTGGGAGGTTATTTTATAGGGACTAGTTTTGATGGGGAGAGGGTATATAATTTGATGAAGGATCAGGAGAGTAAGGAGGGTTTTATAGGGGATGATTTGTATTGGAGGATAAAGAGGAATTATGATTTGAGGCGTTGGGATGAGAAGAAGCCGAATTTGGGGCATGAGATAGAGGTATTTGTGAGTACGATAGGAATATCTCATAAGGAGTATTTGGTGAATTATAAGTATTTTGAGGAGTTGGCGGGTGAGTATGGATTGGAATTGGAGTCGGTGAAGGGTTTTGGGGAGTTGTATGATGAGGCGATAGTGGCGAGGACGGAGTGGGATGATGAGTTGAAGAGTATGAGTTTGGCGGAGAAGATGTTTAGTTTTTTGAACAATGAGTTTAAATTTGTGAAGAGGAGGGATGCGAGTGATGCGGTGTATAGGAAATTGATGGATTTGATAGCGAGGAAAGCGAAGAAGGATGCAAAGACGTCAAATTTTGAGAATAAGAAGTTCACGATAAAGGTGAGGAGTGGTGGTGGAGAAAAATTGAAAAATTCTGGGAATAAGACAAATATGATGTAAAATGGATGGCACAATTTTTTTAAAGAATTCAAGAATGTTTTGTATTCATAATCGATATCGTTATTATTGTATTGATTGTGGAGGAAAGGGTATATGTCCACATAAGAGGAGAAAATCTGAGTGTAGGGATTGTAAAGGATCTGCCATTTGTGAACATGACAGATGTAAATACAAATGTATAATATGTTCAGGTAAGAAGAAATGTATTCATGGATCAGTCAGAGATAATTGTAAAATGTGTAAAGGAAAAAGATATTGTGCGCATTCAATAATCAAAAAGGACTGTGAAATATGTAATGATTTGACGAAATGTCAGCATAATAGAAGGGCAGTATCATGTAATAAATGTATACAAATTAGTGTTTGTATACATAATAAATTGCAGTTAGAATGTATTGAGTGTAAGAGAAATGATGTTTGTATGCATTTAAAGTATGCTCCATTTTGTCGGAAATGTCGAGGGATTAGTAAGAATTCTTTATGTGAGAAAGGGAATAAATGCAATCCTGGAAATATAATGGAAGAGAGTGAGATATGCTATTATTGGGATGAATTTAAATGGAATGAAATATAGTTCAGAAATATATAGTTTAATATAAAATTAATATAATTTGCAATATTATAATGAAAATAAAATTTGAGGAGAATATTGTGCCAGGTGATGGAAATTGTTTATTTCGATCTTTAGGAATTGCATTTAAAATTCCACACAATCAATTAAGGATTGCAATCGCACAATATTTGGAAAAAAATAAAAGAAGGAAATTTAATGGGTTGGCTTTGGAGGAATGGGTTAAAATGGAAACTGATATGGATGTGGAGCGATATTGTCGTTATATAAGGGAGGATGGGATTTGGGGAGGAAATATGGAAATAAATGTTGCCAGCAAAATGTTCAAAGTAAATATTTTTGTTTTATCCAGAAATAATGAGAAGAATAAATATGATATGATCAGTTCGTACGTTTTTGACAATAACGCCAGAAATGTTTTTTTAGTTTATGATGGTGTGCATTATAATTATTTAAAAGTTAAAGGGGATATCGGTATAAAAACTTAATAAATTTTTGCCCCAATATTCACGCAAAGTATCATAAAATCGAAAATCACCTTGGTCTGCAATTGCTAATGCACAATCAGTTGGTTTAACATCAGTGTAAAAATTTGGGCTTGCACCTAATTCAAGAAGACATGTAAATGATTCATAATCTCTATTTTTTATTGCCATAATTAACGGTGAAATATGTTTATCATCTTTTTTTACCAGAATATTCATATTTGTCCCTTTAGAAACCAAAAATTTTATCATCTCCACCTTTCCAAATGAATATTCAATCAATCTAAATAAAATTGGACCATTGAATAAATATAAATTCGAAAAATTAGTACGTAAAAATAAATTTAATATTTTGACATTGCCATTAAGAATTGCTATATCAATTGGACGTAATCCGTTATTATTATTATTTATCTTAATGTATTTTGAATTGCGAATGAAAAAATTGGTGGTATCAAAATTGTTAAGATTGATTGCAGCCATTAATGGTGAATATCCATTTATATCAGTTAAATTAATATCAGCACCATTTTGTAAAAGTAGTTGCATAATTTTTAGATTTCCGATAAGAGTTGCAACAAAAAAAGGTGATTGCCCTTGATAATTTGTCTGATTAATTTTGCACCCTTTTGAAATAATAAATGAAACGAAGAAAGTACTTTGTTTCTTAATTGAAATAATTAATGCATTTTCTCCATCATTATTTTGTTCGTTAATAAGTTCTGAAGATGATACTTTTAATAAATATTCAGTGCAGTTTGTTTTTGATTTTTTTATAGCATACATAAGAACATTTCTTCCTTCTTCATCTTTAGCATTTATATCAGCTCCATATTCAACTAACATTCTAACCATTTCTATATTTGATACTTTACAAGCATAAAAAAGTGCGGTTAAACCATTATGTAAAATAAAATTAGGATCCGCCCCATTTTCCAATAAACTTGAAAATATATTAAACATATTATTTTCAATACTTTCTATTAATAATGTTCTTCCATTCGTTAAAATACAATTCACATTTCCATCAAAAATACATTCCAATGCAAATGTAAAAAAAGTAGGTTTTTGTATAAAATCCTCTTCCATCTTTATTTTCCCCAACATCTACTTAAATTTTTTTCAATTTTTTAGATTTGGCTTCACATACTTATCCACCATCTTCTCACCAAACGCCCTCGATGCAACACCCTCTTCAACCTCCTTACTCCTAACCTTCGAAATCATACCCATCATCTGTTCAAACTGCACCAAATCAAATTCCCTCCCACTCTCCAAAACCATTGAAAATAAGGACGGATAACGCATCATCAATCCCTCATACTTCTTCTGATATTTACCTCTCAATTCAGCTGTCTTTCTCTGTTGACGCAATCTATCATCTTCTTGGCAATTAGTATCTGATAACAATTGATAAATCATTAACTTAATTTGTTCTACATCAAGGTGATTGTCCCAATCTTTATTAACCATCATGGGAATATCACTTTTAAAATCACCCAAAGTGGGTGCATCTCCTTTTACTGATACATTAATATTATTACCAGACATTACTAAATATAATAAAATAATTTCTTTAAGCTAAAATGGGAGGATTTAAATTCTAGTAATAGAATAATGAATAGGTGGGTGATACTTATTTTTTTAATCATTTTAATTTTTTTTGTATATTGCGGTCATCAATACTACCAACTTGAAGAATCATTCGATAATCCTTTGGATGTAAAAGAAGATAAAATCGATAAATTATATGCAAAGTTATTTGATAAGGTTTTTGATGAGAAAGGATTGATATTAGAGGAAAGTAAGAAAATTATAGAATTTGTGAAGAATCATCCGGTTAAGAGTAAGAAGGAGATGAGTTTATTGGAGGTTGGGGCGGGTACTGGGAAGCATTTTCAGTATTTATCGGCGGCATCATTGCCGGTAGTAGGATTAGAGAGGAGTGGGACATTGATAGATATATTTAAGATAAGAAATCCGATAGGGAAGGTGATAAATGGAGATATGCGCAATGAGAATTTATTTAAGGGAGAGACATTTGATTATATTTTGTGTTTGAAGGAGACATTGTATCACAATCCTATAAAAGAATGGGATGGCATATTAAGTAATTTTTATTTTTAGTTAAAGCCGGGAGGTTATTTGGTGATACATATATTTGATAGGACGAAGTTGGATCCTGCACCAAGGAATATAACTATGTTGAGGACTGATGCGAAAAAGAGGAAACATGGGATAACAAATTTTCCGAATTTTACGCATGATGGTTGGTGGGAGCAGAGGGGGAAGGTTATTTGTCAGTATAATGAGATATATGCAATCAGGGATAAGAAGGGAGGGGTTGAAAAGAAGAAGCATTATAAGCATAATTTAGCGATACCTGAGAAGGACAAGATAATAGAGAAGATTATGGGAAATTATTTTAAGGTAGTGGATGTAGTAAAATTAGAGAAAATGGGTATTGTTGATCATGATTTGTATTTTTTTAGGAAAAATAAATTTTAAAATATGAATGATATTTAGATTATGACAACAAAGGTTGGATGGTTAATGGGATATTACCCCTTTTCAGAATTTAAAGTTGAAGGAGATAAGGTAAGTTATGGTGGTAATGATCGTTATATGAACCAGCATATTTTGACTACAAAGGTTATAGAAAATTCGATGAATGGTTATAAACAGGGTGGGGGTATGGGAAAGAAGGATTTATTGAGATGTAGGTTGGGGGGAAATGTGAGGGATGGATTCAGGGAGTTGGAGGGGAAGGCGGATGAGTATTTTAGGAAAAATGGAAATTTAGATGAAAAAAGATTGGATGGAATGGAAAAGGTGTATATGTTGAGTTTAAAGACTTTAGAAGGGGGAAAGGAAAAAATATTTGTTAAAATTTACAGAAAAAAAAATATATGATTTAAGTATAAATGACAAACCGATTCCAGAAGGAACTTAGTAAACTTGAGAGTTTGTTGAATTCTCTTAATAAAAGAAATAATGATCGTAGAGTTGCCAAACAAGACGGGGGTGCAAAAACTGGCGGTGCCAACGAAGATAACTCCCGTTATTTTAAGGTTGTTATGGTAAGTGGAAAGAGAGTTGAGGACGGTGGCCGTTATGAACTTCCTTTACTTACTCGTACTGGTAAGCCCCAGCGCCGTGGTCCCAAGGATAAGGCTTCTACTGCTTTTTCTGAGCTTTGTTTGAAGCACGGAAAGAAGGAGGATTGTAAGTTTAATTTTTCTATTCAGGAGACTACCCGTGGGTCTGATAAGAAGATTTATCATTACGAGGGACACCGTGAGAAACTCAAGAAGCCCATTGTTCTTAAATTGAAGGATAAGCGTACTGGTAAGGTTAAGGAGGTTGTTAAGAAATTCCATAATGTTATCAAATCTCTTGGTTCCGAACATCCTGGGGAGAATAAGTAAATTTTTAATTATCTATGAATCATAGATAATTTGTTATGTAATTTATGGAAGTCAAATCACGATTTACTATTTTAGATTATCCGGTAAGGGGAGAGACCAGTGGGTTATATACTGGAAAATCCCCTTCAGATGCCGCCAATAAAGTTTTCACCAAACTTGCAAAAGAACTTAATTTTTATGATAATTTGGGTGGAACAAAATATTTGGTATTTCACATAAAAAATATTGATACAAATAAAATTTATCCTTATATTGGAACAGTAGTTGTTTTACAGAAACCAATAGAGATAGATTATAATAATAAGAATATGAAGGTTCATCATCGAAATATAGTTTCAAGGTATGATAAGAATATGAGGGAAGTATTTGTTATAAAAAATTAATAGCATTAGTATACATGGATATTAAGCCCCATTTAAATCCAGATAATCCAGTGAAAATACAAAAAGGTCATACAAATGCCCTCCAAGATACATTTATGCACGAATTAAATGGAACAAAAATAGTGAACTCCTATGTTAGAGGGACTGTAACAGTGCAGCCACCTGTAGAAAATCCATTTATGATTGGAGGAAAGGTAGGAAGATATGAAATAAAATGCAATGGAAAGAAGGAGAAAATCAATGGTAATTCTCCATCAGAGGCTGTCAAAAAATTTTATAAATTATATTTTGACGGAAAAGACGTAACTATCCTTGCAACCAAAATTAATAATAAAAGAAAAAATAATTCGCATTCATATCATATCAAAAAATCAAAAAATAAAATTATTATCAATAAATTATGAATAATTTTTTATTGCATAACGTGCAATAGATTTAACTTGTTTTTCAATTTTATTCCAGATTTCTTTTTGGTAGTTGGATGGTTGGAAGGGGGTAGGGGGGTTATGGAGGAAAGGGCGGGAATTGTTTTTGGAGTTGAAATGCCAGATGATTGATTTTAGGTCTTCTTCAGGGATATCTTCGGTTTCTTGAATCCATTGAATCATTTTGGGGAAGCAATGGAAATCGATTGCGGAGAGAACCCAGTTATTTTTTTGGAGTGGAAGAACGGATGCAGCGATAGATCTATTTTCGACATAATATTGAGATTTCCAGTCATCTGTATGCAGAAATCGATTCGTCATTATATATGCCATGTTCAGCAACATTCTAGTATCACCGTGCATACCTCCATACGAAGAGCGAATAAGAAGAGAATGAATAGTCGCGAATTGGTATTTATCTTGGATCGGTTGGGCAGTTTCAATAATTAATTTTGCGAATTTTTCGTTGGTGAGATGATCGAATTGTGGTAAATCAAAATTTTCTCTATATTTTGACTGACAAGCTAAATGTATTAATCCAAGTAAATATTCAATATGATGCAATTGTAATATTATTTTATTGCTGCTAACTGCAATCATGAGCCAAATAATAGTAGAATAATGTTGAGTTATTGTGCAGTCTTCGATAAAGATGATGGAGAGTCGGCGAAGGAATTGTATTGGGTCGAGGTCGATGAGGTGTTTGGCGGTTTGGATGGCTTGGGAGAAGTGTTTGAGACGGATGCATTTTTGAAGGTGAGATTTGAGAAAGTGGATGTTAGAATATATTGGGACTTCACCTTCAATAGGAAGTTCTATTAATAATTTATCTTTGCGGGATTTAATATGACCGGAGAGGATAATGGGAAGATGTAATAATTTATTTACGAAACCATACGAAAAATTTGCATTCTGCATTTTATTTTTACCAAAATAAGGATACTCCTCCGGACATTCCCGCTGCGTCCATTTTAAACAAAAAAAATTTTCAGGCCTTTCATCACTATTTTTCAATAAAAAATCCAATGTTAATTGTACAGTATGTGACATTTTTTGAATACATGAAGAAATTTTTAAGTTGATATTTTTTAGGAAAAATTAGTAATTAAAAAAAATTTTAGTAATTATGGGATATAAAAAAATGAACTTCAACTTCGAAAATAATTTAGAAATCTATGGGGAAAAGGAAGATCTACAAAAATTTTTTATTGATAATGCATCAGAAAATTCAATACTTTCTTTTAAAAATATAATACCAGAAGATGATAATAATTTGTATTTGTTGGAGGGTGGTATGTATGATGGGGATGATTTGTATTATAGTTTTTTGACAGAGGGGGGTGCTCCTTTGAATTGGATTAGAATTGTTGGAGAAAAGTATAATCGGTTGGAGTTTTATATGGTATATCAGAGTAAGGAGATGGAGGAGAGTGGGGAGATAATATATAAAAATGGTAAATTATATCATAATTGTAGATATAATAGTGAAGACGAAATAATTGAGAATAATGTTATAACAATCTAAATTGATGATTCGTGTGGATCTTCTTTTTGAACAAGTTTTTCGATTATGGAATTGTGTGGAAGATTGTAAATATAACGGCTAACAGCTATATATGAATCATCTGCTCCAATAAATTCGGTTTGTTCAGATTTTACAATACGTCTTGAAAAAGGTGCATCTCTATAATCTGAACTTAAACTGCAAACTGCCGTCAATCTTGTCAATTTATCCGAAAAAGCAATTAATTTGCAAATGTCACCAAATGGTTTTTGCAAATAATCACCATCTAATCCACTAACAATCACAATTTTATTGTATTCTTCAACAAGTAACTTAATATTTTTAAGTGCATTTTTGAAGAATTGTATTTCGTCAATTAGGATGACATCACTTTCTTGGATAAGATCATTGTGATTGATGATAAGATCGTCAAGGTCATCAAGGGCAAGAGTTTTCTTAAATTTTTGTTTATCGTGTGAGAAAATATTTCCATCTGGGTCGTATCTAGTATCTTTTGAATAATTAATTGCCACAATTTTCTTATGTATAGAAACATATTTATTAGCAATTCGTATTAGTTCTGTTGTTTTACCGGAAAACATCGGTCCAGTAATAATATGCAGAAACCCACTCCTATCTCTCTCAAGAAAAGATCTTCTTGAAACTGCTATAAATTCATTATTATCAAGTTTTTTGGTATATATTGCTGGACTTCCGTCACATTGAACTGCACAAAATGCACTTAATTTTTTAACTTCTTCACATTTAGGAATTAAATTAATAACGTTTTCGTAACATTCCCTATTAAAATTATTATCTAAACCTGCACAAACTATCTTTTTTTGGAAAGTATTGGCAATTATTGGCAAAACCTCTAAACAATCCACAAATAAATGCAGATCATCAATTGCAATAACATCCGAATCTTGGAATAATTTATTGGAAATAATGGGAGTAATTATGTTTGTAACAATGATTCTTTCTTGAATAAAATCATATTTATTATTTTTGATTTCTTTTGAATTTTCAGGAATAACAAGGCATATTTTGTGATTTTTTACGCGATAACGGTTAATATGTCTAATAAGTTCGGTTGTTTTCTCTGCGAAGGCTGGACCGATTAGGAGAGTAATACTTCCTGATTTCATTTCCTAAAAGTTAAGTCTAAATGTTTTTAAGTTTAAAAACTTTCATTTTTTCTTAATCCTAAAATTGGCTTAAAGAAATTTTAAAATAAAGTTATAAAAATGCCGATAGTATCTTCTAAGAAGCAGGAAAATAATGACAAGGATAATATACAGTCTTCCGACGAAATTGATGAAAGTGTTGAGGAGGTTGATCAGACAGGTCCAAAGAAACGAGGTCGTAAGCCAAAGAATAAGGTGGTTGAGGTTGTGGCTGAGTCGGTTACTCCGAAGAAGCGAGGGCGAAGACCGAAGGATAAGACTTATGCGGTTATAAGTAATTATAAGGAGATACCGGCTGAGGTGGAGGATGATAATATAATTTTGCATTTGCCGGTGGAGATGGAGAATACGGAGAATGATATGAAGATTGATACTTCGGGTGTGTTGAAGTATGATCCTAATTTGAAGGAGCCGATGCCATATGAGCCGATGGATTCGATGAGAAGTGGATTTGCGTTGATAAGTGAGAAATTGCAGGAGAGGTTGAATGATGTGGATGAGATTGTGGAGAGTGAGGAGAGGGTTGTGAATAGAGTTGAAAAGAGTGTTGGCAAATTGGAGAGTGATGAGGTATATATGAGGGATATAGGATTTGAGGAGGATACGAAGGATTATTTTAAGGTTTTGAAGAAGGCGAAGATATTGAAGATGATTGAGTCGGAGAAGACGAAGAAGGAATGGGATTTGTTTAGTGATAGGTGTTGTTTTTATTGTACTGAGAAATTTGAGACTGTGCCGATTGGAATTCCAGTGAAATATTTTCGAGGAAAATTTCATTGTCGGGACAATTTTTGTTCATTTAATTGTGCTGCGGCGTATATTTTTCGAGGAGGCGATATTCAATATCAGTTTAAGAAGTGGGAATATTATTCTTTGTTGTGTTTGATGGCTTGGAAAATTCAGAAGGAGATTTGTGATTCTTTGGGACAGGATAAGAAAAATATATCGATGAAGGTTAAATTGGCAGAGGATCGTAATTTGTTGAAGAAATATGGAGGGCCGTTGACTATTGATCAATTTAGAAGGAATTATTATATTTTGGATAAGGAGTATAGTATTCATTATCCACCTTTATCGAGTATGTATCCGCAGACGGAGGTGGCGCATTATGTTAATATACATAGACAGAAGGCGCAGATGTTGAATAATGACAGTAGATATAGTTATGGTGAGAATCGGTCTGGATCGGGAGATTTGAGGTTGAAGAGGGATAAGCCTTTAATCCAGAAGAATAATACTTTGGAGCAGTATATGTCATTAAAGATAAACTGAGTTTTGTAAAAATTTACTAAGGCTTAAAGGTAAAATAATTATAGAGTTAAAGGATATGGGAAAGACGGTTTTTGCTGAGTTGGATGAGGTAACTTTTAATAAGATAAGGACGAGTAGGAATATGAGTGGGATGGTTGATGAGAAGAAGTTTTTTAGAAAATTAAGTGAGGGTGATTCGGTGATATTTTCTTGTAGGGGAAAGAAGATGGAGGCCTATTTGAAGAAGATAAGGATTTATGATACATTGAGTGAATATTTGAAGGATAATAGTGAGATCAGTGTTTTGGAGATTAATAGTAAGAATCCTTTGAATTTTTTTTCGACATTATCGAGTTTTGATGGGGAAGAGAAAAAGAGGGTGAAAATTTATGAAGTTGATTATCACCCATATGGGGAAGATGATGATGATGAAAATAGTAGTGGAAATATAAATACAGGTCCTGAAAATATTGCTAAATTTATAGAAGCCTTAATTGGAAATTCTTGTATAAATAAGAACAAGGATGATGATAGATTTAATTATGGAGATGATGATTTTTAATCACCTTGATTGTCAATATATGTTACAGTATCTTCATCAATTTCTTGTACATCTTCGATATTATGAACTGAAACGGGTTTTCTGACATTAAGAGCTTTGGTTCTTCTTAGAAAACGAGAATTAAGGTCACTAATGGAGGAAGGTTTAAAATTCTCATTGATTGTTTTGTAATTTTTCAGCATGTATTGTGATATAAAATACAAAATTAAAATAGTTAGAAAAAGGATAATTAATGATTTAATTGAAATTCTCATATTATAATTTAATATGAGAAATTAAATTTATTGGTGGACACTGTGTATTTTTATTGATGAGCACATTGAATTGGCGGCATATTATTTGAATCTTCTTCTTCAGATTCACTATGATTGAAATTTGATTTTAGCTGTAGAGTTAGAATATCATTTGGATCTAAATTTTGGAAGTCATCATTATTCTTCTTTGATATCTTATTTATCAATGAAATAAATTCTTCTTTATATTCAGCTGGTATTTCATCTGGTAAAGAAAGTTCGAAACTAATTTCAAGATCTCCTCCATTAATACCATATCCTGAAAGTACATAAGTTTCATCTAAGTCAATCTTGTCATAAATAGAAAAATGAATCAATTTATCTCCAAAGTATTTAATACTTCTTTCAACTCCTTCAAATAATTCTGCTAAATTAACTTGCAAAGTCATTTCCAAATTATTATTTT